>MDSW01065692.1_pt1 | contig 193817 bp, 188 predicted proteins | sample 811171 | NCBI WGS metagenome assembly MDSW01 (sample SAMN05326641, study PRJNA326480) | marine metagenome | isolation source: seawater | place: Atlantic Ocean: North West | collected 2012 | reverse complement strand
TTAAATTGCTTTGTATAGATCTTTGTATCTAATTTTATCCACACTCATTATGTTCTACTCTTCTTCGATTCGTATTTTATTGTTAAATTGCCTTATGATCGATTAATCTAATCAAATAAAAAAACTATATAAGATATAGTTTTAATGGTGGCTCCGGGCAGAATCGAACTGCCGACACAAGGATTTTCAGTCCTTTGCTCTACCGACTGAGCTACAGAGCCATTTTATGGCGGTCCGGACGGGACTTGAACCCGCGATCTCCTGCGTGACAGGCAGGCATGTTGACCACTACACCACCGGACCATTTGGTTGCGGGAGAAGGATTTGAACCTACGACCTCCGGGTTATGAGCCCGACGAGCTACCAGACTGCTCTATCCCGCGATATTTATTAAAATGGCGGAGGAAGAGGGATTCGAACCCCCGCGCCTTTTACAGCCTGTCGGTTTTCAAGACCGATCCCTTCAGCCAGACTTGGGTATTCCTCCATATTATTATACCATCTATTTTATATTGGTGGACCCGGTAGGACTCGAACCTACGGCCGATCGGTTATGAGCCGATAGCTCTAACCAACTGAGCTACGGGTCCAAATATGGTAGCGGCGGGGGGACTTGAACCCTCGACCTCACGGGTATGAGCCGTGCACTCTAAACCAGCTGAGCTACGCCGCCGTTTCAAATAGTAGTATAAATATAATGGTGGAGCCTAGGGGATTCGAACCCCTGACCTCCTGCGTGCAAAGCAGGCGCTCTCCCAGCTGAGCTAAGGCCCCTTTTGGTACCTCGAGCCGGACTTGAACCGGCACGGATTCATCATCCATGGGATTTTAAGTCCCACGTGTCTACCAATTCCACCATCGAGGCATAAATGGTATCCCGTATAGGGCTTGAACCTATGACACCCTGATTAAAAGTCAGGTGCTCTACCAACTGAGCTAACGGGACAAATGGTGCCGAAAACAGGACTTGAACCCGTAACCTACTGATTACAAATCAGTTGCTCTACCAATTGAGCTATTTCGGCAAATGGTGGGAGATAACGGGCTCGAACCGCTGACCCCCTGCTTGTAAGGCAGGTGCTCTCCCAACTGAGCTAATCTCCCATTTTAAATATTGGTGGGCCTAAATGGACTTGAACCATCGACCTCACGCTTATCAGGCGTGCGCTCTAACCAGCTGAGCTATAGGCCCAATTTTAACTTTTGATATTTTATCAAAAATACTTTACAGAATAATTTCTGTATTTTTATATGGTGGAGGGAGGCAGATTCGAACTGCCGAACCCTAAGGAATAGATTTACAGTCTACCGCGTTTAGCCACTTCGCTACCCCTCCTGATAATCTTGCTAGTTTATTCTAACTTAACAAAACTAAAAATGCAAATTATTTATACATTAAATTATTATATATTGATTTTTTCAGCTTTTTAGCTTTTTAATAATGTTTTCTATGCTTTTTTTAGTGCCTTTTATAACTATTGATTCCTTTTTAACTCTTGATAAAACATTATATTTAGAGTTTAAGTATTTTTCTTCTTCTGGAAAACGGCTCTTCAAAGGTTTTTTTAAAGTTTTATTCTTTGAAACTTTTCTTTCAAGATCTCTAACGGATAAGTTATTTTTAATAATAGTATTAGCTAACTTGATAATGCGATTATTATCTTTGAGTTTGCTTAAAACTCTAGCATGAGCCATACTTATAGATTTATCATTTAAATAATTAATAACTTCTATTGGAAGATTTAGTAGACCTATAGTATTAATTATGTGTGATCTACTCTTTCCAATTTTTAATCCTAATTCATGTACTTTATATCGCTTGTTATCTAAAATATACTTAAGAGCTTTAGCCTCTTCAATTGGAGATAAAGCTTCCCTTTGTATATTTTCAATTAATGATAATTCAGGAATACTATCTTCTCGGTATTGCTTTATTATAGCTGGAATATTTTTTTTATTTAGCCTTTGAAAAGCCCTAAACCTTCTTTCTCCAGATACAATTTTATAGCCTTCCTCAAATTCTTTTAAAATAATTGGTTGTATAAGCCCATGATTTTTTACTGACAATGCAAGTTCTTCAATTTTATCCTCATTAAAAACCGTTCTTGGCTGACTTGAAATCGGATATATTTTTTTCATGTCTATTTCTCTTACTTGAGCGAAATCCCCGCTTCCTTTTCTTTCATTTTCTTTTAATAAATCTTTAATTGTTCTTCCAAATTTAAATTTATTATTCTTCATTATTCTTAATAATCTCCTTTGCTAATAACAAGTAATGCTTAGCTGATGTAGATCTTTTTTGATATTTCATTATTGGTATACCGTAATTTGGTGCATTTTGTGCCGCAACATTTGAAGGTATAATTGTTTGGAAAATCCCTTCTTCAAAGTATTTTTTAAGTTCATTAACAATTTGCCAGCTTGCTTTACTTCTTTTGTCCAGCATAGTAAGCAGTATTCCTTCTATTTTCAAATCATATTGATTAGTTTTTAAGTTTTTTTGAATTAATCTTATTGTGTTAAGTAATTGTGTCAATCCGTCTATAGCAAGAAACTGACATTGAACTGGTATAATCACAGAATCTGATGCATATAAAGCTGATAAAGTATGAAAGCTAAATGATGGAGGACAATCAATTAATATATAATCAAAAGCATCTTTTACTTTTTCTATTTTAGACCTTAATATATAATCTTGATCTAGTTTCATTATTCTTATTTGTTTTGGTAAATCGCTTGATTCTATTGTTGTTGGAATTATATTAATCGAAAAATCACGTAATTCTATGATTGCTTTTCTTATGTCTATTTTGCCCAAAATAACATTTTCAATTGTATTATAATTTTTTTTTCTATTAATTCCTAAACTTACAGTCGAACTAGCCTGGGGATCATAATCTATAAGAAGAACTTTTTTTCCATAGTATCCTAATGATACAGCTAGATTAACACTTGTTGTAGTTTTTCCAACACCACCCTTTTGATTTGCAACCGCTATTACTTTGCCCATATTTTTTCTACTTTCTGATTTTAATGGGAAATCCCCTTATTAAGCTTCTTCAAGATGATTATAGATCTAAAACCATATTTTTCAGGTAATTCATTTTTCATGATGGAATGAATATATAGTTGATGCTTTTTTATTGAGTCTTCAGCAAATTCAATCTCTTCAAGGAATTTGATTCCTTTATATGAATAGAGCCTTCCTTCAAGCTTTAAGAGAGGCGCTACAATTGTTATTGTATTTGATAAATTCTTAAAAGCTCTTGCTATAATTATATCATAAGACTTTGGTGAACTGATTCCAAAATCAATTACATTTTGATAATAAATATTCGAAACTAGACCTAATTCTTTTAGAGCCAATCTCAAGAATCTAATTTTTTTTATATTAAAATCAATAAAATCAACTTTTATACCCGGAAACATAATCATAATTGGAATCCCGGGAAACCCCCCACCTGAACCAACATCTAGAATTTTTTTCCCTTTAAAATTTTCTTCATTATTTATTATTGGCCAGACGGAATCGAAAATATGCTTATATATATATTCTTTATCATTAGTTATTCGAGTTATATTTGTGTGAGAGTTATAAGACAAAATTAACTTATAAAATAGAAATAATTTATCTATTTTTTCTTCACTAATATTGGGAAAAAGCTTAACAATGGTTTCACGCATAGTTTTTCTTATGCATTCCTGACTCTATATATATCAGTAGTAAATTTATATCCACTGGATTAACTCCACTTATTCTCGATGCTTGACCAACAGTTTCAGGCTTTATTTTATTTAATTTTTCAATTGCCTCTGAAGACATATTTTTGATTTTTGAAAAATCGAATATCTTAGGAATAATTTTATTTTCTAACCTAAGCATTTTATTTGCCTCTTTTATAGATTTATTTATGTATCCCTTGTATTTTGAATCAACTTCAATCAAGTCGATTATTTCTTTTTCCACATCTAAATTAAATAAATTAATCAGGTGTTTAGCACTTATTTCTGGCCTTTTTAGAATGTCATAATATGATGTTTTATCTTTAATGGGTTTAGTATTAATAATATTAAGTAAATCATTTGTTTTTTTATTTGGATATAAATAATTTGTTTTCAATATATTCGTAGTATTGAGCAACTTTTCTTTCTTAATTAAAAATTTACCGTACTTTTTCTTATCTAATAACCCTATATTGTACCCTATTTCTGAGAGTCTAATATCTGCATTATCATGCCTTAGTAGAAGTCTAAACTCTGCCCTTGATGTTAATAATCGGTAGGGCTCACTTGTTCCCTTTGTAACAAGATCATCAATTAGTACCCCTATATATGCTTGATGTCGTCCAAGTATGAGTGGTTCTTTTTTTTCTAAAACTAATGATGCATTTATTCCAGCAATTAAACCCTGGGATGCGGCCTCTTCATAACCAGAAGTGCCATTGATTTGTCCTGCAAAAAATAGATTCTTAATTTTTTTCGATTCTAAAGATTTTTTTAACTGAATTGGATTAATTGCATCGTATTCTATTGCATAAGCATACTTTGATATGACTGAATTTTCTAGACCAGGTATAGAATGAACAATTTTTTCCTGAATTTTTTCAGGAAATGATGTAGATAATCCTTGAATATACATTTCATTTAGACTCAAGCTTTCAGGTTCTATGAAAATTTGATGTATATCCTTATTTTCAAATCTTACAACTTTGTCCTCAATAGAAGGGCAATATCTAGGTCCAGTTGAATTTATTTTTCCTGAATACATTGGAGACTCTAAAATATTTTTAAGAATAATTTCTTTTGTTTTTGGCGTTGTGTGTGTTAAATAACACGGTTCTTGGGTCTTATTATTATATTTATTTAAAAAGCTAAATGTATGTTTAATGTCATCACCAAATTGTTTTTCAAGTATTTCAAAATTGATAGAATCTTTTATTATTCTTGGTGGCGTGCCGGTCTTTAGCCTAATTAATTCAAATCCTAGTTCCTTAAGCTGTTTACTTAAACCAAACGTGGTTGGTTCTCCGATAGGACCCGATGTTGTCTTTTTTTTACCCATTAAGATCTTGCTACTTAAGTATGTTCCAGTTGTAAGTATTACAGTTTTCGATTTAAATTTATTCCCTCTTTTTGTTATAATCCCCTCTACTGAACCATTTTCCACAATAAGTTTATCGACTAAATCTTCAATTAAAGTTAGATTATTTGTTGATTTCAATAATTTTAATATATATTTTGGATATTCCAACTTATCAATTTGTGCCCTAAGCGCTCTAACAGCTGGACCTTTTGACGAATTAAGCATTTTTATTTGAATCTGATTATAATCCGCTGCTATACCCATAATTCCGCCTAAAGCGTCGATCTCTCTTACGACAATACCTTTTGCAGAGCCACCAATCGAAGGATTACAGGGTAAAGATGAAACTTTATCTAAGTTACCTGTAATCAAAGCAACTTTTTTCCCCATTTTTGACATTGATACTGCAGCTTCTACACCTGAGTGACCTCCACCTACAATGATCCCATCAAAAATCATCTTTATTACCTTTTAAAAACATTTCTACAACATTATTTGTATTAAAGCCATATTTTTCTAATACCATGTTGCCGTCGCCGCTTTCGCCAAATTTTTTTACACCGATTACATTTCTTGTATATTTATACCAAGATAAAGGATGAGCAGCTTCAATAGCTAACATTTTGGTTCTATCAGGTAAAATTTTCTTTTTATACTCTATGTCTTGACTTTCAAAAACTTCCATACTTAAAAAACTTACAACTCGCACATCAATATTTAATTTAAAAAGCTGTTTTTGTGCTTCAATAGCTAATCCTACTTCACTTCCGGATGCTAACAAAATACCATTTAATTGTTTTTTTTCATTAGAAATAATATATGCACCCTTATGTGAACCGTATCTATCTCCTGTTGAAGGTTTAAGATTCTGTCTTGAGAGAATTATAAGACTAGGTTTGTCTTTACTCAACATGGCCATTTCATAGGATGCAGCAACTTCCACAGCATTACCTGGTCTAAAAACCAATAAATTAGGAATACTCCTCAATCCGACAATCTGCTCAACAGGTTGATGTGTTGGACCGTCCTCTCCAACAGCAATTGAATCATGAGTCATAATAAAAATAGTAGGAAGTTTCATTATTGCAGCAAGTCTAATTGCCGGCTTCATATAATCAGTAAATACAAAAAAGCCAGAGCAGAAAGCTCTCAAATTGCCGTGTAGATTTATTCCATTTGTAATACTTCCCATAGCATGTTCTCTCACACCAAAATTGATATTTCTACCAAGTCTATTTTTATAAGAAAAATCACCATCTAGACCCATTACTTTTGTAGAACTTGATAAATCTGCAGATCCACCGATTAAGTTGGGATACAATTTAGATGCAATTGAAAGAATTTTTCCACCAGAAACTCTAGTGGCTTCATTTGAAGATTTTAGATTATATATTTCATTAACAAAAGCATCAAATGCTTTTTTGTTTTTCATAGAGCCGTATTCCATGAAACTTAAATGTTTGTTTGGAAAAGATTCCTTAAAATTCTCTAATTCTCCCTTCCATTTTGAATATTCAACACTACCTCTATCAATTACATTTATTTTAAAATCTTCATATACACTTTTTGGAATATGGAAGGGTTTAAAATTCCATTCCAATTTAGATTCCAAATCAGAGATTTCTTTTTCATGAAGCGGTTTCCCATGAACTTCTGAAGTTCCAGACAAAGAAGTCCCGAATCCTATTGTTGTCTTAAACTCAATAAATGATGGTTTATTAGTGGATTTTTTTGCCTTATATATTGCTTCATCGATTTTTGATGGATTCATTCCATCCTCGACTAGAATATAATTAAATCCCATGGCTTCCATTTTTAATTTTGTATTTTCAGAAAAAGATGATGATACTTTTCCATCAAGCTGTATATCATTCGAATCAAATAAAACAATGAGTTTATTTAATTTAAGGTGGCCGGCTAAACTTAAAGCTTCATATGAAATGCCTTCTTGTAGATCTCCGTCTCCACAAAAAACATAAGTGTTGTGACTAATGATTTTTGAGTCATCTTGATTAAACTTTTCACTAAGGTGTTCTTCTGCAATCGCAAGACCTACGGCATTAGCAATACCTTGCCCTAGCGGTCCAGATGTTGTTTCTATTCCATCCTCTAAAGATCTTTCAGGATGTCCAGGAGTTTTACTAAAGTTTCTAAACATCTCTAAATCAGATATTGAAATGTTATATCCTGACAAATGATTTATGGAATAAAGCATTGCTGAGCCATGCCCGGCAGACATTATAAATCTATCTCTATTTATCCAATCAGGTTGTATTGGATAAATTTTAAGATGCTTAGTGTATAAAGTATAAATAATAGGAGAAGCACCTAATACAATACCTGGATGACCACTATTCGCTTTTCTGATGGAATGTACTCCAAGCATCATTAGAGCTTTTATTGATTTATTTAACATACATACCTCTAATATTAATTTGATTTAAAAAAATCTTCATAGTGTTTGTCTTGTGCGACACTCAACTCTTCAAAGATCTTTTTACCTAATATATTTTTTATCTTTATTTGTGCTTCATCATTCATTATTTGCATATCCTTACGCAATTTTTTGTTTTGAAAATAGTTAGATACTACAACTACAGAGAGCATCATCAATAGAAATAGCATGAGTTGTTCCTGAAAAAAAATCGATGAGATCACTGCAGCAAAAACATAAAAAATTAATAACGGTGCAATGAACATCAAATTCGTTTTCTTATTTTTTTTGCTTGCCGAGTGAAGAAAATCAATCCATATCTCATTCACTTCTTTCTTGTAAAATGGTTTTAACGCATTGTAATAATCCTTTTGTATAAACACTCTAAATATGTCATCTTTTCCTGCCCAAATTGCAAAACGACCACTGTTTGTATACTTTTCATGTTGTTCAATGGTATCCAAATAATAAAATTCAACTGTATTTTTATTTATTTTTTGAGTATCAAACGGTAATCCATTAGCTTTATTGAATAATTTAAGATTAAATTTCATTATTTTCTCCTAGGTTGTTTTTCTAATTTTTTTAAAAAAATTTGTAATTAGACTTTTACTTTCATTTTCAAGAATTCCCCCGAAGTATTTCACCTTATGTGGTAAATCTGCATCTAAAACATTTAATTTACTAACTATGGAACCTTGTTTAACCTCTCTAAGTCCAAAATAAACATTCTTTATTCTTGTTTCAAGTATTGCCCCTGCACACATCACACACGGCTCAAGATTAACGTATAAGTCACAATCATTTAATCTCCAATCTCCAATTACTTTTTGTGCTTTATTTAATGCAATAACTTCTGCATGTGCTCTAAAGTCATTTGATTTTAGCTTTTGATTATAAGCTTTAGCTATAATTCTATTTTTATAAACAACAACCGCACCAACTGGCACTTCGTTTTCAGCATATGCTTTTTTAGCCTCTTCTAATGCTTCACGCATAAAGGTTTTGTTATTGTGGTTTACCTGGAACTTCATGGTATTGTCTCGCTCTTGGCTCATATTTCTCCTTAGCACCAACAAGAATTGTTTGATCATTGTAGTTTGCGGGTTTGCCATCTATAATCCTCTGCGTTCTTGTTGCTGGTAATCCCGATTTCATACAAATAGCAGTTAATTTTGTTACAAATTCTGAAATCGCTAGTAACTTTGGCATTGGTCCGAAAGGTTCACCACGAAAGTCTCTATCAAGACCACCGATTATAACACGGATTCCTTTATCTGCAATTATTTCAGAAACTCGAACAATACCATCATCAAAAAATTGTGCTTCATCTATTACTACTGCGTCAACATTCTCGTTTAAATGTGATAGGATATCAGCACTTTTATTTATTACTATTGAAGGCTTTGTACTGAGGTTGTGGGAAACAATTTGATTCTTGGAATTATATCTGTTATCAATTTTCGGTTTAAAGACAAGCACTTTTTGCTTTGAATATTCAAGTCGACGAATTCTTCTAATTAATTCTTCAGTTTTTCCAGCGAACATGGGTCCACAAACTACTTCAATAAAACCTTTTTGAAAAATGCTATACATATAAATCCTCCTAAAAATATATAAAAAAACGTGAGAAACTCACGCCTATATTGTTTTACTCTTCGTGTTCAGTATTTTTAGCTTTTGTTTCTTCTTTATGGCTATCCTTTGCAGACTCTTCAACTGAATATTGACCTCGGCTATAACGTTTGTTGAATCGATCCACGCGTCCTTCTGCTTGAACAAATGTTTGCTGTCCAGTATAAAATGGATGAGAATCAGAGCTTACTTCAATTCTTACAAGTGGGTATTCTTTACCATCCTCTTTATATACAACTTTATCTTTGGTTAATATAGTAGATTCAATTAAAAATTGTTTATTGGTTTGAGAATCTTGAAAAACAACTAGACGTGTTTTTGGATGAACATCTTTTTTCATGTATTTCTCCTTTCGCTATGACGATTATCATAGTAAGTTTCGCAAGCGTTATTATAACAAATTCTACTTGAAGTATCAAGTGTGACAAATCAAATTATAGATGTTTTCTTACTTCTTATTAATAACTCTTTTGTTACTATTCCTATAAAATATCCCGAAGGAACACTTGTCAAAAGCATTATTGGTAAATATAATACAACTTCTACTGATTCAACAATCAGTGCAGCAGCTATTACCTGTCCTAAATTATGAAAAACTGAACCAATCAAACTTACCCCAATTACCCCAAAAAAATTCATTTTTTTTAAAATTATCATTGAGTTGATGGCAAAAAGCCCACCTAGCAAACCCAAATAAAAGATTATACCGAATAAGGTCCCTGTAATAATTGAAACACAAATAACCCTTGAAAATAATAAAAAAATAGATTCTTTGTATCCGAAACGGTACAAAACATATAATGTTATTATGTTTGATAATCCAATTTTTGCACCTGGAACAGGTAAAATGGGAACCATAATTTCAATAATATTTAAAACTATTGCAAATGCTAGCAAGGATGACATAATCGATATTCTTTTTATGTTTTCTCTCATATATAAAAATCTCTTTCACGATTAGAAAAGAATATACTTATTCTATTTGGCAAACAAATTAATGGAAAACCCTTGCTTTCCCCCAGTTTACTACAAACATTATATCTACTAGACTCTTCAACTATTTTTACAGATTTATTTTCCCAATCAAAGGATATAATTACTTCTTGTCTAAAACCATCTAAGATAAAATCTCCTAAAAGTGTTATAGTTCTTGAATCAAGATCCACTATTGGATATTTATTATTATTAAATTGATATTCATTAATAATAACATCCTCATTTTCAAAATCAATTGTAACTATTGGATTTGGCTTGTCTGCGTAGTATATATTTGCTTGATTTCTTTTTTGATCTATACTTAGATTACCTGAAAAAAGAAAAAGAAATAAAGATAAAATGATCAATATAATAAACAGTATATAGTCTCTTTTTAATTTTTTATTGTTTTTCATGAATTGAATTCCTCAAAATTTGTTTTTGTTAAAAAAGTATCCACCATACCATCATTATTAACAATAATAACTTCTATTTGAAAACCATGGTCTTCTTGAGTTAAAAAGTATTCGAGTTTTTCCAGAGGCATAGAATAAAAAGCTGTTGATAAAGCATCTATGAGTGATGAATCTTCCCCTATAACTGTAATTGATCCATAAAAGTCAACGGGTAAATAGTTGATTGGTGAAATTATATGACTAATTTTTTTCCCATTGAAGTATCTAAATTGCTCGTAATTGCCTGTTGTAGATATATTATTATTCTTTATTTTAAAGGTTCCACTTATAGTTTTATTTGATCTATAATTAAATGGATTTTTTATTGAAACGATAAATTGATTGTTTTCCTCTGGTCTATTTATATTCTCACCAAGACTAATTGAAGAATTTCCTGAATTTATTGAAAAATTTAATATTCCATTTTCTCTCAAATACATTTCTACAATCTTGTTTGCGTATCCTTTTGATATAGCGTCGATATCAAAAGAAAATCTTTGTCCTTGGGTTGTTATATAATATGTTTTATCATGATATCCATTTGTTTCTAAAACATATGAAGAATTTTCAATATTAATTTCATTTACTCTATCAACATTTTCTTGATATTCGATTGATGAGATCTCCTTAAAAAAAACTAAATCATTTTTTTGATAAGATTCAACTCCATCGCCATTTTCCAAGGATATCGTTTCGTTATTAACACTATTAATCTTGAATGTTTTCATAATTATTGTATCAAGATATTGGTATACGAAAATATTATCTCCTATTCTAAGTTCTGCTTCGGATTCTTGAATTAAATTTTTCCATATTTCTATTATATCTCCCATCTTGATATTAAAATATCCATCTGTTTTATTTTCAATTTCTTTACAATAGAGTAAAAGATCATAAAGTTCTTTATCTATCTCAATTTTTTTTCCAAAATTAAGATTAATTGAAAAAATATTATTAATGAATGGAGAATTTTCATCGAGAGGTTGGTATTTTGTTGTTAAATCATTATATTTTGAATAAATTTTTGAAATGTTTTCTGTAATTTCTTCGACCCTATCTTGTTCTATATTAATATCTATGAATGTTGTTGTATACATATATTCATCAAAAATTAAGTTAAACGACTTTATCTCGTTTGAACATGAAGAAAGAACGAATGTAAAAATGATAAAGAGGAATAAACTTACCATTCTTTTTAAGCTAATATTCATCTTAAACATTTATTCTCCAAAAACTAGAGGAAAAGTATTCATAAGATCAATAACTTCATCTTTAATCCTCATCAGTTCTTCATTATTTGAGTTATTCTCTAAAGCTTGATGTATCCAATTAACTATTTTTTTCATATGAATTTCGTTTAATCCCCTTGTAGTGACTGCTGCTGTGCCAAGCCTTATTCCACTTGTGTGTTTGGGTTTTTGTTCATCATAAGGAATAAGATTTTTATTACATGTAATGTTTACACTATCTAATATCTTTTCAGCCTCAAAACCTGTTAAGCCGGTTTTCTTATATACATCTATGACAAGCAAATGGTTATCGCTTCCACCGCTTACAATTCTATATCCTAAATTTTGAAATTCTTTTACAAGTGCTTTACAATTTTTAAGTATATTTGACTGATAGGTAAAAAAATCTGGTTCTAATGCTTCTTTAAAAGCTATAGCTTTTGCAGATATAACGTGCATAAGTGGCCCACCTTGGTTTCCAGGAAAAACAGATCTATTGATTTTTTTATACAATTCAAAATTGTTTGTCATTATAATTCCGCCCCTAGGTCCCCTTAAAGTCTTATGTGTGGTTGATGTAACAACATCAGCAAAAGGGATAGGCGATTGGTGTAATCCGGCTGCCACTAATCCCGCAATATGTGCAATATCTGCATGTAAAAATGCGCCAACACTATCTGCAATTTTTCTAAATCTTTTAAAGTCTATTTTTCTGGAATAAGAGCTATATCCAGTGATAATAAGTTTTGGCTTGATCTTGTTTGCAATTTCTTGAATTTGATCATAATCTAATAGCTCAGTTTTTTCATCAACAGAATAAAAATGTGATTCATATATGATACCAGAGAAATTTAATTTAAATCCGTGAGTTAAATGACCACCTTCATTTAAAGACAGGGAAAGAATCTTATCACCTGGATTTAAAAGAGCTTGGAAAACGGCAGCGTTAGCTTGTGAACCGGAATGGGGTTGAACATTTGCATATTTACAATCAAAAAGTTTTTTTAACCTTTGAATTGCAATTGTTTCTATTTCATCTACAACCTCACAACCGCCATAATATCTATTTTTAGGATATCCCTCAGCATATTTGTTTGTCAAAATAGAGCCTTGAGCCTCTCTTACATTTTTTGAAGCAAAGTTTTCAGAAGCAATTAGCTCAATATGATTTTTTTGCCTTTGATTTTCTCTATTAATTAGTTCAAAAATACTATCCTCTTTAATTCTATAGTTCATTTTTATCACCCTTTCAATACTATAATATTATATCATATCAACAAAAAAAATAGCCCCAAATCTGGAAGCTATTGCTTAATATTATGATAAATATTCATTACATCTTCTAATTCACTCAAAGAGTTAATAATTTTTTGATGATTTATTTTATCGACATCTTCTGATAACCTAATTTCATTGATGGGAACATATATAAGTCCAGATGAAAGAAGTTTGTTTCCAAGTATTTCTTCTAATTTAGCTTTTGTGTAAGAATAATTATGTTGTTCTACACTAATCAAAAAACTATTATTTATTTCTTCTATTTCAACGGCGTCAATGTCATTATCAACTATAATTTCTAATATTTTGTCCTCAATATGCTCTTCTATTAAAAATCTTCCTCTGTGTAAAAACATATGATCTACAGAACCTGACACTCCAACTTTACCTTCTGATTTATTCAAACAGTGTCTTACTTCAGCAATTGTTCTATTTACATTATTTGTCAAACCCTCAACAATATAAAGCGCTCCCGCGGCTCCGAAACATTCGTATTTAACATTAATATAGTTTTCATCTATACCTGATTTTGCCTTATCTATAGCCTTATTAATGATACTATTCGGAACTTGAAGTTTTTTTGCCTTTTCAATTAATGCCTTGAGTTGTGGATTTGATTTAATTTCTGTAGAACCGTTTTTAGCTGCTTGATAAATTTCTCTTCCAAATCTTGAATATATTTTTGACTTTTCAACTGATGTTTTCTCCATAGAAGATTTTCTTACTTCAAACGCTCTACCCATTGTTATTTTTCTTCAAACTTTTCTTTATAGAAACTTATTGCTTTTGAGATGATTCTTTGAGCCGAATTGGGTCCATCAATATCTAATACATATGTTTTTTTTCCCTCTAATGATTTATATACTTCAAAGAAGTGCCCCATTTCTGTTATCAAATGTTGTGGAAGTTGATGAATATCTTTATATTGTGCAAGTGATGGATCACCTTCGGGAATTGCAATAATCTTTTCGTCATTTTCATCGGAATCTCTCATTTTAATAACTCCAATTGGATAACACTTAACCAAACTTAAGGGTTCTATATCTTCTTGACACAAGACTAAAACATCAAGTGGATCGTTGTCTTCTGCCAAGGTTTTAGGAATAAAACCATAGTTTGCTGGATAGTGGGTAGAAGTAAAAAGAATTCTATCTAGTAGAATCATTCCTGTTTCTTTATCTAATTCATATTTTTTTTTACTTCCTTTTGAAATTTCTATACAAGCAATAAATTCTTTTGGTTGTATTCTTTTCGAATCAATATCATGCCATATATTCATAAATTTCTCCTTTATATTATTTTAACATTTGATTTGTATAATTCAATTGTGTTTGATAAAAGAGCGTGGATTGTCATCGGGCCTACACCACCAGGGACTGGAGTTATTGCTGAAGAAATATCTTTCAATTCTGAGAATTTTGCATCACCAGATAGTTTTCCGTCAATTCCAACATTAATCCCAACGTCAACTATTACTACGCCTTTTTTTACCATATTTGATGTTAAATAATCGGGTTTTCCTATTGCAATAAATATCAAATCTGCATTTTTTGTATATTCTTTTATTGATTTCGTTTGACTATGACATATAGTCACAGTTGAATTTCTATCTAAAAGCATCTTTGCAAGAGGAAATCCCACTATATTACTTCTACCAATGACTACTGTTTTTTTTCCAGATACATTGATTTTATAATAATCCAGTAATTTTATTATTCCAAGAGGCGTTGCAGGGCATATTTTCGGAAAACCTTGAAATAACCTACCTTTACTTAAGGTTGTAAAACCATCGGCATCCTTATTCTCACCAATAGTATCAGTGATTTTCTTCTCATTAAAATTTTTCGGCAATGGTAACTGAACAATCAACCCATCTATAGATTTATTATTATTGATGCTAATTATTTTCTTTATAACATCTTCTTCTTCACAATTTTTACTGAATCTTATTAGCTCAACATCAATTCCGACAAAGTCTGCTGCTTTTATTTTACCCTTAATATATTTTAAACTTGCTGGATTATCTCCAACAAGAATAATTGCTAACTTGGGTCTTCTAAAAAGAACAGATGTCTTTTTTATCTGATCTTTTAATGTATTGTTTAATTCTTTTGAAACAACTTTTCCATCTAATATCATTGAATTAGCTCCGTATTATTTCTAAATTTTTGTCTATTTTATAATCAAGTGCTCTTGGATAAGAATTCAAGCCCGGCATTGTATTGATTCCTTTAGTTTTAACCACAAGAAATCCTGCTCCGAGAGAAGGTATAATGGAATCAATAAAAAGCGTAAAATCCGTTGGAACACCTATTAAATTTTTATCACCCGAAAAAGAAAAAGGTGTCTTTGCAATACAAACTGGCAAAAACCATTTATTACTGATACATACATTTAATTGTTTTTTCGCTCTATCGCTTAAATATATGCCCTCCGCACCATATATGCTTCTTGCAATGTTCTCAATATTTTTGTAAATATCTTTGTAATCAGTATACATTTTTTTGAAATTACTTTCCTTGTTTGATAATTGGATTACTTTTTTAGCTAATTTTATTGATCCTTCAGCACCTAATAAATAAGATTTTGAAAGTTCAAAATTAAATCCATGTGTTTTAGCCCAGTCATGCAATAAAGCTATTTCTTCTTGATCATCATTTTTATGAACATTTAAGGCAATTACAAAGTTCAATCCAAAATTTTTAATATTATTTACATGTTTTTCAATATGTTTAAAACCCTCTATTAAGGCTTTTCGGTCTTTTTTGCTAAAATCTATTGATTTTCCATGACTTTTAATAGCTCTAAGTGTAACAACTAAAACAACAACATTTACTTTATGATCAAGATTTGGAAGTTTCAGGTTTAGAAATTTTTCCATTCCAAGGTCGGCTCCAAATCCTGCTTCCGTAACAACATAATCAGCTAAATCTAAGGCTAGCTTTGTTGAAATAACGGAACTACATCCGTGTGCAATATTTGCAAATGGCCCTGCGTGAATCAATGCTGGCACACCATTAAGTGTTTGAACTAGGTTAGGAAAAATTGCATCTTTAAGCAATAAAACCAATGCTGGTGTGCAATTAAGTTGTTTTACATATATTGGATTTTTTAAATTATCATAACCAATTAATATTTTATCTATTCTTTCAATTAAATCATTTTTATCTCGACAAAGGGCTAAAACAGCCATAATTTCACTTGCTGCAGTTATTACAAATCTATCTTTTCTTATTTTAGTCTGAATCCTTCTAAGAGACCTATCGCTTATATCAATCGTTCTAGGCCAAACAACTCTATCAATATTGAGGGAATTACCGTGATATATATGATTATCAATTAGACTTGAAAGTAAATTGTGGGCCGAAGTAATTGCATGGAAGTCTCCATTAAAGTGAAGATCAATATCTTGGGATGGCTCAATCTGGGATTTTCCACCACCTGTTGCACCACCCTTCAAACCAAATACTGGTCCTAAGCTAGGTTCTCTTAGTGTCACTATTGTTTTTTTCTCAAGCATATCTAAGCCTTCAGCTAATCCTATAGACACTGTTGTTTTTCCTTCTCCTGCAGGAGTAGGATTAAGTGCTGTAACTAAAATCAATTTTCCAGGAGTTCTGTTACTTTTATATTCTAGACAATCAATCTTGGCTTTAAATTTTCCATAAGGAATAAAATATTCTTGACTCAAACCTAATTTATTATAAATAACTGAAATATTTTGCATATTTCACCTCACTTATATTATATCATTTTGTAATATCAATAAGCTTTTCTAGTTCTTCAATAAGTTTAAATTGTTTTTTTTCGTCTTTATTGTCTTTTTGTAAAAACACTTTCATAGAGCTTTTTTCCATTAATATTTGAATGTCTATTCCGCCGATCAAATCTTTATTAACAATGAATTTTTTAATTGTATCTTGATTTTCAATGTCAAAAATATACTCAGATTTTTCAACAATCATTTTCTTTGCATTTAATTTTTCTTTTAATTTATTTAATACCGTTTCAATCATATATGTATAAATTTCTTCTTTGGGCTGTCCAAAACGATCGGTCATTTCATTAAGCAAATCACTAATATCTTTTTTATTTTCAAGTGCGTTGATTCTTTTATGAATTTCAATTCTAATCTCATCATAAGGTATATATGCAGGATCAATATATCTCTGTGTTGAGAATTCAACTAAATTTTCACTTATATTTTTTTCTTCGTTACCTTCAATAACCTCTTTAACTAATTTTGAATACATTTCATATCCAACAGAATCAATATATCCTGATTGTTCTCTACCTAAAAGGTCTCCAGCACCCCTAATTGAAAGATCTCTAATTGCCAATTTGTATCCACTTCCTAAAGATGAAAAATCTTTAATTGCAAATAACCTTTTTTTTGCATCCTCTCGTATGTTAGCCTTGTTGTCATATAACATATAAGCGTATGCAATTTTATCGCTTCGGCCCACCCTGCCTCTTATTTGATAAAGTTGAGCTAGGCCAAGTTTTAAAGCATCATGAACGATAATTGTATTAGAATTTGGTATGTCGATACCATTCTCAATAATTGTTGTAGAAATCATAATATCATATTTATGGTCTATAAAATCTATCATTATTTCTTCAATGGCTTTATCATTCATCCTTCCATGAAGCATACAAACCTTTGCCTTCTTATTTAGATTACTTATAATTTCAAAGATCTGTTCCATCCCACTTATCTGGTTAAAGAGGTAAAAAACTTGACCCCTTCTTGATAATTCTTTTTCTAAAATCTCTTTAACCAGATCATAATTTCTCTTTAAAACATAAGTTTGTATTGGATATCTGTTTTTAGGTGGAGTATTTATTGTTGAAATTTTCTTAATACCTGTAAGTGACATCTGAAGAGTTCTGGGAATTGGTGTTGCAGACATAGAAAGTATATCCACGTTGGCCTTTAATCCTCTTATTCTTTCTTTTTGAATTACTCCAAACCTTTGCTCCTCATCAATGATTAAAAGTCCTAAACCTGAAGTCTCTTTAATTTTAGAAAGAATCATGTGTGTTCCGATTAAGATCTGAACCTTGTTATGATTAAAATCATTTACTGTTTTAATTATATTTTTCTTATTCACGAACCTATTTAATAGTCCGACCCTTATATCATATTTAGAAAGTCTTTCTTGAAAAGTATTAAAATGTTGTTTTGATAAAATTGTTGTTGGAGCAAGAAGAATAACTTTTTTTCCATTTATTGCTGCTCTAAATGTAGCCCTCAACGCAACTTCTGTTTTTCCAAAGCCAACATCTCCACAAATTAACCTATCCATTGGTCTCTTTGATTCCATATCTTCTAAGGTTTCTTTAATTGCTTTTGATTGATCTACAGTTTCTTTATATTGAAAATCATCTCTAAACATTTTTTCAAGTTCTACATCTTTTGTAAAAACAAAACCTTCCGAGTTTTCTTTTTCTTTATATATTTTTATCAAAGCATCTTGATATTCTTTGATTTTCATTTTGACTTTGGCTTTTGTTCTTGACCAATTTTTTGATCCAAGTCTTGTTAGTTTTGGTATGAAATCAACTCTATTGTCGTATCTAAGGATTTTATTTATCTGATTAATTGGTATAAATAGATTTTCTTGATTTTGATACTCTATTTTCAAGTAATCATTCTTGATTTTCCCCAAACTTAATGTTTCCAAACCAAGGTATTTTCCGATTCCAAAATCGTAATGAACAACAAAATCCCCGTTTTTTAATTCGTTAACTGTGCTTACTTTTGTTGTATATCTTATTGCAGATCGATAATTTTCATTTTTTCTTTTTGTTTTACTTAAAAAACTGTCCAGGTCAATATATAATGTTTTTGATTTTGAATCAATAAAATTGTCAAAAATTTTTTTTGTTAATTTTTTTATTGTAATTTTATTAAATTTTTCTTTTACTCTGTTTTTAAATTTATCCGCATCTAAATATTTATTATAGTACAAATTGATCGTTTGAATATCATAATTTTTTATATCTTCGTAGAACAACTCTAGATTTTCAAGATAATTATTACACTTATAAATATTTAAATCATGTGCATTTTTTCCTATTAAACTGTAATCTTCTATATTTATATATTTTTGAAATTTAAATGCTGTTTCATTTTTCTTTGATATATTTTCAATAAAAGTGATTTTGTCATTTTTTATATCAAGGTCTATTTTTCTCACTTTTTTTATGTTAGAAGATAAATTTATAAAAAAAAGTTTAAAATTACTTATAAAATCAAGTATTGTATATTTTTTATTTGAAATAAGTGAGATATATGGTGTTAATGCATCTAAGTTTTCTCTATCCCGAATACTTTTTAGATCAAGTTCAATAGTTTTTTTTATTTCTTCAAGATGTTTTCCATTTTTATATAAGGCGTTTTCTATTTTATTTATTATGTTGTTTTTTATTTCTTCAGAATAAAATATCTCATTAACTGGACCAATAACTACTTGGTTAATTTTTTTTATCGATCGTTGAGAATTAACATCAAAAAATTTAATTGAATCAATTGTGTTTCCAAAAAAATCAATCCTTATCGGATTCTTATTTTCAACACTATAAAAATCTATTACTCCTCCTCTTATTGTGAAATCGCCTGGTTTTTCAACAATATATTCTTGAACATAACCCAGATTTATCAATTTTTGTATTATATCTTGTCTGTTTATAGTATCATTTATTTTTAGTTTTAATCTTTCGTTTTTGTATGTGCTAGGTGAAATCTGTTCAAGTTCTAATCCTTCATAATTTGTCACAACAACTTTGGCCTCAACGCCCTCTAGAAGATTAGATATAGTGTTTAACCTAATATTTTTAAATTCTGGACTTCTTAATGACATAATTTTTGAAACAGATTGGTCTGATGGATAAAATAAAACTCTCTGCTTATCAAAAAGCTGTTCAAAAATTCTTAAATATTTATGTGCTTCAAAAAGATCAGAACAAACAACTATTACTGATCTATTAGTTTCTTCAAAATATTCTTTTATAATATTGCTTGAGTATGTTGGGCTTGAATTGAAAAGTGTTAAATCTTTTTTTTCCTCTGACTTGATATACTTTAAGTCTTTTTTATTTAAAATCGACATATTTGTTATTCACTTTTATTGAATTGTGACATAATATCAACAAAATTTATTCCATCTATAAACTTTTCGATGATCATATTTATATCAGGGATCAATTTTTTCAATAATCTAATTTCTGATGAATTAAACTTTGATAATACATATTTATCTAAATCAACTTGATGATTTTTTCCAATACCTATTCTTAATCTTTTAAATTCATTAGTTATATTTAAAATTATACTTTTTAAGCCGTTATGTCCTCCGTCTCCGCCCTTCTCTCTAAGTCTGATTCTTCCTACATCTAAATATATATCGTCAACTAAAATCAAAATTTGATCTATGGAAATGTTATAGTAATTCATGATTTTTACTACTGATTCTCCAGAATTATTCATGTAATTTTGAGGTTTAACAAAAAAAACCTTTTCTTTGTTAGTTCTAATTTCAGCGATCTCAGAGTTAAATCTAATGTTTTTTTTAATTTTAATGTTTTTATCTTTCAGATAGCTATCAAGAAAAACAAAACCAATATTATGCCTTGTTTTTTTATATTGGGTCCCTGGATTTCCGAGCGCTACAACTAATTTCACTTTATATTTCTTTTCTTGTTTTTTCTTTGAAAAAGTTGACTTATCGGCATGTCATTTGCAATATGAATTATAGACTTTCCTAAAAGTGGACCTATTGAAATTTGACTTATTTTTTTATTATGACTAATATCTTTATTAATTGTATCTGTTACTATGACTTCTTCTATTTGAGAATCTTCAATCTCTCTCATTGCTTCTTTAGAAAAAACGGCATGAGTCGCTAGTGCATATACTTTCTTTGCTCCAGCATCAATAAGTGCTTCAGCCGCTTTACATAATGTTCCTGCTGTATCGATTATATCATCAACCATTATAGCTGTTTTTCCTTCTACATCACCAATTATATTTTGAATACTTGCTTCATTCGGTTTTGGTCTTCTTTTATCAATTATTGCAAGAGGAGAATTAATAATGTTAGCAATTTTTCTAGCTCTTGTAACGCCCCCGTGATCAGGAGATACAACCACACAATTTTTTTTACTATATCTTCTTGTAAAATGTTCTGCTAAAAGTGGTCCCGCAGGAAAATTATCTATTGGTATGTTGAAAAAACCTTGAATCTGTGATGCATGAAGGTCAATTGATATAACTCTATCAATTCCGGAAGTTTCAATGAGGTCTGCAATAAGCTTAGCTGTTATGGGTTGACGAGATCTTGATTTTCTATCTTGTCTTGAGTAGCCGTAATATGGCATTATTACAGTAAGTGATTTTGCAGATGCTCTTTTTATAGCGTCAGCCATGATCAAAAGTTCCATTAAGTGTTCGTTAGCAGGATAAGATGTTGACTGAATTACAAAGACGTCATGACCTCTGACACTTTCATCAATATTTACTGTTATTTCGCCATCTGCAAATTTAAAAACTTCAACTTTTGATAATTCTATATTGGCTGCCTTGGCAATTCTTTTAGCCAACGGCATGTTAGAACTTAGAGCAAAGGCTTTAACTTTTTTACCGTTTATAACAGACATTTTTGTTCACCTGGATCCTATTTAGATATTTTATGGTTAAAATAGAAAAAACACGCCTCGCAGGCGTGCTTTAAAATGTATAATTATTCTTTTACTGGTGGATTTTCAAGAGCTTCTTCGTATGCTTTTACAATTGCGTCTTCAATTAATCTTCTCATTTCAGCATGAATTGGATGTGCTATGTCTCTAAAAGTGCCATTTGGTGTTTTTTTGCTTGGCATAGCAACAAAAATACCATTTTCACCTTCTATTATTCTGATATCGTGAACAACAAAAGATTCATCAAAGGTAATTGTTGCAATACCTCTAAGTCTGCTTTCGCTTTCAACTATTTTCACTCTTACATCAGTGATGTTCATATTTTTCCTCCACAATTTAATGTATTTAGATTATATCATAGCTATACTATAATATCAACAATAAAATGTTAATATATGGCTTAGTTGTTGTGATTAAGTTGATTTTAATTTTTTTGGATTGAGAAGTTTTCTATACAACGTTTTGAAGTTCTCAATTGATATCTCTTGTGCTCTTATTTTTTTATTTAACGATAAATCTGATAGGACAGTCTCTAATTCATTTCTGTCATATCCCCTGTTTTTTAAATTGTTAATTAGTGTTTTTCGCCTATTTTCAAAACATATTTTTAAAAATTTTATATATTCCTTATTAATTTTATTTCTAGGAACCATTCTTATCGTTGTACTGTCTATTTTAGGCGTTGGAGTAAAAAAAGTCCTTTTTATTTCAAGGTGTCTTTCTATTAAATAGTGTTCTTGAAATATTATTGAAAGGGCATTATATGACTTTGAGTTAACCTTAGCGGTTAGTCTATCTGCAAATTCTTTTTGAATGGTGAGTGTGATGGAGATTATATTTTTTTGTTCTATAAGTTTAAATAAAATTGGTGAAGTAATGTTATACGGAATATTACCCACAACACAGAAATTTTCTCTATCTGATATATTTGATTTCAGAAAATTCTTATATATAATTTTTATATTTTTGCTGTCTTGCTCAACTTTATCTAAATAAATCTTTAGTGTTTTATCAATTTCAAACGATTCTACAAACTTACATTTATTTCCAAGTAATTTAGTCAAGCTTCCTTTGCCGGCACCTATTTCAATGACGTTTTTGTCCTCTATTTGTGCTATATGAACTATTTTTTTTAAAACATTATTGTCTTTCAAGAAATTTTGGCCGAATTTTTTTTTATGCTTGAACATCTAAAACCCTTAATATTTCACTTTTATTTACACCAATCATATTTAATCTTTTGAACAAGGTTTTACCGTTGGGATTTCCTATTGCAAAATGTTTTGCAATTTTTTTTCTTTTTGTATTATTAAATTTAGATCCTGTAAGTTCCAATTCATTAAATTCTAATTTTGAAATTGATTTGAACTCTGAATAAAAATTAATTCCCTCTAATGCTTTTAAAAATGTTTTTTTACTAATGAACTCTATGCCTACTTTATTATTTTTTTTTGCACACTCTTTCGGAATAAATATATGTTGAGCCGAGTCAAATATTTTAGATAATTCTTTTCTTATTTTTTCACCTGGATAATCTGGGTCTGTTAAGATAATTATATTGAATCTTTTTTTATTTTTAATTAAATAATTTATTGATTCACTATTAATTGCACTACCTCCAACTGAAATGGTTTTTATTTTAGAATTAAATTCCTGCAATTTTGATTCATCATTCTTTCCTTCAACAACAAATATATTATTTTTTTTTATCACAATCTAATACGCCTTAATTTCATCTTTATCGATAAATATTACTTTATCACCTGTTTTTAGGTTAAACGCACTTCCATCGTCTGTATCAAGGTGACAATCTAGTTTAAAATTATCTCTAACTCTACAAAGGATTTTTTCTAATATTGCTGGTTTTTCTCCGGTAATTTTTATTGAAACATAATCTCCATCTGATACACCGAAAGTTTTTGCTTCATCTAATGAAAAATGTATGTGACGATCAGCAACAATTACTCCTGATGTTATTTTTATCTTCCCCTTTGGCCCCTTAATTTCACAAGAGCCCGAATTTTTGGTGTCTCCCGAATGTCTTAGTGGTGCATCAAAACCATTTCTGATCGCATCACTTCTTGAAATTTCAACTTGTGTAATATTTCTTGCCGGACCTAATATTCGAACCTTTTGTATAGTTTTGTTTTTTGGGCTTGTAATCTCTACAGTTTCTTTTGCGGCGAATTGTCCTGGCTGACTTAGCTCTTTTAAAATAGACAGCTGATATCCGTCTCCAAAAAGTTTAAATAAGTCTATTTTTGATAAGTGAATATGTCTTCCAGATATTCCGACAGGAATTTTTTTCATGTTTATCTCCCGATGAGTATAATACCATATGGAATATTTTATTTCAATATTTTTTATGTTAAAATATCCCCAAGGATGGCCTATGAAAACAATATTTGAAAAAATCGTTAAACGAGAAATACCCGCATATATTTTATTAGAAGATTCTCATGCACTTTCGTTTTTAGATATAAATCCAAAATCAAAAGGGCATTTGTTAGTTATTTCAAAAAAACCTTATCAAAACATTTTAGAGTGTCCAGAAAATGTTTTATATTCTATTATAAAAATGACAAAACAGGCAACTAAACTTTTGGAAAAAACTTTTAATCCAGTTGGATTCAATACGATAATAAATCATGGTGAATTGGCTGGACAGGAAGTTCCACACTTTCATATTCACGTAATTCCAAAACATCGAGGTGATCAAGAAAACTCAAATGATTCCTTGGATATTATTCATAAACTTTTGTTAAAGGCTTTATTATAAAACTTACTCCAACCTCTTCGTTTTTTACAGTTAATTCTAAATTAAATAAGTCCATCGTTCTTTTTACAATTGATAATCCTAGACCAAAACTTCCTTTGGGACCTTTGTGAAAAGGCTTAAATATGTTTTTTCTTATACTATCGTTGATTTTCTCGCCATCATTATAAAAAATTAAAATTCCATTTTTTAATGTGATGGAAATTTTTCTTCTAGCATACCTAAACATGTTATCTATAATATTTGAAAAGGATGTTACAAAGCTTTCATACACTCCGTCGTAAATAGTTTCGTCAAGATTAGTTTCGATTCTTATTTTATTATTTCTATATTTATTTTGATCAATAACATGTTTTAGAATTTCTTTTATCTTGATCGGTACTCTGTTTTGTTTAGTGATTTTATATTCTAGTTTGGTCAATTCTAAAAGTTGTCTAACTTTTTTATCTAAGGCTTTGCTTTGGTTTATGATAACTTCCGCATCCGATGGTTTAGAAATGCCATCTTTGATCGCCTCTGCATAAGATTGAATAACTGCTATCGGTGTTTTAAAATCATGAGAAACATTTTGAAGAATTTCTTGTTTTGTCTTTTCATTAGTAAATATCTCTTTCCTCATTTCTTCAATTGTTTTTGAAAGATTGCTTATTTCATCTTTTCCTTCGATTTTTATTGGAATAGAATAATTGTTGGAGGAAAAAGAACCAACTTCTAATTGTAATTTTGAAATTCTATCTAAAATAATCCTTGACCAAATAAGAATTAACGTGTTTCCTAAAAGAACCAGGGATATGAAACTAATTATCAGAATGCTGTTAAATGAAACACCTAGATTTTCAAGATATGAATTGTCGGTAAATACCAATAGTCTAAATTCTTCTTGTGAAAAAAAATAAAAGTAAAAATTATTTACGTTCTTATTTTCTATTTTATTAACAGGATCTTCATCAAGTATTATTTCTAACATCTCTTCCTGTGTAAAATAACTTTCTATCATTTCGTATTTATTTGATTCAACAGACCCATTATTTTTATATAGAAAAAAACCGTTAAATTCACTATCTATTGTTTGCTCGTAGTTAGTAATTATTTGACTTAAATTTTTTCCATATGACTCTAGTTGCTGAATATTTTGACCTATTCTAAATTCTTCAAATATATAATTCATTCCAAGAGTAAAAAATAAGCTTGTAAAACCAATTACAACTGTAAATATAATATAAAATTGTTTTGATAATTTGTTTTTTTTCATAATAATCTGTATCCAAAGCCATAAATTGTTTCAATTTTAAGCTTTGGCATTTTTTGTCTTAATCTCCTTAACAAATCATCAACAACCCTATCGCTACCAAAATAGTTTTTCCCCCAAACCCTTGTTAAGATATCTTCTCTGCCGAGGGGAACATTAATGTTTTCCAAAAAATATTCAAGCATTTCATATTCTTTGTTTGTTAGCTCGATTTCCATATCGTCGATTTTTATATGTCTTTTTGATCTATCAATATTATACGGTGGGTATTCAATTATATTTTCGGCATTAGGAAAAACTCTTTTTAAAACAGCTTTAACTCTTAACATAAGTTCTTTTGGTGAATATGGCTTGGAAAGATAATCGTCACTTCCCAACTCAAGCCCTTCTATTTTATCTATATCTTGGTCCCTTGCCGATGTAAAAATAACAGCCTCTTTTGCTTTGCTTTCCTTTATTTTTTTAATTAAATCGAGCCCTGTTAATTCTCCTTGAAGCATTATATCTAAAATCCAAAGATTGACATTATTGTTAATTTCTTTCAAAGCCTCTTCTGCATTGTTATAGACAACAACTTCATACCCTTCTCTAACAAGATATTTTCTTATAATCTCAGATAAATCAAATGCATCTTCTACGTAAACTATTTTCATTTCACTATTCCTTCTCTATAACTTCTACACCTAGATACTTTCTTAGCTCATCAGGAACCTCTACTGTTCCATCTTCGTTTTGATAATTTTCCAGTATGGCAATCAATGTTCTCCCTATAGGTAATCCAGATCCGTTTAATGTGTGTACAAATTCTGTTTTTCCTAAATTATTTTTATATCTGATCCCAGACCTTCTTGCTTGAAAATCACCAGAATTACTTATCGAAGCTATTTCCCTATATTTTTTTTGGCTTGGAATGTAAACTTCAATATCGTATGTTTTTGTCATTGAAAAACCAACTTCTGAACTACACAACTTTAAAACTCGATATGGCAACTTAAGTTTTTTTAATATTGTTTCTGCGTGCAACAGCATTTCTTCAAGGGCTATATATGAATTTTCTGGCTTAGTAAATTGAATTAATTCAACTTTATCAAATTGATGAACCCTCATCATTCCTCTTGTATCTTTTCCAGCCGATCCCGCTTCTGATCTGAAAGCCGTTGTAAATGAAACATATTTTATTGGAAGTTTTTGATTTATTATCTCGCCTCTGTAGTAATTAATTGTAGGAACCTCTGCTGTAGGATTTAAATACCAATCTTTATCTTTAATCTCCAATTTAAATACATCTTCCTTAAATTTGGGAAATTGGCCTGTGCCATGTAATGATTTTCCATTGACAATATATGGCATTGAAACTTCTGTATATTCATTAATGTCAACGTGAGTATCTATCATAAAATTGAATAGGGCTCTTGATAGTTTTGACCCTAAGCCTTTTTTTACAACAAATCTGCTTCCCGTAATTTTTGCTGATCTTTCAAAATCAAGAATGTCTAAAGCCGTTCCGATTTCAACATGATCTTTTGGTTCAAATTTGAATTTTCTAGGTTCAAGATATCTTTTTATCTCAACATTATTAGACTCTTCTTTACCCAGGGGCGTAGATTCATGCAATATATTTGGCATTTTTTCTAATTTTAAGTTTATTTCTTTTTCGATTTTAATAAGAGCTTCCTCTAATTTTTTTGTGTCTTCTTTTTCTGTTTTAATTTCATCTTGAAATTTAGAAATTTTTTTCTTTTTATCTACGTCAGATGATTTAATCAAAATTCCTATCTCTTTGGAAATCTTATTCTTTTTTTCTCGATTTATATTAATCTTTTTGATAAGATCTTTTCTTTCGATAGATAATTTTTCTATTTTATCAACATCAATATAAACACCCCTATTGAGGTTGTTTTCTAACACCTTTTCTTTATTATTTACAACAAAATTTAAATCTAACATGTTATTTTTCCTTACTGTTTATTTTTTATTAGTTTACATCAATTTTCTTAACTTAGAACTATCTAATATTGCTTCTACATAGTCGGCTTTTGTACCTATGTCGTACCTTTTGTTTTTAATAATTTTAGCAAAAACATCTTCCTCGCTTATAAGTCTATTTATTGCATCTGTTAATTGTATTTCTCCATCTTTTCCTGGTTTTTGTGTTTTTAGATATTTATAAATCTTTGGTGTTAATATGTATCTGCCCGAAATTGCTATATTAGAAGGTGCATTAATTTGATCAGGCTTTTCGATAACGGATCTTAATTTGATCAAATTATTAATTTTTGATTCTGGTTCACATATTCCATATTTGTTTGAATCTTTGATGTCTATTTCTATCGTTCCTAAAACAGTTTTTTTAACGTTCTTATATGAATTAATAAGTTGTGCCGTAACATTGCTGCCATTGTTGTTGTACATATCATCGCCTAACATAAGAACAAACGGCTCGCCTTTGGTAATGTTTTGGGTTAACAGTACCGCATGTCCCAAACCTTTCATCTCATTTTGTAAAACATATGTTATTTTTGCCTTTTTGTACGTTTTTTCAAGTTGGATAAGTTCGTTGTTTTTTTGTTTCTTTATTAAATATTTTTTTAGTTTTTTTGCTTTTCCGAAATATTTTTTAATTGCTTTCTTTTTTTTGGATGTAACAAATATAATTTCCTCTATACCAGACTCTATCGCCTCTTCGACAATAAAATCAATTACTGGTCTATCAATAATTGGAAGCATTTCTTTCGGGACCGCCTTAGTTATGGGTAAAAATCGTATCCCGTACCCTGCGACTGGAATTACTGCTTTTTTGATCATAAACTTCACTCCCTTTGATGATTACATTTTAGCATAATTATTCGTTTTGAATATGCTATAATGTTTTTTAAGAGGATTTATGATTGTTGTTATTGTTTATTTTTTTATTGCTTTAATTCAAGGTGTTACTGAGGTTTTTCCGATCTCAAGCAGTGGCCACACAACCTTATTTTTTAATTTGTTTGAGCTTGATATCAAAAACACTACTACACTATTAATATTTGCAAATGCTGGATCTTTTTTTGCACTTGTTGTTCATTTTAAGTCAAAATGGTCTCCCTTAATAATGAACTCATTTAATTTTATATTTAGAAAAGACACATCAGGAAAAAGCGCTTTTTCTTATATTTTAAAACTCTTTGTATCAACGATACCTGCGATCATTTTTGGATTATTAATTCAGGACAACTTACCTTCAAGCGGTGAATTTGTTAGTCTGTCTTTAATCATTACTTCAATTGCACTTTTTGTCATTTGGATTCATCGAAAATCTAATTTTTCTGATGAAATATCCTTTTTTAGTGCTTTAACTATTGGTTTTTTTCAAGCTTTTGCTCTTTTTCCTGGCATATCTAGAAGCGGATTTACACTCTTGGGTGGAACATCAAGGAAGATAAAACTTAAAAAAACACTCGAATTTTCATTTTTAAGTTATTGCTTAATTTCTTTTCCGATTACTTTATTTGGTTTTTATCAAGTTTTTTCAAGTTCGCTATCAAATGTTTTCTATTTGTTTTTTGTTCTTATTATATCTTTTTTTGCAACACTTTTATCATTAAAAATGTTTTTTAAATTTGTTTCATTCAAAAATATCTTGTATTTTTCTATTTATTGTTTTTTTATTGGTTCACTTGGACTATTATTCTATTTCTTCTCTTAAATCTTGATTTTCTTCTATTTCATTAACAGGAACAACTGCTATTGTTGAGACTTTTTGTTCTCCTTTTAAACGTATTATTTTTACACCCTGTGTTACTCTTTTTAAAGAAGCGATTTGATTGATCCTAGTTCTTATTACAACTCCTTTGTCAGTTACAACGATTAAATCTTTTGAATCATCAACAATTTTTAGGTTTTTTAAATTGCCATTTTTTTCTTTTACTTGGAGAGTTTTAACTCCTTTTCCTCCCCTATTTTGATTTCGATATTCAGAAACCTCTGTTCTTTTTCCATAACCTTTTTCTGTTATAACGAGAACTTCTTGTTTTTCGTTTTCAGCAAATGCAACCCCGACAACAGATTCGTGTGCAGCAACATTCATTCCTCTTACTCCCATTGATGTTCTACCCGTTGCTCGAATTTGAACTTCCTCAAATCTGATTGCTTTACCGTTTGATGCTCCTAAAATAAGATCTTTTTTTCCATTAGTAATTTGTACATTTATCAACTCATCATTTTCTTTAAGATTGATCGCTATGATTCCGTTTTGTCTTATATTTTTGTATTCTGCCGCTTGAGTTCTTTTAACAATGCCTTTTGAAGTAACAAAAGTTATATATTGTTCTTCTTCATCAAAGTTTTTTATGCATGTCATCGAGGCTAGTTTTTCATCTGAATCTAGCGAAAGAAGGTTTACAAGAGGAAGCCCTTTTGAATGTCTTGACCCCAAAGGGATTTGATAACCTTTTATTTTATACACCCTTCCCTTATTTGTAAAAAACAAATGAAAATCGTGGGTAGATGTCATCTCGATATGTTCCACAAAATCATCATTGTGAACTTTTATACCCGATACACCAACTCCGCCTCTATTTTGTAGTTTATATTGATCTACATTCATTCTCTTAATATATCCACCGTTTGTGATTGTTACAATTACATCTTCTACCGGAATTAAATCCTCATTATCAATGTTTAAATCGTCTGTTAAGTTTATTAATGATGTTCTTTCGTTAGCGTGTTTTTGTTTGATTTCTTCAAGTTCTTCTTTTATTATCTCTTTTTTTATAACGTCACTTTCAATTATTTCATTGTAGTGTTTTATTTTATTGCTTAGGTCGGTTAGCTCTTTATTAATCTTCTCAATTTCTAAACCCGTCAACTTTTGAAGCCTTGTTTCTAATATAGCTTTAGCTTGAACATCGTCTAAACTATACTCTTGTTTAAGTTTTCCTTTTGCTTCTTCTGATGTCTTTGATTTTTTTATTAATGTAATTGCATTATCGATGTCTTCTAAAACCTTTGACAAACCCAAAAGAAGGTGTTGTCTTTTTTTGGATTTGTCCAAGTCATATTTTGTTCTTCTTAGAACAACCTCTACTTGATGTTTCAAATACAATCGTAAAATATCCTTGAGATTTAATAATTTTGGTTGACCGTTATCCAAAGCGATCATATTAAAGCTAAAGGATTGTTGCAGTTGTGTATGTTTATACAAGTTATTAAGAGTAACCAAGGCATTTGCATCTTTTTTCAGTTCAATAACAATGCGCATTCCTTTTCTGTTCGATTCATCTCTAAGATCGGTAATTCCCTCTATAACCTTATCTTTAACAAGTGTCGCTATTTTTTCAATTAAATTTGTTTTATTTACCTGAAAAGGTATTGCTGAAATAATGATTGATGATCTATTGTTTTGTTCTATAATTTCAGTTTTTGCTCGATTTATTATTGATCCTCGACCCGTTTCATATGCCTTTATTAAGCCTGATTGTCCCATTATTTCTCCACCAGTTGGAAAATCGGGGCCTTTGATATAATTCATTAATTCAGTAATGCTTATTTCAGGGTTTTCTAAATATGCAATTAGACCTTCGATTACTTCACCAAGATTATGTGGTGGGATGTTTGTAGCCATTCCAACAGCTATGCCTGTTGATCCATTTACTAATAAATTAGGATATCTAGATGGCAAAACTTTTGGCTCTGATTCGCTACCGTCATAATTATCCATAAAGTCAACTGTATTTTTTTCGATATCTCTAACAAGCTGTCCTGCAATCTTTGACAAGCGCGCCTCTGTATATCTCATTGCTGCGGCTCCATCTCCATCTATTGATCCAAAGTTTCCGTGTCCATCAACCAATTGTGCCCTATAACTGAATGGTTGGGCCATTCTAACCATAGCATCATAAACACTTGATTCTCCGTGTGGATGGTATTTACCTACAACTTCTCCGACAATTCTTGCTGATTTTTTATGTGCTTTTTCAGAGGTCATTCCTAGGTCGTTCATTGCAAAAAGCACTCTTCTCTGAACCGGTTTTAAACCATCTCTTACGTCAGGAAGCGCTCTAGAAACTATCACACTCATTGCATAATTTAAAAACGATGTTTTCATCTCGTTTGTTATATTTATCTCTTTAACTTTATCCACTTTATAATTATTCATTTGCTCTCTCTCTTTCAATAATGAATTCTAAACATCAATATTATCGGCATAAATTGCATTTTTTTGAATAAATTCTTTTCTTGGCTCAACCTCTTCACCCATCAGCATACTAAATACTTTGTCAGCTTCCATGGCGTCTTCTAATGTGATTTGAAGCAATGTTCTATTCTCTGGATCCATAGTAGTTTCCCACAATTGCTCTGGATTCATTTCTCCAAGGCCTTTGTATCTTTGTATAGATGGTTTTCCTGAAAATTCTTTCAATGCTTGTTCAAGTTTTTTTTCATTGTATAAGTATTTTATATTCTTACCGTATTGAACTTTATACAATGGCGGTTGAGCCATATAGATATATCCTCTTTCAAACAATCCCTTCATGTGCCTAAAGAGAAAAGTTAATAATAGTGTTCTAATGTGAGCCCCATCTATGTCTGCATCGGTCATTATTATTACTTTGTTATATCTTATTGCGTCTGGATTAAACTCTTCACCTATTCCTGTTCCTAACGCTTGTATTAAAGACACTATTTCTTTGTTTGCAAATATTTTATCAATTCTTGCTTTTTCAACATTTAAAACTTTTCCTCGCAAAGGTAGAATTGCCTGAAATTCTGATTCTCTTCCTTGTTTTGCTGAACCTCCTGCTGAATCACCCTCAACTATATATATTTCTGATACATTAGGGTCTTTTGATCGGCAATCGGCAAGTTTGGAAGCAAATCCAATTGCGTCTAGCGGGGATTTTCTTCTTGTAGCGTCTCTTGCTTTTCTAGCCGCTATTCTAGCGTGCATTGCATTAATTCCTTTAAGAACAATAGACTTTGCATCGTTTGGGTTCTCGGCTAAAAACCTTTCAAGAGACTCCCCAACAAGCTTTGATGCCATTTGTCTTACTTCTGGGTTTCCTAGTTTTGTTTTTGTTTGACCTTCAAATTGTGGGTCTGGATGCTTGATTGAGATTATTGCTGTTAAACCTTCTCTAACGTCTTCACCTATAAGAGATTCGTCTTTTTTTATAATTCCGTTATCTTTTCCGTAAGAGTTAATCAACCTTGTTAAAGCTAATTTAAATCCGTCTTCATGCATACCACCTTCGTGTGTAGGTATGTTGTTAGCAAAACTAAAGATGTTTGTTGTATAAGTATCAAAATATTGAATTGCAATTTCAAATGAAACACCTTCAATATCTTTTTCAATATAAATCATGTCTGAATTAATTTTTGATTTGTTTCCTGCTAAAAAATTAACATACTCAACAATTCCTCCTTCATAACGATATTGTTTTTCTTGTTTTTTTTCTTCTCTTTCATCCTTAATTATTAAATTTATTCCTTTATTTAGAAACGCCAGCTGTTGAATTCTAGCGCGAAGTGTTTCAAAGTTATATTCTTGTGTTTCTGTGAAAACCTCTTTATCTGCCAAAAAAGTAACTTTAGATCCGCTTTTTTCACTTTTTCCTACGATTTGCAAATCTGATATTGGCTCACCTTGTGAAAAGTTCTGAATATATTTTTTTCCATCTCGATTTATTTCAACACTAAAAGATGATGATAATGCGTTAACAACCGATGCACCAACACCATGTAGTCCCCCTGAAACCTTATATGATTGTCCGTCAAATTTGCCCCCGGCATGAAGTGTTGTAAGAATTGTTTCTACTGCTGGTCTTCCTGTTTTGGGATGAATGTCCACCGGGATTCCTCTGCCGTCATCCTCAACTACAATATAATTGTCTTTTTTTACGGTTAATTTTACTGTTGTTGCGTATCCAGCAAGAGCTTCATCAATTGAGTTGTCGACAATTTCCCAAACCAAATGGTGCAATCCCCTTGAACCCGTTGATCCTATGTACATTCCTGGCCTTTTTCTTACTGCCTCAAGGCCCTCTAAAATTTGTATATTTTTTGCACTATATTCACTCATGATTGTTTTCCTTTACTAATATTATTTTTCCTATTTCTGTTCTTTTTTCTTCTGTGCTATTCATTATTATTTGTTGTTCTTTATAGTTGTTTTTTAAAACTTTTCCTTGGTTATCAACATCTAATTCACTTAAAATATCGTCAAGTAAAAATATTGTCTTTTCATTGAATTTTTCGTTTATTATGTCTAACACTGACATTTTGATAACAAAAGCGATTAAACGTTGCTGTCCTTGTGAGGTTTTTTCCTTTGCGCTGTTGCCATCAAAAAGTATTTCAATTGTATCCCTGTGTGGTCCATTTAATGTTGTTTCATATAATCTGTCTTTTTTTTCTCCCTGTATAAATGTATTTTCTATTTCATTAAGCTCACAGTTAGCTTTATAAATGATTCTAATTTCTTTATCACTGAATAATTTGAAGTTAATTTTTGTTCTTTTATTTAGTTTTTCAATAAATTCACTTCTTTCTTTAATAATAGTTTTAGCTTCTTTTATTAATTCTTTTGTTATTATTTCAAAGTATTCATCGCTTGGTTTTTTTGAATCTATTTTTAGTATTGTGTTTCTTTTTTTTAGAACTTCATGGTACCTTTTTAGTTTTTTTACATATTCATTTTTGAATTGAATTATACTAAGATTTATAAACTTTCTCTTTCTTTGTGGTTTTCCTTTTATTATTTCAATATCATCGGGTGAAAATAATACTGATTTCAGTTTCCCAACAAAGTCAGAAAGTTTTCTTACTTCCTTTTTGTTAATCCAAATCCTCTTACCTTTTCTTGTTAGCACAATTCTAAAATTGTCACGGCTTGTCTCAAGATTGATTTCTGCATAATTTTTGTCATTTTTTATCATTGTGCTTTCGTCTTGACTACGAAAAGATTTTCCAGTTGAAATTAGATATATAGCTTCTAGAACCGTTGTTTTCCCAGATCCATTTTTACCATATATATATGTTAGCTTGTTATCAAAATCGATCTCAAAATGATCAAAGCATCGTACATTTTTCATTTTTAAACTTTTAACCATGATATATATAGACCTTTAACTGATTTTTTACAATCACAACTTAATATAAATTATATCATAAAAAGACATTTTTTTCATTTATTAGTTGATTTATTACATGAGTGAAGTTATATACTATAAACAACAAAAAAAGCCTTATTTTAAATATTTCAGGCTTTAAATGGGTTTTTGGTTTAAATTAATCTATTCGTACAGGTAAAATTAAATTTACAAGAGATGGATCTGATTTTCCAGTAATTATAAATGGTTTTGTTTCTCCAGAAAACTTCAAAAGTACTTCATCTGAATGGTAAACTTTTAGTGCTTCTTTAAGATACTTTGATGAAAATGCAAGTTTAATTTTCTTTCCTTTAATCTCACCAGATGGAATCAACTCTTCTAATGCATCTCCAATTTCAGTATTTGTGGATGAAATCTCAACTATTTTATCTTCTCTAAGGGATAATCTTATTATGTTAATGTTTGTCTCTTTTTCTTTAGGTGATAAAAGGGATACCCTGTCTATAGCAGAAATCAACTGTTCTTTATGAAAAGGTATTTCAATTAAATATTCTTTTGGTATTATTCTAGAAGTATCTGGATATTGACCTTCAAGTAAACGAGTTTGGAACAATATTTTTTCAAATTTAAAAAGAATCTTGTTTGGTTTAGTATACAACTCTATATTTTCGTTTGTTGATTCTAATATTTTAAATAATTCGTCTAAACTTTTATTCGGGACAATTATATCAAATGTATTTTGGTTCAAATCAAAATCAATTTCTTTTCTTGCTAATCTGTACGAATCAGTAGCGACACAAGTTAATTTTTGATTTTCAAATTTTAAATCAACACCTGTTAGCACTGGTCTTTTTTCTGAATTAGATGTTGCATAACTAGTTTCTCTAATAATTTTCTTTAATTCGTTATTTTGAAATATAATAGGACTATTTTCTTGTATAAATTCAATGTCAGGATAATCTTCAACATCAAGAAGTCTTAGTTTAAATTCAGAACGATCAGCTTTTATAATGAGTAAGTTTGTTTCAATCAGAGAGAATTCAACTATATTGGAATTTACTTTTCTAACTATATCAATAAGATATTTACCTGGAACTAAGGTTTTCCCTTCAACTTTAACGTTACTCTCTTTTTTATCTAAAATTACTTGTATTGCTATATCAGTGTTTGATGATGTTAGAACAATATTGTCTTTGTTAACATTAAATTTAATTCCATATAAAACAGGCATTGGGGTTTTGATTGGAAGACCTCTTTGAATTATATTTAATTTATTAAGAAGATAATCACGGTTAATTGAAAAGATCATATTAACTCCTTTAATTTAAATTGTTATTGTTGTAACTGTTAATAAGTGGAAAACTTCATCATGTTCTTTGTTATGCAATAATTATACCAAAATTAAAAACAAATTACACACACTTAGATGTGTTTAAACTTGATTAAGTTTTTTTCTAATTGTATTGACCGCTAACTTGAAAGTTTCATCATGTTTTAACTCATTTTCAATTTTTTCGCACGCAGCTAACACGGTTGAATGATCCCTATCTCCAAATAGTGCTCCAATAGCTTTGTAAGGAATATTGTGCTCTGTTTTGATTAGGTACATTGCGATGTGACGAGGAATAACGTATTTTGAATGTCTTTTTTTACCAACCATTTCTTCAATTGAGATCCCATAAAAAGAACTAACAACACTTTGTATTCTATCGTAATTATTTTCTGATAATTGATAACTTTTTTTTCTTGTTTTCAAAAGAGGCTCTAAAGCTTCCTGCGCGGTCTCTATAGAAACATCAATGTTATTAGTTAAAGCATAGAATAGTACTCTCTTTAATGCACCCTCAAGCTCTCTTATGTTTGATACAAAAGAAGACGCAATAAGAGTAAGAACTTCATCGCTTACATCACTTTCATTGAGAGACTCAAACGAAAGCTTTTTTTTCAGAATTTCAGTTCGATGCTCTAAGTCTGGAACTTGAACATCAACAGACAGACCAACTTCGAACCTTGAAGTCAAACGTGTCATGATGTTTTTAAGTTCATTTGCGGGCTTATCACTTGTTATTACAATCTGTTTATTTTGTTGATATAATAAATCAAACAACTTGAAAAATTCCATTTGTGATTTGTTTGCACCACCTAATATCTGAATATCATCAATAAGGAGAACGTCTACCATTCTATATTTATCATTAAAATCTTCAATACGTTTAAGCTTTAACAAGCTTGCAAAATCTTCAATAAAACCATCAGCTTTTACATATAAAACTCTTTTAGACGGGTCATTATCAAGTATATAGTTTCCGATTGCTTGAGTTAAATGTGTTTTACCTAAACCAACATCTCCAAAAATATAAAGAGGATTTGCTACAACACCGGGTTGATCTGCAACTTTCATTGACATTCTAAACGCAAACATATTACTTTTTCCAACTACAAAATTATCAAATCGAAACGAACCATTTAAATTCCCTGTACGATAATTTAAAACAGGATTGTTCTCATCAGACTGTTTATCTATCTTATATAATTCATCTTCTAAGACAAACAAAAATCTAAGCGGCTTTTCATGATATTTTTTTGCTATTCGTTCAATCGTGCTTAGATATAAACGTTGAATTCGATTTTTAATAAACTCATTTGATACAACAATATAAATTAGATTTTTATCAACTCTAGCTATTGATTCTAGGGGTTCAAAAACCTCCTGAAAAGTATCTTCACTATAAACAACTTCGAGTTCTTCTAAAACTGAATTCCAAACGGAATTATATAATTCATTCATATGCCTTCCTTTTACGACCATAATAATACCACACCATAAAAAAAAAAAACCAAGAAGTTATCCACAACATATGTGGATAAAAAAATCTTTTCAACATATACACAAAAAACTGTGGATAAATAATATAACATAAATAGAATCTAATTGACAAAAAAATAAATGTTATATATAATAACAGAGCAAAGACAAAAGAAAGGTTCATAAGACATGAAAAGAACATATCAACCAAATAAAAGAAAAAGAAAAAAAACACACGGATTTAGAGCGAGAATGTCCACTCCAGGAGGAAGAAAAGTTTTAGCAAGAAGAAGAGCTAAAGGAAGATCAGAACTAACAGTTTAAATAAACCAGGATAACTAGAATAAAAACAAGTTATCTTTTTTTATAGAATATGAAAAGAAAATATAGTCTAAAAAACAAACAAATAATAGATAATCTATTTAAAAATACAAAGCCAAAAAAAAACGATTATTTTTTGGTATATCTTCAAAAAGTAGAACAAAAAAACTTTAAATTTTTAATTGGCATCGGAAAAAAATACGGAAATGCAGTAAGAAGAAATTTGATGAAAAGAAAAATTAGGTATATAATTTACGATATTAAAGATAAAATCAAACCAGAAAACACGTTTGCATTGGTTGTTAGCAATAGAACCAAAGAACTAACCTTCACAGAGTTAAGAAAAGAGTTAACAAGAATTTTAATAAAAACAAAAGTAATGGAGTTATAAAATGAAAAAAATAATAATCGCAATAAGTTTAGTTTTTGGAATTTTAGTCTTAAGTAGTTGTACAGGACAAGATGAAATAGTGAAAATAATTTTAAACTCGCCAGAAAAAATAATTTATGAAGAAGAAGGGTTCAACTATAACAGTGAGGAATTAACTTATTTTACAGTTAGATCAAGTGGAACTGTTGAGGAAAATGTATTTCAAGGTTCTGTCGTTGATTTGGAGCCCGAAAAAACCTCAGGAATTCTATCTTTTGGGGTAGCAATAAACAGTGAATTTCATACGTACGAGATTTATGTTAGACCAAAAGATTCTGAAAACCTAAACGAAGAAATTGTAATGGTTTCATTCCAGTTTAGTGTAGAAAATATCGTTTTAAATATAGGTGCAACCCCTAACACAGAAGGAATTAAAGCAAGGGTTGTCAGAGCAAACGCCTCTGAACCAGAAACATTAGAAGGAGCAGAGATACAAGGGCTTTTTACAGCACAATTTAAAAGCGGAGAACTCTACGAACCACTTACGGATGACGGATTTTTTCAAAACGACACATTTAACATGGTTTTTAAATATGAAAATTTCCAAAGTGAATATGAAGTATATGTTGCCGGAGGAGAAAAACCGATAACAACAGAAGATGCTGGTTTCTTTGACTGGATATTGATAATTCCCGTTGCTTTTTTAACACAATTTTTTGCTTCAATTTTCAGCAACTCGTTTGTTATTGGAATATTAATAACAACAATAATCGTAAGAACATTGGCATGGCCTATATATGCAAAGAGCAATGACATGAGTCTTAAAATGAACTTAGCGCAACCAGAAATTCAAAGAGTTCAAAACAAATATGCAACCAGAAAAGATCCACAATCGCAACAACAAATGCAAGCAGAAATGGTTCAACTTTACAAAAAATATGGAATTGGTTTGGGAGGGTGTTTAATGCCATTTCTTCAAATGCCAATATTTATCGCCATGTTTAATGTTGTGAGAAGAATAACATTAGAGGGAGGCATGTATACAAACCAGGTATCAAACACATACTTGTTTGGAATCGATTTAGCGGCAAACAACGAGTGGTATATTGCAGGAGCCTTGTCCGCACTGGTGGGGGTTACAATGTTTGTTCTTCAATCCTTGGCTCAGAAAAAACCAAGTTATGCCAAAAAAACAGGAACACAAAACCTTCAAGCTCAACAATCACAAAAGACAATGAAATACGTTATGTATTTTATGATATTTATGATGATGAGCATTTCATATCAAAGTCAGGCTTTAGCAATTTATTGGGTTTTTGGTAACCTTTATTCTATTACACAAACATCGATTAATAGAAAAATAAGTGAAAAAAAATATCACAAAATGAAAGAAAAAGAAATATATGGAGGACTTGTTAATGCTAAAAAAAGTTGAATTTGAAGCAAAAAGTCTTGATGAAGCACTTGATTTTGCTGTAGAAAAACTAAAAATACAAAAAGAAAAAATTAAAATTACAGTAATAAAAGAAAAAAAAGGCCTTTTTTCTTCAGGAAAAGGACTTTATGAAGCAAAACCAAACATTAATCTACCGCTTGAAGGAAAAAAATACCTTGAAGAAATTCTTTCAGAGTTGGGTTTAGAATATAAAATGGAAATGCTAACAAGAGAAGATGGAAAAGCAATTGAATATAAAGTACAAACGAACGAAAATGCAAGAGCGATAGGAAAAGACGGAAGAACGCTTTTGTCAATTCAGACAGTTCTTAGAAACTACATGTCAACATTTACACAAGAAAAAATAAGAGTATCTTTAGACATTGGAGAATACTATAGTAAACACAGAAAGCATCTCGAAATACTTGCAACAAAATCAGCAAAAAAAGTAGCTCAATCTGGACAAGAAATAAGATTAAAACCCATGAGCGCATACGATAGAAGAATAATTCATGAGAAACTATCTGAGTGGAGAGACGTTGAAACACTTTCAGAGGGAGAAAACCCCAGAAGATTTGTAATTATAAAAACCAAAGAAAAATGAGAAAGCCACTATTAATATTATTATGTTTAATTTTGGCAGGAATTTTTTTCAGTTATGGGAACGCGTTAAAAAAGAACATTGAAGTAAGAAAACAAATTAGTCTTTTTCTTAAACGATCAGAAGAATACAGTCAACAATTTTATGACACAGATATAAACGGAACAACAATAAAGTATACAACTGTTTCACGTGAAACAAAGGAAAAAAAAGATAAGAGATCTGTTTTCTATGATTTCGAAAAGAGCTTGCTTGGAAACACAGGAGATATCTTGGTAACAAGAGACTCCCCCTTTCCACAACACAAACTCCTTCACGAATTTATTTCTTTTTATTTTGGTGGACACGCGGCATTAGTAGACGAGGGGTTTGTATATGAAGCCACAGGAATGACAAACCAAGAGGGAGCCATATTATCATCGATTTTTCATAACCCTGACAAGGAACACAACATTGATTCAAGCGTTTCAAAGAAAAAAAATTATTGGTTAAAGGATAACGTGAGATCAAAAAATGATCCAAGCTACAAATTTTACGGACCCTTTTATCGACCAGAGTTTATTTTGTTGCGAGTAAAATCAGAAACAGAAGCAAGAACAGAGGACGCTGTGAATTTTGTAAAAAGGACATATGAAGGAAACCGCCTATATAATTATTTATTTTTTATTGATACAAAAAATAAATTTTATTGTACTGATTTAATAAGCAGAGCATATCAAGCGGCCTTTGATAACGAGTTTAGCGTGTCTTTTCCAAAGGTGCTTAACGATAGATTTATCACGAGCGTAGATGATATAATTCTTTCAGAAGATACTTATATAGTTGCTCACGTTATCATCAATGAAGGTGTTGTCGAAGTCACCTATATTGAGGACCAATAATTAAAGGGGAACCAATGGAAAACATAATAATTATATTAATAGTTATAGCTATAATTTTACTAGTGAGTATTTTTTTTATATTATTTTTAAACATGAAAAATATCACGCAAGGCATATCAAGCGAAAAGATCAATGAAAATGAAATTCTAAGAAGTCAAATTCAAGAAATTTTAAGCGAAAACAATGTTAAACAAGTGAAGGGGTTATATGATTTTAAAGGAGATATATTTGAAAAAGTAAACCAAAAAATGACAGAAATCAATTCTCTTCTTGAAAAAAAGTTAACAGATGGTTTTGAAAAGTCAGACAAGACATTCAAGGATTTGTTAGAGAGGATGGTAAAAATAGATGAAGCTCAAAAAAATATTGAAGGTCTTTCTAAAGAGGTTGTAACGCTTAATGATGTTTTAACAGATAAAAAGACAAGGGGCGTCTTTGGAGAAGTTCAGTTATATCAAATGTTAGAGGCAGTTTTTGGAGCAAAAGAAACACTATATAAAAAACAAAAAAAACTTGGCAACAATAATATTGTAGATGCTGTGGTGTTTGCTCCCGACCCTTTGGGAATGATTTCGATTGACTCCAAGTTTCCGTATGAAAACTATAATAAAATGTTAAGCAAAGAAGAAACAAAACTAGAAAGAGATAAATATAGGAAAATGTTTTTGTCTGATGTGAAAAGGCACATTGATGATATTTCAGAAAAATATATAATAGAAGGAGAAACAAGTAATCAAGCGATAATGTTTATCCCCGCAGAAGCTATATTCGCAGAAATAACAGCAAGGCACGGAGAACTTGTTGATTATGGCAACAACAAAAGGGTTTGGATGGCGTCTCCAACTACACTTTTTTCAACGCTAACAATGGTTCAAGTTTTTGTTCAAAATATTCAGAGAGATAAAAAGATTAAATTGATAGTTGAAGAAATCAACAAGCTTAATTTGGAATTCGAAAGATATAATGATAGATGGAATAAATTTAGTAGAGGGTTAGAATCTGTTGTTAAAGAGTCAAAACTTATTCATACTACAACAGACAAAATAAGAAAAAAATTTGACAATATTAAGAATGCTAAGTTAGATAAGGGTGATGCAAAGCAAATCAAGGATGGAGATAAATAAAATGAAAGTTTTAATAAGAGAATTGTATAATAAGCCGGAAGATTTTCAAAATAAAAAAGTAGAGCTCCAAGGTTGGGTAAGAAACAACAGAAGCCAAAAGAAGTTTGGTTTTCTCGATTTTCATGATGGATCACATCAGAAAACAATACAATTAGTATATGAAGAAAGCACAGAGAACTTCAAAAGAATTCAAAAAATAAGAGTGGGAAGTTCAATAGTTGTTAAAGGTGAGTTAGTAATGACGCCCAAAATGAAACAGCCGTTTGAAGTTAAATGTACATTCGTTGAATTGTTTGGGGACTCACCAGAAGATTATCCTATTCAACCCAAAAGACATTCAAGAGAATTTTTGAGAACAGTTTCACACTTAAGACCTCGAACTAATTTATTTCAAGCTATTTTTAGAATAAGAAGCGAGACAAAACACGCTATACATAGATTCTTTGATCAAAAGAATTTTATTCACGTTGACTCTCCAATTATTACAGGAAATGATGGTGAAGGGGCTGGCGCAATGTTTTCTGTTGGAGTGCCAGAAAAACCAGAGTTGCCCATGTCAAATTATGAAAAGTTTTTTTCAACAAAAACATATTTAACTGTTTCGGGCCAATTGCAGGCGGAAGCTTTTGCCCTCTCTTTAAGAAACGTTTATACTTTCGGGCCCACATTTAGGGCAGAAAGGTCAAACACTCAAAAACATGCATCAGAATTTTGGATGGTTGAACCTGAAATGGCTTTTTGTGATATTGAATGTGCAATGAAAATTTCTGAAGAAATGATTAAATATGTGGTTGGCCAGGTTTTAGAAAATTGTATGCACGAAATAGATCTATTAAACGCGTTTGTAGATAAAGGATTGCGAAAAAAACTACAGGAACTCAGGAGTCATACGTTTAAGAAAATCACTCATAAGGAAGCAATAGATATATTAATTAATAGTAAACAAAAATTTGATAATGAACCAAACCATGCGAAAGATCTAAATTCAGAGCATGAAAAATATATAACAGACGTACATTTTAAATGTCCCGTTTTTATAAAAGATTGGCCAAAAAACATTAAAGCGTTTTACATGAGAGAAAACCCAGATAAAAAAACAGTTGCTGCGTTTGACCTTCTTGTTAGTGGTGGAGTTGAACTTGTCGGAGGCTCGCAAAGAGAAGAAAGAATGGGGATGTTAAAAGAGAGAATGAAGAGCATGAATGTAAAAAAAGAGGGACTAGAGTGGTATCTAGATCTTCGAAAATACGGCGGAGTTGTTCATTCGGGTTTTGGACTTGGTTTCGATAGATTGATTATGTATCTTACAAGCACGGAAAATATAAGAGACGCAATTCCTTTTCCAAGAACTCCAAATAATTGTAAATATTAATTTTTTTTAACATTCTTGTTTTCAAAAAAATTATTTTATTATATAATAAAATTGCGAGGGAAAAATGGATAAAAAAGAAATTTTGAAAATTGATTTTTTTTCAAAAAGAGCTTTTATTTTGTCCCTCAAAACTATCGATGCGCTAAAATAAGCGCTTTTTCTTTTGGAGAAAGATATGAATATAAGATTAGAAAATTTAACTAAAATATTCCAAGATAAAAAAGGAAATGAAACTGTAGCAGTAAAAGATCTGTCAATAACAATTCCATCGGGAAAACTTGTGGGATTGTTGGGCCCTTCTGGTTGTGGAAAGTCAACAACATTGTATATGATTGCTGGACTGTTGGACCCGAATAAAGGAAAAATTTATTTTGGAGAGAACGAAGTTACTCAACTCGATGCTGAAAAAAGAGGCATTGGACTGGTTTTTCAAAATTATGCCTTGTATCCCCACATGACGGTTAAAAAAAATATATTATTTCCTCTAGAAAATATGAATCTAAAAAAAATAGCTCTTGATAAAGCTTATAAAGAAGCTTTTTTATCAGTTTCAAATAAGCGTGCAACAAAATATTTTGAGCTATTAGAATCAATAGAAAGCATAAATAATAAATATAAAAAAATAGAAAATGAATTTACATTAGAATCAAAGTCTAAAATAAAACGACTTAAAACAGAAAAAAAATTAAATCGAAAAGAACTCAAAAAAAGAATTTTAGAAATTAATAACGAACTTGGTCTTTCAAAAGAAAAAGGGATGAAAGATTATAACGATGAGATGGCACAATTTAAAACCTTTAATCTAAAAGAAGAACATAAGAAATTAAGAGAAGAGTTAAGGTCATCTATAAAAAGTTGCAAAACAAAAGCGAAAAAAGATGATAAGTATAGTGTTCCGGAGTATATAACTAATATAGAAAAAGCAAAAAAAACAGATTATAAGAAGTTAATGAATGAAAACATGTATGAAATGGCAAAATTGGTTGGTATCGAAGATCAACTCGAAAAAAAACCAGCTCAATTATCAGGGGGTCAACAACAAAGGGTTGCAATCGCAAGGGCATTAGTTAAAAAACCAAAAGTTTTATTGTTAGATGAACCTTTGTCAAATCTTGATGCAAGACTAAGGTTGCAAACAAGGGAAGAGATAAAAAGAATTCAAAGAGAAACAGGGATAACAACAATATTTGTAACGCACGATCAAGAAGAAGCGATGTCAATATCAGATGAAATCGTTCTAATGAACTATGGCGAAGAGCAACAAAAAGGTGTCCCACAAGAAGTTTATGATAATCCAGCAAATCTGTTTTCAGCAAAATTCCTAGGCACTCCACCAATAGGATTATATGAAGCGGAATTAAAAGATGGAGAAGTTTATCTGGATGGAAAGAAAGTATATAGCGATGAAAAGCTTAAAAAAGAAAAAAGTCAGCAAGTCACTCTCGGTGTTAGACCTGAAGGCTACATTTTAGATAAAAAGGGCCAACTGGAAGTTCAAGGTCAATTCGTGGAGACTATAGGACGAGATTTCGCGCTTGTTTCAAAACATAAAAAAGCCCACTCAAGCACGTTTAGAATAATTTTAAGCGATTCTGTTGATTCAAAAGATATTAAAGAGGAAGCGATATTTAATTTAAAGAAAAAGAAAACGTACGTTTTTGAGAAAAAAACCGGCAGGAGACTTGCTTAATGTTGGAGAATAAAAGAGATAGAAAGGCGTGGATATACCTGGCAATACCTTTAACACTGTTAACTATATTTACGTTTTACCCTCTTGTAAAAACAATATTAATATCCCTTTTTTCACAATATAATGCTACACAAGATGCATTTGGAAACTTTTTAGATTTTGCTGCGTATGGAGCAATTTTTAATGATCCTAATTTTATAGGATCTATATGGAACACGATGTTAATTGTTTTTGTATCGGTCCCGCTCTCGACGATTATAGCGCTTCTTATTGCAGTGGGGTTAAACTCGATAAAACCTTTACAAAAGGTTTTTCAAACCATATTCTTTTTACCATATGTAACCAACGCACTTGCGATTGGTATGGTTTTTAGTGTAATGTTTTCACACCCTTTAACAGAGGGTATTATGGCAGAAGGATTGATAAATACAATATTTGATTTGTCTGTTGATTGGGTTGGTGTCACTGCAGAAAGAACACGATGGATGTTTGTTGTGTTATTTTATACTACATGGAAAGGGTTGCCTTTTAAAATTTTAGTATTTATTGGCGGGCTTCAAAACATTTCAAAACAATATTATGATGCAGCAAAAATAGATTCTACACCAAAGAGGCGAATATTGAGACATATAACGATCCCTCTTTTATCTCCATTGATAAGCTATATTTTGATTACTTCATTTATAGGGGCATTCAAGTCATACGAAACAGTGCTATCAGTGGTTGGTGGCACCGGAAGATTATTGGATAGAAATAGATGGACTGCGGTAGCGTATGTTTACGATAAAATCGGCCTCGCGGGATTAGATGGCAACTATGTATCCTATTATTCAAGAGGAGCGGCTGCAGCAGTTATGTTGTTTATTATTATTTTAATTTTTACATTTATAAACTTAAGAATTTCTAAAAAAAGAGTTCATTACTAGGAGATCAAGGTGGAAACATATAAAAAAATAAATTTGAATTATAGAGAGGATAATAAACTCAGAAGACAAAAAGCAGTCTTTTTCATTAACAAATTTTTTGTATATCTGTTTTTAACTTTCATGGCATTAATAGTTATTGTTCCGTTTTACTGGATGCTAAATGTATCCCTTCAATCTAGCAATGAGGTGTTAAATTCACTTAACACAAGCCTTTTTCCAAAAGTGTTGTCTCCAGAAAATTATTTGAATGTTTTTAATTATTCATCAGCACAACAAGGAAGTATAACTTTTTCAAGATATTTATTAAATACCGGGATTGTTGCTTTCTTTTCAACAGTTGGAGGAACAATTTTTTCAATATTAGTTGCGTTTGCTCTTGCAAGACTTAATTTCAAAGGTAGAGAAGTTATATTTACAATACTTCTTGCAACAATGATGATTCCTGGAGAAATGTTGATTATATCAAATTATATTACAGTATCAAGATTTGGTTGGGTCAATGATGATGGAATAGGTTCTTATTTAGCGATGATAATACCATTTTTTATATCTATTTTTCATATATATTTATTGAGACAAACCTTTAAGCAAATACCAAATGAACTATACTATGCCGCAAAAGTCGATGGTTGTGGAGACTTTAAATACTTAAGAAAAGTGATGGTTCCAATGGCAAAAAGCTCAGTGATAACAATTGTTATACTCAAGTTGATGGGGGCATGGAATGCATTTATTTGGCCAGACATTGTTGCTAATGAAAAGTATAAACTAGTGACCACGTGGTTGAGATCATCGTTTACTGATCAGGACGCAACAGGTGTTGGAAGAGTTTTAATCAATTACCAAATGTCAGCAACTGTGATAGTTACAGTTCCATTATTATTGTTTTTCATATTTTTTAGAAAATATATCATGTCTGGAATATCCAGGAGTGGTGTGAAAGGATAAAGGGAGGAAAAAATGAAAAAAACACTTTTATTAATTATGGCTTTAGTTGTGTTGGCTACCGTAAGTGCTTGTGGATCTCAAGACAGAAGCGTAGATAGCGCGGCTAGGTTAGTAGAGTGGTATGAGTTATCAGAAGAAGCACAATTAGATACAAGCAAAGAGACTACGATAACTTTTTGGCACAGAATGGGTGCATCAAGTCAACTCTTAGTTCAGGAGTGGATTCAGGAGTTTCAAGCAATGTATCCAAATATTACAGTGATCGAAGAGAAAGCTGCGGGAGATTATACAGCATTATCAGACAAGATCGCCTTGGCAATACCTGCGGGAAATCAACCAGATATATCTGAAAGCTATCCGGATCATATTGCAAGATATGCTGCAGCGAAAGCTCCATTGGCATTAAATAACTTTATTAGCAATCCTAATATTGGACTCACAGAAGAAGAAATCAATGATTTTTTACCTGGTTTATGGGCCGAGGGACAAAGTTATGATAACGAGGGCACCATATTGTCGATGCCGTTCACGAAATCCAGCGAAGCATTCTTTTATAATGAAACGTATTTTAACGAACATGGATATTCAGTTCCTACAACTTGGGATGAAGTGTTTGCTATCGCTGAAGATATTAAACAAAGAGAGCCAGAGTCATACCCGTTTGGTTATGATTCAGAAGACAACTTGTTTATTACAGCATCAAAACAGTGGGGAGCGCCCTATACAGGTTATAACGAAGAGACAGGTGCGGGAGAAGTACTATTTAATAACCAAGAGTCAAAAGATATGGTCAAATACTTTAAAGATAAAATTGATGAGGGATTAATGATTACTAGAAGCTTAAATGGAGATGCTTATAACTCAGACAGTATGAAGGTTGCCAATCCAAAAACATACATGTATGTTGGTTCAACAGGTGGAACTAGATATGCATATGTTGGAATGCCACAAGAAGTTTTTGATTCGGGTTATAGAGTTGGTGTAGCACCACTTCCGGGTTTCAGTAAAGAGCAAAGCTATCAAATACAACAAGGACCTAATATCAATTTATTTAAATCTAATGACGAGCAACGTATGATTGCAGCTTGGTTATTTGCAAAATATATGACATCTTCAGAAAAAACTGCTGAATTTAGTATTCCTTCTGGATATGCTCCAATTAGATATTCGGCATATCAAACAGAAACGTGGACTGAATACGTTGCAGGAATAAGTGAAAACCCAACAACAATTAATCAAGCAATTGCTAAATTAGTTAAAGAAGCTATAGAAATATTTCTTGAGAACGAAGATATTTTCTTTACCTCAGCTGTATTTAATTTAAGTTCTAAAACAAGATCAGAGGTAGGCGCACTTCTTGTTAAAATATTTGCCTATGAAGCCGCAACAGAGGCAGAATTAGATTCTTATATAGATAGTCAATATCAAGATTCATTTGATTTTATAACAAATTAAAAAAAGAAAAGGAGAAAAGAATGAAGAAAATTTTATTATTTTTTACTGCGATTGGTTTTGCTACAGGCATGACTGCATGTCAAGAAACTGAACCAGTTGTAGAAGATTCTGCTGTTCAAACTTTACAAGAAGCATATGATAGTTTGAACGCATTAATCACGGATCCGTCGAATATTACTGGTGGATTTTCTGTACCAACAGCACTAAAAGGAGGCGAGGTGACTGCTGAATGGTCATCAACAAATCCTGGTGTTCTAACTGTTGGTGAAGAATCAGAAGGGTTGGCAACTGTGACAGTCAATAGGCCTGCATTTGGTGATCCAGACGCTGAGGTTACATTAAAAGCAATGTTATCGATACCATCAGCCTTAGATACAGAACAAATGTTACAGCGTGAGTGGATGATTGAGCTAACAATTAAAGCAAATACTGTAGAGGAAGTATCTATAGAAAGTATTGCAGATGTCTTAGCTGTGACCGAAGTAGAATATGACGGAACCTATCAGGTGACACTTTCTGGATTAACGATTGTAGCAAAAGGTAATCAATCCGCGTTTGCTTATGATGGAACCGGAATGATTATGATCTACGGTGGAGATATGGCTTTATTGGAAGTTGGTAAAGTTTATACAATGTCTGCAACAATTGAGTGGTACTACGGTATTTGGGAATTAACCGACTGGACAGCTACTGAAGAAGCAGGTTCGGCACCAATGACATCTGAACCAGAAGTGGTAACAGATTTAGAAGGCTATATTGATGCAATGATTGCTTCCGGAGAAAACTCGTACGGTGATGGTAACGCAGCATCAGGATCATTCGAAGCAAGACACCTCAGAGTTACAGGGAAGGTATTTGTTATACCAGAAGATACATCTGATTACAATACCTACTTAATGCCAAGTGATTATGATACATCACAGGCATGGGTTGGCGGATCAGATGAGAATCCAGTTAAAGGTTTAATGCTATATAGAGACACTATGGATATGGCTTCAATAAGATCTTATGATGGCCTAGTTGTAACAATAGAAGTTATTGTATATACTTATAGAACAGATAGAGACACTTTTGCGATCTACTATATTGGTGGACCAAATGGAATTGAAGCAACGTTAACAGACGGTGAAAAATTGACTATTGATGCAAACGCTCTTCAATTACCTTCTGAAGTTATTGAACCATCAACACTTTCTTTACCTTCAAGTGGAGAAAATGGAACGACCATAACCTGGACATCTTCTGATGAAACTATTATTAATTCAAGTACAGGTGAAGTAACTATGCCTGCAAACGGTCAGGCAATTGTCACACTCACTGCAACATTAGAACTTGGAACAGAAACACCAGTAACAAAAGAATTTATTATAAAAGTTGGTGTGCCTCAATTAATGACTATTGAAGAAGCGCTAGGGGTTGCTCACGGTGAAATGGTTACTGTACAAGGTTATGTAACAACAAATATTGACGGAAGTAATTATCTCATACAAGATGGTCATCATGCGTTAGATATCTACACTAATGATGATGCAGTAAAAACGACTCTTCTTACTGCCTTAGCGGATGGTTTGGTAGTTGAACTAAGAGCTAAGAGAGGCGCTTACGGTGGATTAGAACAATTAAGCAATGTTGAATACATGGTTGTAGTTGATGAAACTGAAATCAGCAGACCGGTTGCTTATAATCTTCAATCAACAAGCGAACTTGAAAGCTTAAAAGCAAGAATGGTGTTACTTGAAAGTGTTGAAGTTCAATCAACCTCAGTCGATTCATATGGTAATTTAGATATTGTTGTTTTAATGGGAACATCTGAATTAACAGTAAGATGGGATTCAAGAACAACAGATCCTACTGGATTGCCAACAGAACTTGTTGCAGGAGATGTGGTAAGTATTATGACTGGATTGTCATGGGGTAGCAGTGGAGCAAGGTTAAGAATTGATTCAGCTAATGACGTATCTAGAACAATGACTATTGCAGCGGCATTATCTGAAGCTGCAGATACTGAAGTTACAGTTGTAGGATATGTAACAATGAATGTAGATGGATCAAATTTCTTCATTGAAGACTCTACTGGAGCTATTGATATATATGCAGGTGGGTCTACACCAGCAGCAGTAAAAGAATTATTAGCATTTGCATGGGCAAATAGATTAGCAGTTATTATTCGTGGAGAAAGAGGGGCTTATGGTGGTTTAGAGCAACTTTCTTCAGTTTCAAGAATTTTTGTCTTAGATAAGTTGACTGGTTCATACCCAGCGCCAACAACACTTACAGAAACTACGTTTAGTGAAGTTGAAAACTATAAAGCGAAAATTATAAGATTAGAGGGGTTGGTTGTTGTATCAACAAGCACCGATAGTTACGGAAACCTAGATATAGTAGTTAAATTAGGAGAAACAGAACTTACAATTAGATGGGATTCTAGAACAGGTGATCCTGCTGGATTTGCTTTAACTCTTCTTGCAGACGATGTAATTGATGCAGAAGTCGGTGTTTCATGGGGAAGCAGTGGCGTGCGTCTTAGAATAGATGAAGAAGGCGACCTTACTAGACCATTACTAACAATTGCTGAGGCATTAGCAGTAACAGAAAATTTTGTTACTGTAAGAGGTTATGTAACAGCAAACATAGATGGATCAAATTATTTTATTCAAGATTCTACTGGTGCGATCGATGTATATGCAGGTGGTTCTACATCAGATGAAATAAAAGAAGCAATGCATTTTGCATGGATGCACGGTTTAGTAATTGAAATTCAAGCAAAAAGAGGAGCATATGGAGGACTAGAACAATTATCAAATATAGAATTAGTAGATTTTGTTGCATATCCAACATTCGCTCTTCCTGAGCCAACTGAAGTTTCTAATTCGGCAGAATTATCAAATCACATTGCAGAAATAGTAGTTCTTAAAAATTTAGAGGTTGTTTCATCAAGCTATGATAATTATGGAAACCTTGATATTACTTTTTTGATGGGTGATGAACAGCTTGAGGTTCGATGGGATTCAAGAACTGGAGATCCAGTTGGTTTACCTACAGAACTAGTAGCTGGAGATAAATTTAATTTGACTGCAGCAGTATACTTTAGAAATAGTGCACCAGCATTAAGAATTGATAATCCAACAGATGTTGAATTAATAGAACCAGAATCAGAGCCGGGTTCACCAGATGTATTTATTTCTGAATACATTGAAGGTTCAAGCAACAATAAAGCGCTTGAATTATATAATCCAACAAGTGAAGCAATTGATCTAACAGGATATATGATTAATTATTATAATAATGGAGCTACAGATTCTTCAGGAACCAAAAAATCATATGATTTAACTGGTATTGTTCTTCCAGCTGGTGGAACATACACTATCGTTACAGATTCATTTGCAGGAACGGGTACATATGATGAAGTTCAAGCTTACGCTGATAGCGACTCAGTTGTCTTCTTCAATGGTGATGATACAATAACTCTTACTAAAAATGGAGAAATTATTGACATTATTGGAGTGTTAGGTGAAGATCCGTGGACATTAGATGGTGCAGAAATCGCTTGGAAAGACCATACATACGTTCGTAAATCAGGAACAACTTCAGGATCTACAGTTTGGGATCCAACTGAGTGGGATGAGTATGAACAAAACGATTTCTCTCACTTAGGAAGTCATACAGCATAATTATGAAAAGGTGGATTTATTCCACCTTTTTTATTTGTAAAAAAATTATTTAAATCATATAATTAATGTATAAAAAGTAGGCAATATATGAAAAAAATAATTCCCTTTGTCTTATATTTAATTTTTATAGGAGCAATCACTTTTCTTGTTTCGGGTTTTGGCATCGCCGAGAGGACGTTGGACTTTCTAAGAAAAACAGAGGTAGATGAAAACATTAAAAATGATGTTTTAAGCAAAGCATTGATTGGCAATTACAACGGACAAAAAAGAGTCTATATTTTAAAAGATCCATTATTAATAATAGATAAAAAAGATGAAGATACAAATCTAGAACTAACATTTCATTACATATTAGTTGGAGACGAACGTAGTAATGAAAGATATCTGGCAATATTAATATCAAAATATGAAAATTATAATGTTCAAAATTTAAATATCAACAGCATTAACCTTGAAATCAAGTTTGAGAGAGAGATTTCAGAGTATAACAATTCAAAATTTTTAGAATCATTTAACTTCATTAATGATAGTAGAACACAATTATTTCTTTTTGATATAAAAACATTTCATGATGAAGAAGTGATTGAAATTGAATCAATTAAATTCTATCAAAGAGACGAACTTCTAGAGTATGAAATTTTAAACTTGATAAATTCAGATGTTTATATGGAGAAAAGTTTGACAATTTTAGATAATTCTTACGTTGGTTTAGAAGATGTAAAAAAAGCTTTAAATGAACAGGAAAATAATTTAAGTTTTGAAAATTATGAATATTCAGCACAACTCGAAGAAGATTTTAGAAATACAACAAATCACTTGTTTAATTATCTTCTCATCGAATCAATTATTTTACTACCGTTAACATATTTCTTGTTTTTTCATAAAGATTTAATGAATTTTATCAAAAAGAAAGGATTTAAAAAATGAAAAAAATTTTTATGGTTATCTTTTTAATCACCCTTTTATTAACTATTTCTTCGTGTTCATCCATAACCACGCCAAATTTAGTTATTTCTAAATTATTTGATGCAACATCATCTAAGGATAATGTAATTGAAATATATAATGCTTCAGAAAATGAAGTTGATTTAGAAGATGTTGAGATTCGAATTTATAATAACGGAGCTACAACAAAAGGTGGAGACCACTCTATAGAGTTGACGGGTTTGCTTGGAAGCAATGAATACTATGTTGTATCAGGAAATAACACACAAAATCAGGATATAAAAGAAAAGACAGATTTTGAATTTGAAGGGAACCTTCCTTTCAATGGAAACGACGTGATTGAATTATATTTCAAAAATGTTTTGTTTGAGCAGCTTGGATACTTTGGTTTTGATATAGACTACTGTTTGGATGTAACATTAATTAGGCTGGGTCACAAAGAGGATTTTGTTAGTTCAAAAGAGTTTTACCAATTTGATTTTATTACATATATACCAGACTTATTTCAACAATTAAAAAATGATGAACATGAAATAAAAACATTAGAGGAGTTATATGCAGGACCAAAGCTAGAAAATAGATTTAAAACATTAGATTATGTTGACCCAGAAAATGAAAACTTAGGACTTGGCGGAGCTGCTTTAACGGAAGTTACAAGTGTTGCTGATGGAGATACTGCGTCATTTAAGAGAATGAATGGATATCCTGGCGGATCATTAAGATATTTTTATTTAAATACACCAGAAGTCAAAGGCAATTACGTTGATGCAGAAGCTTGGGGATACGTAGCAAGCAAATACAACAAGGAATACTTGCTAAATAATCCTCAAAATAAAGAGATCTACGTTCAGTCTATTCCTGGAAATGCACTAAAAGAAGGCTATGGAAGAAATTTAGCATTAGTTTGGATAAATGGTCATTTGTCACAATTTTTGATTGTTTCGGAAGGACTAACTGAAGATGTGGGATCTCAATACAATGCCTATGATAGGATTCTTACGTATTTAAATGTTCCATATTTAACATTTATGAGATTTGCACAAGAAAGAGCAATAATTAATGGTTGGGGTACTAAAGGCTTCCCTGCTAATGAAAATGGAGAAATGTCGCCTGATTGGAATTATGATCTTAATAAAAATACAACAGAAAATCCTGTTTGGTCACCAAATTTAGATTTACCTTGGGCATAAAATGTCTATCTTTTTTCAAATATGGTATTCTATTATAATATCTTGAAAGGGTAAATCTAATTGATGAAAGAAATTTTAAATATAATTAATGATTTTGATACAATAATAATCCATCGACACTCAAACCCTGATATGGACGCCATAGGAAGTCAATTTGGACTAAAATATATATTAAAAGAAGAATTCCCAAACAAAAAAATATATTGTGTAGGTGACTTAAATGATATGTCTTACGAAGCAAAAACAGATAGAATTTCAGACGAAACCTATGTCGACTCTTTGTCAATTATCGTGGATGTGTCAGTTTCAAGGATGATTTCAGATAGTAGATTTGTCTTATCAAAAAAAAGAATTGTTATTGATCATCATGATAATGATTGCGATATAGAGAACGTTGATATAAATTATAATGATACTTCATTTAATTCTGTATGTGAAATGATTATTGAAATTTTCAAGAATGAAAAAATTAGTTTTACAAAAAAAGCGGCAACGTATTTGTATGCAGGAATGATTACGGATTCTGGAAGATTTCTTTACTTAAAAAAACCAAAAAGAACATTTGAACTTGCAAGCTATGTCTGTTCATTTAATCCAGACATAGAAGCAATATATAAATATCTCTACACAGAAAAATTAGCAAAGAGATTAATTAAAAATAAATTTAGTCAATTTAAATTATCGTCTAAAAATGTTGCGTATAGAATAAACACAATGCAGGAAATAAAATCTACAGGATTAGAGTTCCAATCAATAAGTAGAGGGATGGTCAATTTAATGGCTGGAATTATAGAGATACCAATATGGTGCTCATTCTCAGAAAAAGAAAAAGATCATTTTGTTGTTGAATTAAGGTCGAGAGAATATAGTGTTGTTGATGTGGCAAAAAAATACGGCGGAGGAGGCCACAAATACGCGTGCGGCGCGACTATTATAAAAAAAGATATAAAAAGCTTTATTAAGGATTTAGACAAACTAATAACCGAGGGACAAAATGAAAAAGAATGAAATTTTAAATTACATATATAAATATGAAAAAATAATTATACACGGACATTCAAGGCCAGACGGTGATTGTTACGGAGCACAACTTGGTCTAAAGAATATAATTATTGAAAATTTTCCAAATAAAGAAGTTTATGCCGTAGGAGAAAAAAGTGAATATGTTGACTTTTTGGGTCAATTCGATGAAATAGATGATTCAACTTATAAAGACGCTTTATCTGTAGTTGTTGATACAGCTGTTTCAGATCGAATAAGTGAAAAAAGGTATAAATTAGGAAAAGAAGTTTTAAAAATAGATCACCATATCGATGTTGACGAATATGGAGACTACAACTTTGTTGATACGTCTTATCCGGCGGCTTCAGAAATAATTGCTGACCTTGCTGTAGCAAATAAATTAAGAATTAACATCAAAGGTGCAACGGCTTTATACACAGGAATTGTTACTGATACAGGTAGATTTAGATACAGGGGTGTATCAGGTAGGACTCATATTCTTGTTTCACATTTAATCAACTCTGGAGCAGATCTTGAAATTGTAAATAATAATCTTGGAAAAGAAAATATAAAATCTATGAAATTAAAAGGCTATGTTTACTCTAATTTTATTACTACAAAGGGCGGATTTATATACATAAAAATGAATAATCAGATCCTTAAAGAATATGATGTTTCAAAAGAAACAGCTTCCTCAATGGTCAATTTGCTAGGAGGTTTAGAGGGCCACCCAGTTTGGGCATTAATGATTGAACACGAAGACCAAATAAGAGTGAGGTTAAGATCTAACGGACCAAAAATAAGTGATGTTGCTGCGAAATTTTCAGGCGGAGGACATGCTAGAGCTTCTGGAGCGACCTTAAAATCTTGGTCAGAACTGGATAAATTTATTCAAGAAATAGAAAAGGAAATAATAAAATATAAATCGGAGGTGCAAAAATGATTTTAGATTTTAGTTTAACGTTTGAAGAGGTAATTCTAAAAATACTTACACCATTGTTCTTAACAGCTTTATTTGGTTCTATAATAGGATATGAAAGACAAAAAATTGGAAAAGCAGCTGGAATCTCATCCCATATGCTTGTTGCCTTTGCAAGTGCTGCAATTGCGATATTGCAAAGATTAATTTATGAATTTGAGATTGATTTAGTAGCGCAGGGAAACTTGATTGATATTCAAACACAAAGAATCATAGCACAAGTTCTTACAGGAATCGGTTTTATAGGTGCTGGAGTTATTTTGAAATCAAACGGAGCAATCAAGGGCATAACTACAGCAACAACAATTTGGTCTTGCGCAATAATGGGAATTATTTTGGGAAGTGGTTATATTCTTTTAGGAACAATTGTCGGAATATTTATAACTATTTTTATATTTTTAAGAGATTTTTTAAGGGGTTTTAATCCATTTAAAGAAAATGGTAAGGAAGATTTAGAGGATCACCTCTAATGAAAGATGAAAATATTGCAGCAATAGCTTCAGCTTTTGGAAATGCAGCAATATCAATAATTAGATTAACTGGAAAAAGTGTCATAAATGAAGTAAATAAAATTTTTCATGGAATAAATTTAGAAAAGCAAAAGTCACATACAATACACTATGGGAAAATAATCGTTAATAATGAGCTTATTGATGAGGTTATGGTTTCTATTTACAGAGAGCCAAAATCATATACTGGAGAAAACATGATTGAAATTTTTTGTCATGGCGGGGGGATAATTACTGATAATGTATTAAATACTCTTCTGCTTCAAAAAGTAAGAATGGCAGAACCAGGAGAATTCACTAAAAGAGCATATCTAAATAAAAAGATGGATTTAATTAAAGCAGAATCTGTTATGGATATAATAAGTGCTCAGAATTCAAAAGCGTTAAGGGTAGCTAAGCAGGGGATTGACTCAAAATTATCATTAAAAATTAACAATTATAAACAAAGAATAATGAATTGGATTGCGAATATTGAGGTAAATATTGATTACCCTGAATATGAAGATGAAAAAAGTCTTGGTAATGATTTACTAAAGACACAATTGACACTTCTAGCAAAAGAAATGAATAAATTAATCGACGAATCGAAAAAAAACTTGATTGTTTTAAAAGGGATTAAAACTGTAATTATAGGAAAACCCAATGTAGGAAAAAGTACTTTGCTAAATACTTTGATAAACGAAGATAAAGCCATTGTTTCAAGTGTGCCAGGAACAACAAGAGACTCAGTAGAAGGGGTTGTAAATTTGGGTGGTCTTTTTTTAGAACTTGTTGACACAGCAGGAATTAGAAGTAAGGTAAATCACATAGAAAGAAAAGGAATTTCCAAAACTCTTGAACAGATAGAAAAAAGTCAACTGGTTTTATTTGTTATTGATGGATCAAAAGAGATAGATAAACAAGATCTAAAAATATATAATCTTATTAAAAGAAAAAAACACATAATTATTTCAAACAAATCTGATTTACCTGTAAAGAAAAATGAATTTAATTCAATACAATTATCTGCAAAAAATAAGGTTGGAATTGATCAGATTGAGAGCCATATTTTAGATTTATTTAGATTAAATGATATTGACACAAGAGATGTAAATTTTTTATCCAACAAAAGACAAATAAAATTATTAGAGAAAGCATTTAAAAGCATCACTTCTGCAATATCAAGTATAGAGAATTTGGTCCCAATTGATATGGTTCAGTTAGATTTAAAAAGTGCGTGGCAAGAACTGTCAGAAATAACAGGATCAACGTTTCAAGAGAACTTACTAAATGAAATGTTTAAAAATTTTTGTTTAGGAAAGTGAAAAATTTCCATGATATAATATCTAGAGGAGAAATTTATGAGTTATTTAGCTCTCTATAGAAAATATCGACCAAACACATTTGAAGAAATCGTTGGTCAAGAATATACGATAAAAACATTGATAAATGCATTAGAGTATGACAAGATAGCTCATGCATATATTTTTAGCGGACCAAGAGGTACAGGGAAAACAAGTGTTGCAAAAATATTTTCAAAAGCAATAAATTGTTTTAGGCAAGATAAAGAGAAATATCCAGGCTGTAAAACATATATTTCAATAGATAATAATAAATCTACAGATATAGTGGAACTTGATGCCGCTTCAAACAATGGAGTCGACGAAATTAGAGATTTAAGAGAAAAAGTAAACTATCTTCCTGTCTTGGGAAAATATAAAGTATATATCGTTGACGAGTTTCATATGTTAACTACTGGAGCATTTAATGCGCTCTTAAAAACATTAGAGGAGCCACCAAAAAATGTTGTATTTATTCTTGCAACAACAGAAATCCATAAAATACCTAAAACAATTCTCTCTAGATGTCAAAGATTTGATTTTAAACTTGTTGATAGTGATAAAATTATAAAACGATTAAAAGAAATTACTAAAAAAGAAAAAATTGAAATATCAAAGGAAGCCTTGTTAGAAATATCAAAAAACGCAAAAGGGTCTGTAAGAGATGCAATTTCTTTATTAGATCAAGTTTGTTCTTTTTCAGGAGATAAAATTACAGTTCATGATGTTCATTTAATTACAGGGTCCACATCTAATGAAGAATTAGAAAGACTATTAGAACTTATATCTAAGAAAAAAACAACGGAAGCGTTAGAAATGTCAGAAAAATTAATCGATGAAGGCAAAGAGGTTGAACGACTTTTAGTTGATTTTTTAGATGTCATAAAAAACAGATTAATCTCAACATTAAATGACAAAAATGAAGATAATCAGGAGAGCAAACTTGACAGTAAGAGATTGTATCATTATTTGGATATTCTCATAAAATTACAATCAGACATCAAGTTTTCAAACCAAAAAGAAAAATTTCTTGAAATTGCAATATTGAAAATGATAGACCATAAAAGGCTTTCATTAATTGAAATGCAGAATCAATTAAATCAACTAAAAAAAGAGGTTATTTTTTTAAGAGAAAATTCAACAAGAAACTTAAGTTTAAATAAGAATATCAACAAAAAGAAAGAAATGAAAAAATTAGTAACAGTTAAAAATGTTCTAGATGTATTATATAAATCGAATAAAAAAAATAAAGAAAACATTAAAAAATCTTGGAGTTCATTAACTAATTATGACAATACAGAAAAAGAAATCATGGCACATTTATTAATGTCAGGTGAAGTAGTTGCTGTATCAAATAAAATTCTTATAACATATAATGATTTATTAACATGTGAAAGGTTATATGAACTTGATATCAAAAAAAAATGCATTGAAATAATAAATGATTTAGGGTATGAAATTGATGACTATTTTGCAATTCTTGATAGTGACTGGATACAAATTAAGAGATTGTATTTGGAACAATGGAAAAAAGGTATAAAAAAACCAACAGTAAAAGAGTTTGATTTGAAATTGTATACAACTGAATCTGAAAAAAAAACCAAAAAAATTGAAGATCAAATGATTACAAAAGCAAAAGAATTTTTCGGAGAAAAAATAAAAATTAAGGAGTAAACATGAATCCAGATATTCTTAAGAAATTAAAAGAAATGCAAAAAAAAATGGTAGAAGCTCAAGAGATTTTGTCAGCAAAAGAGTTTTTCGGTAAACACAAAGGTGTAACAATAGTTATGCAAGGCACAAGACAAATGATAGACCTTGACTTTAATTTACAAGACCTTGATGACATCGATGACTTGAAAAGTTCAATTGTTTTTGCAACCAACGAAGCATTGAAAAAGATAGAGGATGAAACTAAAGAAAAGATGGGCGTTTTTTCTATAGGTCTAGAAGGTTTAGAAATATAATGTATCCGAAGAGTTTATTAAAGCTTATTAAGATTCTACAAAGTCTTCCAGGGGTTGGAGAAAAAACAGCTGAAAGATTTGCTCTTTATATCACTCTAAAAATGAGTAAAGAAAGTTTGACGGACTTTTCTTCAATTTTAATTGATGTTTCAAGAGATATTAAAAAATGCAAAGAATGTTATATGATCACCGATCATGAAACATGTTCAATATGTCAGAATTCTGAGAGAGAGAACATTTTGATGGTAGTTTCGGATGCAAAAGATGTAATATCTCTTGAAAAAATGAAAAATTATAAAGGATATTATCACGTTTTGGACGGTCTTATTAATTTTTCATTAGGTGTTTCTGAAGAAGATATTAACGTTGAGGGTTTAAAAAGAAGAATATCAAAATATAATGAAATGATTATTGCAACAAACAGCACTGTTGAAGGGGAATTAACAGCCCAGTATTTAAAAAAAGTTTTTGAAAAATTGCCGATTAAAATTACAAGACTAGCCTATGGATTACCAGCAGGCACAGATTTTAAATATGCAGACTCTCAAACACTGTTAAATGCTGTTTTAAATAGAAAAAAATTTTAGGAGAAGTTTATGGAATCGATTATTCAATTAATAGGTAACCTTATAGGAGACTTTAACGAATGGCTTAAAAGTATAATTGCTTTTGATGATAATTTTTACAATATATATAATACTTACATCGTTCCGTTACCAGAATTACTAAAAATTTTGGGTGCAGCACTAATTGCAGTTTTTAGTTTTACTGGATTAATTGTTTTTTTAAAGAAAATGATTAAGGTCATTTTCGTTATTGCTGTAGTATTAATAATAGTTTTAGCTTTGTCATAAAAATGCTTGCAAAAGCTAGTTCTATAAGGTACAATTAATACGTTTTTAGGAGGAAGTAATGAGTAAAACAAAAACAAATCTATCAATGGTTGACTTGGTAGAGAGCTATTTAATAGAAAAAAAAGAACTAACAATTGATGAAATTATTAGTTATGTTTTTGAGTCCAAAAAACTAGATAAAACGAATATTGACTTGGTAACAAATTTTTACATGGACTTGACTACAAGCGGTAAATTTGTCTACTGCGGACAAGACAAATGGGCTTTGAAAAAAAATAATTTAGATTTTTGGGATAAAGATGGGCATGCTTTTACCGATTATGAAGAAGAGCCAGAATTAGACGTTGAAGATGATTTAGATTTCACCGAATTCAATCTTGAAGATATTGAATTACCTTCAGAAAAAGAAAGTCTAGAAGAAGAAAAAACCACTGAAGAAGAAGAAAAAGAAACTATTGAAACCCCTTTATCTGGAGAAATGATGGAAAAAGAAAACAGAATTCTTAGAGAAGAAAAAATCGCTGAAGAAGAAGAAAAAGAATATATTGAAGTAGAAGTCTCAATGAAAACAACAGATGAAGATGATGATAACGAAGCTTCTGATCAATACGATGAAGATGATTACAACGAAATTATGGATGATTACGAAGAATTGTATGAAGATTAAAAAGGTTAAGAAAACCTTGGTTTTTAAGAAAAGAGGAGAATAATATGGCTGTTGTAAGTGCACGAGAAATGCTACTAAAGGCACATAAAGAAGGATACGGGGTAGCACAAATAAATATAAATAATTTGGAGTGGATTAAGGCAACGTTAGAGGTAGTTGAAGAACTAAATGCACCTGTAATTTTAGGAGTTTCCGAAGGAGCATCAAAATATATGGGTGGCTATAAAAATGTAATTGGAATGGTAAAAGAAGTACATGATTTCTTAAACATTACTGTTCCTGTTGCTGTTCATCTTGATCATGGGACTTATGAAGGAGCAAAAAAAGCACTTGAAGCAGGATATACATCCATTATGTTTGATGGGTCACATTATCCATTCGAAGAAAATTTAGAAAAGACAAAAGAAATAGTAAAGTTATGCCATAGTAAAGGAGTTTCTGTAGAAGCTGAAGTTGGATCAATTGGCGGAGAAGAAGATGGAGTAATAGGCGGCGGAGAAATAGCAGATCCTGAAGAGTGTAGAAGAATTTCTGAGACAGGTGTTGATATGTTTGCTGCAGGCATAGGAAATATCCACGGAATGTATCCAGAAAACTGGAAGGGATTAAATTTTGAAGTATTAAAAAAAGTACAAGATGTAACAGGAGGAGTTCCACTTGTTCTTCATGGTGGATCTGGAATACCCAATGAAATGGTTAGAAAAGCGATAAGCTTGGGGGTTTCAAAAATCAATGTTAATACAGAATGTCAACTTGCTTTTGCTAAAGCAACAAGAGAGTATATAGAAAAAGGATTAGATAAAAAAGGAAAAGGTTTTGATCCAAGAAAACTATTAAAACCAGGCTCTGAAGCAATTAAAGAGGTAATCAAAACAAAGTTTAAATTATTTGGTTCAATTGGAAAGGCATGATAAAAAGACTAATAAATAATGAAAAAATATATCACGAATTTGCTTCTTGGAAGTTAGAAAACGACCCATTTATAAAAAAAATAAAAAAAAGATCTGAAAGATTCATTGACACATTCAATTATGTCTTAATGGTCTTAGATTATCTTTACAGTAAAATGGTCGATGAATTAAGTTTTAATGATGAAGAAATAAACATTTTCAAAACAGGGTTTTTATATGTAAATGAAAAAGTTGAATATCTAAAAAATATTCTTGATAATCAATTTAATGGGAACAACGACCTTTTTTACAGTAGAGCAAAAGAAGTCAGTTTAATACTTTTAATAAAGGAATTTCAAAGTGAAATATCAAGCAACGAAATAAACCATAAAGAAAGTCTAGAAAAGTTAAAAAAATTCGAGAGAAAAATAATAAATATTATTGAACAAAATGCTGTGTTTTCAGTAAAATTGTATCAAGAGTTTGACAATATTACATTTGAAATTTTTTCAAATGAAGAGGATAATCCAATCTTAATAAATGACATATATTATGAAATAGCAGAACAATACGAGATTATATAAAACCATTTTAAATGGTTTTTTTATTCTTTGTTTTTTAAGTGAGGGAAAAGAATTACATCACGAATATTCGGTGTATTAGTAAAAAGCATTGCTAGTCGATCGATACCAATCCCCAAACCTCCAGTTGGAGGCATGCCGTACTCTAAGGCTTCGATGTAATCAAAATCGATGTCTGATGTTTCTTCATTTCCAAGTTTTCTTTGTTCAATTTGAGATTCAAATCTCTTTTTTTGTTCGATTGGATTATTTATTTCTGTAAAAGCGTTTGCGTACTCCTTGCCAGCTATAAAAAGTTCAAACCTTTCAGTAAATCTTGGATCATGATCACTTTTTTTTGCTAAAGGACTGATCTCAATAGGGTGTCCGTAAATAAAAGTAGGTTGTACAATCTTATTCAATGAAAATTTATCAAAAAAAGCTTCTACTATGTGTCCAAAAGTAAAATAAGGTTTTATTTCAACGTCATGTTTTTTTGCTAGTTTTTCTGCTTCATTTTTACTTTGAACCTTAAAAAAATTAACCCCAGAATCTATTTGAATCGCTTCAACCATATGAAGTCTACTTATAGGTTTTTCAAAAGAGATTGATTTGTTGTCGTATTCTACAATCGAGGAATTCAGTAAGGAATTTGAAATTTCGACAAGCAAATCTTCGATTAAATTCATCATACCCTCCATATCACTGTATGCAAGATATGCTTCAACAGTGGTAAATTCGGGGTTGTGACTTGAATCCATTCCTTCATTTCTAAAAAGGCGTCCAATTTCATAAACAGCTTCCATGCCCCCAACAATTAGTTTCTTTAAGGGCAGCTCGGTAGCTATTCTAAGACTAAAATTCATATCTAAAGCATTATGATGAGTGTAAAAGGGTCTTGCGGAGGCTCCTCCAATAGACTTTTGAAGAATAGGAGTTTCAACCTCAATAAAGTTTTTTTCATCAAAAAATTGCCTGATTATTTTAATTAGTTTCGACCTTTGTATGGCTACATCAAAAGATTTTGAATTAGTTAATAGATCTAAATATCTTTTTCTTCTAGCGATTTCTTTATCAGCCAGCCCATGAAATTTATCAGGAAGAGGTCTTAAAGATTTAGATAAATGAGTATATTCTTCAACGCGAAGAGTCAATTCATTTGTTCTTGTTTTAAATAAATAACCTTTAACACCAATTATATCTCCTAGATCAGACTCTTTGACAATTTTGTTATATACATTTTCCCCTAAATCATTTAGTCGAGTATATATTTGTAATTGACCTGAGGCATCTTTTATATGCATGAAACCAGCTTTTCCTTGACCTCTTTTTAACATAACTCTACCAGCAATTGAAAAATATAATTTCTTTTGATCAAAGAATTCTCCATCTTTTTTTGAGTATTTATTTAATATATCAACAATAGTACTGTCCCTTTTAAAAGCTTTTCCAAATGGCTCTATTCCGTTATCATTTAATTTATTTATTTTTTCAAGTCTGACAAGATATTGTTCTGAATTATTCATAAAGTGTTACCTCACGATAATTTATATTTATTTTATATTTTTAAATAAAACTGAGTTGTTTTTTGGTGAAACCGAAACGATTTCAATGGTATATTCCTTTTGAGTTCCTACATTTAATGTGATTTTATCATTAATTTCTACAATTTTCCCGGGTTTTATTGCTTTGTTGTTTAGCAAAACAATTTTTCTGTTAATAGCGTTTTTGGCCCAGATTCTTCTTTTTATTAAACCAGCTTTTTTTAAAAATAAATCAATTCTCATTTGTCTTTTGTTCTTGTTTTTTTTGTTTTTCCCACCACGATAATTTACCTGATTTAACTATTTCATCAATATCGCTTTTAGTCAAAGTTTCAATTTCAAGAAGGTAATTTGCAATATTATCTAAAAGATTAATGTTATCTTTAATTATTTTCGATGCATTAGTAAAACATTGATTTATGATTGCCCTAACTTCAGCATCAATTTCGTGAGCTACCTGATCTGAGAAGTTTTTTTCTTTGTAATAATCTCTACCTAAGAACACGCTTCCGCCCTGATTTTCATACTGTATAGGACCCAAACTACTCATGCCATATTCTGTGACCATTGCTCTAGCGATTTTAGTTGCCATTTGAAAATCATTGTACGCCCCAGTAGTTACTGTTGAAAATTTAATCTCCTCTGCAACGCGTCCACCTAAATATGATGTTATTGTCGCTAAAAGAGATTTTTTTGTTTCTAGAAACCTCTCTTTTTCCGGTGTCATTAAATTATATCCTCCAGCGCGTCCTCGAGGTATAATTGTTACTTTTTGAACAACATTCGCATCAGGAACTTTTATACCAATAACAGCATGACCGGCCTCGTGATAAGCAACAGTTTTCTTCTCTTCTGGAGAAAATTTTCTTGATTTTTTTGCAGGCCCCATTCTAACCCTGTCCATTGCTTCATCAAGATCTTTCTCAGCAAGCATTGTTCTATTTTCTCTAGCAGCCAATAGTGCCGCTTCATTTAATAAGTTTTCAATGTCAGCACCTGAGAATGCCGGAATTCTTCTAGCGAGTGCTTTGAAATCAATAACAGGATCTATTTTTTTGTTTCTCGAATGAACTTTTAGAATTGCTTCTCTTCCTCTTAAATCAGGCAAATCAATTGTTATTTGTCTATCAAACCTGCCAGGTCTTAAAAGTGCAGGGTCAAGAACATCAGGTCTATTCGTTGCTGCCATAATAATAATACCTAAATTTCCAGTAAATCCGTCCATTTCAACTAAGAGCTGATTTAATGTTTGTTCTCTTTCGTCGTGTCCCCCGCCTAATCCGGCACCACGTTGTCTACCAACAGCGTCAATTTCATCGATAAATATAATACAAGGTGAGTTTTGTTTCGCTACTTTGAATAAGTCTCTAACCCTTGAAGCTCCTACACCAACAAACATTTCGACAAAATCAGAACCAGAAATTGAAAAAAACGGAACACTCGCTTCACCAGCTACAGCTTTTGCTAATAAAGTTTTTCCAGTTCCGGGAGCTCCCACGAGTATTACACCTTTAGGAATTCTTGCTCCGATGTCCTTATATTTTTTTGGATTTTTTAAGAAGTCGATAACTTCCTCGAGCTCTTCTTTTTCTTCTTCAACACCGGCAACATCTTTAAAAGTGACAGTTTTTTGTCTATTTAATTTAGCTCTGTTTTTTGAAAAGTCAAAAGCTCGATTATTTTGGTTAGCCGTATTTCGGAATATGAAAAATAAAACTCCTACAAACAGTATTATAGGTAAAAAGTTTAGAACAATAGACCAAAAAGAAACCTCTGATTTAGGAATGATGGAAGTTTGTCCTCCTGAAATATCTACAGATTTTAGAACATTATCTGCATCATCAATACGCATTATTCCTGTGAATTGGGAAATATCATTATATTTTGCAAGAGACGATGAACTTAGTACTCCTGAAACTTGAACAAGATCATAGTTTTCTCCACCTAGTAATTCGTATGAAAAATATACAATATCATCGTCTTGACTTGCAGCAATGATCTCGCTAGACGATAGTGTTTGTACCGGTTCTTCAAGAGCAGTACGTAAAAACAAAAACGCACCAAGAACTAAAAATAATGTAAGACCAAGTATTAAATAATCTGGTTTTTTCTTTAATTGTTTTTTTGCCATTATTGTTCTCCTTTTGTATAAACACTTTTTTTTAAAACCCCTACAAAGGGTAAATTTCTATATAATTCTTTATAATCTAGTCCAAAACCAACTACAAATTCATTAGGAATGACTTTTCCTACATAATCAGCTTTAAATGATGTTTTTCTTCCATCGGGTTTATCTAGTAATGTTACAACTTTAACACTTTTGGCACCACGATTAAGGAATAATTTATGAACAGTTTTTAAAGTGTAGCCTGTGTCAATAATATCTTCAACTATTAGAACGTCTCTACCTTTAAAAGAAGTATCAGAATCTTTTCTTATTTTAATGTCTCCCGATGTTTTAATATTGCCGTGGTAACTACTTACAGAGAGATATTCAATTTCTAAATAAAGATCAATATGTTGTGATAATTCTGATAAGAAAGGTACACAACCTTTTAATAGACCAATCAAAAGCGGCTTTTTTTCTTTGTAATCATGAGTTATTTGTTTTCCCAGATCTATACAAATAGTTTTTATTTCTGATGGAGTAAGCAAAATTTTTTCTATATCTTTACGCATTTTTATCTATCTTTCTTAACCATAAAACATAATTTCCTTTAAATGTTTTATTTATATAAATTCCTTCAACCCATAATATTTTATTTTGTAAATCAGTAAGAATCAATAAACTATCTCTTAAATGTTTTGGATATTTTATGTCAACAAGATGTTTGTTTAATTTTTTAGTCCCATAATCAAAATTTAGTTTGTCACCGTTTTTTCTAGTTCTTAATATAAATTTTAAAGCGTTTTTATTATAACATATTTTAGAGTAGCCTTTTTTATTTTTTTCAGCATTATCGAAAAATATGGATATGTTATATTTTGAAAAATCATTATCACCTAAAGTGACTTCTGAAGGTAATTCATTCGGTAAATTTGTATCGATGATATTTTGAAATTCAAATTTGTCGTATGCGACTATTAGTTTTTTTGACTCTCCAACATGTAATTCCGCATTTGATTTCTTAGAATTAATTAATTCTATTGCTAAATTTATCTTTTTTTTAGATAGATAGATGTTATTTTTGTTCGCTAGATATTTAAGATAAAAAAATTGAGTAGTAAGGTTGTAAGATTTAAATTTATTTCTTGATTTGCTAATGTTTATGTTTTTTACAAAATCTTTAAAATAGTCTGATGACATAGATAAATAGTTGCCTAATGAAATTAACGAAGAGCCAAAACTAGGGTTTTCTTTTTTCAATAAAGGAATGAGAGTGTTACGAACCCGATTTCTAAAATACTTGTTGTTATTGTTGGATTTGTCATCCCTAAAAGGTGTATTTTTTTCTTTAGCATACTTTATCAAATCTTCTTTTGAATAGTGTATTAAAGGTTTAAAAAAAATTAGATCAGAATAAGAATTTGTCTCAATCAATCCGGGAAAATTTTCAAACGGAGACCCTTTAATGATTTTCATCAGAGTAGACTCAATAAGGTCATCTTTATGATGAGCTGTCAAAATATATTTTGCAAAATTTTTTTTTGCAATATCAGTTAAATGTTTTTTTCTCAATTTATGTGATTTTTCTTGAAATCCATATTGTGAAAAATTAAGGTTTATAATAATTAATCTAAGATTCTTTTTAAAACAGAAATCTTTAACTAGTTTTTCGTCTTGAGAATTATCTGATCTAGAGTTGTGATTAAAATGTACAACGATCGGGTGAACAGAAGAAAGCCCGTCTAAAAGAACCATCGAATCAAGGCCACCGCTTACAGAAATTACAATCTTGTTATTTTTTAGTTTTTCAATAATAGATTTAAAATCTATAATGTTGTTTATCCTATTCATACCACAATTATATCATGAATAAATATCTTAAATTATAGAATTATTTTCACATTTAGATATCTTTAATTATTGATCATAGATTCAAGATCTAACGAATTAAACATGTACTTTTTGTTGCAGAAGTGACAAATTATCTCTGCACCACCATCTTCAAGCAAGATTTCTGATATAGTCTTTTTTCCAAGAGATTTTAAGGATTTAGTAAATCCAATTTTCGAACAGTGACAATTGTATTTTACGGGAATTTTTTTTATTATATTTCCAGTATTGTTAGACAATAAATCAAATAATTCTTCAGGTGAATTTCCGGATGAATAGAATTCTGTAATAGAGGTAAATTTATTTAGAATTGTCTCTAAAACTTCTACTGTATAATTTGTAGCTCCAGGCATTAATTGTATTATAAATCCTCCACTTTCCGCAATGCTTAAATCAGGATTGACCAGCACTCCAAGAGCGACACTTGAATTTGTTTGTTCACTTTGACTAAAATAGTAAGTTATATCTTCTGCTATTTCTCCGCTTACAATTTTTGACGATGATGTATATATTCCATTTGATAATAAATCTTTGGTTAGATGAAAAAACCCATTCCCTAAAGCTTTTGAAACATTTAGTTTACCTTTTTTTTCCCCATTTGAATACTTAAAGTATAATTTTGGATTCCCAAGTGTTCCTCGGACTTCACCAGATCCATTAGCCTCAACTAAGAGCATTTTTATAGGTCCGTCACATTTGAATCGTAAAGTAATTTTTTCATTATTTTTGTACATTAATCCCATCATGACACCGGCAGTCAAAAGCCTACCCAATGCAGCTGAAGAAGTTGGGTATGTTGCATGCAATTCTTGTGCTTTTTGAACAAGATTTTTTGTATTTGAAACATATATTCTAACTGTATTATTATATGCATTTCCGATTAAAGTATAATCCATAAATCACCAGATATATTTTATCATAATTGATGACACCTTTTAGTTATGATAAAATAAAAGAAGGTGATTTATGTCTTTTTATATTGGAAATATTGAAATAAAAAATAAAGTTTTGTTGGCTCCAATGGCGGGGGTTTCTAATAGCCCTTTCAGGAAGTTGAGTCGTAGAAATGGGGCAGGTGTTGTTTATGCAGAAATGGTTTCTGACAAAGGGTTAATATATAAAAATGAAAAAACATTAAGAATGTTATATATGACTGATGAAGAAAAACCAATGGCACAACAAATATTTGGCTCAGACTTAAATACAATGGTTGAAGCCGCTATGTACGTTGATCAAAATAGCAATTGCGATATTATAGATATCAACATGGGTTGTCCAGTTCCAAAAGTAGCAATTAAAAGTCAGGCTGGAGCGGGTCTTATGAAAAATCCACCTAAGATTTATGATATTGTAAATGAAATTTCAAAGCGCGTGAAAAAACCACTAACTGTAAAAATTAGAAGTGGTTGGGACAACGATTCAGTCAATGCAGTTGAAGTTGCAAAAGCTATTGAAAAAGCAGGAGCAAAGGCTGTAATTATACATGGACGAACAAGAGCACAAGGGTATAGCGGTAAAGCTGATTTAGAAATTATAAAAAAAGTAAAAGAAGCTGTAAGTATTCCTGTAATTGGAAATGGTGATATCGTAGATGGCCCTAGTGCAAAAAGAATGTTAGATTATACCGGTTGTGACGCGGTTATGGTCGGAAGAGCAGCTTTAGGAAATCCTTGGATATTTAAAGAGATTAACTCATATCTTAACGAGACGAAAGTAATACAAAGACCATCAATTAAAGAAATTAAAGATATGATGATTAATCATCTCAATGATTTGGTTAAAATAAAGGGTGAAAAAGTTGGGGTCTTAGAGATGAGAAGCCATGGGCCTTGGTATTTAAAAGGTATTGAAAACTCTTCACACGTCAGAAAAAAACTAGTTAGAGCATCTACAGTTGAAGAATATAAACAAATTTGTGAAAACGATTTAAAATAATAAATAATAATCAATAGTATGATTAAATAATTTTTTTTAACTTATGATAAAATATGTATGAGGTGAATAATGGATAATTTGTATTTTGATCAAGGGTTTGAGAATATGTTGTATTCTGATCAAGAAATGAGAGAGATGTATAAAGAAATGGTAAAAAGAAGTTTGAATTTTCAAAGTATTTGGCTTCTTCTTGCTTTTTTTGTTCTCTTTCTCGAAGGTGTAATATTTATTATTATTGGTGTAGAGGGTCCTATTGATACTCTTATCTTACTTTCAAGTTTTATACCACTAATAATATGGTTTTTACTTAAAAATAAGTCAAATCAAATTAGAAACGCTGTAGATAATGACGAAGGGTTTTACGCTGAGATTAAAACACTTAGAGGCATAAAGGTTCCTACATATACTTGGGTAAAATTTGGTAGAAGTACACGTTTAGATATTAGAATGATTCAATTTATAGATGGCAAAGTCTTGCTGTATACTGTTTATCCGAAGATAAAAAAAATTTTTGAGTTAAATTCTAATGATATAACATTCAAACTTACAACGCCAAAGGATATAACATTTAAATTAACAAAAGATCAGAAAAAAATTTGGATCCAAACACCATCAAAAAGACACGCTGTTTATTTTATGTCTAAATACGAAGAAAAAATTAAGAATTATCTCATTAGAGAAGGGTATAAAACCAAAGATAAATAAAAAAAGGACCTAGGTCCTTTTTATTTATTATAAGTTGTTGAAGAGGTCTTTCCACCTTTACCAGTCCAGTCTGTATGAAAAAATTCTCCTCTAGGTTTATCAACTCTCTCGTAAGTATGAGCTCCAAAAAAATCTCTCTGTGCCTGCAAAAGGTTAGCTGGAAGAACCTTAGATGTATACCCATCGAAGTAACTAAGTGAAGATGATATTGACGGAATAGGAATCCCGGCAAGTGAAGAATGAGATACAAGCTGTCTTAAACTAAATATATTATTTTTAACTTCAGAGATAAAATATGAATCGAATAATAAATTCTCAAGATTTGGATTTCTTTCGAATGCTTCATGAATCTTGTTTAAAAAAACAGATCTAATTATACACCCTCCACGCCACAATAAAGCAATTTTTCCAAAGTCTAAATTCCAATTATGGAATTTAGATGCTTTTCTCATTAATGCATAACCTTGTGTGTAAGATAAAATTTTTGATAAATAGACTCCTCTTTTTACGATATCAATAAATTCTGTAACGTCGCCCACATAAGAGTTTTTTTCTTCAAGAAATAATTTAGAAGCCTTGACACGTTCTTCTTTTTGTGAAGATAAAAATCTTGAAAACACAGCCTCAGAAACGAGTGTTAAAGGTACACCGTGCTCTAAAGAAGAAGATACTGTCCATTTGCCTGTGCCTTTTTGACCAGCAACATCTAAGATGTTATCAACAAGAAATGCGCCATTTTTTTCTTTATATTTCAAAATATCTGATGTAATTTCAATTAAATAACTATCAAGTTCGCTTTTATTCCAATCAGAAAATATTTCAGAGATTCTGGAATTATCTAGTTTTAGGTAATTTTTTAATATATTGTACGCCTCATTTATAATCGCAATATCTCCATATTCAATACCATTGTGAACCATTTTGACAAAATGACCAGAACCATTTTCACCTAACCAATCACAGCAAGGTACGCCATCAACTTTTGCTGATATTTTTTGAAACATCTCTTTTAAATGTATCCAAGCATCATGGCTTCCTCCGGGCATTATTGACGGACCAATAAGTGCACCCTCTTCTCCGCCTGAGACTCCAACTCCTAAAAAATAAATTCCATGATTTTTAAGGTGGAGTTCTCTTCTAATTGTGTCATGATAATTTGAGTTTCCACCATCAATTATCATATCTCCTTTTTCAAGAATTGGGAGTAATTGACTAATCACATTATCTACGGGGCTACCTGATTTGATCATTAAAAGAATTTTTCTTGGTTTTTTTAAATTTTCAACTAATTCTAAAAGATTTGTGGTTCCATGAATTTTTTTATCTTTAGCTCTTCCTGACAAAAAAGCGTCAACTGTTTTTTGTTTTCTTGACGAGACTATTACAGAATAACCGTTGTTAACTACATTTAATGCTAAATTTTCTCCCATGACCGCAATTCCAATCAATCCTAAATCATATTTCATCTTAGAACTCCTTTAATTTTTACATAAGTATTATACGATATAGTTAAACAAAAATCTTTTTATATGAAATTTCAAATAATATTTAAATAAAAATATATAAAACATTGATAAATGATATTTATTTATTATGCTATAATTAATTTAACAGAGGTGTCTAATAATGCTATTTGATCGTTCGATTTGGTTAATTATATTAGAAATATATTTATTATTTATTATTTTATATTTTTTGATTAAATTTCTTTTTTCATCAAAAAGAGTATTAGGAATATCCCTTGTTTTTGTTTTGTTTATAATAATATGGTACTTTTCAGGAATATTAGATTTAGTAATTTTAAAATCATTATTAAATTATATATTTCCATTGTTACCTGCTATTTACTTTATTCTTATAGCTCCAGATATTCGAAGATCTCTTGATATATTTCTTAAAGCATCAGATAAGCAGAATGAATTTATGATTGGTAGTGTAAATACAAAAAATCAAATTTTAGATGCGGTAATGTTTTTATCAAAAGAAAAAATAGGTGCTCTTATAACGATAGAAAAACACAATTCATTAGAGCAATATGCAGAAAGAGCTGTGACAATTAATAGTAAAGTCTCAAAAGAATTGATAATAAATATATTTGCTCCCAGAACGCCTCTTCATGATGGAGCATTAATTATTCGTGGAGATCAAATATTGTGCGCTGGAGCGTATTACGTTTTATCCGACAACGAAAAAGTAGATAATAGCATGGGCTCAAGACATCGTGCAGGATTAGGGATTAGTGAGATTACTGATAGCCTTACCATTATTGTTTCTGAAGAGACGGGAAATATTTCTATAGCTGTTGAAGGAATATTGGTTAAAGGAAATGATAGAGAAAAAGTACAAGAGTATTTTAATACATTTATGAAATGAGGAAAGTTTTGAAAGTAATAAAGATTTTATTAAATCCATTTAAATATATAAGTAAAGGTATATTAGCAAAAATCATGCTGAAATACCATAAAAAATTTCCATTTTTATTGCCAATTTTTATTGTGTTGTGTAGCGTTATTTTAATTTATTTAAATTATTCAAGTTGAGGAAATAATGATTAATCCCTACCTTATTTTATTTTTAACTTTTACAATACTAGTTATGTCTATATATCAAAGTTTGATTAGACAAAAAGTATCAAGTATGAAGTTTTTTTTAGTAGCATTATATTTATTCGTAATTATAGTGGTAGTCTTTTTTAATAATAACGTCTTAGATGATTTGTTTGGTCAAGGAACATATGATTACTATTCGATTTTCATTTTAGCTATTTTTGTTATAGAAATTATTATTACATTTAATACTTCATTACTTAAAGTTCAACATTATGATATTCTAGTAAAAATGTTAAAAAATTCTAAGTTTAACGTATACTATATGGTTGATCAAAAAGAGAGAGTAAAAGATATATCGGTTAACTTTCTTCTTGAAATTGGTTTGGATAAAGAAGATGTAATTGGTAAAAAAATATCTAATATACTTAACAAAAGAATTAGAATATCAAAAATCAATGACGTAAAATCAAATAATAAAAGTTTTCAACAATGGTCACAAAGCTATTCTAAAGGGTTTGAAAAAAATCTTGTACAAGTTCAAGAAATAGAATTTCAAAACACCGTTGGAGAAACATCAGTGATACAATTTATGATTCAACCTGTTATGGTTTTTGGAAATTATAAAGGAAGGATAGCTCTTGGTGAGAAAAAAGCAGATTTAAAATTAGTTTCCCAGGAGAAAGAACTTGAATCTATAAAAGAAGAATACAACGAGATTAACCAAAAATTAAAGTCTATTTTTTTACAAAGTCAAGAAGGCTTATTATTTATCAATCTCTTAAATAATAAAATGACTTTGTCGAATCAAGCTTCTAGCGTTATTAACAAACAATTTAATGACTTAACAGTAGATGAATTCTATGATCTTTTTCAAAAAGAAGATATAGGATTAAGAGAGACAACACTTCAAAAACTAGAATTAAATGAACAGTATGAATTAAAATACAGATTAAAAATAAGTGAAAAGCTCATATGGTTTATAGAAAAGGGTAATAAGATTAGCGATAATCTAATTTTAGCTACTGTAAATAAAATAGATACTAATGAATTTTCTCAGTCAGGTTCAAAAAATTTAGATGAGTTAAAAACCAATAAGGATATTGAACAATTTATTGATGAAAGGAGAAAAAACAATTTATATTGTGATGTATTATTTATAAGATTAACTAATATAAAAGAAATTAATAATGATTATGGAAGAGAAGTGGGCAATCTTTTTATATCTGAATATGTAAAAAAAATGAAAGAATCTTTTGTAAGTAACAATGGAGATGTTTTCAGAATGGGCGGAACATCATTTATTATAACTCTAACCGACCCTAATAAATCCTCAATCATAGATAATAGTATAAAATCTGGAAAACCATTTTTAGATGTGCAAATGAATTATGGTAACATATCATCAGTACTTAAAGTTTCAGGTATTATTAAAAACAGTAAAATATTTGGAAATGTAACGACAGACCTGACTTCATTAAAAAATAAACTAAAATCTCTTAGAACTTTTGAAGATAAAAGACCAGTAATTAGAGACCATGACTAAAGAAAAAATTAGAAAATCAATGTTAATAAAGAGGTTTGCTATAAATAAGAAAGATAAAAAAGAACTTGATTTAGAAGCTGTTAATCTCATAAAAAGACATAAATATTACAAGAGCGCAAAAAGAATCGGAATTTATCATCCGATTAAAAATGAGTTAGATATTACAAAACTTTTAGAAGAAAATAAAGCATTTTATTTACCAAGGGTTGTTGGTATAGAAATGGAGTATATTCATACAACAGTAAAAACGAAATTAACGATGAGTAAACTTAGAATTTTAGAGCCAAAGTATAAGTCAAAAAAAGAAACACCTGAATTGTTAATTGTCCCTGCACTTGCTGTCGATAATAAATTCAATAGAGTTGGATACGGAAAAGGTTTTTTTGATAGATATATAAAAAACAATCCCAAAACAAAAACTTTGGCAATTGTGATAGATTTTCAAGTAATGAAAAGTGTTCCAAAAAATAATAATGACATGAAAGTTCATGATATAATAGTTGTACCAAGCAAGGATAAACATGAAATTTGAAAACAAGTATGGAAAGTTCTTATTAATTAAAGATTATCGAGAAGGGTTTGATGAAGACGCCTTTACTGAAAAATATATCCCCGAACTTTTTGAAAAGTTTCAATTTTTTGTTGGAGATGTTTCAGCTGGAATATTAAGGTTAAAAGGTTTTTACCAAGATGCAAAAAAGAAAAATAACCATAAAAAAATACCTGATTATCTTAATGAATATTGTAATATGAATACCGCATATTATATTGTTCAAAAATTATAAAAGAAAGTAAGAAAAACATGATCACAGATAACCAAGAAATGTTAAAAAAAGTAAATGAATTAATAATTAAAGTCAGACCATATCTCCAGAGAGATGGAGGAGATATCGAGATATTAAAAGTTGAAAAAGGAAATGTTCACGTAAAAATGATGGGAGCATGCGATGGATGTTTTGCAATAGACATAACATTAAAGCAAGGTATTGAAACTATGCTTCTAGAAAATGTACCCGGTGTAAAAAGTGTTGTTTTAGAGGAATCTTAAAAAAATAAAGGAGAAAAATATGAAAAAGATTGGATTGATCGTTGATTCTACATTTGGATTAAATGAAGAGTTAACAAAGAAAGAAGATGTTTTAGTGATACCCCTTACGGTGTATATGGACGATGTTCCACATGATGATGGAACAATAACTACAGAACAACTTGTAGAGGCATTTAATTCAAAAGTTGATTTTAAAACAAGTCAACCAACGCCTGAGGCCTTTTTAAAGGCCATGGACAAACACCTAGAATCTTATGAAGAGGTAATGGTTTTATGTCTTACAAAAGCTTTAAGTGGAACTTATAATTCTGCAATGTTAGCTAAGGATATGTGCAAAAAACCTGATAAGGTAACGGTTTTTGATACCGAAAGTACATCAGGTGGAGGATTATACTTCCTTGAGCATTCTGCAAGAATGAGATCAGAAGGTAAAGGTGTTAAAGAAATAGTTAAACACTTAGAAGAACTTAAAAACCTAGGAACGTACTATGTAACAGTTGATAATCTAAAATACTTAGTCAAAGGTGGAAGAATATCTCCAGCAAAAGCTGTAATAGGAAATTTATTAAAAAAGAAACCTGTATTGAAATTCAAAGACGGACTATTGGGATTAGATAAATCTGTAAGAAGTTTTGTGGGAGTTAAAAACTACATTTATGAAAAATCATCTGAACTATCAAATGAAGGCGAATTAGAACTAACTGTTTATATAAGTTATGTAGATGACATAGAAAGAGCACATTCTGTGAAATCAAAACTTGAAGAGTTGGGGCCGAAAATACATGCAAAAATTGTAGGCCAAGTAAGCCCCGTTATATCTGCACACGTTGGGTTAGGAGCACTAGGAATATACATTGCAAAACATTAAAAAATACCGAAAGGTATTTTTTTTTTATGATATAATAATACTAGAAAAAAACATAAAAAAGATAGTTATAACAAGATTTATTATTAAAAAAAAAATAATAAATTTTTTATTCAAATTATCAAAATAAAGGAAGAAAATGATTACTATAGATAATAGATATTTAGAAAAAAATATTATAAAAGATATAAATAAACATCAAAAAACAATAAATAAAATTCATGAAATAATTCATAATAAATCAGGCCTTGGGAATGATTATATGGGATGGTTAAATCTTCCATATGATATTGAAAAAGATATAGATAAAATTGAGAAGGCATCTAAGAAGATGAAAAATCATGAAGTTTTTGTTGTTATAGGTATTGGTGGATCATACCTCGGGGCAAAAGCAGGTATTGATTTTTTATCAAAATCTTTTGAAAAAAAGAAACCTGAAATATTATTTGCAGGACACAATATGTCTTCAATGTATGTATCTAAACTTTTAGATTATTTAAAAGATAAAGATTTTGCAGTTAATGTTATTTCAAAATCTGGTACTACAACTGAACCGGCGATTGCTTTTAGACTAATTTTAAACTTAATGCAAAAAAAATATTCAAAAAAACAAATAAAAGATCGAGTAATTGTTACAACAGATAAATCAAGAGGCGCACTTTATGAGATGTCATTAAAATGGGATTTTGAAAGATTTGAAATTCCAGATGACGTCGGTGGAAGATATAGTGTTCTTTCTGCAGTTGGGTTACTTCCTCTTTCAGTCAGCGGATTCAACATTAGAAAAATTCTATCTGGTGCAAAAAGAGCTTATAAGGATTTAAGCATTCCTGAGCTTTCAAATAACAGTTGTTATAAATATGCTCTTTATCGTAATTTATTATATAAAATGGGTAAAAAGATTGAAATTCTGGCTTCTTATGAAAATAATATGAGATTTTTTAATGAGTGGTGGAAACAATTATTTGGTGAGTCAGAAGGAAAAATGAATAAAGGGTTATTTATTTCAAGTGTAATTTTTTCTACCGATTTACATAGTTTAGGTCAGTATATCCAAGAAGGAGAAAGAAATCTTTTTGAAACAGTCATACAATTAAAAAATCATAATGAAGAAATATTTATTAATGAAGACAAAGATAATTTTGATAAATTAAATTATCTTAAAGGTAAATCATTATCATACATAAATGATATGGCTTTAGAAGGAACAATAAAAGCTCACGTCGAAGGTAATGTGCCAAATATTAAACTAATATTAGAGAATGTTTCTGAGGAATCTTTCGGATATACAGTATATTTTTTTCAAAAAGCTTGTGCGATGAGTGCATATTTGCTCGAGGTGAACCCATTTGATCAGCCAGGAGTTGAAAAATATAAAAAAGAAATGTTTAGCTTGCTTGGTAAGAAAGGGTATTAGAACAAATGATAGAGAAATATACTCATAACGTATATGAAACCGAATCCCTTGGATTAAGATTAGCACAAAGTATTCCAAACAACACATATCCTTTAATTGCATTAGAAGGGCCTCTAGGGTCGGGTAAAACTCATTTTGTAAAAGGGATTGCAAAAGGGTTGAAAATTGAAGATATTGTTAATTCTCCAACATACAACATCATGAAGATATATAAATCTAAAGCGAGTAATAATATTCTATATCATTTTGACTTTTACAGATTAAATCAAATTGGATATGATGTAGACTTAGAAGAATATATTTACGGTAAAGCTGTTAAGGTAATTGAATGGGCGAACAATCTAAAAGAGATTATCCCTAAAAAAAAAATTAACATAAGATTCGAAATATTAAAAGATAATAAAAGAAAAATTAGTATCTCTTCTAATCTAGAATATTTTAAAGGTATTAAAGAATTATTATGATTAGTTTAATAATTGATTGTTCAACAAAAGTAATGTTTATCGGACTTGGGAAAAAAAAAGAAATTATTGCTTCAAGATTTAGAATTTCAAATAAAGATCATTCAAAATTTTTAATTAATAAGATTAAAGATATGTTTCAAGAAAGCGAGTATTCCGCAAAAGATATAAATCAAGTAATTGTAGGTTTCGGCCCAGGTTCATATACAGGTTCCCGAATTGCGTGTACTGTTGCAAAAACAATTGCATTCACTTTAGGAATACCGTTGTTTGGAATCAATAGCATTTCTCTTTTGTCAAGTGGATACGATGAAAATGTTGTTGCATTGATTAAAAGGAAAGAAGAAGAATATTATTATTTAAGTGATTCTGAAGAAGTAATTTATCCGACACCAAGACATGGGAATTTAAATAAAATAAAAGAAAAGGTTAAATCAGAAACAAAAATAACAATTCTAGACCATGAAACAATCAAAATAAATTTAAAAAAAATTTTAAAGGTAATGAAAAAAGTCAAAGATATTCACTCATTTGAGCCAATATATTTGGAGGAAAAGAATTATAAACGTAAAATTTAGAAAAGCAAATTTAAACGACTTAAATAGGATTTCAAAGATAGATGAATTGTTCTCTAAAAATACTATGGGAAACTATTTTCTTGAAAATGAGATAAGGAATAGTGATATTTCAACTATATATCTTCTTGAAAAAAATAATGATTTAATTGGATTTTTGATAATTAGGATAAATGACATGAAAGCCGAAATTGTAAATTTTGTTATTGATTTAAAATTTCGAAATATGGGTTTTGGATCAAAGTTACTATCTAATGTAATAAAAGATTTAAAGATAAAATCAATAAAAAGTATTAAATTAGACGTTAGAAAAAAAAATATAATTGCAAGGAATTTGTATGAAAAGAAAGGGTTTGAAAGATTAGGCGTCAACAAGTCTTATTATCTAGATGATGACGCATTAATTTATATAAGGTACTTATAATATGTATATATTATCTGTAGAAACAAGTTGTGATGAAACCTCGGTTGCCATATTAAAAAATCAAAGAGAATTAAAATCTCTCAAAGTGTATAGTCAAATTGAAATTTTTAAAAACTATGGTGGAGTTATTCCAGAGGTTGCATCAAGAAATCATGTTAAAAAAATTACCAAACTGATAGAAGATTCATTAATTGAAGCAGATTTAAAACCCAAAGATATTTCTTTGGTCGCGGTTACGATAGGACCAGGATTGATAGGATCTTTGTTGATAGGAATAAATGCTGCGAGTGCATTTGCTTATGTAAATGATATCAGTATTGTCGGGGTAAATCATTTAGCTGGTCACATATATTCAGCAAACTTAGTAAAAGAAATTAATTTTCCTGCACTTGCCTTAATAATAAGTGGTGGACATACAGATTTAGTACTTATAAATAAACATATGAATTTTACTCTTTTAGGAAAAACTCTTGATGATGCGGCAGGAGAAGCTTATGATAAAGTTGCTAAAATTTTAGGTTTAAGCTATCCAGGAGGACCAAGAATAGATGAACTTGCAAAAAAAGGATCAGACATATATGATTTTTCAAGGCCATTTTTAAAGGATCATGGATTCAATTTCAGTTTTTCAGGATTAAAGAGTTCAGTTTATAATCTATGTAATAAATTGAAAGGCAACTATAGAAAAGAAGATATTGCTTGTTCTTTTCAAAATGCGGTTATAGATGTTATAATTTATAAAATAAAAATGGCACTTAAAAAATACAATGTGAATCAACTTTTAATAGTTGGTGGAGTGGCTTCGAATTCTGAACTGAGAAAACGTGTCACCAATGAAATAAGCAACATCGAAATAGTAATTCCACCAAAAAAATTTTGTACAGATAATGCAGCGATGATTGCTGCGGCAGCTTATTTTATGGAAATAAGCCCTTCGAATGAGCAGGACTATATATTTAATACAAATCCTAAATTAGAATTATCTAAAAACGAAAGTAAAGATCATTAAATTTTACATTTAAAAAGGAGAAACAATTATGCTAAAGATATCTTCGAATTTTATAAAAACAATAATGGAAAAAGATATAGAACAAAAAAAACATAATAAGATTGTAACACGCTTTCCTCCTGAACCAAATGGTTTTTTGCACATAGGACATGCAAGAGCTATAGTAATCAATTTTGAATTGGCTAAAACATTTAACGGAAAAACAAACTTGAGGTTTGATGATACTAACCCATCAAAAGAAGATAGCATATATGTTAAAAGCATTATTTCTGATATAGACTGGTTAGGCTACAAGCCTGACGGGATATATTATGCATCTGATTACTTTGAAGAAATGTATCATAGAGCAATAATTTTAATAAAAAAAGGACTTGCTTATGTAGATGAATCTACTGCGGACGAAATTAAAAAAGATAGAGGATCTACATTAGTAAAAGGTGTGGATTCAAAATATAGAAATCGTTCAATTGAAGAAAATCTATTTCTTTTCGAAGAAATGAAAATTGGAAGAAAACCTGAGGGCTCTTGCGTGTTGAGATTAAAAATTGACATGAAAAGCCCGAACATGAACTTAAGAGACCCCGTAATTTATAGAATATCTTTTGAAAAACACCACCATAGAGGATCGGATTGGAAGATCTATCCTATGTATGATTTTGCACATCCCTTAGAGGACTCAATTGAAGGAATAACACACTCGTTATGCAGTCTAGAATTTGAAGATCATAGACCGTTATATGATTGGATAATTACTCATACAGAAATGAAGTCAATTCCAAGACAAATAGAGTTTGGAAGACTTAATATCGAAAACACGATAATGTCAAAAAGATATCTAAAAGAATTAGTAGAAAGAAACTTAGTTGAAGGATGGGATGACCCAAGATTACCTACTCTAAAAGGATTTAGAAGAAGAGGTTTTACCCCAAACTCAATAAAAAAATTTATTATAGATGCTGGTTTATCTAAAATTAATTCAACTATAAGTTATTCAATGTTAGAAGCACATTTAAGAGATGAATTGAATAAATCAGCACCAAGATTTTTTGCTATAAAAAAACCACTAAAAATATTAATTACAAATTATCCAAAAAATAAAGTTGAATATTTTGATGTTTTGAATAATCCTTATTCTGAATCTAATGAAAAAAGAAAGATTTCATTTTCTAAAGAGATTTATATTGATCATGACGACTTTCTCTTACAAAAACCAAATAAAAAGTATAAAAGACTTTATTTAGGAGGAGAAGTTCGTCTCATGCATGCGTATTTTGTAAAATGCAACAATGTAATTTATGATTCAAACGGAAACATTTCTCATCTTGAAGCAACCTATGATCCCGAAACAAAGAGCGGAACAGACTTCAAGGGTAGAAAACCAAACGGTACAATTCAATTTGTCGATTCATTAAATGCAATTCCAATCAAAATTAATTCTTTTGAGCCACTTATAAAAGAAAATACAAAAAGTATTATAGAAAACTTTAATAAAGATTCATGGAATAAATACTATGGATATGCAGAACCTTATATTTCTAAAGTAAAAAAAGAGGAGAAGTTTCAATTTGTAAGAATGGGTTATTACTGTATAGATAAAGAGTCTTCAAAGAATAAAGTAGTTGTAAATGAAATAACTTCTTTAAAAGGAAATAAATAATGGATCTTAATGAATTAAATAAGTCTCAAAGGAAAGCAGTTACATATCAAGACGGCTCAGTTTTTGTTATTGCCGGAGCAGGAACAGGTAAGACAAAAACTCTTACAATGAGGATTGCATATCTGATATCGATTGGGTATGAACCAGAGAAAATATTAGCAGTTACTTTTACCAATAAAGCAGCAAGAGAAATGAAGGAAAGAGTAATAAATTTAGTTGGAAAAAAAGCAGAAAAAGTAACTATTAAAACATTTCATTCATTTGCGTTATCTTTCTTAAAAAAACACATTAACTTACTATCTAATAATTTAAACAGGAATTTTGGAATTATAGATGAAGAAGATGGAAAAAAAATTATAAAAGATTTTATTAAAGAAAATAATCAAAAATTGGCAATAGGGGATACCCTTTATGAGAAAAATCCCAGGTATTACAAGGAAATTACTTCAAAATTTAAGACTCGTCAAATTAAATTTATAGATATAGATGATGAAGATTTAATTGTTTTTGAGTATTATCAAGAATATTTAAAAAAAAATAATCTATTAGATTTTGATGATTTAATCATCTATACGGAAAAAATCTTAAAAGAAAATTCTGAAATAAGAGAAAGGTATCATGATTTGTTTGACAATATTCTTGTTGATGAATTTCAAGACTCTGATCTTATTCAATACAACATCATTTTTTTGTTATCTAATAAACATACAAATGTTTTTGTTGTTGGTGACCCAGATCAAACGATTTATAGTTTCAGAGGATCTAACTATGATAATAATATAAATTTCTTGAGAGACTTTAATGCAGAAAAAATTGTGCTTGATCAGAATTATAGATCTGTAAATAATATATTAAAGTCTGCAAATAGACTTATATCTCATAATAGTAATAGACCAGCAATTAAGGACCTAAAATCAAATTTAGGAGAAGGAGAAAAAATTTCTTATAAAGTCTTCTACAACTCAGATGATGAGGCAAAATGGATTGCAAATGAAATAAATATTCTTAAAAAATCAAATATAAAACCAAAGAATATTGCGATATTATATAGAAATAATTACATTTCAAGAATTTTTGAAGATAACCTAATTAACAACGGTATAAGTTATACAGTTTATGGGGGTGTTTCTTTTTATCAAAGAAAAGAGATTAAAGATATTTTGTCGTACTTAAGAGTAATATTAGATAAAACAAAAAATTATTATTTAAAAAGAATAATCAATGTACCTAGAAGGGGGATTGGATTACTTACTATTGAAAAGTTAGAAAAAATTTCGGAAAAAAATAACATTTCCTTATTTGATTCTATAAATTACTTTGAACAGAAGGGTGAAATAAATAACAGGATATTAAAATTTAAAAAACTTATAGAAGATTTAAGAAAGAATATTAATAATCACGAAACAATTGTGGATTTTTTGAAGAATCTAATTGAAAAAACTAAGTATATAGAAGCATTAAAAAACGATAAAGACCCACATTCTGAGGACAGGATTCAAAATATAAACGAACTCAAGCCGATATTTATGAGAGCAGATAAATTATATGATGGTTCTATTGAGAATAAAATTCAAAAATTACTCGATCAAATCTCTCTCTCGACAACATTAGATAATGAAAAAAACCAAGAAAAGTCAATTATCCTTTCAACAATACATCAAGTCAAAGGGCTTGAATTTGAAGCTGTATTCATGGTCGCTATGGAAAGAGGAATTTTTCCTAGAGATGAAGAGAGCCTCGAATTAGATGAAGAGAGAAGGGTTTGTTATGTTGGAATTACAAGAGCAAAGAAACAACTATATCTAACATATTCCCAGCAACGATTTGTTTTCGGTCAACTTAAATATCAAACTGCATCTAAATTTATCAATGAGACAAAAGTTATAGAACAAAAAAATGAAGAGAATATTTCAACTGGAGATAAAGTTATTCATGGAGAATTCGGAGAGGGAATAGTTATAAGTCACAACGATGGGATTTTAACAATAGCATTTAAGTTTCCTCATAAGATAAAAAAATTTGAAAGCAATAGCGCATTTATAAAAAAGAAAAAACTTGTTAATTAATATAGAATTATATGTGAAATAAATCAGAAAAAATTTAATAAATATTATAAATGATATAATATTCCTTAGGAGTTACTATGAGGATAAAAAGTAAAATAGAAAATTTAAGAAATCAGATAGAGAAAGCTAATCAAGAATATTATGTCTTAAATAGACCTTCAATGAGCGACTACAAATATGATGAACTTATGAATGAACTAATTGAACTCGAAAAAAAATATCCCAAATATAGAAAATCATCATCACCAACTAATAAAGTTGGAGCATTAACAATAAACAAATTTTCAAAAGTCAAACATAAAAAACCAATGTTATCCTTATCGAATGTATTTAATTTAGATGATTTATACGCTTATTTTAAAAATATTCAAACAATTAAGAATATTTCATATATAACTGAAATGAAAATTGATGGGTTGGCTATTAGCGTTCTATACAAAAAAGGAAAACTAATTCAAGCTGCAACAAGAGGTAATGGTATTTTAGGTGAAGATGTCACAGAGAATATAAAAGTAATTACTTCAATCCCAAAAACACTAAAAAGGCCTGTAGATATTGAGGTTCGTGGTGAAGTTTTTATGTCAAAAAAAGCATTTAAAAAACTCAACGAACAAAGACAAAATGATGAAGAAGAACTTTTTGCTAATCCTAGAAATGCAGCAGCGGGATCCTTAAGACAATTAGATGCTGAAGTAGTTAAAAGAAGAAATCTTGATGCATTTTTTTATTCTATTGTTGATCCAGAAAAACATGTTTCTTCTCAGGCTAAAGCAATCGAATATATTTCTAGTTTAGGATTAAAAGTAAACAACAATTTTAAAGTTAAAAAAAATCTAGAACTAATTGCCGATGAAATAACAAAATACGAAAAAATCAGAGAAGAACTTGATTTTGAAATAGACGGTATTGTAGTAAAAGTTAATGAATTTAATACATACAAGTCAATAGGTTACACATCAAAATACCCCAAGTGGGCAACAGCATATAAATTTCAGCCAGAAAAAGGAACTACAAAACTAATTGATATTATATTCCAAATTGGTAGAACTGGAGTATTAACACCTGTAGCAGTGTTGGAACCAATTTTTTTGTCTGGTTCAAAAATATCTCGGGCAACTCTTCATAACGAAGATTTTATAAGAAATAAAGATATAAGAATAAATGATGATGTAATACTTCATAAAGCCGGAGAAATCATTCCCGAAGTCATTGAAGTTGATAGAACAAAAAGAAAAGATCAAAAAACCTTTAAGATGATTCAAAACTGTCCAGTTTGTGGATCAAAACTCTCTAAGAAAAAGGAAGAAGTAGATTACTTTTGTCTTAATACAAATTGTGAAGCGAGAAAAATTAATTCTATAATTCATTTTTGTAATAGATCAGCGATGAATATAGAATTCCTTGGACATAAAGTTATAAAAGATTTATTCGGTTTAGGATATTTGAAAGATATAACTGATCTATATAATTTATCGAAATTTAAAAAAGAATTGATAAAGCTACCTGGTTTTGGAGAAAAAAAGGTCGACAACATTTTAAATTCTATAGAAAAAAGCAAGAATCAAACTCCAGATAAAGTGTTATTTGGATTAGGAATAAAAAATGTTGGACTAACGGCATCAAAAAATTTAATTAATACATTTGAATCAATTAATAGTTTATCTCAAGCTAATAAAGATAGAATTATGGAAGTATATGATATCGGTGAAGAAATTGCAGACTCAATAATTCATTATTTTAGCGAAGATAAAAATAAAAAGATATTAGAAAAATTAGAACAAAACCAGATTAAACTTAAAAAAGATATAATCAAATATAAAAAGCATAGATTTAATGATAAATATTTTGTCATTACTGGAAAATTTGAACTATATTCAAGAATGGAAATGATTAAGATAATTGAGAGTTTAGGTGGAAAAGTTCAAACAGCAATTTCATCGAAAACAGATTTTTTAGTATTTGGAGAAAACGTTGGATCAAAGATGAAAAAAGCACAGAATTATGAAATAGAATTAATAAATGAAAGTCAATTTAAGGAAACGATCAATGAAAAATGACCATATAATTGTAAAAGGTGCAAGAGAAAACAATTTAAAATCTTTAGATGTCAAAATACCAAAAAATAAATTTGTTGTAATGACAGGTTTGTCAGGTTCTGGAAAATCTTCACTTGCATTTGAAACTTTATATCAAGAGGGCCAAAGAAGATACATGGAGAGTTTGTCTTCTTATGCCAGACAATTTTTAGGAAATTTTAAAAAACCAGATGTAGATGTAATTGAGGGTCTAAGTCCATCAATAAGCATTGATCAAAGAACTACATCAAACAATCCGAGATCTACAGTAGGAACTGTAACAGAGATCTATGATTACTTAAGATTGCTTTACGCAAAGATTGGAACACCATATTGTCCTGGAACCAATAATCCATTGGAAAGACAATCAATAGAAGAAATGACTAATAGAGTTTTAACACACAAAAATAAGAAAGTATTAATAATGGCTCCAGTAATAGAAAAGATGAAAGGTCAACATCAAAAAATAGTTGAAGAGTGGTTAAAAGAGGGCTTTGTTAGAGTTTGTTTAAATGGACAGATTTATGAAATAGAGGACTTACCAAAGATAGAAAAAAACAAAAAGAATAGTTTATATGTTGTTGTAGATAGAGTGATAAGCGATTCAAAAGACAGATCTAGAATTTACGATGCACTTGAAATGTGTACAAAACTTGCTGACGGAAAAGCGCTAGTTGATATTGAGGGCAGTAAAATGAATTTCTCACAAAAATATTCTTGCAAAAACTCATCTTTTTCTATCCCAGTTTTAGAACCCAGGTTATTTTCTTTCAATACCCCAATAGGTGCTTGCCCATCTTGTAACGGTTTAGGTCAAAAACTATATGTATCTGAGAATCTTGTTTTAGATTTAAACAAACCTATTTTTGAGGGAGGTATAATTCCATATAAAAATAATAATGTAGATAATTTATACTCTCAAATATTAAATAAAGTTTGTAAAGAAAATAATATACCAACCCACATTTCTATGGAAGAATTATCTAGAGAGGATCTAAACATCATTCTCTACGGAACAAAAAAACAAATAAAATTCGACTTGATTTCTTCATCAGGAAGAAGACATGAAAAAGTAGATTCATTTGAAGGAGTAATCAACAATCTTAATAGAAGATATATTCAAACAACATCCGAGTGGATTAGAACATGGATAGAAAATTTTATGGATCAAACTGAATGTTCTGAATGTCATGGTGCAAGACTTAATGAAAAGGCTTTGTCAGTTAAAATCAACAATATTAATATTCATGAACTAACAAGCATGTCGATAAATAAAATATTAAATTTTTTTATCAAAATAGACCTGAAACAAGAACAAAAACAGATTGGAAGATTGGCAATCGAAGAAATAAAAGCAAGACTTATGTTTCTAAAAGATGTGGGATTAGAATATTTAACATTATCTCGCTCTGCGGCAACATTATCAGGCGGAGAAGCACAAAGAATTAGACTCGCAACACAAATTGGTTCAAAATTAACAGGTGTAGTTTACGTTTTAGATGAACCATCTATAGGTCTTCATCAGAGAGATAACATGAGATTGATTAGAACGTTAAAAAAAATGAGAGATCTTGGGAATACATTAGTTGTTGTTGAACATGATCACGAAACAATGCTTGAGTCAGATTATTTAATTGATATTGGTCCTAGAGCTGGACTTGCTGGGGGCGAACTAATTGCTGCTGGAACTCCAAAAGAAGTTATGGAAAATAAAAATAGTATAACGGGGTTATATTTAAAAGGTGAACTTTCTATAGAAACACCAAAAAAGAGAAGAAAAAGTAATGGAAAAGAATTATTTTTAGTTGGTGCTAAAGAAAATAATTTAAAAAATTTAAATATTTCTTTTCCTCTTTCAGTGTTAACTGTTGTTACAGGTGTTTCAGGTTCAGGAAAGTCTACTCTTGTAAATAAAATACTTCTGAAAAGGCTTCAGAAAGAATATTATAAGATAAAAGAAAACCCTGGAATGCATGACCATTTAGAAGGCATGAGTAATATTGATAGAGTTATTGAAATATCACAATCACCGATTGGAAGAACCCCTAGAAGCAATCCTGCAACGTATACAGGTGTTTTTAATGATATAAGAGAGTTGTTTTCAACGACAATGGAAGCTAAAATGAGAGGATATAAAAAAGGAAGATTTTCTTTTAATGTAAGAGGTGGTAGATGTGAGTCATGTAATGGAGATGGAGTCAAAAAAATTTCAATGCATTTTCTTCCAGATGTTTTTGTAAAATGTGAGGTTTGTAAAGGATCAAGATATAATAATGAAACATTACAAATAAGATATAAGGGACAAAATATATCTGATGTTTTATCGATGACAATAGAAAAAGCATTAGATTTTTTTAATCCTATACCAAAGATAAAATCGAAACTTCAAACACTTTTTGATGTTGGTCTAGGATACTTGACGCTCGGACAATCAGCAACAACTTTATCAGGCGGAGAAGCGCAAAGGGTCAAGTTAGCAAGTGAATTGTACAAGAGAATCACAGAAAAATCAATTTATATTTTAGATGAACCTACAACGGGACTACATTCTGAGGATGTCAATCGTTTGATCAAAGTTATTCAAAGAATAGTAGACCAAGGTGCAACAATGATTATAATTGAACACAATCTTGATATAATTAAAAACGCTGATCACGTAATTGATTTGGGACCTGAAGGAGGAGAAAAGGGAGGATCTCTCGTCGCATCGGGAACACCCGAAAAAGTTTCGGAAAATAAAAATTCATATACAGGAAAATTTTTAAAGAGTATTTTAAGCAAAAAATAAATTTTGTTATAATGGGTTGAGGAGAAAAATGATAAAAGTTAAAAATATCGTAAAATCATTACAATTAGTTTTGATAAATAATAAGAAGACGATGAATAGAGTTGTTGAAAGTGACTTACTTTCAAGACCAGGAGTAGAATTAGCTGGGTTTTTTGATTTTTTTGATTCAAAAAGAATAGTTTTAATAGGTTCAAAAGAAGCTAGTTTCCTCAATCTTTTGGACAGTGATACTCAAATTGAAAGATTAAAAGAGTTGTTGCAAAACAAACCGCCTTGTATAATTTTTTCGAAAAATGTAGAAATAAAAAAAGAATTCATTTCATTTGGTAATCAGTATAATGTTGCAATCTTAAAATCTGAAAATAGAACAACAGCACTATCATATATATTATATGAATATTTACATGCAAAGTTATCACCTAAAAAAACTGTTCATGGAGTTTTGGTGGATATACATGGATTAGGCACATTGATTATAGGAAAAAGTGGAATAGGGAAAAGTGAAACAGCATTAGAGTTGATTAAAAGAGGACATCTATTAATAGCAGACGACAGAATTGACTTGTTTGAGTCTTCTAAAGGCTCAATTGTAGGGTTCGCTCCGGAAATTACAAAAAAGTTGATTGAAGTGAGAGGAATTGGAATTATAAATGTTGTTGAAATGTTTGGAGCTGGAGCGTTTAGAGAAGATAAAAAAATCAGATTAGTAGTTGAACTTGAAAAGTGGAATGAAGAAACGGTATATGACAGATTAGGATCAAAAAAACAATATATTAGGTATTTTAATAGTGAAATACCCAAAATAGTTATTCCTGTTTTGCCAGGAAGAAACGTTGCTACATTAGTTGAAACAGCAGCGAGCAATCAAAAATTGAAATATTTAGGCTATGATGCATCGACAAAGTTCATAAGAGAAGTTACAAAAAAAGCAAAAGGAGAATAGGTTGAAAAACAAGAAAAATAATGAGATTGTTGTTTATTTAATATCGCTATTAGCATTTGCATTTTTGATTTTTATTGCAATATATTTTCAAACCACAACCCCTTACAATAAAGTGGCCTTGGATTTGGGATTTGCTAAAATTGCATGGTATGCTGTGTTCATTCTAACTGGACTGATAATTGCAGTGGTATGGTCAATACAAGAATTTAGATTAAAAGGGATAAAAGAAGATTTTCTATTTGATGCCCTATTTTGGTCTGTCCCCTTAGCAATAATAGGATCTAGAATATATTACGTTATATTTGATCCGGTCAAAGATTACAATACTATTTTAGATATTTTAGATGTTACACGTGGAGGGCTTTCAATACACGGAGTTGTTATAACAGTATTTGTATTTTTGATTTTTTATTCAAAGAAAAAAAATGTTAATTTTTGGTTGATAATGGACATTGTCGCTGTTGGGTTTCTACTGGGACAAATAGTTGGAAGATGGGGGAACTTTATGAACCAGGAAGCTTATGGTCCAGCTATTGAGTCAACGACATTACTTAATATATTACCAACTTTTATAAAAGATCAAATGTTTATAAATGGATTTTACCACCATCCAACATTCTTATATGAGGGAATTTGGAATACTATTGGATTAATCTTGATTCTTATAATTAGACGAAAAAGAATATTTAAGGTTGGTGATCATTTTGCACTATATTTGATCTGGTATGGATTCGGAAGAGGTCTTATTATTGAACCTCTTAGAATTGGCGGGGCACAATATGATGCTTTAAGATTTTTGGGGTTACCTGTAAATGTCTATCTTTCAATAATTTTATTTTTCATTGGTGGATTATTTTTGATTTATTTTAAAAATAAATATAATCCAAATTTAGGTTTTTACAAAGACATAAGTAGGCAAGGAAAATGAAAATAAAATTGGTGTTATTTGATTTAGATGGTACATTGATCCAATCTACAGAAATTATAATGAATTCTTTTAGAGAGACTTTTAAAAAATATTTCAATAATGTAGATGTAGAGAGCGCGATTACAGAATTCCTAGGGCAGACTCTTTCTGAGACCTTTGGAAAGTATACTAATGATAATCATGATATAAATGAGATAATAAGATACTATAGAGAAACCTCTGAAAATATGATCAAAGAGAATTTAAAAGAATACCCAAATGCAAAAAATACACTAAATGTATTAAGACAAATGAATATAAGAATAGGAGTAGTTACTTCAAAAATGAAAGATGTGGCTATTCAACATTTAGAAAAAACAGGTTTATCAAAATATATTGAATTTCTTGTCGGTTATGAAGATGTAGAAAAGCATAAACCAGACCCAGAACCAATAAATAAAGCACTTAATTATTTTAATATTAGAAATGAAAATGTAATTTATATAGGTGATCATGAAAATGATATAATTTCAGCAAAAAAAGCTAATATTTTAAGTTGTGGTGTTACATATTCTTATAGAATTAAAGAAATATTAGATCATAATCCTGATTTTGTTGTAGATGATTTAAAATCTATATTAGATTTAATTTAAAGGAGAAAAAAATGTTTGATAATCTTATAATTGGAGCTGGCCCGGGAGGGATAACGGCAAGCATTTACTTAAAGAGAGCAAATCTTAAAATTGCAATATTTGAATCAAGGGTTCCCGGAGGACAGTTAGTTAATTATAATGAGATTGAAAATTATACGGGTTCAAAAAACTTTAGCTCTATTGAATTAGCCACAGATATGTTAGAGCATGCAGAAAAATTAAATATAGATATAATTTATGAAAAAGTTATAAGAGTGGAAAAAAATAATAAGAATTTTTTTGAAATAATTACTGAAAACAATAAATATATAAGCAAATCAATAACAATTGCTTCTGGAACAGTTCCCAGAAAACTAGGTGTTGAGAATGAAGAAGAACTTTCATATAACGGAATAAGTTGGTGTGCAATATGTGATGGGCCAATTTATAAAGGTAAAGATGTAGTCGTAATAGGAGGAGGAAATTCCGCAGTTGAGGAATCTCAATTCCTTTCTACATTTGTAAAATCAGTGACAATAATACAAAATTTAGATAAATTCACCGCTGAGGCAAAAGCTGTAAATAAATTGATGAATACAAAAAATGTAAAAGTATATTTTGGTTCAAACGTAAAAAAATTCATTAAAGATGATAAAGGAGAATTGGATGGTGTTCTTTTTAAAGATAGTGATGGTGTTGAAAGAACAGTTAAAGCAGAAGGAGTCTTTGAATATATTGGTATGATCCCGGCAACAAACTTTATGAAAAAATTTGATATTTTAGATGGCTATGGTTTTGTAGTTGTAAATGAAAAAATGGAAACAAAAGAAAAAGGAATATTTTCTTGTGGTGATGTAAATAAGAAACAAATAAGGCAAGTTGTTACTGCTACGGGTGATGGTGCAATCGCAGCGCAAAATGTAATTAAATATTTAGAGGAGATAAAATAATTGTCATTTACAAAAATAGTAAAAGAAGAATTAGTATCAATTCCAATAGAAAATGTTAATGAGAAATTAGCTGAATTTTTGGCGTTTGTATCTTTTAACGGAAACATAGTAATAAGTAAAGAAAAACGATTGATAGAATTTAAAACAAATAATCCTACAGTAGGAAAAAGATTTCTATTAGCAACAAAATCTTTATACAATACAGAAACCAAATTAATAAAAAAAGAACAATTTAAACTAAAAAAAAAACCTCAAATAATAATTCAAATATTAACTAACATTAAAGAAATTTTATCAGAGATAAAATTGCTAGATGATATTGATCATTCTTCTGATTTAATATTATCAACAATAGAATCAAAGGTGTCGTTTTTAAGAGCAGCATTTTTATGTTCAGGATCAGTAAATAACCCCATTAAGAGCAATTATCATTTAGAGATAAGCAGCGAAAGAATAGATCTTTTAAATTTATTAAAGAAGATATGTTTAAATTTTGATTTAGAATTTAAAATATCAAAAAGAAGAAAAAAGTTTATTGCATATCTTAAAGATGCGGAAAAAATCAGTGATTTTTTAATGAGAATCGGAGCACAAAACAGTGTGTTTAAATTTGAAGATATTAGAATTAAGAGAGACTTTAACAATTCAATTAACAGAATAATTAATTGTGAAATAGCAAATGAAAAAAAAGCACTAAAAACTTCAGTAGAACAAATCAAAGATATAAAAACACTTCTTAGTATAAAACAAGAATATGACGAAAAATTGAAAAAGGTCATTGATCTTAGGTTAAAAAACAAAGATGCTAATTTAAGGGAACTAACAATAATTTATGAGAAAATATATAATGAACCAATAAGTAAGTCAGGATTAAATCATAGATTTCAAAAGATAAAACAAATTGCAAAATACATAAGGGGGACAAACTAAAGTGATTATAGGGATAGGAATAGATCTTGTTGAGCTAGAAAGGATAAAAGAAATTTTATCTGATAAATTTATTGAAAGAATTCTTTCGAAAAGCGAGCTCGATGAATATCAAAATTTGGTTAATGACTCTGTCAAATTAGAATTTGTTGGAGGTCGATTTGCTGCCAAAGAAGCAATATTTAAAGCAATATCTAAAGGTCCAGGCGACACTTATTATAGAGATTTTTCAATTCTTCATGAAGAATCTGGCAAACCATATGTAAAAACTGATTTTTTTAAAAATAATGAAAATATTACTGTTTCAATTACTCATACAGATAATTATGCAGCCGCGATGGTTATCATTGAAGAAGGAAAATAATTATGAAAAAATCAAATGAAAAAAATAAAAGAAATGTTTCAAAAGGGGAACAGATAATTCTTAAGATAGGACTATGGGTAATATTTTTAACATTGGGTGTTGTTGGATTTATTATTTTTACATCACTAAATTCTGGAAATGTCGAAGTTGAAGATCCGCTGGTAAATTTTGTTCATGTTGATTCTTCAGATTTACAATATATTATAGGTGAAAACGACATTGGATCTTTTGGAACATTTGAATATTTTATTAGTGATATTGAAAAATATAATGATATTTATGAAAAGATTATTAATGCTCAAGTGATCTACATTCTTTTTTATTCTTCTTCAAACATGAATTTAAGATTAATGGATTATATAAATGAAAATTTTAGCACCTTAAATGAAGAAGCGTTTCTAGTTCTTGATTTAGATTCTTTAGCAAATGCCTCTCTCTACGATAACCCCGTATTTTCAAATAATCCTCTTTTTAATCCAGACATCAATAGTAATCAAGGGTTGATAACTTTTTACGTTGAAGGTTTCGAGACAGATGATGGTTTACAATTTTTTGATGATCATATTTGGTATGATATAGATAACATCATCAAGAGTTTAGAATTAATTCAGTAAGTTTAACTAAATTATAGAATATTCCTGTTGACACAAAAAATGTAATGAGATATTCTAGAGTAGTTAATTGGAGTAGTACTCAAGTGGTTAAGAGGACGGTTTGCTAAACCGTTAGATCAGTAAAACTGGTGCGAGGGTTCAAATCCCTCCTACTCCGCCATTTGGCCCGTTGGTGAAGCGGTTAACACATATGCCTTTCACGCATACATTCACGGGTTCGAGTCCCGTACGGGTCACCAAAAAAATTTAACAAGTCAGTGTTAGCACTGGCTTTTTAAATAATCAGATTTAAGACAAAAAGATATTAGAATGATATAATAAATAGAGGTCTCTATGAGTAATATTTTAGAATGGATAGGGTATATTGGTTCAATAATAATATTTATCTCATTATTAATGAATTCTATTATTAAACTTAGATTAATCAATTTATTAGGATCTTTGATGTTTTGCTTTTATGGTTTTGCTATAGGTAGTTTACCAACTGGTATTATGAATTTAGGAATTTCATTTATAAATTTATATTATTTATTTATAATTTACAATAAGAAAGAGTATATGAGAATTCTTCCAATTACAAAAGAAGATGACTTTTTAAATGCATTTTTGAGATTTCATATAAAAGATATTAATAATTTTTTTAATGTAGAAATAGATAATTTAAAAAAAGCTGAATTAAAATTTTTGATTTTAAGAGATATGAATCCAGCAGGTGTATTAATTTGTGAAAAAGTCGAAGAACAAGTTTACAATATTAAAGTCGACTATGTAATACCAAGATACAGAGATTTTAAATCAGGTATGTATTTATTTCAATCACAAGTTGATTATTTTAAGGCTTCAAACATAAAAAAACTGATTTCTAAAGCATTTAATAAAAAACACGCTTCTTATTTAAAAAAAATTGGTTTTAAAAAAACAAATTCAAACTCTATATTTGATTATTATAAAGAAATTTGATTTTCTTTATAGAAGGGAAGTATTATGAATAGCACAATTACAACAACTTTTTATTTAGCAGGTCTTTTTTCTTTAATTTTACTTTGGTCAAGTCCAAAATGGGGATGGAAGAAGTATAGGTTTTTTATGACAATAATATTCTTTGTTGTTGTTTTTTATTCTTTACAAAATTTATTTATTTGGCACCAATACTCAATTTATATCTTTTTTGTAATTTCCTTTGTTCTTTTTTACTTAGATAATTTTTCAAAATTAGTTATAAGCAAGACAACTAAAAAAGTTTTTAACATTGTTTTAACATCAATTTATGTAATATCTATTATATTGTTTTACTCATTCCCTGTAGTAAAATTACAAATTCCAACAGGTGAATTTTATGTTGGAACAAACTTGATTACTATAACAGATCAAAATAGAGATGAAATATTTACCGAAAAAGAAGGCGATTTTAGACGTTTTAGAGTTCAAATGTGGTTTCCTTTAAATAAATTCCAAGGTACACTTCAAAAAACTAAATGGATTCAAGGAGGAAACATAGTAACTGAAGCATTAGCCAAAGATTGGGGAATTCCAGGGTTTATCTTAGATCATACAAATATGATTGATTCAAATTCATACTTCGGTGGAGAAATTTTAAAAAGTGAAGATAAATTACCTTTGGTTATCATTTCACATGGATGGGGAGGATTTATGAATCTTCATACAAATTTTGCGGAAGATTTAGCTAGCAAAGGTTTTATTGTGGTATCAATAGATCATACTTTTGGTTCTGTTGCGACTGTTTTCTCTGAAGAAGATGTTGAATTTAAAAGTGAAAATGCGTTACCATATAACCTCTCAAGGGAAAGATTTTTAGATAATGCAAACACAGTTATAAAAACTTACGGAAATGATGTCATTTCAACTATAGATTACTTCGAAAATAGTGATATATATATGAACCACATTGATTTTGATAAAATATCTTTGATAGGACATTCAACTGGTGGAGGAGGTGCAATTTATGCCTCTTCAATAGACAATAGAATAAAGTCTGTAATTGGTTTAGACGCATGGGTAGAACCACTAGAAGAAAATATATATGAAAAAGTATCTCATCTTCCAATTCTTCTTTTGAGAAGTGAAGAGTGGGAAAACCATACGAACAACGAGTATTTATATAATTTTCTTAACAATGATAAAACCAGGTTATATCAAATAAAAGAGACAACACATTCAGATTTTACAATGGCATATATGTTTAGTTCATTAACTGAATTTTTTGGAATTACAGGAAACATTGACTATATTGAGCTAAATAGTTCACTTAGGTTTATATTTTATGAAACATTTTCAAGTATATATTATAGGAATGGTGAAACAATAAATTATGAAGATTATTATGATTTTTTAATTAGAATTTCTTTCGAATAAGTTATTTATTTGGATTTTTAGTTTTTATAATTTTGTAATCATAAGCATAAGTGTTTCCCATAAATCTTGATAACGGCTTAAAAAGTCTTGTATTAATCTGCCCATTTAATATAAATTTGTCATCTACGAAAAGACTTATTACCTCTAAGTAGAAAATATCATTGGATGGTAATTTATGATGTTCAAAAAGAACACATTCAAAGCTTGCAAGAACACCAGATACAGATGGTACTGAGACTTTTTTAGATTTTTTTGTTTTCAAATTAACATGAGTTAATTCACTTACATTTTTATCGAATTTTTTACCCGTTAAATTTAACTTTTCAAGATAATTTTTATCGACAATATTAATTACACATTCTCTATTTCTTATGATATTTTGACTTGTGTGTTTTTTTACACCAGAATAGTTTCCAATACTAACCATGATAATTGGCGGTCTTGTATTTATTCCACTAAAAAAACTATAAGGTGCAAGATTTATTGAATTATCATCATTTTTTGTTGTTATCCATGCGATAGGCCTTGGAGACAATGATCCAGTAAAAAAAGAGTAAAACGATCTAGGGTGTATTTTTTTTGGATCGATAATCATATAAAACCTCTCTTAAGATAAGATAAATTATAATTGTTTTTAATTAGATCGATTAATAATCTTTAAGATTAATTGATATAAAGACGAATCAAAAAGCTTAAGTTTATTAATGATTTTTGTTATTTCGTTTTCTAATTTTAAAATATGCATTTTTGTTTTATTCAAACCTAATATTGAAACGTATGTAGGTTTTTTTCTTATTGTATCTGACTTAGTTTTTCCAATTATATCGACGGAAAGGGTTTCTTCTAAAACATCATCTTGAATTTGGAAGAGTAAACCAAGGATAAATCCCAAATTTGACCAAAGTTGAGTGTTTTTTTCATTAGAAACAATTGCACCCATTACAAGAGATGCAACAATCAAGTTTGAGGTTTTTTTTTCGTACATTTGATCTAAATCAAACAAGGGAAGCTCTGCTCCTTCAGAAGCGAGGTCTAACATTTGCCCCATTATCATACCATTTGAACCGGTCTTCTCAGATAAAACTTCAATAAGCTTTGTCTTAATATTTGAGTCTAAAATCAATGAACTTGAAATTAGTCTAAATGAATCCGTTAAAAGAGCATCACCTGCTAAAATTGCAGTGGATTCACCATATGCAATATGTAATGTTGGTTTTCCGCGTCTTATTGAGTCGTTGTCCATTGAAGGTAAATCGTCATGAATTAAGGAATATGTGTGAATGAGCTCTAAGCTGATCGCAATATCAATATAGTCAAGGTGATTTAATCCGTAGCTCTTTATAACTTCTAAAAAAAGTATAGGTCTTATTCTTTTTCCGCCGGCAAGTAGAGAATATTTTATGGCATCCCTTAATGGGGGATTATTAATTGATAAAACATATTTTTTTAGTGCATCATTAATGATATTCTTCATAATTATATTATATCAAAAGACCTTTGAAATGGGCAACATCATCTTTTGATGATTTTATTTTCTAATATAAATAGTATTTTAAATAGATTAGTTTGTTATAATAGAATAGAGGTTTATATGTCTAAAGCAAATGGTAAAATTATTCTTTTTGGTGAACACTCAGTTCTTTACGGTGGTGGTGCAATTGGCTTAAGATTAAAAAAAACATACGTTGAAGTCAAGATATCAAAAAATAACTATGACTATATAGAGAGCTCATTCTATTCAGGTAGGATTGAAAATGTTGATGAGGTACTTAATCCAATAAAAAGTCTATATTTAAAATTGAAAGAAAAATTTAAAATGGATAATTCTGTTTTGAATATTAAGACTAATATCCCTTTGGGTTCAGGATTGGGATCTTCAGCAGCTCTAGCTAAAGCAATAACAGAAGAAATCTTTAAATATAATAAAAAAGAATTAGAAAAAAAAGAATTACTAATGTGGATTGATTATTCAGAATCTATTGCTCACGGTAAAGCATCAGGAGTAGACGCTAGAATTTGCATATCTGATAAACCAATTTTTTTTAAAAAAGGCAATTATCACCCTTTAGACTTTAATTTTAAAGGAGTTTTTCTAGCAATTTTTTCAAACATGAAAAAATCTACAAAAAATGCTGTAAATTTAATAAAAGAGAACAGTAGCAATGTTAAAAACATAATTATGAAAATATCGAATAATTCTGATTTAGCTCTAGAAGCAATAAAAAACGGTGATTTAGAAAAAATAGGAAATCTAATGACAAAAGGACATACACTTCTTAAAAAACTTGGTGTATCTAATAATATCTTAGATAATATGGTTAAGATAGCCATTCAAGAAGGTGCTTTTGGTGCTAAATTAACGGGAAGCGGCTTAGGAGGATGTATTATCGTTTTATGTAATGAAAGAACATCATCATTAATAAGTAAAAAATTTTTAAAAGAAGGATTTAAAATTCAATTCAGAGAGGTTTTACAAAAATAAATGAAAAGTAAGGTCATAGGTAGGGCACCAATAAATATTGCATTAATTAAATATTGGGGGAAAAAGGACGAAATAGAAGTTATACCCTTTCAGCCATCAATTTCTCTTAGTCTTGATGTATTTGAATCAGAAACAACTATAACAAAGACTAAAAATGACAAATTTGAATTTTTTTTAAATGGAAAAGAAAATTCTGAGGAAAGTCAAAAAATAAAAAAATTTTTAAATTATTTCAGCGATGATCTAAATGGTGTAAAAGTTGAGTCTAAAAATACAGGTCCAACAGCTGCTGGGCTTGCTTCATCTGCTAGTGGGTTTGCGGCATTGGCTATAACTGCAAACAGGTTCTTTGAAAAAAAATTTAATTTAGAAAAATTATCTACGATTACAAGAAAAGGATCAGGCTCTGCTATAAGAAGTCTTTTACCGGGGTGCGTAAAATGGAATTCAGATGGGTCATTAAGTAAATTAACTTGGCCATTCAATGATATTAGAGTCGGAATATCAATAATCTCAGACAAAAAAAAGCAAATAGGATCAACAAAAGCTATGGCCACAAGTGTTAAAACATCCAAAATATATAATGATTGGATAAATCAAAGCTTTATTGATGCAGAATTATTTGAGTTTTACAAGAATAAAAAAGACTTCAGTAGTCTAGGAGAATTATTCGAAAAAAATGCTTTATTAATGCATAAAGTATGTGAGTTATCAAATCCAAAAATCCAATATTTAAACAGTAAATCTTATGAATTGATTCGATTGATTCAAAATTCAAGAAAAAAGGGTATTTTTGAAGCATTTGTGACTATGGATGCAGGTCCAAATGTAAAAATAATAACAAAAGAAAAAAATATAAATACAATAAGTGAATTATTAATTTCAAAAGGTTATAACGTTTTGTGGTCTAATATCGATACTGAAGGAGCAAAGATTATTTATGAAAGTGAATCTTAGAATTCCAGGTAAACTATTTATTGTAGGGGAATATACATCAGTTGAGGGATCTAAATCAATTATTTTGCCAACTAAAAAAACAATAAATTTTGAAGTCGTCTCAGATAAGAGCTTTATAATTTTAAGTAATCAATGGAACTCTGATATTATATATAATCCAAAAAACCTTGATACGAATGAAACATGGGGTAAAGGCCTTAAAATAGCTTACGATTTTTTAAAGCAACAAAATATAAAATTAATACCAAACAAAATTTCAGTTGATAGTGATTTAGATGTAGGGAAGGTAAAACTTGGTCTAGGTACCTCTGGTGCATTTTTAGTTGGAGTAATTCAATCAGTGTTGCAATACCATAAGGTTTTTCTTTCACCCCATGAAACTTATAAATTATCTGTTTTAGCATTAAAAAACAAATTTGAATATAGTTCATTTGGGGATATTGCATGCAGTTGTTTTAATTGTCCAATTTTATACAGAAAACCAAATGAGCTCATTGAAAAAAAGTTTTTAAAAGATTCAATAGAAAAGCTATGGAAAGGATTAATAATTAAACCTTTAGAAACTAAATTCCCGATTTTTGTAATAAACACTGGTCGAGCTGGGCATACAGAAAAATTGGTTGACTTGTATAAAAAAAAGGTTTCAACTGAGACAAGAAAAAAGTTTATTAGACTAATAGATAAATATGTTAAAATATTTAAAGTAGCATTAGAGAAAAAAAACATAAGAGAAATAAAAAATATAATTTTATATTGTTATCATGTTCAAATTAAAATGGACCAATTTATGGATAAAAAGATAATAACAAAAGAAATGAATGAAATTTTTACGATAGGAGAGAAATATAATATTGTTGGAAAAGTTTCAGGTGCTGGCGGCGGAGACAATATATTTTTTATCAAAGAAAAAAATGAAAAGTTCAATAAATTTAAGACTGAAATAAACAATAAGTACAAAAATATTGATGGATTAATTAGAGGTATAGAAAATTGAGTAATAGAAAAGATGATCACATAAGTTTAGCATTAAATCAAAAATTTATAAATAATGATTTTGATCACGTAAGATTTGTCCCAGAGTCTCTATGTTATACCGATTGTAGTAGCGTTGATATTTCTGTAAATTTTTTTGATAGGAAATTGTTAAGTCCAATTTATATTAATGCCATGTCAGGGGGATCTTTAAAAAGTTTAGAGGTTAACAAAAAACTTGCTAAATTATCTAAAGCTTGTGGTTTTCCTATTGCTACTGGATCTATTTCAGCAGCTATAAAAAACGAAAAATGGAAAAACAGTTTTTCTATTGTAAGAGATATTAATCGAGATGGATTGATTTTCGCGAATATTGGGATTACAAAAAATTTTAATAATGTTTTAAAAGCAATTGATATATTAAAAGCAGATGCAATCCAAATTCATTTAAATGCCGCCCAAGAAATTATAATGCCAGAGGGAGATAGGTTTTTTTCTTTTAGTAAAGAAAAATTAAAAGAAATAACTTCTAAAATAAAGATTCCAGTTATAGTTAAAGAAGTTGGATTCGGAATGTCTAAAGAATCTGTCTCAATGTTATATGATTTGGGTGTGAGAAATATTGATATTTCAGGAAAAGGTGGAACTAACTTTATAAAAATTGAAAATCACAGAAGAGAGACAAGGTTAGAGTCATTTGAAAATCATGGTTTTTCAACAGTTGAATCCTTATTAGATTTAAAAAATATAAATAAAAAGCAATTAAATATATTTGCAAGCGGAGGCATTAGAGACGCTTATGATATAGTAAAGGCACTTGCATTAGGAGCTAAATTGGTTGGAATGTCCGGTTATTTCTTGAAACTAGTAGAAGAGAATTCTTTAGAAGAGGCAATAAAAAAAGCTAAAAATCTTATTGAAGATGTGAAAAATATTATGGCAGTATTAAACGCAAAGTCGATAGAAGAGCTTAAAACAAAAAAACTTATTTTTAATCAGAAATTACTTAATTTCATAAATCAAAGAAAAAATAGCCATTAGGCTATTTTTTTATATGTTCGTTGTCCACTTTTAATTGAGTCAATAATGAATCTATTTGCCTCGAGAGATTTATTATAATTGATAAGTTTATGTGTGGTTTCCTTAATTTGATAGTTTTTCATGAAATTAATATATTCTTCTGAAGTTAACTCAATTCGATCTTTTAATTTTCTCAAAAATTGTTCTTTATCGATATATTTTTCATATTGATTTGATAATTTTAAAGAAAAGAATTCGCCTATTGCACCAGAACCATATGAAAACATGCCAATAGATTGATTACTTAAATCAATTTTAGATAAAGTTAAAACCGAAATTAGACTTAAAAACAAAGAACCGTTATAAATGTTTCCTACTTCACTGGTAAAATATTTTGCAATTCTTAAGTGTTCATCAGATATTGGATATTTTAATGTTGCATTTGCTTTATCTGCCATTTTTGCAAAAGGCATATGGAAGCATGTAAAAATGTATTTTTCTTGTGGATCAAGTAATTTTAGCATTTTAAGGTAACTTTTTATTGATAATTTTCCATCTACTGTTGGAACTTCTTGGTATGAAGGTCTATAGAAATCAGAAATTTCATCAGTCACAAATTTCCCCTTATTAACTATTGCTATTTTTGGGTCTTTAGAGACAAGCATTGCAATTGCTCCGGCACCTTGAGTAGATTCTCCAGCATTCTCAAATCCATACCAAGCAACATCACTTGATACAACTAAGACCTTCTTATTAGGATTAGAACGAACATAATCTGCAGCTAATTGAAGAGCACCGGTTGCAGCATAACATGCTTGTTTAAATTCTAAAATTCTCACTGATGGAGACAAACCAAGTATCTTATGTAGATAGTTTCCAGCAGCTTTAGAAAAATCAATTGATGATTCAGTAGCAAATAAAATAGTATCAATATATTTTTTGTTTTCTTTTACTATATCATAAGATGCTTCAGCAGCCATGGTTACAATGTCTTCGAGTGGTGAAATGATTGACATTTTATTTTGACCGATACCTTTTGAATATTTATTTTCGTCTATACCACGTAATTTTGCTAATTCATTCATATTTAGGTAATATTTTGGGATATAAAAATTAATTAAATCGATGCCAACGTTCATTTGTTAATCCTTTCAATTCTTTTATGACTTGTTGTAAGTTCATTTTGGTTTGTTAATGCAGCTAATAATGAAAGCTCTCCACATAAAACAGTTGCAGCAGCCAAGTGGGCTAATTTTTCGGAAGATCCGTTTCCCAAACAGTTTATTTTTTTTAAAGTATCATATGCAGAAGACCCTTCTTTTCCGTGACCTATAGTACCTACGATTACATTAGGAATATTAACAGAAAAGTACAGTTCATCATTTATTACTTCACAATGTGTTATTCCTTGTGAGCCTTCTACGATGTTAGCACCATCCTGTCCAGTTGCAATGTAAAAAGCCAAAAGCATGTTTGCATAATGAGCATTTGCACTCATTGTACTTCCAGAAATTATTGAACCAATCAAATTTTTTTTAATGTTTAATTCTACTAATTTTTCTGGGGTAGTTCTTAATATTCTTTTTACTAATTCACGAGACAAGAAAATTTCAGCTAAGAGCTCTTTTCCTCTACCTAAAATACTATTAACCGCACTCACTTTTTTATCTGTACAATAATTTCCTGAGACACTAATATATTTTAGGTGTTTAAATTTTTTCATAATATAAGATGAAATTTGATCGCTTGCAAAGGTAGACATATTGTGACCCGAAGCCTCTCCAGTATTAAATTTAAATCTTATGTAAATTAAATTTGAAACGATTTTAAAATTTATATCGGTTAAAATTGTATATCTACTATTTTTTGATACAATATTTTTTTGAAAATAAGAAATATTCTCTTTTAAAAATTTTCCTAATTTTAAAAGTTCGGATGTATTTTCAGATTGAAATAAAACTGACCTAGTCATACCATTTGAAATTATGGATGTTTTTAATGTTTTTGCTAATCTTGTAAGTCTCGCCCCTCTTTGAACAGAGTGAAAAAGAGTCGTTTCGTAGGTTGCTAATGGAACTTCTGACTCAATTGAAGTAATTTTTTCGTTTAAATTGTTCATTTCTTTAAAATATATTGGACCTACAAAGCTAGTAGGCACATGTGTGAAATCTAATTTTATTGACATAGAGTATCCTATATGTTTGATGAATTTATATATATATTTTACCATTTTATCAAAAAAAAAATAGCAAACTTTAGCATTTGCATTATACACTTTTTTTTGACTTAAGACAACATGAAAGAAATAAGTTAAAAATATAGATTAAAATTAGACTCTCAATACACTTTTTTGTATAATTGAATTGATGACAAACTTATATAGAAACATAAAATTAGTTATTAAAGGTTTTTTAATTGGAGCAAGTGCGTTAACTCCTGGATTATCTTCTGGAACAGTAGCAATACTACTAGGAATATATAACGATTTAATAGAAAATCTTAACACTGTAATTTATTTTAGGAAAGAACATTTTTTTAAATCCTTTTTCTATGTGTTGTTTATTTCTACAGGTGTAGTAATTTCGTTTATTTTTATCGCAGATTTTATCGATCAAGTATATGATAAATATCCATCACAACTTAACATCTTCTTTGTTGGTTTGATTACTGGAACAATTCACATGATTTCTAAAAAAATTATAAAAAAGAAACTTAAAAAACATTCTTTTTTTTCTTTGACACTAATCTTTATATTCTTTTACAGCTTAGTTTTAGTGATAAATTTCCTATCTCTTGAAAAATTTTATTTAGCAAATGCTGATAATTTTATAGTAAGGGCAATTACTATTATTACCTCTGGGTTTTTAGGAAGTTTTTCCGCAATTATTCCAGGCTTAAGTGGTTCTATGATACTAGTTTTTATCGGAACGTATAATACTATAATAGAGGCATTAGTTTCAAACGATTGGATAATATTGATTATGTTTATGTTAGGTGGATTTGTAGGTTTTTTGATATGTATTAAAATAATAAAATATGCAATCATGAACTATATCCAGAAGTTAAATGTTGCTATTTTGGGTTTAATGTTTGGGTCAGTTACGGTTATATTGTCTTTTACTCCACTCGTAGATTTAAATATACTAAGTCTGTTTTTATTTTTATTTGGTTTTATTTTTATATTTCTAACGGAAAGAAATAAAAAGAATAATTAAAGAACTTGAGAATTTTTGATAGTCTCATAAAATATAAATTATAACTTTACGAGACATCTTTTTTTCTATATGATATAATAATCCAGTAAAAAAAATAGAGAGAAAATGTATTTATCTTGCTATTGCGAAAGGGTTGCTGTGAATAAAGAAATAAAACAACAAAAAACAAACTTAGACATTAAGAGATTGAATATTAAGGTTATATTTTTAGTTCTTATATTATTGTCGGGTATAAGTATTTATGGATTGAATATTCTTATATTAGCGATTAGTTCAATTATATTTGCAATTTTAATTGAATTTTTATTTACAAAGATAAGAAAAAGAAAATATGTTTTAAAATCAGAATCTCTAATTACACCGTTAGTATTTGTTCTTCTAATGCCGCCTGGAATAACATTAGAAGTCATATTAATTGGTACTTTTTTTGGTGTTTTTTTTGGAAAAATGATTTTTGGTGGTTATGGGAAATACATTTTTATTCCTTCGTCTGCAGCATATATATTTACAAAAGTTACATTTCCAAATGTTTATAACAATTCATTTATAAATGCCTCCGATGGCAGTATTCTAGAATCCTTTAAATTAGTGAATCCTTCAATTGAATTTTCTTTTACAGAAATAATGAATCATTTACTAGGTGTATATTCGGGACCAACGGGGTCTACACTATTGATATTAGTTTTAGTACTAGGATTTACAATGATTCTTTTAAAATCAATAAATTATCTTGTACCGCTTTCAATAATCTTTTTTACTACTTTATTTACTTTCGTTTTTGGACTATTTTATCCCGAGCAATTAAGTGATCCATTTTTAGGATTATTACAAGGACAATTGTTATTTGTAGCATTTTTTGTAGCAACTGATGAATCAACAACACCAATGGGGAACATATCAAAAGTTTTTTATGGACTTGGTATAGCTCTCATAACTGTTTTGATAAGAGGATTTGCAACAGCATCTGAAGGAATTATTTACTCCTTGATAATCATGAATGCGATATCACCGATGTTGGAAAAAAACAAATTAGAGGTTAAAAAATGAAAAGATATATTGATTTATTAATTTACATCTTTGTTCTTGCCCTGCTTACTTCAACGGCATTTATTTCAATGGATTTATTATTTTCAAAAAGAATTGAGCAGAATCAAAATGAAGATTTTTACAGAGCGATTTTAACACATAACAATTTGGAATTTAACGATGATGATCTATTTAATGTCTTTGAAAGTGAAATAGAAGTACAGAAATTTTATTACGAAAACAAAGAACTAAATGTATACTTTTGTGATGCAACAAAAACAATTTCATTTGTATTTGGAATATTCGATCAAGCTGGTGTTTGGGGTGATATAATTGGTGTTATGACTCTAGATGAAAACTTGGAACATATTGTAGACTTGTCGGTTATTGAACAGGAAGAACAACTTGGAAAAGATGTTTCTTCAAGGGGTTTCTTAGACCAATTTAAAGATTTACCACTCAACATTGGTTCGCAAAGACTACTTATCATTGGACCTCTTGGAGATGAAAATTTACCGTACGAAGTTGATCAATTAGCGGGTGCAACAAAAACTTCAGATAGTTTTGAGGCAATTTTAACAGAGAGCTATTTTATTCATAAGCAGTTACTTGAGGAGAAAAATTAAATGAAATGGATTAAGCTCAGATATACCAAGTGGTACAACATAATTAAAAATAGCATGAAAACTAGTAACCCGATTTTTGTCGCAGTTTTAGGAATATGTAGTGCATTAGCAATATCAAATACTGTTCCAAACGCCCTAGCAATGGGTTTTGGTGTTACATTTGTAACGATGTTTAGTTCATTATTTGTGGCAATATTTAGAAACTATATACCTGCAAAATTACGAATTGTAACTTACATGATTATAATCTCAACATTTACAATTTTTGTACAAAAATTTCTTCAAGCTTACTTTCCAGATATTTATAAGTCATTAGGAGCGTATGTTGGTTTGATAATTACTAACTGTATAGTTATGGGTAGATCAGAAGCTTTTGCAATAAAAAATCCTTGGAAATATTCATTAATTGATGGTTTTTTTAGTGGAATGGGTTATACATTTGTGATTGTCTTAGTTGCTTTAATTAGAGAACCCTTAGCATTTGGAACCTTATTTGGAATTGAAATTTTATCTGAAAATTTTACACGCTGGGCTTCAATGGGAACCGCTTCAGGAGCATTTTTTATAGTTGGATTAATGATTTGGATTTTAAGAACTTGGGCCAAATCATATGAGGAGGAATAAAAGATGTTAGATTTTTTTATTTCAACAATTTTAAGCAATAACATTGCATTAACATTGATATTAGGTATGTGTCCTCTTATAGCAATATCTACAAACGTGAAAAATGCTAGAGGGATGGGGATAGCTGTTGTAATTGTTGTAACTCTTACAGCTACAATTAATTATCCTATTTACACATTATTAGTTTCAACAGGAACGACAGATTTAAGTCTATTAACTTTTATAATTACAATTGCAGCAACTGTTCAAGTGCTTGAAATACTATTAGAAAAATATCTACCATCATTGTATAGTTCTTTTGGAATTTATTTGCCACTTATTACAGTCAATTGTGTTGTCTTAGCAGTAAGTCAATTTTTTGTCACACGAGATTATGGCTTCACGGAGACTGTGGTATTTGCATTTGGTTCTTCATTAGGGTGGTTGTTGGCAATAGTTTTAGTTGCTTCGATAAGAGAAAAACTTCTTAGAGTAGGTGATTTACCAAAAGGGTTAAAAGGTCGTGCGATAGTTTTCATAATATTAGGAATACTAGCGCTTGCATTCTCAGGATTCGCTGGGATGGCATTTTAGGAGGAAAAAATGAATTTATATTTACCATTGATAATATTTGGAATATTAATAATTATAACTGCTTTATTAGTTATTTTAGAACTTTTATTAGGTGGTTCTAAACCAAAGACAATTACTATAAACGGAGATAATCAACTTGTTGTTTATGGAGATGAAACTGTTTTAACAACACTTTCTCAAAACAAAGTTTTTCTTCCTTCAGCTTGTGGAGGTAAAGCCACTTGTGGAACATGTAAATTTAGACTTATTGATGATGTGCCTAGTGTAAAACCAACGGAAGAACCATTTCTCAACCAACAAGAAATTGAATCAGGAGTAAGACTTTCCTGTCAACAAAAAGTTAAACCTGATATGAAGATTGTTTTACCGCCAGGACTTTTGTCTGCAAAAGATTTTGAAACAATCGTTGAACATGTTGAGGATTTAACATACGACATTAAATTAGTTAGATTTAAATTAATTAACCCTAGTACAATAGATTTTAAACCAGGCCAATTTATGCAAATTAAGGTTCCAGGGATTGAAGTGGTTAGGGCATACTCATTGGCTTCAAATCCATCAGATAAAGACTTTGTTGAAATGATAATTAGGTATGTACCTAAAGGGCAAGCAACTACATTTGTACACAAAGCTGTTGAAAAAGGGGATAAAATTACGCTAATTGGACCTTTTGGAAATTTTTATTTGCAAGAAGATTCAAATAAACCAATTATATGTATTGCAGGAGGATCAGGAAAAGCACCAATAAGATCTATACTTTACAGATTAAAAGAATTAGGTATGAATAGAGAAGTAAAATATTTTTTCGGTGCCAGAGCAGTTAGGGATTTATATTTTACTGAGGAGTTTATAGAACTAGAAAAAGAGTTTCCTAATTTTAAGTATATTCCAGCATTATCAGAACCTCTCAAAGAAGATAATTGGAAAGGTCCAACCGGATTAATTACTGAGGTATTAGACTTAATGGTTGATGATTTATCAAACCATGAAGCATACCTATGCGGTTCACCAGGTATGATAGATGCTTGTATTAGAGTATTAAATAAACATAACATAAAAGAAAAAAACGTATATTATGATAAATTTTCTTAAAGCATTCCATGAATGCTTTTTTTTTAAGGTATTAAAATTTATAAATGATATAATTATAGATATGATATATCATTACAATAAGGAGCATAGTAAATGAAAATAAATAATCAACAAAATTATTTTTATGAAGGTTCTACATTAAGTTATGAATTTAGAATAAATGCATTGAAAAAAATAAAAAAGCAACTTTTAATTTTTGAAAAAGAAATCATAGGAGCATTAAAAAAAGATTTAAATAAGACTGAATTTGAATCATATCAGTCTGAGTTTGGATACGTTATATATGCCTTAAATCATACTTTAAAAAGATTACGTTCTTGGATGAAACCAACTAGAGTCAAAACACCTTTATTCCACTTTTATTCACATTCAAAAATCGAGAAAGTTCCTTTAGGAAGAGTACTTATTGTAGGTCCGTATAATTATCCTTTTCAATTAGTAATTGTGCCTCTAATTGGTGCGATAGCAGCAGGGAATGTTATCACAATCAAACCCAGTGAATTAGCAAAAAATACAGGAATGATTATTAAAAAAATTATTGAGGAATTATTTGACCCAAAATATATAAAAGTTGAAATTGGAGGTCCTGAGACCTTTAATAAGATTTTAGAATCAAAAATAGATCACATTTTTTTCACCGGTTCTACGAAAGTAGGGCATATTATCTATAAAAAAGCAGCTGAAAATCTTATTCCAGTTACACTCGAATTGGGGGGGAAATCTCCAGTAATTGTTGATGAAACAGCAAATATTGACGTTTCAATCAAAAGAATTTTACGAGGCAAACTACTTAATTCAGGACAAACCTGCGTTTCTCCAGACTATGTCTTTGTTTCAAAAAAAATAATTGATAAGTTTTACAAAAGATTAAAAGAAATTTACTCAACTAAATTTAAGAATCAAATAAGTTCAAAAATCATAAACAAAGATAAAGAAAAAAGATTATCAGAATTAGTAAAAGATTCTAAATTTTTAATCGATGGGAAAAAGAGTAATGATAATGCTGGTCTTCAAGTAATTATTGATGCAACTGAAAACGACAGATTGATGAATGAAGAAATTTTTGGTCCGATACTACCTGTCTCATCATTTGAAAGTTTAGAAGATGTAGTAGAGTATTTAAGTAAAAAAAGTAAACCACTAGCATTTTATATATTTTCTGAAAGTAAAAAAAATATAAAATATGTTATGAGTAAATTATCATTTGGTGGAGCTGCAATTAATAACACTCTTCTTCAAATTACGAATTTAGATCTTCCTTTTGGTGGAGTTGGTGAAAGCGGAATTGGAAGATATAATGGAAAATATTCTTTCAATACTTTTTCTCATTTGAGAGCTGTAATGCACAGTTCATCAAAAATAGATATTTCAGTATATCCTCCATATAATAAGAAAAAATTAAATCTTCTAAAAAAATTATTCAAGTAAATTTATTATTTATTTAACTTTTTTATAATTTGTTCTGCAACTTGTTGTCCTGATAATACAACCATGGGCATTCCACCTCCAGGATTAGTTGTTCCTCCAACAAAAAACAAGTTATTGAACAGGTGAGACTTTTTAGGAATTTTAAAACCCAGATTTTTTTTGCGGTTTGCTTCGACACCATATATTGATCCTTGATTAGAATAATATGTTTGTTGAATTTTCTCAGGAGTCCAAAGTTCTCGTGAAACTATATTTTTTCTAAGGTCTTTTAGACCCATTCTTTCTAATTTATCTAAAATGTAATTTTCAAAATTATTATATTCTTCAGAAGTAAAGGGTTTTTTCTGATCAATAACAGATATATGTGGTAATATCTTGATAATTTCATGGCCATCAGGACCTTGGTTTGGATCAGTTTTCATAGGGGCAACTAAGTATATAGTTGGATCATCATGTAATTCATGATTGTGAAAAATACATTCAAAGTTTTTTCTTAAATCTTTTGAAAAAAAGAAATTATGATGAGCTAACTGAGGATATATTTTTTTAACCCCGAGATGAAGTGCAAAACCAGAACAAGCTGGCCCATATTTTAGTAATCGTTTATACTTTTTTTCTTTTAATTTTAATATATATTTGTAAAAGGGTATTGCTTCCATATTAGAAACTAAAATATCTGTTAGAATTTCAGTTTTATCTTTAAGAAAAACAGACTTAATCTCTTTTTTAATATAATTGACACTAGCTACTTCAGATTCCAGGACTACTTTTATATTTGGAAGTTCTTCAATTAATTTAGTTAGGCCTTTAGAAGCTTCAAACATACCACCTTTTACATACCAAAGACCAAATTTCCATTGAATGAAAGGTAGAAGGTTTAAAACTGCAGGAGAATCATAGGGGCTTGATCCCACATATTTTATGAAATAATTTAGTATATCAATTAAATAGGGGTTGCTTATATATTGTTTGATTCCCTCATCCATAGTTTTAAAATAATCACTATCAGGAATAATTTTATGGATAGGATAGTGTTGCATTGTCTGTATGAAGTTTTCAGATTGATTTTTAAACAATACCTCGTTTGTAAAAGTGTATAATTTTTCAGAATATGTATAAAACTTTTTTAATTCATCAAAATCTTTTCTAGAAATGGATTTTTCGTTTTTCATTTTTTCCAAAGAATCCTTCAGATCAATAATTTTGCCATCTTCAAAGAAATTCCTCCAATGTGGACTCACTGGAACTAACTCAAAATAATCTTTTCTATTCTTATTATGCATGCTAAAAAGTTTATCAAAATAATGAGGCATAGTAAATATAGATGGACCTAAATCAAATGTAAATCCATCCATTTTCTTAACATTTAGTTTTCCTCCTAAATGATTATTTTTTTCAATCAGAGTAATCATAAAATCTTTATTTTTGGCAAGAGAAATAGCAGCACTCATTCCTCCAAGCCCTCCACCAATGATTGTAATTTTTTTCATTAGATTATCTCCTTAATAAATAAATGGAATGAAAATAAATCTTTTTTTCTTCCAAACGATATATTCATGCCCAAACATTTTTTCGAGGAGCATTTCCTCTATTTCGATCCTCTTTTTTATAGCATAGAACATGTAAATTAATGCAAATATAAATAAAATAAGATTTCCAAAAAATAGCGGAACACAAATAGTTAGCAAATATAGACCCAAATAAGAGGGATGTCTAAGATATCTAAATGGACCATTTGAGACCAATTTCTGATTTTCATTAACAGATAAATTTCTTGAAAAATTTGATCCCAAGAAAAAAAGTGATGATAAACGCAAACATAATCCAAAAAAGTACAATATTAATGATATAATTTGCAAATACAGAGGGTTGTAAAAAAAATCAAACGATAATAACATAATTATATTCATAAATATTGTAAAAAGAATAAAAAATAGTATTCTAAAAAATGTTTTTTTTTCAATCTTCTTTGAGCTTTTATTTTTTGAAGGAAAGTATATAAACTCTAAAATCCAAAAGATTGTAATTAGATAAAAAGCATAAAAAGGAATTGAATTCTTAAAAAAAACAGATAGCATTTATCACCTATTAAAAACATTATAACATGTTTCTTTTTCGTGTTTGGTAATTTTTCTTGCTAAAAGCACATATAGTAATTCATTTTCATAATCTCACAAAGTTTAGTTTAGTTCGTATTAAAAAAATAAACTATGCTATAATTTACTTAACTTCAGGGCAGGGTGAAATTCCCGATCGGCGGTATAGTCCGCGAGCAATTTTGCAGGAAATGGTTAGATTCCATTACCGACAGTATAGTCTGGATGAAAGAAGTTATCTTTTTTGTTGCCCTGTATAAGGGTTTTTTTATTGGGAGTATTATGAGTAAATTTATGAAAAGGGCAATAGAAATTGCTTCTTATGCCAAAGAAAATGTTTATCCTAATCCTAAAGTTGGAGCAGTTATTGTCAAAGATAACTTTATAATTTCTGAAGGTTATCACGAACTTTATGGATCTAACCATGCAGAAATAAACGCGCTAAACAAATATGATGGAAATTTAAATGGGGCAACTCTTTATGTAACGTTAGAACCATGTAACCATATAGGTAAAACACCACCTTGCACAGATGCAATCATCGATTCAGGAATAAATAAAGTGATAATTGGTACTGTTGATCCTAATCCAAAGGTAAGTGGAAGTGGAATAAAAAGATTAAAAGATTCAGGAATTGCAGTTGAATGTGGTTGTCTAGAGGAAGAGTGTTTAAGATTAAATAAACATTATAATTTTTTTATGAAATATAACAAACCTTTCATAACATCAAAAATGGCATTATCTTTAGACGGAAAATATAGCACGGATAAAGGGGAATCAAAGTGGATCACATCAAAAAAATCTCGATTAGATGTTCACAATGAACGATCTAAATACCAGTCTATACTAGTTGGTGTTCAAACAATTATTGAAGATAATCCAAGATTAAATGTTAGGGATATTGAAGGTTTTGAGAAACAACCAACTAGAATTGTATTAGACACAAATGGAAGAATCCCGATTGATTCGAACGTATTAAATGATGAATTATCAACTATCATCTTCACTGCAAATATGAAGCAATCAAAACAAAAAAAAATAGAGAACAGATATAATAAAATTATTTTTGTAGAAACCAAAAATAATTTATTGGATTTAGATTCTGTTCTTAAACAATTATCATTATTGAATATTCAAAGTGTTCTAGTTGAAGGCGGAAGAAAAGTCCATGAAAGTTTTATCAGAGAAAGAAAAGTAAATTCTGTTATAGTCTACATGGCATCAAAATTTATTGGTGGGATAAATTCATTAAATAATATTGATGTGAATAGAATATCAAACGCGATTACTCTAAAAAATACAGAATTTGAGATTATTGAAAACGACATAAAGGTGAAAGGAGATATAGGATAATGTTTACTGGTTTAGTTCAAGCAAAAGGACAAATAATAAAAAAAGAAGATAAATCAAATTTTATCAAGTTTAGAATAAAAACAAATTTTCTAGATGATGTTTCAGTTGGAGATTCTATTGCAGTCAACGGATTATGTTTAACAGCAAAGGAGTTAAGTAATGACTTTTTTGATGTGGATGTGATGACGGATTCTATAAAAGTTTCAAATTTAGAGAGTCTTGATGTAGGTGAATTTGTAAATCTTGAAAAAGCTATGAAGCTTGGAGACAGACTTGGTGGTCATATGGTCTCAGGTCATATAGATGGGAAAGCAAGAATAGAAAAAATAGTTAAAGAAAATGGTTCCTATAGATTTTTTATTAAAATATATAACGATTTAGATAAATATATTGTCCATAAAGGATCAATAACACTTGATGGAATAAGCCTAACAATTTCAGAAAATAAGAAAGATATGATTCAAGTTTCTATAATACCACACACGTGGGAACATACAACGATGAAGCTTAAAAAAGTAGGAGACATAATGAATGTTGAAGTTGACATAATGTTTAAATATGTTGAAAAAATGGTAATGAATTATAATCTGGAGGTTGACAAAAATGCAAAAAAATAATGAGGTGAAGTTTAACACAATTGAAGAGGCTATTGAAGAGATCAGAAAAGGAAATATGATTATTGTTGTTGATGATGAAGATAGAGAAAATGAGGGTGATTTAGTCATGGCAGCGGAAAAAGTTACACCACAGACAATAAATTTTATGGCAAAACATGCAAGAGGATTAATTTGTGTTCCTATGGTTGAATCTAGACTAAAAAGACTTGGGATTAATTCAATGGTAAAAGAAAATAGTGATATTTATAGAACAGATTTTACTATTTCAGTAGATTCAAAAAGTGTAAAGACTGGAATTTCTGCTAAAGAAAGATCAGATACTATTAAAGCTTTGTTAGATGATAAAACAAAAAGTGAAGATATAAGAAAACCAGGACATGTATTTCCTCTAAAATCTAAGGAAGGTGGAGTTTTAAAAAGGGCAGGCCACACAGAAGCTAGTGTTGATTTAGCAAAATTAGCTGATTTGAAACCTGCAGGTATTATTTGTGAAATAATGAATGATGATGGTTCAATGGCAAGATTAAATGATCTTGAAAGATACAAAAAAGAACATAATTTAAAAATGATTAGCATAGCAGACCTAATATCATACAGAAGACAAAAAGAATCTCATGTTAAAGTTGCTGCAAAATCAATATTGCCTACTGAATTTGGTGAATTTAAAATGGTAGGTTTTGAAAACATAATTAATGGAGAACATCATGTAGCTCTTGTCAAAGGAGATGTAAAAGATTCAAAAAATGTTTTGGTTAGAGTTCATTCAGAATGTTTAACGGGTGACGCCCTTGGTTCGAAAAGATGTGATTGTGGAGAACAGCTAAAAGAAGCTTTAAGAAAAATACAAATTGAAGGCAAAGGTATTCTATTATATATGAGACAGGAAGGAAGAGGTATTGGTCTTATTAATAAAATAAAAGCCTATCACTTACAAGATAATGGCCTTGATACTGTAGAAGCTAATTTGAAATTAGGTTTTAGTGATGATTTAAGAGATTACGGTACCGGAGCTCAGATATTATCAGAACTTGGTGTAAAGTCAATTAAATTATTGACTAATAACCCTAGAAAAGTCGTTGGCCTTAAAGGATACGGAATAACTATTTCTGATAGAATACCGATTCAGATGAATCACAATGAAAGAAATAAAAACTATTTAAAGACAAAAAAAGACAAATTAGGACATATTTTAAAAGGAGAATTCTAGTGGTTGAGAAAAAAAAAGTACATCGTGTACTTATTGTTTTTAGTAAATTTAATAGTTTTCTAGGTGAAAAATTAGTAGAGGCAACAAAAAAGGCACTAACAGAAAACAAAATATTAACAGAAGAAATAAAGGAATTAGAAGTTCCTGGAGCTCTTGAAATTCCGTATGCAACAAAAAAAGGAATTTTGAGATTTAATCCTGAGGTAGTTATTACGTGTGGTCTAATAATTAGGGGAGAAACTATACACTTTGACTTAATTGCAAATTCAACAACAAACGAACTTTTAAAGTTATCTTTAGATCTTGAGGTGCCCATAATAAATTGTATTCTTAGTACAGAAAATGTAGAACAAGCAATAGAGAGAACGGGAATAAATTCAAATAACAAAGGATATCAAGCGGGTTTATCAGCAATAGAAATGCTTAACTTAAAACAAAAGTTAAGTTAAGAATTATTTTAGATTTTTTATAAATTCATTCGATGAATCTATATGATTTCTTTTAATTTTGTCATCAAGTTTGTTAAAAGTAGCATTCATCATTCTCATTCTTGGATTATTTTTTAAATTCTCTTTTTTATCATTAATAAAATTCCAATATAAGTTATTAAAAGGACAAGCCCTAGGACCTATTTTTATTTTTGGATCATAAAAACAATTATCACAATAGTTACTCATTTTATTTATGTATGAACCACTAGATATATAGGGTTTCGTAGACATAATTCCACCATCAGAATATAATCCCATTCCTAAAACATTGGGTGTTACAACCCAATCAAAACTATCTATGTACATCTCATTAAACCAGTTCCTTAATTGTAATGGCTCAACATTTACTAAATTAGCAAAGTTACTTAAAATCATTAACCTCTGAATGTGGTGATTGTATGAGTTTTTTATTGTTTCACTTATTGTTTCAGATAAACAATTGAGCTTTGTTTTGCCAGTCCAAAAAAAGGCTGGTAAATCTTTTGAGTGATTAAAAATGTTTTTATTTTCATAATCATCTATTAATAAATACATTCCTCTAATGTATTCTCTCCAACCCAATATTTGTCTAATAAATCCTTCAACAGAAGATAATCTAATGTTTTTTTCGTAATAAACTTTCTCAGCCTTATAAATCACTTCTTCAGGAGATAACAACCCCATATTGATTGAACTAGAAAGCATAGAGTGTGACATTTTAGGATTATTTATTATCATGACATCTTGATGTTCTCCAAAAGTTTCTAATCTATTTTCAATAAAATGGTCTAAGCATTTTAATGCGTTAAATCTATTTATAGGATAATCAAAATCTTTTGTTGAACCAGGATTGTTTGGAAAATCCGTTTCTATTTTATTAGCTATTCGAAGGGATAAATCATCCATTTTACAAGAATATGCATCTATAAAATTGATATTTTTGGAATAAGGTTTTCTGTTTTCAGAATCATAAGAATATTTTCCACCAATAGGTTTGTTATTATTCATTAGAATATTCTTTTTTTGTCTTAAATATCTATATAATTTATCCATTTTCCAAGGTTTGCTAAGCACCCCTGCTTTCCATTCTTCCTCAGAAATTAGAAATAAAGGGTCTGTTAAGTAATCAATATTATCTAGATTTTCAAGTGCTTTTTTGTCAGCCTTGTCTGTAGGAGTATATATCGATATTCTATTAAATTCACATAGGGCGTCATGTATTGTTGATTTAGTGAGAGCTTTTATATTTGGATAATTAGATTTTTTTTCTTCGATAAAATGGTAAATGCAACTTTTGTGTAGAAGAATTCTTTTTTTATGGTAATTAAATCTTTTATATTGTTCATCTGTATCTAATATATATACTTTATCAAGCAAGTTATTTTTGATTATGTTTGTATAAGCATCGTTTAATTGATGCGGAAAAAGCACTAATATCATGATTTCCTCCTTATGATTGGTTTTGGATAATTTTCAATTTTTAAATCAATTCGATCCCTAAGAGTAATATCTGGAATGTCATAAATTAACTTATTTGGTACATTACTTAAGATAGGTAAATATGTTTTAACATATTCAGCATTCTTATCATATTTTTTTCCTTGAAGGGATACATTAAATAAACGATGTTCTATTGGATCATTGCCAATTCCGGATGCATATAGCCAATTAAGTGTATTTGAGGATACATCATAATCTATAAGATAAGATTCAAAAAATAATGCGCCAATTCTCCAATCAAGCTTAAGTTGTTTTGAAAAAAAATTAGCAAAATTTTGTCTAGCTCTATTTGACATATAACCAGTTGATGTTAATTCTTTAACTGAAGAATCAATTAGTGGGTAACCTGTACTACCTGAGATGACAGAATTTAATAAAAATTTATTTTTCCTAAAATCTGTAGTTTTTTTAAAAAAACCACCTTTATGAAATATATCATTTCCATATTTCAAATGCGTGTAATAAAAAAAATCTCTCCAAAGAAGTTCAAAATAAAGCCAATAGGTGGAAATATTTTTTTTAACATTTTTTTCAAAATTTTTAAGTTCAAAATAAATTCTCTTTGCTGATATGCAACCATGTGATAAATACATAGAAAACTTACTTGAGTCATTAAAGTTTAGTAATCCATTTCGAGTGAATTTATAATTCAATATTTTTTTTGAATCATAAAAATAATACTTAATTCTCTCTAAAGCAGATGTTTCTCCACCTTTGAATTTTGAGGATAAATTATCAATGCCTAACTCATTACTGGAAACCCACCAATTTGGAATATTTTGATTAGTATCAAAATGCTTTATAGGAGTTGTTTTTCTGTAATAGTTGGTTGAAAAAGATTCGATTTTTTTTCTAAAGGAAGAAAATATGAAGGGCATATTCATAACCTTTAAGGGAAGCTCATTTTCATAGTATAGCGGTTTTATCTTCATTGAAATAGTTTTAATACCTAAATCTTCTATTTGAGTATATTTTTTTTTCTCAATAGAGCCTGGCAATTCCTCGTAATAGATATTATCAATTTTGAAGTATTTAGATAATTTTGATAATGTATCTTTGGTGTTTCCAATAATTGATAATAAAGGTATGTTTAAATTACTTAAATTTATTTTTAGATCATAGAGAGAGTCATAAAGAAATTTTCTTTTCATAAGACCATTTTTAAGAAAGCCATATTTTGTTTTATTTAAATAATCTTTTTCAAAAATATATAGTCCAATGATTGGACCATTGTTAAGTGCCTTCTCTAAAAGTGGTTGATCATATATTCTTAAATCAGATTGAAATAGATAGACCTGCATTGAATTTCTCCCTATGATATAATACGAACATGATAAAAGTTGTTAATGAATATGAAAATCTAAAAATAGTTTTAGTACACACACCGGGTTCTGAAATAAATCAATTAACACCAGACAATCTTTCAAGACTTCTTTTTGAGGATATGCCATATCTTCCTAAAGCGATAGAAGAGCATAATCAATTTAAAAAAAAGATGAAAGAAAATGGAACAAAGGTAATTGAAATAACAAAACTTTTTAATGATGTCATAAAAAAAAGTGAATTATATAAAGATACTATACGCATTTTTTTATCAGAAATAAAACAAAAAACTGCAGCTGTGTTAAATCATGTGAATATTTTTTTAGAGTCTATAAATAGAAAAGAATTCATAAATTATTTTATTCAAGGTTTAACATATAAAGAGATAGGATTAAGCAGTGATGATAACTTTGTAATTGATCCAATTCCAAATCTTATGTTCCAGAGGGATCCAATGTTTATTGTGGGAGACTCCTTATTTATAAGCAATATGAGCTCAAAAGCAAGAAAAAGAGAAACATTTATTTCAAAGATTGTAACTGAAAATCATGAAATTTTTTCAAAAAATAAAATTTATGATCTGAATAATTGTGAAGGAACAATTGAGGGTGGAGATGTTATTTTGTTTAATAACATGGTTTGGATTGGAATATCAGAAAGAACAACTAAAAATGCAGTAGAGAACTTATCAAAAATTCTTCAAAGAAATCAAAAAGATTTAAAAATAATAGCTTTTCAGATTCCACCAAAGAGAGCATATATGCATCTTGATACAATAATCTCAATAATTGACACAAACACTTTCTTAATCGATCCTGTTGCGTTCAAGAAAGTAAAAATTTATGATGTAAATAAGAATTTTTCTGAAATTAAGCAATCATTTTTTGAGTGGGTGTTGGGACTAAACAGTAGAAATAGAGTAATAACTGTTGGAGGTTCAAATTCTATTATTTCTCAAAGAGAACAATGGAATGACGGTGCAAATGTATTGGCTTTGGATAATAATAAAATCATTGTCTATGAAAGAAATTCAATTACAAATAGTATATTAAAAAAGAAAAAAGTAAAGGTCATAACTATTAATTCATCAGAATTATCTAGAGGAAGAGGTGGACCTCATTGTATGTCAATGCCGTTATCAAGAGAAATTTCTAAGCATTAGTTCCATACCTGCGTTCTCAGATTTATCAGAGTAAATCATTTTTTTTCCTTTATAAAGTTCTAGTTCTAAACGACCTTTTAGTGTTTCTTTTATTTTTTGACTCATCATACCATTTTTTGGAGAAGGTAATTTGGAAAATTCGCTTGAACTAGATCGGACTAAAAGGGTTAATTTCCCCTTTTTTATTTTCAATTCTACTGCTTTTTGACTATAATTGAGAATTTTAAATGAAGAAAAATTGTATGTTGCAAATCTATATTCTTTTTCATTATAGTTTAGGAGACAAATAAATCCTTTAAAGGAGAATCCCAAAAAGGGGATTTTTGCATAAGAACAAAAAAAAGAAGATTTCACATCATTAAAATAATTCGCTTGAAGCCAAAGATAACTTGATGGAAATGATTTTCCCCAATCTTTCTCAAGATAACCTTTTGAATTATTGAAAGAGACAACCTTCTTATTAAGAATAGCTGACCCTGAAACTTCATGCAACATTGATATTACTCCATGTTTTGTTTCCATAAAAGGAACAAATGCAAATGGTCCCATTATATTTGGACTTAAAAAGTTTCTTTTTATTCTAGTAAGATTATTATGTTTTAGGTGGACTTGAATATCCAATTCATTTGTATTAATATCTACAAATAATGAATCAACTTTAAAGACTGATTTACCTATAGATATAATCATTTCATTTTTACTGTGGACAAAGGATTTTAAAGGGTATCTAATGTAGTATGTATTTGTTTTAGAATCACTTGTAATATATACTTGAATGAATGCATGCGGATCTGATAAGTTAGTGCTGATGCCAGGAATAAAAACTAGTGATGTTTTTGTATCTTCAGAAAGATATTTATAATACCACCCTTCAAAATAATTTTTTAAATTTAATTTTCCTTGAAAAATTTCAGGTTTTAGTATCTTATCAAACATAATTCACCAAAAAAAAAGACTAAGATTTCTTAGTCTTTATTATATCATATTATGAAGGTTGAAAAGCACCGAACAGAACAAGCCAAGTAAGAATAGTCTTTGCAATAAGCGAAAGCCAAATATATCCTTTTTCGCCATGGAGATAGTCTTTAAATTTTCCAACTCTTTTATACTGTAAAAACATATTAATTGGGAATGTGTTAAATGCAATAAAGTATGTTGCTAAAATTCCCCATACAAATCCTGGAACATTCTCTAAATTAGGATTTACTCCAATATAAAATGCAATTGCAACCCAAGGAGCTAATCCAAGAATTGAACCGAATATAAAAGGTAACCAATTTATTTTTTTCCCGTCTTTTTGTGATCCACCATTTAAAAGTTCCATATCTAACCCAAAAAAATTCATTCCAGCATTAGCCAGAGCAATTAGAGCGAAAACAGCGACATCCCTAACACCAAATAAAGCTGAAATTAATACTATCATTAAAGATGAACTTAAAGCATATTCATACCAACGATATTTATTTATTCCGTTTTTAAGACCTTCAGAATATTTCTTTTTGAAGGGGAAAGCAATGAGAAAATGAAATAAGGCAGATAAAAGTAAAAATGATGCTGTCATTGGAAGGAAAGGTAATTCAAATAAAGTATCTGTACTAGTTAAAACAAGTCCTTCGCCTTGAACAAATTCTAAATAATTCCCTACAACTGGAATTGTAAAAGCACCTTGCTCATTCAAAGTTGGATAAATAAAGAAAGCAAAAAGCATCATAAATGCACCTTGAATGAAATGCACTAAACCCATCTTTTTATTAAACGAGATTAGCTTTTTAATTTTAGTATCTATTGGTGATAGAGCACTAACATTTTTTTCCATAATAACCTCCTATTTTAATTTAAGTATAACATATAAAGTCAAGATAAACTTTAGTAAAAATTCTTATGGTAAAATATTGTTAGTAAAAGGAAAACTAATGAATAAAAAAGTAATTGTTATTGGGGCTGGTTGTTCCGGTTTAGCAACAGCCGTAAAGTTACAATATTTAGGATATAAAGTCAAAATATTTGAAAAAAATCCAAATGCAGGAGGAAGAATTTATAGGATTCAAGAGAAGGGTTATATTTTTGATTATGGGCCTACAATAACTCTCCTACCAAATGAATATAAGCACGTCTTTGAATCTACGAATTCAAATTATAAAGATTATTATGACATTACACCTCTAAAAACATTATATGAATTACATTATTCGGATAACTCCTCTATTAAAATTTCATCTGAATTTTCTAAATTAATAGCTGAAGTTCAAAAATTTGGTGATCATGAAGTTAGTGGATATATTTCTTTTCTAAGTGACTTAAATAAGAAATACCAATTAGCAAATAAAAACTTTCTAGAGAGAGACTTGAGAAAAAGAGAATTATTTAGACCAACTATGATTCGTAATATATTGAGGCTAACCCCATTTCAAAATGCATATAAACTTCTTTCAAAATATATCAAAAGTGAAAAGCTTAGACAGGCGCTGTCTTTTCAAACTCTATATATTGGCTTATCGCCTTTTCAGGGACCTTCAATTTATAATATTATATCAATGATAGAACACACTTATGGTATACATTACATTAAAGGTGGAATGTATAGTTACGTTGAGGCATTAGTAAAAAGATTTAAGGAACTTGGAGGAGAAATAGTATTTGATTCTCCCGTTAAAGAGATTATTGTTGAGAATGGTTCAGCCGTTGGAATCAGGCTTTCTGATAGAATTGAAAAAGCAGATATTATAGTTAATAATTCTGATTTTCCATGGGCAATAGAAAATCTTATAAAAAATGAAAATAATAGAAAAAAATATAGAAACAAAAAATTAAGAAAATTTAAATACTCTTCTTCTGTAATGATAATTTATTTAGGATTGAAAAAAAAATATAGTTCTGAGGTTCATAGTTTAAAATTTTCATCAAATTTTAAAAGGAATATTTATGAACTAAATAATGGTATCATTCCAAACGATCCTTCATTTTATTTGTATAGTCCAACACAAATTGATCAATCTTTAGCTCCGAAAGGAAAAGAGATATTGAATATTTTGGTGCCAGTGCCAAATACTTTTAAAGAAGATGTTTGGGATAAAAGTTTTACAAGTGAATATTCTAAAAAAATTATTGATCTTGTTTCAAAGCTAGAAAAATATAGTGATATCAAGGAAAATATAGAAGTTATAAAAGTATCAAATCCAAATGATTGGAAAGCAAAATTTAATTTAAATTATGGTTCTACATTTGGTCTTATGCCTTCTCTTGATCAAAGCCTATATTTTAGACCTCAAGTGAAAATTAAAGAAATTAAAAATTTATATTTCTCAGGAAGTTCAGTTCACCCAGGGCCTGGAATACCAATAGTATTAAAATCATCGAAAATTGTTGTAAATAAAATTTTAGAGGATAATAATGATTCGATACGTTAGTAACAAATTAATTATAAGAAAGTGTAAAAATATAATTAAAAAAAACTCATTGACTTTTTATAAAGCTTTTTCAAAAATTAAAAATAGTAAAATTAGAAATGGAGTATACATAGTTTACGCTTTTTGTAGATATGCAGATGATTTAATTGATGAAAATAAAGACGTTGAAGGGCTTCTTGATTTAAAAAAAGATCTAATGAATCACGTGAAAGGTTTAAAGATTAATAAACCAATTTTTAAGGCTTTAAAGTTAATCAAAGATAGATATCCAAAGGATTATGATTATCAACCCTACTTTGACATGATTGAAGGACAATTTATGGATGTTAACTGCTTTGAATATGAGAACATGGAACAGCTCTTAAAATATTGTTATTTTGTTGCTTCGAGTGTTGGTTTTATGCTCTTGCCAATTTTAGAACCAGAAAATCATAAAAAATTACATAATTTTGCTAAGGAACTAGGATATGCTATGCAAATCACCAATATACTTAGAGACGTTGGTGAGGATTTCAACAAAGGAAGAATTTATCTACCCAAAAATCTGCTTAAGAAATTTAAAGTGGATTTAGAATTTGAAATGTCAAATGGACCATCTAAAGATTTTAAATTACTTTTTGATCATTTAGAGGAAAAAGCAAGAAAGTATTATTCTAACTCACTTAAAGAAATAAATTATTTTAACAATGAAGTTAAACTACCTTTATATTATGCTGCGATTTTATACAGAGGGATTCTAGATAAAATTAAAGAGAATAAATATGATGTTTTCAATAAGAGAAATTTTCTTAATGATTCAGAAAAAACAGAATTAATATTAAGATTTAAAAAGCATATTAAATAGGAGTATTATGAATAAAAATAGAATTGAAAAATTAAGTGAAGGTGTCGAAAAAGGTAAGCTTGTAATTTATTGGATGAGATCTGCTCATAGAATAAAAGATAATCACGCTCTTTTAAGAGCAATAAAGTTATCAAATGAACTTAAGGTAAGCTTAAAAGTTATAGTTGTTTTTCCAGAACACATACTAAAGCAGACTGAGAGGTTTCTATATTTTTACTTAGGGGGGCTAAAAGAAGTTCAACTAAGCTTCCAAAAAATGAAAATTAATTTTACAGTTTTAATGAATCCTCAAATAAAAAGTATAAATGAAGAATTTAAAGATGTTAGTCATTTGGTAACTGATAAAGTTTATTTAAAAGAGGATCTAAAATTTGAAGATAAGATTCTTGAAATGTTATCAAAAGATATATCAATTGAAGTTATAGACACAAACGTTATAGTACCAGTAAGAAAAGCTTCAGATAAGATGGAGTATGGTGCGTATACAATTAGAAGAAAATTGAACCAACAACTAGAAGATTATCTAGATTTAGAGGAATTACCAACATATAAGGGTCCCCATTATGAAAATAATAATTCTTTATTGATTGATAATATAGAAAAAATAGTAAACCTGAAGTTTCCATTAAGGGATAGATCTGTGAGTAAAAGTAAATATTTTTTTGGTGGAGAATTAGAAGCAGGTAATAGATTGAAATTCTTTCTTGAAAATAAAATAAGTTTTTATTCTGAGAGAAACCATCCCGGCGAAAATGTTACATCATCACTTTCGCCTTATATCAGATTTGGATATATAAGCACAAATAGAATTGTTCATGAATTAAGAAATGCATTAAAAACTAATAAAATAAAAAAAATAGATTATGATTCTTTCATTGAGCAATTATTTGTTCGTAGGGAACTAGCGTTTAATTTTGTTACTTATCAAAAAAATTATGATGTTTTTGAATATATAACCGAACCTTGGTGCTATCAAACAATGAAAGAACACGCTCTAGATAAAAGAGATTACATTTATTCATTATCTGATCTTGAAAATTGTAATACACATGATAATTATTGGAATTTATCAATGAAAGAGATGAAAAAATCAGGTTATATGCATAACTACATGAGAATGTATTGGGCTAAAAAAATAATTGAATGGACAAATAATTATAAAGAGGCTTTTAAATATACTATATATTTAAACAATAAGTACTTTTTAGATGGTAATGATCCAAATTCATACACTGGTGTTGCATGGAATTATGGAAGACACGACAGACCATGGATAGAAAGAAAAATTTTTGGAAAACTTAGATATATGAATAGTAAAGGACTAGAGAGAAAATTTAATATGCAAACATATATTGATTTTGTAAATAAACTCTAACTATTTAAATAATTTGGGAAAAAATATAGGAGTATTCTTTTCATATTTTTCAAAATCAGGATGATTTTTAAATTTCTTTTCTAACATAGGTACACCACTTATATATCTCAATAAAACAGTCATTAATATAGGACTTATGATTATCCATATGTCTAATGTATTTATTTGAGTAGTTGAAATAAGAAAAAAAGACCACCAAATTAAAAAGTTACCAAAATGATTAGGATGTCTTGATTTTGACCAAAGACCAGAAACCAAAAGTCTACCCGTATTTTTTTTATCTTTTTTAAATTTCATTAACTGATAATCAGCTAAAGATTCAAAAAGAAAACCAATCAGAAACAATATTATCGAGAATATAAATATAAAAATTGAATTTGAATCTAGAATTCGATTTGACCTAAAAATATATTGAATAGGAAGGGAAACAACAAAAGATAAAAGTCCTTGTAGAAGAACAACTTTAACTAATATATTTAGATTTCTGTTTTTTTTCCATCTAGAGGATATTTGATTGTATCTAAAATCCTCAGATTTCCCCCAATTTCTGTTAAATAAGTAAATCGATAATCTCAAGCTCCAAAGTGTAATTAAAATCAGAGTGATAATATTAACCAGTGAATAATTTTCAAAGTAAAAAAAATTAACTATTGAAATAACTAAAAATAGTAAACTCCAAAATATATCAATTATAGAAATGTTTTTATGCTTTAGAATAAGAAAATAAGCAAATGCCAAAACGATTATTAGAAAAAACAATGTTAACAATAATGCTGACATTTAAAATAACCATCCATAAGTAATAAAAGTCATTAAACTAACTAATGAAACTAAAAATGATCCCCAAATAATATCGATAAAAACAATATTGAGTGACCAAGATTTTAAAGTAGCATAATTTGTTAGGTCGTATGTTGCGTAAGTTATGAAACCAAATGATGCACCGTAAACTATAGCATCATAGATGTTAGAATTATATATCGCGGGTTCTATAACAAAAACTACAAGAAAAATATTGTATATTACGTAAAATATAAAAGCTACAATCCATTTTGGTTTTTTTGATAAATTATCACCTATATATTTTTGATATGTTTTTTTTGCAAAAATACCTAACCAAGCCAAATCTATAATTAGAAAAAATAAGAATGAAATTAAAAAAAGTACTATATATATCAAATCATTACTCCTTTATTTTTTATGTGCATGATAAGAAAAATCATCACCTTTTAATTTTAGTTTAGTTAATATAAGTTCTCTGAGTTCTCTTTCTACTTGATATTGTTGATTTACAATAGTTTCACAAATTACTGTAATTTCAAAAGAAAAAGAATTGAAATTTGAGATTCCGAGCATTTTTGGTTTTGTGTTGAGTAAATTACTACTCTCATAATAATCAATTAATAGTTTTGATAATTTTTGATTGATAATTTTTATGTCAGCTTCATAAGAAAGATTGAATTTAACAATTGCCGTTGAGTGAGTTTTAGATAAATTTGTTAAGGGTGACAGATGACTATTTGAAAATATTTTTACATGACCCTTCCAATGTTTAATTTTGGTAGATCTTAATCCAAAATCAATTACTGTTCCAGTAAAACCATTCACATCAACAGTGTCCCCAACACTAAAGTGGTTTTCAAAAACAATTAAAAAACCTGCAATGATATCTCCTATGAATTTCTGTGCACTTAAACCTATGACAAAACCTAAAAGGCCTAGACCAGCCAATGCTGGTGCAATATCGATACCCCAAATAGAAAACAATAATAAGACTAAAACTAGAAATAAAGTGTACTTAACTAGACTGTATATTATTCTTACGATAGTTTTGAATTTAGGATTATTTAGTGTTTTATTGGCATCTACATTGTCTTTAAAGAGTAATCTTTTTGCTAAATTTAAAAATACTACGTATAGAAGTATCGTTATTAATGAGTATAATATTGCTGAAAATGTAAATGAATTAATAAAATCAGACATCAAATACCTCGCATTCATTATATCATGATATAGGTATCTTTAAATTGATTTTGAAGATAAAATGTAAAGCGTTATCACATCAATTTTGAACCTTATTGATTGATTAAGAAGTTCTAAATCATTATAATATTACTGATACTATTTCAGGAGGAAAATATGTTATTTAAGAATTACGATCCACAAAAAGGAAAACAACTCAAGGTTTTAGATGCTAAGGGAAAAATAATAAATGAAGAATTAGAACCTAAAATAAAAAAAGAGACGCTAATTAAAATGTATAAGACAATGACTTTAGGTCGAGTTGCAGACATTAGAGCGTTACAATATCAACGACAAGGTAGAATGCTTACCTATGCTCCGAATATTGGACAAGAAGCTGCACAAGTAGGTGCGATGGCGGCAATTGAAAAAAGAGACTGGTTATCTCCAGGTTTTAGAGATTTAGACTCAATGTTATATCGTGGTGCAGAATTAAAAAAGATTTATCTTTATTGGTATGGAAATGAATGGGGAAGTCATTTTGCAGAGGATCAAAAAATACTTCCAATAAATATTATTATAGGCTCACAAATTAATCATGCAGCAGGTCTAGCTTACGCATCTAAGATACTAAAAAAAGATGAGATTGCTGTTGCTGTAATTGGAGATGGTGGGACTTCACATGGAGAATTTTATGAAGGAATGAATTTTGCAGCAGCTTACGATGCTCCTTTAGTGACAATTATTCAAAATAATCAGTATGCAATATCAACTCCTAGAAAAAAAGCGACTAAAGCAAAAACTCTAGCTCAAAAATCTGTAGCTTTTGGAATTCCAGGAATACAAGTTGATGGTAATGATGTCTTAGCAATGTATGTTGCTATGAAAGAAGCTTCGAACCACGCAAGATCAGGTAAAGGTCCTGTTTTAATTGAGGCCGTAACCTATAGAATGGGACCACACACAACTTCTGATGATCCATCAATTTATAGAACAAAAGAAGAAGAACAAGAATGGGCAAAAAAAGATCCGATTCTTAGATTTAAAAACTACCTTATGGCAAAAAAAATGTGGACTGAGGAAGAACAAGTTAAACTAGATGAACAAAACAATAAGTTTGTTAAAGAAACTTTTGAATGGGTAGAAAAAAATGGAGCTGTAGAACTGGAAGACATTTTCAAATATACTTATGAAAAAATGACACCACAGTTAAAAGAGCAGTACGAAACTCACAAGAAATTTCTTGAAGAAAGTAAAGGTGAATAATTATGGCGGTTAAAAATTTACTTCAAGCTATAAACGAAGCATTAGACCAGAAAATGGCTGATGACAAAAGAGTTGTGGTTTTTGGAGAAGACTCGGGCTACGAAGGTGGTGTATTTAGAGTTACTGCGGGGCTACAAAAGAAGTACGGAGAAGATCGTTGTTTCGATACTCCGATAGCAGAAGCAGCAATAGCTGGATCAGCTATAGGAATGGCGATTAATGGATTAATTCCAGTTGCAGAAATTCAATTTGATGGCTTTGTTTTTCCAGGTATTACAGAAATAATTACACACATGGCTAGATATAGAAATAGATCAAGAGGAAGATATAATTTACCTGTAGTTGTAAGATTTCCAGTTGGTGGCGGAGTTAGAGCCTTAGAACATCATAGTGAATCCTTAGAGTCGCTCTTAGGTCAAATTCCAGGTTTGAAGGTTGTTATGCCATCGACACCATATGACGCTAAAGGGTTATTGATTTCTTCAATTGAAGATCCAGATCCTGTGATATTCATGGAACCAAAAAGAATTTATAGAGCAGGAAAACAAGAAGTTCCAGAAGAAATGTACAGAATTCCTATTGGTAAAGCAAAAGTTGTTAAAGAAGGAAATGATGTAACAGTAGTAGCTTGGGGACCTTTTATTCGTGAAGTACAAAAAGCAATGAAGCTCCTTGAAGAAAAAGGTGAAAAAGTTGATGTTGAACTAATAGATTTAAGAACTATTAATCCAATTGACGAAGAAACTATTGTTAATAGTGTCAAAAAGACTGGAAGATTTGTAGTTGTACAAGAGGCAGTAAAAACTTATGGGCCGGGTGCCGAATTGATCTCTCTTGTAAATGAAAAAGCATTTTTACATTTAGAGGCACAACCAACTCGTGTTACAGGGTTTGATATTACTGTACCTCTTCCAAGGGGTGAACATTTTCACTTTGTTCAACCAGAAAGAATTGCAGCTGAAATTTTAAAAGTTGCTAAATACTAAGGAGACAGCATATGTTTAATTTTAAATTTGCAGATGTTGGTGAAGGCTTACATGAAGGTGTCATTTTAGAATGGAAATTCAAAGAAGGCGATTCTGTTAAAGAGGGTGATTTGCTGGTTGTAATTGAGACTGATAAAGTTAATGCAGAACTAACAGCCCCTGTTGATGGTGTTTTAAAGAAACTTGGAAAAGGCGTTGGTGAAACTATTCATGTTGGTGAGACAGTTGTTCTAATTGATGACGGAACTGGTGAAGAAGAGCCAACTCAAAAAGAAGAAACTAAATCTGAACCAGCAAAGGAAGAAACTAAATCTGAACCAGTAGAAGAAGAAAAAAGCTTGATAGGAGACACAATCATTGACACAGAAGTTATGGCTTCTTCATCTGAGGGACAAGAAAAACAAACTAAAACTTCTGAACCCAATGTTCGTGTTCTTGCTACTCCAGTGGCTAGAAAATTAGCACGCGATTTAGGTGTTGATATTAAATTAGTTAAAGGAACAGGACACAACGGTCGAGTAATGAAAGATGATATTAAAAAATATGCAGGTTCATCGAGTTCACAAACTGCAGCGCCTGTCTATCGTGAGGTCACTGTTTCAACCGAGGGAGATGTTGAATTAGTTCCAATAAGCAAACTTAGAAAAGCAATAGTCAATGCTATGGTAACTTCTAAACAAGTGATTCCTCATACAACTCTTATTGCAGAATTAGATGTTGATAAGTTAGTTGAGCTAAGACAATCATTGAAAAACCAAGATTTTTACACTGATGTCAAGATTACTTATATGCCTTTTATCGTTAAAGCGGTAACTAAAGCTTTAAGAGAATTCCCGATATTTAATAGTTCTTTTGATCAGAAAAATGATCAAATGGTATATAAAAAATTCTATAATATTGGAATGGCAGTTGATACAAAAGACGGATTAATTGTTCCAGTTATTAAAAAAGCAGATACAATGTCGATTGTTTCTCTTGCAAAGGAAATTAGGCGACTTGCTGAACTAACAAGAGATCGAAAAGTTCAATTATCTGATTTAACTAATGCAACTTTTTCGATTACCAATTTTGGCTCGATAGGGGTGCCATTTGGAACACCTATAATTAATCATCCTGAAGTTGGAATTTTAGGACTAGGTAATATTGCAAAGAAACCAGTTGTTAGAGGTGAAGAAATTGTTCCTGGTTATGTAATGCCTCTGTCTCTTTCGGTTGATCACAGAGTAATTGACGGAGCAGATGCAGGAAGGTTTATTAATTATCTAAAACAACTTCTTGAAAATCCGTCACTGTTATTGATAGATTGAGGTAAGTAATGAAAAAATACGATATTGTTGTTTTGGGAAGTGGACCAGGGGGTTATGTCGCTGCAATAAAAGCTTCTCAATTAGGAAAAAAAGTTGCTATAATTGAAAAAGAATCGTTAGGTGGTGTTTGTTTAAACTGGGGATGTATTCCAACAAAAACACTTTTAAAAAACGCAAAAGTACTTAAATATGTTGAGCATGCCCTAGATTATGGTGTTGTAGTTGATGGTAAAATTTCAATAGATTGGACTTCAATGCTTAAACGAAAAAATAAAGTTGTTAAACAACTTACCAATGGAGTAGCGGGTTTACTCAAAAAAAATAAAGTAGATGTATTTAAAGGTACAGGAAAAGTTATTTCCAAAGATAAAGTTGAAGTTGAAGGCGAAGTTCTTGAAACAAAAAATTTAATTATAGCTACTGGTGCATTGCCATTTATTCCACCAATAAAAGGATTGAAAGAAGGCATTGACAAAGGATTTGTCAAAACATCTAAAGAGATGCTTGACATTAAAAGTATTCCAAAAAAATTAGTTATAATTGGTGGCGGCGTTATAGGTTGTGAGTTTGCTACTATATTTTCTGCAATGAATATTGAAGTAACGATCATCGAGAAAATGGATACAATACTTCCTATGATGGATATTGATGTTAGACAAGAATACATCAAGTCTCTTGTTAAAGATGGGGTTAAGATATCAACAAATTCCGAAGTCAAAGAAATTACTACAAATTCAGTCAAATATTTTATGAACGATAAAGAACATTCTATAGAAGCCGATACTGTATTACTTTCAATTGGAATGAAACCTAATACAAAAGATTTAGAAGTTCTAAATTTAAAGATGGATCGATCAAGTATTGTTACTGACGAAACATTGCAAACAAGTGTCAAAGGAGTTTACGCAATAGGAGACGTAAATGGTAAATTTATGTTAGCTCATGTTGCTTCTACTGAAGGAATAGTTGCGGTGGAGAATATATGTGGCTCAAGTACAAAAATGGATTATAATCAAATTCCTAGTGCCGTATACGGCTCTCCAGAAATAGCAATGATTGGATTAACTGAGTCAGAAGTTAAAGAAAAAAAGATAGAGTATAAAGTTACAAAATTTCCTTTAGCTGCTAATGGTAGAAGTTTAGCTGAAAATGATACAAGAGGATTTGTAAAATTAATTTTTGATAAAAAATATGGAGAACTTTTAGGTGGACACATATTAGCATATAATGCATCAGAAATTCTTGGTGAACTTGGAACAATTATGAAATTAGAAGGAACAGCAGAAGAAATTTCCAGCACTATTCATGCACATCCAACATTATCAGAGATAATTCTTGAGGCGGCTCATAGTTTTGAGGGAAAACCAATACATATGTAAAAAAATGCAATTATGCATTTTTTTTTTTGTTCTAATATGATGTGCTAAAATATTTACGTGGAAACTAAAGAATATTTATTAATCTATAATTTTAAATCTGGAAAAGGAAAAATTAGAAAAGACATTACAAAAATTAAAGCTTTTTTTGAACTTAATAATCGAAGACTTGAGCTTTTTGAGTCAAAAGAAAAAAAAGATATTCTTAAATTAATAAATTCAAATTATTCAAAATATACCAATTGGATTGTTGCAGGAGGAGATGGAACTGTATCTTCGGTAGTTAACGTTGTAATGCAAATCAATGGTAATAGACCAGTTATTTCTGTTCTTCCGTACGGTTCAGCTAACGATATTGCACATATATTGGGAATGAAAAAGAAACTATCATTTAATTTAAAAACAATTTTGGAAGAAAAACCGATACTCATGGATCTAAATAAAGTCAATGATAAAAAGTATTTTGTATACACAATTGCCGCAGGAATATTCACCGATATTAGTTACACAACAAATAGAAAAAACCTTAACAGATTCGGAAGATTAGCATATTATTTTGAGGGATTAAAAAAAATACAGGATGATGAAAGTATTTTACTAAATTTCAAGGTATTAAAAAGAGAATTTTCAGAAAAATATAATCTTTTCTTAGGCCTTGCTTCAAATAGAGTTGGTGGATTTACACTTTATAGAAAAAAGAATTCTAAATTAAATGATAGTCTCATAGATATACACTTGTTTGAAAAGAAAAATAAATTTTCAATTTTTCGAATATTTTTGTTTTTGTTAAGAATGGGAAAAAAAGTGAAATCTGATAATATAATTCAAACAAAATACATTGATGTAAAGGCGAAAAAAGACATTAAATGGAATGCTGATGGAGAATATTTATGTAGCGGAAATGTTTTTATAGAAGTAATACCTAAATGTTTAAATGTGATTGCATCACAAAAATCAAAAAAGTTATATTTTTAAATTGGATATAAAGTAATTATGATTTACATGTTAGTTTTTTTAAGTATAATAATGGCATGAAAAGAAAAGTAATTTTTATATATATATTGTTTTTTTTCCTTATGACTATTTTAGGTTCAGTGTATACTTACTCAATTTATAGACTTGAACTTGAAAATTCACTAAACATCAATTCGACAATTAGCGGAATTCCATATATATTTTCACTCTTATTTTTTTCGATTATGATGAGTTTCTCAGGAAGATATCTTAAAATAGAGAATATAAAAAAACTTGTTTTTGCTGGCGGATTTCTTCTAATCGGTGCATGGTTAATATCAGCTCTAATTAAAAACATTTGGGTTTTTACTTTTTCTTATGGAATAATGATGGGTAGCGCTGTAGGAATTTTATACGGTATTCCTCTAATGATGGTTCAAAAAAGTAACATAATAAAAAAAGGCCTAGTCTCAGGAATCATGCTTTTAGGGTTTGGTTTATCCTCAGTTATATTTTCTCCTTTTGCAAGATGGATAATTGACGCCTACAGCATGGAAGTCTTATTTTATATTTACGCAATTTTATCTTTTGTAGTAATATTTACTATAATTTTAGTAATAGACAATGCATACGATTTAAAAAAAGATAACGCACTAAGAGAGAACAAAAAAGTTACAAAAAATAAATCTAATCATAAATGGGGCAGTTTCTTTTTTATATTTTCAGCTATGACATTGGTTGGTTTGACAATGATTGGTTTGACTAACGTAATCGCAACAAAATATTATAACTTTGATGCGGTAATGATCTCAGGAATGATAGGAATTTTTGCTCTATTGAATGCAATTTCTAGACCAATATTTGGGTATTTGATGGACAAGTTTTCTTTTTCAAAGATTTCAATTACTAGTATTGCAATGCTTTTCACTGCTAGCATGATAAATTTTTTCAACCAAGGAGAATCTATTGTGCTATTTTTTATTGCATACGGAATCTACTGGTTTAATCTTGGCATCTGGCTAACAATAATGCCGCTATATGTTAAGAATCAGGTAGGGACTGAAAACTACTCTAAGATTTATGGAAATGTTTTTTTAGGGTATGGTGTGTCAGCATTAATTGGAACACTTACGTCTTCATTGATATTGGAATCATTTGGCTCACCGAGGAATATATATGTCATAATTATGATTTTTATGATTTTTATGTTTTTCTATCTTTCAAACAAACTAAAAAAAGAAATAAAATAATCATTTTTCCTCCTAGCGTGTTATAATTACACATAAATATATTAATTTCAAAGGAGGAAATTATGGAAGTAATTTTAATAAGTATTTTAATTGTTGTAGGTGGATTTGTTGCTTTAGGTTTTGATTTTCCAAATAATCCTAGAGTATATAAAAGACGTCCAAGACAGTGGTTTGCATTACTAGGTTTTTTATTTATATTCACAGGTATGTTTGTTACTGTTAATGCAAACGAAGTGGGGATTTCCTATGATCCATTAAATGGGGGTCTTCAAGAAGAATCATATGATGAAGGACTTCATTTAAAAGCACCTTGGGTTCAGGTGACAAGAATTTCTACTAAACTTAGAGAGTTTACAGCTTCTGTTTATGCACAGACTGGTCAAATTCTTGATGTAAACGGAAACCCTACGGGTGGAGGTCAATTCATTACATATAGCGTAACTCTTCAATATAAAATAACCGTTGTAGATGCGTACAATTTTTATAAAAACTTTGGATCAAACTATGTTCCTGAGTCTATACTTGAAGCTAGAATTAGAGAATCATTACAGGATAAATCAACCGACTATGATGTATTTAGTATTCTCAAAGGTGCTCTCAATGATGTAAGATTAGATACTGAAGTAGATCTTAGAGAATCAATGTTAAATTTAGGTATCTATGTAGATTCATTTATAATTAATGACGTTGATGCAGGAGCAAATATAGAAGCCGTTGTAGAGAATGAAGCAACAGCTGCAAAAGAAAAAGAAATTGCAATTAAAGAACAAGAAGCAGCACTTATTAGAGAAGAGACACAAAGGTTGGTGGCTGAGATACAAGCTGAAAGGTTAATAATTGAAGCAACAGCATCAGCAGAAGCTGAAGCACTACTTAAAGCTGTTACTGTAAATGCAATAAATGTTATGTATGAAGGACAATTTGAAAACGAAACAGAAAGAGAAACCTTTGAATCTAGCGGTTCAGGAGGATTCTTAACAATTCAAGAGGTTGCTCAAATAGTCATTGAGCAAATGTATTATGATACTTGGGATGGCGTTCTACCAGAGGTAATAACTGGAGCAGACGGGATTTCAATAATTTTACCACCAAGAGAAGAATAAAAAAAAACTCAGTTAATTCTGAGTTTTTTTTTTTAATTATATGCTAATATTATGCAGCTTCTTCGAATCCAGCCTCTGCAGACATCATTGTTCCAACTAATGTCAAGATCACACCATAAATAACTTTAGATGCAACGTCAGCAATAGTATAGATAACTTGTTGTGCAACGATTCCGAATTCAAACGGAAGTACAGGCATTATGTATGCTAACGGATAGAGTGTCCATGAAACATAGAATAATGGAAGTAAAACAGAAAAGAGTGGAAGAGCCTTAGATTTAGCTAAGTTTTTCTTACCTTCTTTAATTACTCTTGTGATTAAAATTAATACGAAAGCATAGAATACTGTAGAAACTACACCCCATAATAACCACATAGCAACATTTCCGCCTTGACCACTATACTCTAATGGCTCAGAAAATTGACCGATGTATCCTGTGAGAACCATAAGCATACCAGCACCAGCAAACTGTGCAACATACTTTTTAAACGCAGCACCAGTCACACCAACGATGAACAAGATTTGGATGAGTAGCATTGGAACATCAATTAACCAGTTAAGGTAACGGAAACCATTTGAGAAATTTCCTGTTAATGTCATCATACCCTCTGTTTCGCTAGCAGTGAATGCAGCAACCCAGCTGTCTTGTTGCTCCATTAGTAAGAGCAGTGCAGAAACCATAACAACAACACTAAGTACTGAACTTGGTCTGTATTTAGGTGCAGTTGTTCTAATAGTTAGGATAAAGTATAAAAGTGATGCTGCCATAGCTGCATATCCTAAAGTCAACACATGTTCAACAAGTTGAAATGATTGAACACTTAATTCCATATATTTCCTCCTATAGGTATTGTTTTCCTTAATATTATAATATTAAATGAAAGCGCTGTCAATTTATAGGACCAAAAAAAAACAAATTATAGTCATAATTATTTGTCAAGTTTAAGATTATAAACTTTTAATGCATTGTGTAATATTTTAATTAATAGTGTATAATTGTAAATTATGATGAAAAAAAATATTAGTACAGTAGGTTTATTTTTAAAGTTTTTGAAAATTGGATTATTCACATTTGGTGGTGGTTACGCTATGATTGGGTGGATTAAAAAAGAATTTTCAAAAGATGAGAGTTACATTGACCCAAAAAAACTTACAGATTATATTGCTATCGCACAATCTGCACCCGGTATGATATCCTTAAATATTGCAAATCTTATAGGTAGAGAATTAAAAGGTATAAAGGGTAGTCTAGTTTCTGTAGTTGGAGTAATGATTCCTTCAATAATTATAATTAGTCTTCTTGCAAATTTTATTTATTTTGGGAATGGTTCTGAATTTAAATTAGATATCCAATTTCAAAATATCTTAAAATTTGTTTTAATTAGTGTCGTTGTAATTCTCTTAAATGCAGCGAGTGATTTGAGAAAAATAAAAAAAAGAAGTTTTTTTGATTATTTTTATCTAATCATTGTTTTCACAGGGGTATACATACTTAGTATTCCTATTTCAGTTATAGTTTTATTAAATATATTCGTTGGATTGATAATTACAAAAGTTCAGAGGAAGTTTTAAAATGATTAAATTGATATTAATCTTTGTATATATTGGTACATTCACAATTGGTGGAGGGGCATCTGGAATAGCATTAATACAACAAGTTTTATTTGAAAATGGAATTCTAAATGAACTCGGATTAAATTTAAATCAAAATGACTTTTTTGCGATCATTGCTATTTCAGAATCAACGCCAGGACCAATTGGAATAAATATGGCAAGCTTCATAGGTTTTTTTAAGAGGGGTTTAATTGGGGCTTTCTTAATTTCATCATTTTACGCGTTGCCATCTTTTTTGATATTATCATTGGGATATAATTTTATTAAAAGAAACCTCAACAAAAACTATATGAAAAACATATTAAAATATGTAAAGATCTCCATAGTTGGAATTATTTATTCTGTAGTTATTAAAATTGCTTTTTCTGAAATCATTATGAACTCAAATGAACTAGAAAATATTATATTAAACACATCAACTTTTCTAGGAATGTATATTTTATATAGAAAATATCAAAACCCATTACTATTGATATTAATTGCAGTCCTTGCAGGATCAATATATAATGTAATAATAATCTAAAATATGGTAAAATATCAGTGAGGTATTAAATGAAAAAAATTATAAAATTAGTCTCTTTCTTTGTTTTATCACTCATTCTAATAGGTTGTTCTGAAGCATCGCTTGATCAACCTAAAAACCTTCGATTGAGTAATGATAATCTGATTTGGGATTCTGTAGAGAGTGCAGATGGCTACCTTATATATATGGTAGATAAGAACCCAAGTCTGGCTGAAGAAAACTTTTTTTCAATCAATTCAAGAGATGAGGATACTCAAGATTTTGATTTGACATTGTTTCATGATGTATATCCGAATGGATCATATGATGTTTATGTTATTGCAACATTAAACGGTGAATTTTCAATGCCTTCAGAATATCTATCTTACGAAATTGTGAAGGATCTTCAAGGCGTTACAAATGTAAGATTTGAAAATAATACTTTGACTTGGGATGAAGTTGAGGGTGCAACAAATTATGCTGTTGAAATTTTTGGAGAAACTTTTTTGTTCTTTACTAATTACATTGAGCTTCCTCTGTCGGAATATCCATTAGAATTAATAGAAGTAAAAATTTATGCATATTTTGATAACGATACTTCTGAAGGTTATGTTTATGAATTAGATAATCGAATGGGTGGCATGGATATGATGTCTTATATGCTTTACATGATGAATCCTTCTTACAAAATGAATATGACCCAAGATGATTTTGATTCTGATGAGGAATTTCAAGAATACCAACAAGCAAAAATGATGATTGATTACTACACAACGTATACCAGTGATATGGATGAATTAGATGCTGCTAGTTTTTTTGGAACCATTATGACAGCGACAGATAGTGACAATATAATGAATGATCCAATTTCATCATTGTTTGAATTGACAGAGCTTTCAGATCTTACACCCGAAGACATTGCTTCTATGATTTTTGATTTACTTCTTTCAAGCGCTATGATGGAAAACATGTATTATTCAGAAGAGTTGGAATATTACATGAATGTGTTGAATGAATTAGACACATATTTAATTCCTTTTGAAGCAGAGGGTGTTTACGGAGAACTATTATCTCTTCTAGAAAACTCATTAGGCTTAGAGGTGGCATCTCAATTTAATAATTATTTGGGAAGAGGAATGATGATTGATGAAAATTATCATTATGATTATCAATTTAATTACTATATTTTGTATGAAACAATTTATTTGATTCAGGAAAGCTTAGAATTTCAAGAAGAATTGGAACTTCCGATGTATGATAATTATGAATATTTTACGGATTTCCAGAACTTAATTGTATCTTCATACAACAGCATGAATCAGGAATTGCTTGACTTCTTAAGTAATGAAGAAAAGCAATATGAATTAGAAAATTACAGTTATCTTTTAATGGAATATGTCGTATATTATAGTTGGATAGGAGAGTTTGAACAGATCGTTCAAGATTCAGAAAATATTTTGCTTTTAGAGCAAGATAGGGAATCGATTGAAAAGTCATTGGCTGTTTTAATTGAATATATTTTTCTTGTACAAGATTCAATAGAGTTACCGCTTAATAATTTGATTGACATGATTGAAAATGACACACTAACAAACACACAAATCATAAACATCAAAGATCAAATTGTATATGGCATATATGAAAACTTACCATCTAAAGAAGTTTTATCAGAGGCTTTTGAGGTTCTTTTATCACTAAGTAATTACCAAACTGGTGAAGTAGAGTTCGTTTTAGAAGACGGAGAAATTCTAGCAAATAATGTACTGCTTTCTGTAAAGCTTTTTGCAGAGTTTATGTATATGATTGATGTTGAAGATTTAGAAGAATTACTTGATATATTAGATCGTGCAGAATCTTCTCCTTCGGCAAATATAGATATTCTTGTATTTGGAGCACAAACAATACTAAATTACTACGATGGTTATCAAGAAACAATTATGGAATTAAAAGAAGCAAATTTATCAATTTTTGATAGTTCAATATCAAATTTATTGTTCTCATCGTTTGGAGAAGACTTTAAAGAGTTATTTTCATTGCTTGTAAATGTTAATGAACAATTTTTATTAGATTACATGAGAACATTTGTATCAACTAAAGGAGAGTTATTTAAGTTACTTGTTGAGCCTTCACAAGAACAATTTTCTTTAAATGAAGTGATTACACAATTGCTACCTTATTCTGAAATAACTGTAGAAAACCTTGATGACGAAGTACTCAAGGAGATTATCGATCAAGTAGCGGCCATCTTTACTCAAATGTTATTTCAAGAGGATCAAACGGCAAATAATTCAGATAACTCATTAACTGAAGATGTAGCAGTAATCTTAAATTCATCACTTAGATTTATTGCTGTAGTTTTAGAGACATTAGGTAATAATGACTTAGATAATTTGATTTTTTCTACAATGGTAGAAGATCCGAATGCATTTGCTGTAGAATTTGCATCTATACTTGTTGAACTAGGATCAAACGAGAAGTATGAAGCATTGTTTAATGAATTTACTACATCATTATCTTCGATTCTTACTAATCAGAATGTACTTGAAATGTTTGAAATGTCACAAGAGGATTCATTAGCTTTAGTTGAAATGGTAGTTGATTTTGAATCTGAGCTATTCGAATATTTTCAGGCATTGTCTCAAATAGATCTATCAAATATTACAGAGGAAAATTACGAACTTATTGAACAGTTTTACATTATATTGACAGGACTTTTGAGTGATGGAGGAAATGAGTTTGAAGAGCCACAATTGACTATTCAGTTTGATTCTTTTGATAGCTTGTTGATCATTTCAAATGAAAATGATTATGCAGTAGTTTTAAATGTATTTGTATTTGGATATTCAACCACATCGGAGTGGACAGAAGTATTATTGCCAGGAGAAAGCGTATTTATTTTAGTTACAAATGTAGACGGTTTAGATTCCTTTGATGTTGGGGTTGATATTTATTCCGAGGATGATACTTATTTAGGATATACTAGTCAATATATAGAATTAAATTCTCCAGAGAATTTACCAATAAAAGACCAAGCAATGCTTGGTTTTTTTATGCTATACTTAGACATATGAAAACTTTAGTTAAAGATATTCGAATAGTTACAAAAAAAGATATTCAATCTGTTTTGGATCAAAATATGCCTATTGCTTTTCCAACCGAAACGGTTTACGGACTAGGTGCAAAAATTGATGATATCAAAGCTATAAAAAAAATATTCATGCTTAAGAAAAGGCCGTTGAAAAATCCTATGATCGTTCATGTTTCAAATCAAAAAATGATATCGTCTGTTGTTTTAAATATTCCAAAAGATGCAAAAAAACTTATAAAAAATTTTTTTCCAGGGCCCTTGACATTAATTTTGAAAAAGAAAAAAACATTAAATAGTCTAATTACTGCAAATATGGAGACTGTAGGAATTAGAATGCCTTCAAATAAATCAGCTCTTAAATTATTAGATCTAATTGGTCAACCAATTGTTGCACCTTCTGCAAACGTATCAGGTAAACCTTCTTCAACAAATTATAAACATGTGCTAGATGATTTTGATGGAAAAATCCCCTTGCTAATTAAAGGCGAAGAAATTTCACTAGGGATTGAATCAACAATAATTGATATGACAGTAAATCCCTATGTTATTTTGAGACCGGGCATAATTACCTCAGATCAAATTGAAAAAGTGCTTTTAAAAAAGTTAGGAACAGCAAGTAAAACAATAGCACCCGGAATGATTTATCCCCATTATGTCCCATCAAAACCTTTGACGGTTTTAGAAGGAGATTATGATCAAATAAGAAATTTTTTAAAATCAAAAGAAGGTTCAATTTTTATTGGAGATTCTTTAAAATACAAGGACATTCCAAACTTTGTATCAATGGGAGAAGGCAAAGACCAATTGATAATAAATCTCTATAAAACATTGAGAAGTTTGGATAATTACAAATGTGAAGAAGTATTTACACACGTCGTTGATCATAGAGGTTATATGAATAGATTAATGAAAGCATCTGAAGGAAGAGTAATAAAGTTAAGTATTGAAAATTGAAAACACTTTAATTTCATACAAGAAAATAATCATTACATAAGTTGAGCTTTTGCTTTGGTCAATAAAACCAAATATAAAGGCACCAATAAATATAAAACACCAAGATATAAAATTCTTTTTAATTTTAAGATTTATCAATAGCAAAGATAGAATCAATGACAGTATGTATGCAAACAAAGACGTAAAGATTGAATTTGGAAACAAGAATAATAATAATATCGGTTCAACGTTTAACAGAGAGTATATATATAAAAAAGATTTTTTTTTATTTAATGATTGAAAAAAAGATGTATTTTTTAAGAAAAATATATTTAAAAACATGTAAAGGACTAATGTTAGAAGCATGATGTATACATAAAAATTTGAAAATAATTCTAGTCCCTCTAAATAAAATAAAACCCCATTAAAAAACAACAAAGATAATAAAAATGATATCAATGATTTCAAGCTTATTTTTGATTTGAATAAAGGAGATTTTTTCAATGTTTTTTTAGTCATGATAATTCCTAAGATTTTAAGTTTAAAGTATGATAAAATTATAACATAGATGAGTAAAACTAATAAAAAGAACCAAATAATTGATAATTTTTATAATGAAAATTATACTCTTATTGATGTTAGATCAAAAGAAGAGTATGTTTTGGGTCATTTAAAAGGTTCAATCAATTTTGAACTTGAAAAATTATTTAAAAATTATAAAATAAAGCTGAATAAAAAGAGTACATACTTATTATACTGTCATTCTGGAAATCGCAGCCAAATAGCCATGGATTTTTTGCATTCAAAAGGCTATGAGAATATTTTCAATATTGGTGGAATAATTGATTTTCCAACTGAAATGTTAGATATGGATAACAATGAAGAAAATTATTACTAAAAAGAAAAGGAAGTAAAAAAATGCAAAAAATTTTTTTTGTTGAAGATGATGATGGAATTAACTTTATAATTAAAAAAACATTAGATAATTCAAACTTTAAAAGCGAAGGTTTTAAAAAAGGACTTCATTTTATAGAAAAGTTCAAGGAAGAAAAGCCATCACTTGTTTTGTTAGATTTGATGCTTCCAGATGTTTCAGGATTTGAATTGATTAAGTATATAAGAAAAACAGATCAAAAAATACCGATTATTGTAGTATCTGCTTTTCAAGATGAAACTCAAAAAGTTCAAGCATTTGATTTGGGTGCGGATGATTATATTGTAAAACCTTTTGGAATATTAGAATTAACATCTAGAATAAAGTCAAAACTTAGAAAGGTTTCAGTTGAATTGACATTAAGTTTTGAGGATTTAGTCATGTATCCTAAAAAGAGAATTGTTCAAAATAAACTAAAAAAAATTAACCTTACTGTTAAGGAGTTTGATATATTAAAATATATTTTGATTAACAAGGAAAACATTGTAAGTAAAGAAGAAATATATAAGAGCGTGTGGAATTCAAATGTTTTTGTTGAATCAAGGACATTAGATGTTCACGTTAAATCATTAAGAAAAAAATTAATTGATTGTAATGTTAACTTTCTTATAAAAACTGTTCGCGGAATAGGATATAAAATTGAAAAAAAGATATGAAAAATTAAGAAATAAAATAATATCTATTGGATTATTTTTAGCAATAGTGTTTTCAATATTAAGCTTAATTTTCGATTTCAAAATCACAATCTTTGCTAATCTTATTTTATTAATTGGTGTTTTTTGTTATCTAATTTTTGCCAGTTTTAAAGAAAAGAATTCAAAAAAATTAGTTAAATCAAACAAACTCGTAAATTCATTAGAAAATTTAAAATCAAAAGACATTAGATATTTTAATCAAGGAAACAACGAGGGCAAGACAAATGAAAAAAATATCTCATTAGCATTTCAAATGCTTGAAAAAATTCACAATGCAGTTGCTGTTCTTGAAAAAGATAATCTAGTCATGTTTTTTAATAATGCATTCAAGAATTTATTTAAAATAGAAAAGTTTGAAAAAATAAAATTTGAAAAGTTAAATATTCCGATTAAACTTATTGAATTTCTTGCTAAATACAATAAATCAAAAACGAATAATTTCAGACTAATATATGATGAAAAAAATTATGTAATAGTTTTTCATGAATTGAAACTAGATTTTTTGAATTCATATACGGTTATTACAATTAATGATGTAACATTAGAAACAACAATATCAAATTTAAAAAAAGATTTTATTTCTTACGCATCTCATGAGCTCAAGTCTCCATTGACATTAATAAAGGGTAATGCTGAACTATTAAAGCATGGAATGGTTGAGGATGAGGAGTACAAAAAAGTAGTATCGAATATTTCAAAACAAACAGATTTAATGAGCAATATTATTGAAGATATGTTGATGCTTTCTAGGTTAGAAAACTTCAAAGAGTCTCAAGATGTAGAAATGAATTTAAAAGAAAAAATTAACGAAATCTTAGAATTGATGAGACCACTGATTATAAAAAAGAACATTTCGATTATTACTAATTGTGAAAATATAAAGTACAATGCTGATCCAATGGATATAATGAAGTTATTAAAAAACATAATTGAAAACGCAGTTATATATTCAAAAAACAATTCAAAAATAGAAATAAACTTACTCAGAACCAACAAAATGATTATATTTATTGTCAAAGATAATGGAATCGGAATACCTTTGGAGCATCAAGAAAGAATATTTGAAAGGTTTTATAGGATAAATTCAAACAACAAAAAAGAAGGAACGGGTCTCGGTTTAGCGATAGTTAAACATGTTGTTCAAAAATATAAGGGTAAATATATAATAAAATCTAAACCAAATTATGGGACAACGTTGCAGATTGAATTACCCACAAAAAAAATCAAGGAAAACCCTTGATTTTTTTTAATAATTAATATATTATTAGAAACAATAATATACACATCAATGTGTAAAAATTTTTTTATTATTAGGTGGAAATCGATTGATAGTTGTATATGATTCATTAACGGGAAATACTAAAAAAGCAGCAGAAAAGCTCGGAATGAAGACAAAAAAAATAAATAGTTATGAAAATGATGATGATGAAAAAGTTTTTTTAATGACCAGGTCCCAAGGGTTTGGTGAAGTTCCAAAAACTACATTAGAATTCTTAAATAAATACTCAAAAAGAGTTGTTGGAGTTGCAGTTTCAGGTAATAAAAATTGGGGAAAAAATTTTGGAAAAGCTGGAAGAATCATTGAATCTAAATATAATATTCCACTAGTTTGTATATTTGAAGGAATAGGATTCGATCAAGAAATAAAAAAAATTAAAGATTTCTTGTTAAGGTCTATTTAAAGGAATTTTTTTTTCCAAAAAGATCGTAAATATTTAAAGTAAATTTAAGATATAGTGTAAAATTAAAATAAACTAATCATAGTCAGACACCAAAGATAAAAAAGAGGTGAATTGTATGGATCGTTCAATGATTCCAGAATGGATAATACTAAACAATCAAATAATAGATGAAAATGGAGAAATTAAAAGCCTTAATAAAGACAAAGATGCAGTGAGATCTTATTTTTTAAATTACGTTAATAAAAAAACACAATTTTTTCATTCTCTCGAGGAAAAAATTGAATATCTAATTGAAAACGAATATTATGAATCTAGAATATTTAAACCATATACAATGAAGCAGATTCATGAAATATATAACATAGCATACAAGGCAAAATTTAGATTTCCATCTTATATGGGGGCATTTAAATTTTATAATGATTATGCACTAAAATCCCGAGACGGAAATAATTTTCTAGAGAGGTATGAAGACAGATTATCCGTAAACGCCCTCTACCATGCTGGAGGAGATTTTCAGAAGGCAAAACGTATAATTCATTCTCTTATTTCTCAGGATTTTACTCCCGCAACACCAACTCTTCTTAACACGGGTAAAAGACATAGAGGAGAATTTGTCTCGTGCTTCTTGATGGAAGCTGGTGATTCATTAAATGATATTTCTAGAATTTCAGAGTTTTCTATGCAACTATCCAAAATCGGCGGCGGTGTTTCAATTAATCTATCAAATCTAAGAGCTAAAGGTGAATCTATAAAAGGAATACCTAACGTTTGTAAAGGTGTAGTTGGTGTTATGAAACTACTAGATAATAATTTCAGATATGCAGATCAGATGGGTCAAAGAACTGGAGCAGGTGCTGTGTATTTGAACGTTTTTCATTCAGACATTGAAGATTTTTTACAAACAAAAAAATTAAATGCTGATGATGACATTAGAGTAAAAACGTTATCTATGGGTGTGGTAATCCCAGATAAAATGATAGAGTTAGCAAAAGAAAATAAAGATATGTATGTGTTTTACCCACATACAGTTTTCAAAGAGTATAATATAGATTTTGCAGATATATCAATCGATATGAATAAATGGTATGATATTTTGGTAGAAAACCCAAATGTTAGAAAAAGAAAAATTAGTCCTAGAAAACTACTCGATCAAATCGCATCACTTCAAGGAGAGTCGGGTTATCCATATATAATGTTTTCTGACAACGTAAACAATGCTAACCCACTTAAAGATAAAGTTAAATTTTCAAATTTATGTACTGAAATCCTTCAACCAACAATAACATCTCATTATGGTGATTACGATAAAAGAGACAAGGATGATATCGGAATGGATATATCATGTAACTTAGCTTCGGGACACATGGGAAATATGATCAAACACAATTCTATAAGAGAAACCGTTAGATCTGCAATGGATATCATGAACTCCGTTTCGAAAGTTACTCATTTAGGATACGTTCCCGCCGTGGCAAAGGCAAACAAATTAAACAGATCGATCGGTTTAGGTATAATGGGGCATCATGGATTTATTTCAGAAAAATATATTTCATATGGTAGCGAGGAAAACTTAGATCTTATTGACGTGTTTTTCAACACTTTAAATTATTACTCACTAGAGTATTCTATGGAACTTGCAAAAGATTCAGGCGAAAAATTTTATAAATTTGATGAATCAAAATATGCTGACGGATCGTATTTTAAAGGGCGCGGAGAAATATTGCCAAAAACAGAAAAAGTAAAAGAAATATTCAAAAATATTAAAATACCAAGTGACCTTGAATGGAAAGAACTAAAAACGAATGTAATGAAGTATGGTTTATATAATTCTCACAGATTAGCTGTTGCACCTAACGGTTCAATTGGATATGTTATGAGTGCAACACCATCTCTTACGCCAGTAAAACAGCTTGTTGAAGAGAGAACTTATGGCAACTCTAAAACATACTTCCCGATGCCAGCTCTTAAAGATGCTTCATTCATGTATGAAACAGCATACAAGATGGATAACTTTAAAATTATTGATGTTATTGCAACAGCACAAAAGCATGTAGATCAAGGTATATCATTTGAGTTAGCTATTACTAGCGATGAGACTACAAGAGATTTGCAAAAATATTATCTTTATGCTCATTATCAGGGTATTAAAACTTTATATTACACTCGAACTCAAAAATTAAAAATTGATGAGTGTGAATCATGTGCTGTATAGGAGGAAAAAAATGGCCAGAAAACCAATAAAAAAAACAAAAAGAAAAACAACAATTGAATTTCCACAACCAATAGATTTTGACGGTGCTAATTGGAATCAACCAGAAGATGAATATACACAATTTTTTTATGAACAAAATTTATCTCAATTTTGGAGACCAGAAGATATCTCTCTTCAACCTGACTTAAATGTTTGGGATATCTTGCCTGATGAGGTGAAAGATGCATATTCTAAAAATCTCGTAGTATTGACATTCTTAGATACTTATCAAGGAGATGTTGGTATGCCTGTTGTTTCAAGATCTTTAGATGACAGGTTTCATCAGAGAAAAGCTGTACTTAATTTTATGGCTGCAATGGAAAACGCTGTTCATGCAAAGAGTTACTCTAACATTTTCATGACTTTTTTGCCATCATCAAAAATTAATGAGTTGTTTAATTGGGGTGAAAAAAATCAAAATCTTCAAAATATCATGAGTATGGTTGTTGGAACCTATGAAGTTTTAGATCGTTATACGTATACCAGAAATTACGAACCTCAAAAGGTAGATTTTACTGAGGATGAGTTTTTAGAAGCCCAATGGAAAGCAATGACTGCATCGGTTTTTCTTGAGACTTGGTTATTTTATAGTGGTTTTTATTATCCTTTGTATTTTTATGGTCAAGGAAAACTCATGCAAGCAGGAGAAATGGTTAATTTGATTTTGAGAGATGAATCGATTCACGGTCTATATGTAGGAAAATTAGCTCAAGAAATATTTCAGGAATTTGATGAAGCAAAAAAAGAGGAATTAAAGGGCTGGATGTTCAATCTTTTACACAAACTATACAAAGAGCAATCTGAACTAGTTGAGTCAATTTATGATCCAGTTGAACTTTCTCACGATGTCAAAATTTTTGTTAGATATAATGCTAATAAAGCACTTATGAACCTAGGATTTGACCCTGTCTATCCTCAGGAAGAAGTTAACCCAGTCATTATAAATGGACTAAATACAGAAACTAAAACAATGGATAATTTTTCAATGAAGGGCAATGGATATCAAAAGATGAAATCAGAATCTTTAAAAGATCAAGATTTTATTTTTAATAAAGAAAGAATAGCAGGATAACTCATGAAAATAAAATTATTAACAAGAAAGAATTGTCCGAATTGTAATGGACTAAAATTATTTTTAGAAAAAGCGTTGAATAATAAATATAAAGATAAAATAGAAATATTGGAAGAAGAGCAAAACAGAGATATTGTAGGTGAATTAATAAAAAAATTTAATATTCAATCTTTTCCAGCCATGATTAAAGGTGAAAATGTTCTTGTTGGATTTCAGCCCTCAAAATTAATTAATTTTTTAGAAACAAATGCGTAAAATTAAAGTGCTCATAAAGAGCACTTTTTTATTATATGGCAGGGGTAGCAGGATTTGAACCCACACTAACGGTTTTGGAGACCGCTGTGCTACCATTGACACCATACCCCTACGTAAAAAAAGTATAACATAATTTAATTGAAATTCAATAAAAAAATGTTAAATTAATCTTTAAAAATTGCATTAGATTTTTGTTTCAAACTCTCTTTTTTTGACTTCGATTTTATATATTCAATTACTTTTGTATTAAAAAATAGAAAATATGTTAAAAAAAGTACAAAAATAATATATACAATATTTATTCTATCTGAAACGTAATTGTATTGACTGATATCTGGTTTTTGTAAATTTAGATTTAGAGATGCAATTTGCTCTTCGGTTGGTATATAATTCTCAAAATTTGAAATTAAATTGTATTGAGATTCCTCTATATTAAAGTTTTCGAATTTATGAGTCGCTGCGGCTCTTGATGGTTCCTTTGTTGCTAAAAAAGAAAAATGATCATTAAATGTATAATCATCACCTTCAGATAATCCAAAAGTGAGTTCAATTCTCTTTATCTCTACATAATCTTGATTTTCAGGATCTAAATTGAATCCTAGATAATCAAACATGAAAAATATTGGTAGATTATCATAGCTAAAATTTTTTTCAGGATCAAAAACTATTGTTTTTCTAGATTGATATTCTCCACCATAAAAAAAGGTTTTTTCATCCATTTCAATTGTTAATTTAAAAATCTTGTTTTCGGTTTCAGAATCAAAATTATAAAAGTTATAAACCATTATTGCAAAACCGTCTACGCCTAAGTCTTCAGATAGCGCACCTACAGTTTTTATGACAACCGAAAACTCTTCTCCCTCTGTATCACTGGTGAATTCAAAAAGATTTGGCTCTTCACGAAAATAACTCAATCCCAACAAAGTATTCATATGTATCATGTAATCATTAGGAGAGTTAATTGAGTTTTTTGCATTTTCATTGTAGTAGGTTGATAACTGTTGAACTTGTCCAAATCCAAAGATTTGTAATCCAACAAAAAGTACTACTATAAAATATAAGATTCTCCATATCCATTTAATCATTTTTTTCTCCTGAATAAGTATACATTTATTATATAGTAATCATGCTAAAAAAACTGTAAAATTCCTTTACATAGAAAAAAAATATTGTATAATAGGTTTGCGCTAAGATCTGGCGGTCGTGGCGAAGCGGTTAACGCATCGGGTTGTGGTCCCGACATTGGTGGGTTCGACTCCCATCGGCCGCCCCATAAAAAATAGGCCCATAGCCAAGGGGTAAGGCAAGGGACTTTGACTCCCTGATCGTTGGTTCAAATCCAGCTGGGCCTGCCATAATTTAATAATAATATCTTATAAGCGGGTGTGGCGAAATTGGCAGACGCACTAGACTTAGGATCTAGCGCCTTACGGCGTGCAGGTTCAAATCCTGTCACCCGCACCAACTTGTTCTTCAAAGCTTGATTTTTTTCAGGTTTTTTTTGTACACTATTTTCGATAATTTATTTTATACTTTGATTTTTACAATTTATCAGTTAAAATAGAAACTAAATTATTTTAGAAATAGAGGATATGTATGAAAAATAACAAAATTTTTAAGTTAAGTTTTGCCTTCCTTGGTTTGCTTTTCCTCATAGCATGTTCTGGAGAAGTAGAAACTAATTCACCTCCTACTATCACGGGTGTATTAGACCAGACTGTTGAAGTGGGCACTGAGGTTGACTTTTTAAATGGAGTAACTGCATCAGATCCAGAAGATGGAGATCTAACTGCCTCAATAGAAGTTGATTCAAGTCTTGTTGACCTAGATACAGTAGGCACCTACACAGTAACTTATTCTGTTTCCGATTCTGAAGGTCTTTTATCGGAGGTCACAGCGACTATAACGGTAACTCCTAAAGCCGAATTAACTGACGAAGATAAAGCAAGAGAAGATCTTGATGCTTATGTTTCTTGGCTTCAAAACAATCCAGGAGAACTAAACTTGATTAAAAGAGGTGAAGTTCATAGATCCATAGTCACTTGGAGATCAAATTCACCATATTTATCAAATGATGGAGTGTTATTGCCCTTGCCTTATGGTATGGAATCAGCAACTGCATCCTACACAGGCACATTCAAATATAGAGATGCTATTGTCACAGAAACTTTTGAAATAGACTTGAAACCTATGGAGCCTGTAGTGATAGAATCAGCAAGAGTTGTTCCATTTACTAATACAACAACAGAATACTCTGTTGAAAATGGAGAATTAACCCTATATTTCGAAGCTGGCGGATATGTTCCATATGTTAAAGTTCAAGATTTTTTTGATCTTTTAGAAGGTTTTATTGATCCTGAACTTGAAATGACAGCAACAACAGCAGGTAACGTTCTAACTTTGTTTTATCAGTATTATGACGAAGATGAAGATGAGACATATGATTTAGAATTAATTATTGATGCTGAAGCAAACACATTGACTACTAATGATCCAGGTTTTTACTGGGCATATATCTACTCTACGGAGACAAATTATGGAAGACATATAGTTTATGATTACGATAATCCAGATTACCATTATGTCGAGGGAACTGATGTAGTTTATGAACTTAATAAATTCAACTTAGACATAGTTGTACATGAAGGCGAAATAGTAATGCCTTTCTACACAGTAAATCAATTATTTGCTGGTTCAAGCTACTACAATGTATATTACAACAACCAATCTTTATACGGAATTTATGCAACTCCAGATGAAGATAGCGACGAATATAGAGATATGAAAACATCAGATATGAATGGTGAAGAATTTCCGGACGATTTAGTAATTCATAATTTTAATGTTTTAGCATTTAATTTAGAATATTTTTATGGATTAAAAGAGCTGTTAGAAATTGAAAGTTTCTACGAAATTATGTATCCGTTAGGATCAAGGTTGCTTTCTAGAGATCCAGCTACTTTTGATCTCGCACTAAGAGAGCTATTACTTAAAAAAATTGATGAACCACACACATCATACAATTATCCGGGATACTTTAATGAACCAAACGATCCAGGCCCACCAACAAACAATTTAAGTTACTATGGTCCAAGGTTCCAAGGTTGGTATTATGATGGATTCATAGATGTTGATGATGCAATTGGTGAAAAATGGGGAGAAGCAAGTGGAAATTCTTGGAATGCAAATTCAGGACTAAGACCAGATTACTGGTTCTTGGATGACGTTAAAAGTAGTGTTGTAATTACACTCAATGGATTTAGTACATCTGATATTGAAGAATCAGAAAGCTTAGATTCAAGTATTGTTGCTAATATCTTAGAAATACCAAATTCAGAATTCCTGCCCGCTTTCCCGGCAAACTCTAAGGTAGGAAAATCAAAAATCTTTTACTACAATGAATCAGACAATGCCTACAGACAAGTTAGTCTTCTTGTAAAAGGTTATTCATCTGATGTTGTTGAAGAATATGAGGCTGCTCTTGCAAGCGCGGGATTCACTCATGTAAGTGAGGAAACAAATGTATCTCTCAAGGAAAACGGATACCATACGTATGAGTTAGACGGAAAAATGTATATGGTTCAGTTAGCATATGATGAAGAAAACAGTTTATTCTATGTTGGAGTTGCTAACGAAACCCCTGAATCCTTTGTTAGCGAATGGCCTTTTGAAGCTGATGTCGAGGAATTGGTCGACGGGGATAGTGCAGTATACCTTGAAATGGTTCTTGACAAAATAATGGCTGAGTCACCAAATCTTCAAAATGCAATGTTAGACTTGACATGGAATACAGGAGGGAATGTTGGTGCGTTATATAGAGTAGTTGGATTTATAACAAGTCAACCATTTATGGTTTCAAGAATTTCAGGCGCATCAGGTAGCGCAAGCAGTTCATTTGTAATTATCGATGGTGTACCAGTTTATGAAAACTTAAATTGGGCTTTGTTAACATCTCCATTAACATTTAGTGCAGCCAATTCGATGGCAACAATATTCAAAATGAATAATTTAGGTACGGTCATTGGATTAAAATCAGGTGGAGGAGCTTCCTCAATCACTCCAATATTGCTACCAAGTGGAACTTCGTTTACAATGAGTTCTAACAGTATTAATGCTACAAGATCGGGTTCAGGTACAGAAGAAGATCCGTATGTTTACGAAAACAATGAATATGGAATTGAACCTGATATTTTGATTGATATCGAAAAATTATATGACGAGGTAACATTACTTACAGCATTTAACTAAAATTCATTTTACAAAGCCATTTCGAGTTAAGAAAACGTTTTCAAAAAAAAAACAGACCTCTTAATTTTGAAATGGTTTTTTTTTTGGTATAATAAAAAATAATATAAAAAAAGGAGAGTACTTAATGAAAATTTCTAAAAAAATATTAGGATTATTCATGTTGTTATTCGCTACAGTTCTTTTAGCATCTTGTGGCGAAGCTGACTTAGCACCAACTTTAGCTGGTGTCGAAAGTCATACAATGGCTGTATTCGAAGAGTTCGATCCGATGGCAGGCGTTACCGCAATGGACGAAGAAGACGGTGACTTAACTGCTGCGATTACTTACGAAAGTACAGTCGACAACTTAGTTGCGGGCTCTTACACTGTTACTTACACAGTAACTGACAGTGCAGGAAATGTTACTACAGCTACACGTTCAGTAACTGTTAATCCTCCAGCTCCAGAAAATTATCCTTTGGCTCAATATCAAGAAGGTGTGAACTTATCACTTCTAGATGGTGTTCAAAAAGATAAATTATTTGCTGCTGCAGAGGCTTACTTACTTGAAAATGTTATTGCTGGGGTACCATTGTATCGTTCTGCATCACGTGTTATGTTCTCAAGTAGAACTCAATTGTTCTCAGAAGAATATAACGGTGTATTAGGATTTGGTACAGGATTCTCGCAATTTACTGCTGATGACTCAACAGTAGAAATGTTGCCAGGACAAATGGGTAATGCGGGAGAATATACATGGCGTAGTTCATTCTCAACTAACCCGACTACATTTAACCCTTGGTTAGCAGATGATTCAGTATCAAGTGATTTTATAGCTACCTTTACTGGTGGATTCTATGAATTCTACTTCGATGCTTCAAAAACAGGATATGAAATTTTACCATCTATGGCTGCTTCATTACCAGTTGCTGTAAATCCAGAAACAATTAATGGTAAAGATTATTCAACAGTATGGCAAATTCCTGTTCGTGACGACTTAGTATGGACATTCCACCCAGACATAGACACATCAAGTTTTGCAGAAGGTTTTGAAAAACTTGACGCTTCTGACTGGTTATGGACATGGAGATATGCAATGGAACAAGAATGGTTCCGTGCGATATCTGGTGGTGGAGACTTCATTACTAAAGGTGTCAAAGGTGCTGCAGAATTTATTGCAGGTACAGGATCATGGGAAGATGTTGGACTTAAATTGGTTGATGGTAATACTATTCAAATTGAATACGTAAGTCAACAATCCGAATTTGATATTGTATACGGTTTAACTGGTGCATCACTTGCAGCATTGAACCAAGAATTATACGAATCACTTGGTGCAACTGACGAAGAACGTGAAGCTGCATACGGACAAGGTCCACTTTCAGTAGCTGCAAATGGTGAATATTACTTAGATCTATATACACCAGATCAGTTAATTACTGTTACTAAAAACATGAGTTATGTAGATTCAGACACATATTTCTACACTGGCCAACAGTTTAGATTTATCGAAGGTTCTGAACAATTATTTGAAGAATTCTTAGCGGGTAGATTGGAAAGTGCGTCCGTTCCATCTTCTAGAGTTGATGAGTTCTTAGCAGACCCACGTGTTAAGACATCACCAGGTGCAACCACTTGGAGATTGATGATGAACATGTTTGGTACTGAAGCGAATCGTGATGCTTATATTGCTGAAAATCCAGGTGTAGGTATTGATCCGGACTTTGTTCCTGAACCTATTCTTTCATATAAAGCATTCCGTCAAGCGTTATACTATGGTTTCGATAGATACACTGCTGCGATTGAAGTTGTTAAAACTTACTTACCAGCACATACTCTATTTGCACCTACTTACTTCTTAGATGGTTCATCTGGATTAAGTGTTAGAACCGGTGCGGCTGGTGCTGCAAACGTTTCTAATTTTGGTGGAGAATCAAACGGTTACTTCCCAGATGCTGCATTAGATTTATTTAAAGAATCCGTAGCAGCAGCAATTGCAGATGGTCATTACGCTGCAGGTACTGCTGAAGCATATACAGAAATTGAATTAGTATTAACTTGGGCATCAAGTGGTAACACTGCTGCACAAGCTATGGTTGCTGAATTAGAAAGACAGTACGAAGAATTACTAGTTGATGATGTAAATTACGTTAGAGTTGTATTAACTGTTAACGATGTTGCATTCCCTGGTAACTACTACGATTACATGATGCCAGCTAAGACTGACTTAGGTATTGGTGGTATCTCTGGTTCATTACTTGATGCACCAGGATTCTTAGATGTCTTCTCAGATGACAACCGTGGTGGATTTACTCTTAACTGGGGTAAAGACACAACAACTGCAAATATTCCTGTTTCTTATACTAACCTTGAAGGTGAAGTAGTTTATGAGACTTGGGGATACAACGCACTTGTTACTGCTCTTGTAGAGAAAGTTTACGTTCGTGATGGAGTTGAGCAATCAGCATGGACTTCAGCAGAAGCCCTCATCGCAGCTTACGTAGACATGGCTGGTGAAGAAGTTGAATCATCCGCAGATGGAACTGCTCTTGCAGAAACATTTGAAGGAATGACAATGGCTGAATTAGCTGAAGAAGCTGGTGTTGATACAATGCATGCGTTCACAGTTGCAACTGTATCAGGTAAAAACTACCTATTCTTAGTTGCCGAAACATTTGGTGAATTCACATTACATAAACAACAATCATTGATCACTGAAGCTGGTGCAGCTTGGGAAGCATGGGCAACAGCAGCATATGGTTCATCTTATGGATTTACTGCTAGAGAAGCGGTCTTATTGACTGACGATAATATTGGTGCAAACGAATATATTCAAGGTTTATTTGATGAATATGATGCAGATGGAAATCTTACAAATGATGTTGTAATTACAACTGTTGCACAATTCTTAGAACTCCAATACGGTGAAGAAGAAGTTCCACCATATGTTGAAGTTTATGCTCTAACATACTTCTATAATGGACTTTCTGCAGACGCAAGCGATGCAATCCTTGTCCAAAATATCAATGGATACTTCGTGTTCCTAGAGTGGTTATAATATTGTAATAATATTGATTAAAAGGCTATGATAATTCATAGTCTTTTTTTTTTTCTTAAATAATAACTTTTTTCTCTTTATGAAAATGTTTTCAATAGAAATGAAGTATAAATTATGATATAATATTTTTAAAATAATTAAGGTGATATTTGAATGACAAATTACATATTACAGAGGATTGCTTGGATTTTTGTTATATTAATTACAACATTAACAATTACATTTGTTTTGTTAAAACTAGCTCCAGAGTTTCCGCCCACAAAAAATGATGAAAGAGATATTTGGTTAACACGTCAGTACAATGACGGTTATTATACTTTGGAAATTTATTCGATAAGTGATCCAGAAGATGTTCAAAGAGTCGATGAAATTAGACTTGAAGAAGGGGTAAATAAAACTATTTTTATTGTTAACCCGGTAAGTGACTCAACAGTCTTTAAAGTTTTTAGAAGAGTACCAATTTTTGAGCAGTACATGACATGGCTCAATAATGTTATAACAGAATTCAATTGGGGTACATCAAGTAAGGTAAGAGTTAATGTTCCAGCATTTACATTAATTTCATCTAGATTTCCGATAACAATTAGATTAAATCTTTTAACACTGGCATTTTATATTCCGTTTGGATTTTTATTTGGTATCTTAGCCGCATTAAATAAAGATTCGTGGATAGATAACCTCATGCAAGTCATCATCATTGTTTTCATTTCCTTACCGGCATTGGTTTTTGTTTTATTACTTCAAATAGTTTTAGGATATCAATTAGAGTGGCTACCGCCCTTGTTTCCGATAATAGAGTTAGAGTCAGCAGCCCGTGTAGCTTCGGGATATATTATCCCTGTTATCGCTGCAGGTTTACCTGCAATTGCTGGACTAACAAGACTATTAAGAGCAGAATTGTCAGAAGTTCTAACGTCTGAATTTTTACAATTAGCAAAGACAAAAGGTTTATCATATAGACAAGCAGTTGTTCGACACGCGATAAGAAATTCAATGGTCCCAATGATTCCCGTAATTATCGGATCTTTTGCAGGGTTGTTGAGTGGGTCCTTTATTCTTGAGCGAGTTTATTCTATTCCAGGTATTGGTCGAGTCACATTGACTGCACTTGCAGCAGGTAATTATGATTATAATGTACTGATGGTTTCTAGTGCCTTCTATGGTGTTATTGGTCTTTTTGCTGTATTAATTGTTGATTTATCTTACGGAATTATTGATCCAAGAATAAGAATGGGGGCAAAAAAATAATGCAAAAAAAATATGATAAAGAAATGTTCTCATTAGTTCAAGAGAATGATAGGTTAAAAGATAAACCTTTAAAGACAAAACAATTAACATATTTTCAAGATGCAATGTTAAGATTTACAGTTAATAAATATAATGTTATCGCATCAATTATTTTGTTTATAATGATTCTTTTATCAATTTTTGTACCTATTTTAACTCCTGAAAGGTTGTATTCAACAACAAATTCAGAATTATCAGTATTACCCCCTAGAGTTCCTTTGCTTGAGGATATAGGTATTTTGGATGGGTTTAAAGAATATGAAAATCAGCCAATAGATAGAGATACAATTGATCCTGAAACAGGACTCGGATATCCAACTTTAGGATTTGTTGCAGAGTATATTGATATGGATTCACTTGAAAATCAAATTGTAGTTGGTAATGATAGAAGTCCACTTTTTGTTGGTGGTATGAATGAGTTATATGTTAACATTGATCGATCATCTTATTCTATTATTTCTTATGAGAGATTATTTTTTATGGAGAATTATGAGATTGAGATAAATTTAGAGTTCATTGATTCAAGAGGAACACTAGAAGTATATTTCTCTGACTCAAACTTGGTTGCTAATTATGATGGATGGAATGATGAAAAATTAATTTTATTAGGTGAAATTGATAAAGCAGGATTATCAGTAATAAAAAATATGGATTTATCACAATTTCAATCAGGATTTCTAGTATTGAAGTATAATTTATCTCAACCTAGTGAACTTGGTTTAGAAAGAGCAGTTTTGGATTATGTTAGAGTAGTTGACTCAGAAAATCAAGAAGTTATAAAAGAGTATTCGGGTTATGATTTGTCTTCTTTTCCTGTGTTTGTCTTTGATTCGTCTATTGAGAATGGTCGATATCTAAGGTTAAATGCTGAAATGACAGTGGCATCATTCAAATATGATGAGTATAGTGCATTATTTTCTGATAAACCTAGAACAATAGGTGCAAATGAATATAATCAAATATTACTTGACAATCCAGGTATGGAAGAGTCTATCAATGTCGATCCTGAAAATCCAGATTCTTGGTCATTTGATGAAGGGTTTCCCTTATCTGAAGTTACAAGTGTTGATAGAATAATTATTGCTGGAAGAGAATACGTAAATTATAAAGTTCAAATGAATGGAAGGTATTCTTTAGGTTTTGAAACCACACCATACTTTCTGTTTGGAACAGATGTTTTTGGTAAAGATTTATTTGTATTAATTTGGTTGGGATTAAGAACCTCGCTATTATTAGGATTTTTAGCAACATTATTTAATATTGTTATTGGAATTATCTGGGGAGCAACGTCGGCTTACTACGGAGGTCAAGTTGATATGCTTATGGAAAGGTTCACAGACATATGGGGTAGTTTTCCTCAAATCACGATGATAGGTATCATCACTGTTCTTATTGGGCCGGGATTTTTAGCATTGTTTATTTTTGTTGTATATGATGGCTGGATAGGCGCCGCAAAAGTAACAAGATTCCAATTTTATCGATATAAAGGTTCCGAATATGTTCTAGCTGCGAGAACGCTGGGTTCTTCGGATAGAAGGATTATTTTCAAACATATTTTGCCTAATGCACTTGGAACTATTGTTACAAGAGTGATACTTGCAATACCATCCGTTATATTCTTAGAGGTTAATCTTTCATTTTTAGGATTTGGAATAGGTAATGGTCAAACACTATCAATAGGTCCTATTGAACTAACTGGAACATCTATTGGAGTAATATTAAATGATGGTCAACAGCAAATTTTTGCAGGAAACCTTTGGTTAATTATATTTCCGGCTTTAATTGTAGCAATTTTAATGATTACTTTTAATATGTTTGGTAATGCATTAAGAGATGCATTGAATCCACAGTTGAGAGGTAATGAATAATGACAGAAAAAGTACTAAACGTTGAAAATTTATCTGTATCTTTTAGAACACCAAACGGGCTTGTTCGTGCCGTAAGGAATATCTCTTTTGATCTACATAAAGGAGAAACCTTAGCTATAGTTGGAGAATCTGGTTCTGGAAAATCTGTTACAAACAGAGCTATTATGGGTATTTTAGCTGGTAACGGAATAATTGATAATGGATCTATTATGTATAGAGGTCAAGACTTGGCAAAATTATCTGAAGCTAATTTTCATGCTATTCGAGGGAATAAAATCGGTATGATTTTTCAAGATCCATTGTCTAGTTTGAATCCTACAATGAAAATTGGTAAACAAATTACAGAATCAATGCTTGTAAATGGTAATAGGATAAAAAATAAAATGATGGACATGTATCATGATGAATATTATGCATATGTGAATAAAGTTAAAGAAATTCAAATATTAAAGCAAGCACTTAAAACCAAAATTTTTGAAATTCAATTAGAGGAACAAACAACCAAAAAAGAACAAAACAAAAAGATTACAAAGGCAAAAAAAGAACTTAAAAAAAATGTTCAAAAAATAAGAAAAGAAATTCCTCTTTTCAAAAAAAAATATCTTACAAAAAGAGCCGATTCAATTAAGATTATAAAATCAGAAGTAAAAAGAATAAATCTCGAGGAAAAAGAGACGTTAAAAGATTTGAAAGTAAATTTATTACTTGAAAAATCAAGATTAAATAATTACAGCAAGGGATCTCAAAAATATAGTGAGCAAATAAATAAAATAAAAGAAATAAAAACTAAAATAGCAGGCAATAAAGAAACCTTTAAAAGAAAAATCAAGGTTACAAAAAAAGAAGCATATGAGCAAGCTATTAAAATCATGACAGAAGTTGGAATACCTGAGCCCAAAAAAAGATTTAATCAATATCCTTTTCAATTTTCTGGAGGTATGAGACAAAGGGTTGTTATAGCTATAGCACTTATGGCAAACCCTGAAATTTTAATATGTGATGAACCAACAACCGCTTTAGATGTAACTATTCAAGGTCAAATTTTAAATCTTATAAAAGAAATAAAACAGCAAAGAGACTTGTCAGTTATTTTTATTACGCACGATTTAGGTGTTGTTGCAAATGTGTCAGATAGAGTTGCTGTAATGTACGCAGGTAAAATTGTTGAATACGGAACTTCAGAAGAAATTTTTTATGATCCGAAACACCCTTACACATGGGCCCTTTTATCTAGTGTCCCCGACTTAGATACTACCGAAAAGCTTCTTTCGATTCCTGGGACGCCGCCAGATATGCTTTTTCCTCCAAAAGGAGATGCATTTGCTGATCGAAATCAATTTGCTTTAAAGATTGATTTTGAAGAACAACCTCCGTTTTTTAAAGTTTCAGAATCACATTATGCAGCAACATGGCTATTGCATGAAAATGCTCCAAACGTTCAGATGCCAGAAATTGTAAAAGAAAGAATTGATAAATATAAATCTCAAGACAAACTACACAAGGATAATAAAGAGGTATCATTATGAACAAAACAAATGAGAAATTACAAAACAAAAGTAATAATGAAGTTATATTAAAAGTTAATAACCTTAAGCAGTATTTTAAGTCTGGATTTGGTCGAAACAAAATACTAGTAAAAGCTGTCGACGATGTTTCATTTGAAATTAAAAAAGGAGAAGTTTTTTCTTTAGTTGGCGAGTCTGGATGCGGTAAAACCACCACAGGAAGAACAATCATCAAATTATATAAATCTAGTGGAGGAGAAATATATTTTCATAATACAAGAATTTTAAGTGACGTCAAAGCTGCAAAAAAAGAATTTAAAGAATCTATGAAAGCCGCAAGATTTGATTTGAGATCAAAAAAAATTACAAGAGATAGATTTGATATTCTTAGACAAGAGGCGAAACAAAAACTTAAATCGGCAAAAAAAGATAAAAATTTTGAAAATATTTTAGATGCAAAAGGTATTCAAGCAAGTAAAAATATTGAATCATTAGAAGAATATAAAACAATAGATGAAAATTATTCAGAACGAATAAAACTTTCAGAGAAAAAAATAAAAGAATTATTGGATGCAAAAAAAGAAAAGAGCATAAATAAAAAAAATCTAAAAGAAATTAATCTCGAGATTAAAAAAGAAACAAAAACTTTAAATCTTAATAAGCTTAGAAAAAAACAAGATATAAATAATTTAAAATACCGTTTAGTAAATAAAAATAAATTGTTGATGAGAAAAATGCAAATGATATTTCAAGATCCTATTGCGTCTTTAAATCCTAGAATGACTGTTAAAGAGATTATTGCAGAAGGACTAAGAATTAATGGATATAAGAATGAAGAAGTTATTGATAGAAAAGTAAAAGAGGCCTTAGAGACGGTAGGACTAGTCCCTGAACACGCAAGCAGATATCCACATGAATTTAGTGGTGGTCAAAGACAAAGGATTGGTATAGCGAGATCTCTAGTTGTTGAACCCACATTTATTGTTGCAGATGAACCGATCTCTGCTTTAGATGTTTCAATTCGTGCTCATATTATCAATTTACTTAATGAATTAAGAGAAGAAAAGGGTATTACGATTTTATTTATAGCACACGACCTCTCGGTAGTTAAATATTTTTCAGACAGATTAGCTGTAATGTATTTTGGAAAGATTGTTGAAATTGGAAATAAAGATAAGATATTTAATAACCCTATGCATCCATATACACTATCATTACTAGATTCAATTCCTTTGCCAGATCCTTTATATGAAAAAAGAAGAGAATCTTCAAGTAAATACAATCCTTTTTCAGATCACGACTATTCTAAAGAAAAACCGTCGTTGAGAAAACTTGAAGAAGATCATTATGTTCTATGCAATTCTGATGAATATGAAAAATATGTAAAAAGACTTAAAAAATGAAAATAATTAGATTTCTTTTAATCGTTTTTGTTCAAGCATTTTTGGGTTTTATGCTTCTCTTTTTAAGAGGACTAGAAGCGAGTCTTCAAAATATTTCAGATCATCTTTTTGTAATAGGTATTCTTTTTGGAATGCCATCTTTGGTGGCATTTACAGAGGCATTTAAAATTTTTTATGGTTTTAGATATGCTTTCCGTGTTTTTATCTCGCCAAACTATAGAAAAACTTATCCAACATTTAAAGACTATAAGGATTCAAAAAAAGAACTTGAAAAAAAGAGCACTTTTTTCATTGAATTTTTCTTCGCAAGTCTTATTATCGTTTTCATTTCTGGGGTTCTGTCTGAGGTCGTAATGAATGGATTATAATAAAAAAATAAAAAATAAATTTCATTCTCTTTTATTTTTTTACATACTTATTATTTTAAGCTTTATTTTTGTAACTGCACTAATATATATTTATATATCATCAGAATGGAAATACATAATAATTTTTTTTAATTTAATTGTTTTAGTTTATTTAAGTTATGTATTTAAAAAAAGGATATATGCATTGATTCATCGTAATTATATAAAAAAAATCAAAGAAGATGTTATTGATCCAATTGAGTTAAAAGCTAAAATTAGTAATCAAGATTTAGAGAGAGCAATAATTAAAAATGAATACAAAGAATATTTTTCAAATTCAAAAATTAAACTTTTTATTAAAATAAAAAAAGATGAAAAAATTAGAAAAGTTTTTAAACACTACATATTATATGTTGCAATAATAATTTTAAATCCCAAACTAGAATATTATCAGAGAAAAGCAGATGAGATTATCAACGATATTCAATATAAATCACAAACCCGAGACAAAAAAAGAATAGATAGAATATTGATTACTCAATATAAAAAGATTAATCAATTCGATGATGAAGAAAGAAAATCAATCAACGAAATTATATTTATAAAGACCGATAAACATCTTGTTTCAACAATAAATGTGGGAATTTTAGAGTCCCCTCAAATTGCTTTAATGTTAGTAGCAAAAAAATATAGACCATCGTTATATTATGGTTTACATATTGAAGATATTGAACAAATTCTTAAAAAATCAATCTAAACTTTTTAAACGTTTATGATAGATTAGTAAAATAACACTTAAAATTAACGAAATTGAAGACGGGTAAATTCTGTAACTAGGAAAATTAAATATTCCATTATAAGAAATTAACAGTATACTTAAAACTAATATGAATTTAAGTATAAAAGATAAAAAATAGTGAGATGAGGTCATGTCAGAACTTAATGTTTTTCTGTATCTTTTATTCCAAAAATGATTACATGTCAAATATCCGTGTAGAGATATAGTAAAAAGGGATATAGAAATAAACATCTCTAAAGAACCATAAAATGTGTAATTAAGAACCAGCAGATTTATCGATAAAAAACTTGAAATAGTAAGGCATCCCCAAAAAATGGGCAATTTTATATCATATAAAAAGGTATCATAAGATTTTTTTGATTCTTCCTCAAGAATAAATTTCTCAGAGTTAAAATACATTTTGAGCGTCCACAAAGATATAAGTAATACAAATATGGGAGAATTAATACTTCCCAATAGACCATTAACATAAGATAGTGTTGTATAATTTATGTTAGAAAAATTTAATATTAATGCGGGATTACCTCGTAATATTTTATCTCGAATTATGATAAGTGTCTCATCTATCAATAAATATGATTGAATAAATATGCTAATAAAGTAGATAATATGTAAAAATAATAAAATTAATAAAAATCTTCTATAAATATGAAGAATAAGGTTAAATCTATCCGTTGTTCTGAAGACTTTTAAAGTAATATAAAATGCAAGTACAACAATTAATTGAATAAGTAATAAAACATCAGAGAGATAAACCAATTCATTTCTGACAACCACATTTGTTGTATAAATAAAATTTAAAAAAAACAGAACAAAATAGATTAAAAATGAAAATTCAACTACAAATAATTTATTTTTTAATTTATCAACCATATAATTCACCTATCTAGTACATATTTTATGATACCATACTTAAACATACATTTCATTGAATCATTTAAAACATTCTTATTATTAGCGTAAAGGTTTAAAAAACCCCTAATTTATACTATAATTATAAGGTATAGGAGAATTAATTATGTCAATTCTGAATATTAAAAAATTACATGTAAATGTTGATGGGAAACCTATCTTAAATGGTGTAGATTTAGAAGTGAAGTCAGGGGAAGTTCATGCAATCATGGGTCCTAATGGAACGGGCAAATCAACTTTAGCAAGCGCTTTGATGGGTAATCCAAAATTTGAAGTAATTTCTGGCTCCGTGACAATGGAAAATCAAGATTTGCTTGAAATGGAAGTTGATGAGAGAGCAAGGGCAGGCTTGTTTTTGGCTATGCAGTATCCGGCTGAAGTTCCAGGAGTAACAAATAGTGATTTTATGAGACAAGCATTAAGAGCGGTATCAGAAAAAGAAGTAAATGTTATTGATTTTGCTATGAAATATGAAAATGCAATAAAAGATCTAAAAATGAAAGAAAACATGGCTCACAGATACCTTAATGAAGGTTTCAGTGGTGGCGAACGTAAAAGAAATGAAATTCTTCAATTAAAAATTTTAAAACCTAAAATTGCAATATTAGATGAGATTGATTCTGGACTTGACGTTGATGCACTTAAAATTGTAGGTAAAAACGTTTCTGAAATGATAAATAGTAATTTTGGATGCATTCTAATCACTCATTATCAAAGAATTCTTAAATACATTAAGCCTACCCATGTTCATATAATGATTGATGGGAAAATTGCTCTCAGTGGTGGAGAAGAACTTATTGAAAAGATTGACAAGAACGGATATGAATGGATTCCAAACCCTTCTGAATTAAAGAACGGAAAATAAAATGGAAAGACAACAAAAGAGTATTGTTGAGAACAATTCTGAAAAAAGAGATATTCATAATATTATATTTAAGGAAAATTCTTTAATAAATGAGTTTAAACATATTGATGTTAAAGAAAAAAATACAATTAAAATCAAGATTGAAAGAAATTCTGAAGTTAATATATTTTTAAGTCTATCAAAAAAAGAATATGAAGAAAATTTTCTGTTTTTAGATATTGAAGTTTTTGAGAACTCCAAATTGAATTATATATTCCTAGTAAATGAAAATGCAGTAAATCAAAACACCCATCATCAATTTTCTCTACATAAAAATGCAAAATTGAATATGATAAATGGATTTTTTTCAAAGGAACTCAAATCAATAGTTAGTGTTGACCTAAATGGAGAGGGTTCAGAAGTTTTATTAAATTCTGTAGTAATATCTTCAGATAAATCCAATCAATCCATAGATTCAAAAATTACTCATTACGCTCCTAATTCATATGGTGATATGTACAACATAGCTATTGCCAAAGATCAAGGAAAAGTAACACTGAATGGAATCGAAAAAATTAAAAAAGGTAATTTTCAAGCTAATTCATTTCAAACACTTAAAGGTATAATACTTTCAGACGAGGCAACTGTTGAAGTTAATCCTATTTTATTAATTGATGAGTACGATGTTAAAGCCGGACATGGAGCTACTATAGGAAAAATTGAAGAGGAACAAATGTATTATTTGCAAAGTAGAGGATTAACAAAATTAGAAGCGGAAAAAATGATTATAAACAGTTACATCAATCCAATTGTAGATAAAATTAATGATGAAGATATTCATAAAGATTTTGAAAGAGCAATTAACAAAAAAATATGATAGATACAAAAAATGTAAGATCGAATTTTCCAATATTTCTAAATAACGAAGATTTAGTTTATTTGGATTCAGCTGCATCATCTTTGAAACATAAGAACAGTATTAGAGATGTAATGAACTATTATATGCAGTCGGGATCAAATGTTGGAAGAGGATCATATAAAATACAACTAAATACATCTGAAATGTACGAAGAATCAAGAAAATACATATCCAGATATCTTAATGCAGAGAGCGAAAAATCAATTGTTTTCACTAAAGGAGCAACTCACGCTTTCAATATGATAGCATATCATTTTGGAAATAAACTTAAAAAAGGTGATGAAGTTCTAACAACCAAATTAGAACATCATGCTTCATTTTTGCCTTGGCAAAGAGCGTGTAACAAAACGGGGGCAAAATTGATTTTTTCTCCTTTAGATAATGATTTTAGAATAAATATAGATAAGTTATTAGATTTGATAAACGAGAAAACCAAAGTTGTTGCAATTACATTAGTATCAAATGTTTTAGGGTATGTTACTCCAATGGAAAAGATAATAAAAAAGGCTCATGATTTTGGTGCAATTGTGGTTTGTGATGCTGCTCAGGCCGCTCCGCACCAAAAATTAGACGTTAAAGAATTAGATTGTGATTTTTTGGCTTTTTCAGGACATAAATGTTTTGGACCTACTGGAGTTGGAGTTTTATATGGAAAATATGAACATTTAATTGAAATGGAGCCATTTGAAGTTGGTGGTTCAATGGTAGACGATGTCAAAGAACGATATTTTACAACAGCAGAACCACCGAACAAATTTGAGGCAGGTACACCTCCAATTGCTCAAGTTATAGGTTTGAAATCGGCAATTGAGTATCTTAATCAAGTTCAAGGAAAAAAATTAGAAGATCATATTAATGAACTTAGAAATTATGCAGTCAATAGGCTTATGGAGTTGAAAGATATAATAATATATAATCCAAGAGCTGAAGTAGGAATAATAACATTTAATCTTAAAGATATCCATGCTCACGATGTTGAAACTTTCCTAGCATCTGATAATGTTTGTGTTCGTGCAGGCCACCATTGTGCAAGATTATTAATGGATGTCTTTAAAACATCAGCTACTATAAGAATTTCTTTGCACATTTATAACGAAAAAAAAGATATAGATAAATTGATTTTTGCTCTAAAAAAAGCTTCAAATTTTTTTAATACCCTGGAGGAAGTTAAGTGAAAGATCTGTACAGACAAATAATTATGGATCATTATAAATATCCAAAGAATAAGGGTTTGAATCCAAATAAGGAATCAATAATTGTTCATCTTAATAATCCATCGTGCGGAGACGAAATTTCAGTTCAAATTAACTTAAAGAGTGATATAATTACAGATATAAGACATTCGGGGACGGGATGTTCCATATGTTGTGCAAGTGCAAGCGTTATGTCATCTACATTAAAGAATTTAGATAAAAAGACATCAATAGAGACAATTAGAGATTTTTATGGAATGATTCGTGGTGACCAAAAAATTAGTGAATTACTTAATTATGAATCTTTGGCATTTAAAGGGGTAACAAATTTTCCAGCTAGAATAAAATGTGCAACGCTTGCTTGGAAAGCAATCGAAAAAGGGATAAATTCACATAAAGGAGAAAAAAATGGATAAAAATAAAAAGAAAATTGATTCGATAGTTGGTGATTATAAATATGGTTTTAAGACAAAGAATGAACCATTTTTTTCAATTCCAAAGGGAATAAGTGAAGAAGTTGTTAGTAAAATTTCAAAGTATAAAAAAGAACCTGAATGGATGACAAATAAAAGACTAGAAGCATACAGAGAATTTGCAAAACGTCCAAATCCAAAGTGGGGACCAGATTTATCTTTTATTGACTTTGATAATTTTTATTATTTTATAAAAGCAAGTGAAAAAGCCGAAAATTCTTGGAATGAGGTTCCTGTTGAAATAAAAGAAACATTTGATAAATTAGGTATACCAGAAGCAGAGAGAAAATATTTAGCTGGTGTATCTACTCAATTTGAGTCAGAAGTTGTTTACCACAATACAATTAAGGAGCTTGAAGATTTAGGTGTTATCTATGTTGATACTGATACAGCTTTAAGGGAGTATCCAGATTTAGTAAAAGAGTATTTCGGTACAACAATACCATTTAATGATAATAAATATGCTGCACTTAACACTGCTGTTTGGTCTGGAGGATCATTTATTTATGTTCCAAAAGGAGTTCATGTTAAAAAACCTTTACAATCTTATTTTAGAATTAATAGTGATCAGATGGGACAATTTGAACGAACGTTGATAATTGTTGAAGAAGGTGCTTCAGTTAATTACGTCGAGGGTTGTACAGCTCCAGTTTATTCAAAAGATTCGCTTCACGCTGCTATAGTAGAAATTATAGTAAAAAAAGATGCAGTATGTAGATATACAACCATTCAAAATTGGTCATCGAATGTCATTAATCTTGTTACAAAACGTGCATATGTTTATGAAAATGGTCATATGGAGTGGATTGATGGAAATATTGGTTCAAATGTAAATATGAAGTATCCATCATGTATATTATTAGAGCCCTACGCAAAGGGAACAACAATATCAGTTGCTTTTGCAGGGAAAAACCAACACCAAGATACTGGTGCTAAAATGATTCATGTTGCACCAAAAACAACATCAACGATTATTTCAAAATCTATTAGTCGAGCTGGAGGAAAAGTAAATTATAGAGGGAAAGTTGATTTTGGAAAAAATGCTAAGGGTGCCAAAGCACATGTTGAATGTGATACTATCATTCTTGATGATAAGTCATATTCTGATACTATTCCATATAACAAAGTTAAAAATAGTGATGTTTTCTTAGAGCATGAAGCAACAGTTTCTAAGATTAGTGAAGATCAATTGTTTTATTTAATGAGTAGAGGTCTAACTGAAGAAGAGGCAACAGAAATGATTGTAATGGGATTTATCGAACCTTTTGCAAAAGAGCTACCAATGGAATACGCGTTAGAGCTTAATCAACTAATTAAATTAGAGATGGAAGGATCTATAGGGTAAAAGTTAAGCACGTTTATTTAAGTTATAAGTAGTAATAATTTGACTTTGAGAAATTTAACCATATAATTATATATAGAAGTAAAGATAGGAGAAAAAGTATGGCTACTTTGAAGTTAACCGATATAAATAAAGTTTATCCAAATGGTGTTCAAGCAGTTTTTGATTTTAATTTGTCAATAAAAGATAAAGAATTTATAGTTTTTGTTGGACCATCTGGATGCGGAAAATCAACAACTCTTAGAATGATTGCTGGTCTAGAGGAAATTACTTCAGGAGATTTATTTATCGACGAAGAATTTGTTAATGATAAAGCTCCAAAAGATAGAAATATAGCGATGGTATTTCAATCATATGCCTTATATCCACACATGACAGTATATGACAATATGGCATTTGGACTAAAATTGAGAAAATTACCAAAGGATCAAATAGAAGCTAAAGTAAAAAATGCTGCAGAAATTTTAGGACTATCTCCTTATTTAAAAAGAAAACCCAAAGCATTATCCGGTGGCCAAAGACAAAGGGTTGCTCTAGGAAGAGCTATTGTAAGAGACGCAAAAGTCTTTTTAATGGATGAACCATTATCAAACTTGGATGCAAAATTAAGAGTTCAGATGAGGGGTGAATTAATAAAACTTCATAACAAAATAGAAACTACAACTATATACGTTACTCATGATCAAATAGAAGCAATGACAATGGCACATAGAATAGTAGTTATGAAGGATGGATATATAATGCAGGTAGGAACTCCTAAAGAAATTTATGATCTACCTGAAAATATTTTTGTTGCTGGTTTTATCGGCACACCACCAATGAACTTTATACACGGAAGAGTAGACAGTGAAAAAGTTTTTACAGCTGGAAAACATAAAATCAAAGTACCGGACGATAAATTTGAAATTATCAAGTTTAACAAAAAAATAAGTAAAGATATTGTTTTAGGTATAAGGCCAGAGGATATTCATGATGATGAGGTTGTTATGAAAGCTTATCCGAACTCAATCCTAGATATAGAAGTAGATGTTGCAGAACTACTAGGTGCTGAAACAAACATATTTACAACTGTTAATGATTCTAATATTTGTGCATCAGTTGATGCCAGAGCTAATATTAACATTGGAGACAAAATGAAACTTGCAATAGATATGAATAAATGTCATTTTTTTGATCCCGAAAGTGAAAAAAGACTTATTGTAGACCCTAATGCTTAAAAAAGTCCAAATGGACTTTTTTATTTGAAGCAAAGAAAGCATTTTCATAATAAATGTTTCACAATCACACAAATTCTTGTGATATAATTTCAATGAACAATTTTGGAGGAAATATGAAGATAAAATCTTTAGAAGAACTCAAACTTAGTGGTAGACGCGTATTAATGAGAGTTGATTTTAATGTGCCAATGGAAGAAGGAAAAATTACAGATGATAATAGAATTAAAGCAGCACTAAAATCAATAAAATATGTTATTGACAGTAATGGGAAATTGATTTTGCTTTCTCATCTCGGAAGGGTAAAATCTGAAAATGATAAAAAGAAATATTCTCTTGAACCTGTTGCAAAAAGATTGGGAGAATTATTAAATAAGAAAGTAATCTTTGTTCCGTTTACCAGAGGTAAATTTTTAGAACAACAAATTTTAGAAATGAAAAATTCAGATGTTTTATTAATTGAAAATACTAGACATGAAGATTTTCCTGAAAAAAAAGAATCAAATAATGATAAAGATTTAGGAGAGTATTGGGCTTCACTAGGAGATCTTTTTGTTAACGACGCTTTTGGAACGGCACATCGTGCTCACGCTTCAAACGTAGGTTTAGCAACAAATTCTAAAGAAAGTGCAGCAGGATTTCTTATGGAAAAAGAGATTAGACTGCTTAATCAAGTAATCCAAAATCCAGTCAGACCTTTAGTTGCTGTTCTTGGTGGTGCAAAAGTATCAGATAAGATTGGTGTAATAAAAAATCTTATTAGTATTGCTGATTCAATAATTATAACAGGTGCAATGGCATATACATTTTATCTTGCAAAAGGATATAGTGTTGGGACATCTCTTGTTGAAAAAAATAAAACTGACTTAGCAATTGAGCTAATGAACTTAGCAAAAAATAAAATTGTTTTAGGAGAAGATGTAGTTACAGCAAAAGAATTTAGTAATGAATCAGAAAAAAATATAAGGGATGTTAATTGTATACCGAATGATGAAATGGGTATGGATGTAGGACCTAAAACATTAGATATATACTTTAAAACATTGAGCAATGCAAAAACAGTTATATGGAATGGACCATTAGGGGTTTTTGAGTTTTCTAGGTTTCAGAATGGAACTAAAAAAATGGCAGAAATGCTTGCATCTAATAGATCAAAAATTAATACGGTTGTTGGTGGTGGAGATTCAGCTGCGGCAGTAATAAAATTTGGTCTTGAAAGCTCATTCTATCATATATCAACTGGCGGTGGAGCATCAATGGAACTACTAGAAGGAAAAAAATTGCCAGGCATAGAGTGTTTAGATAAAAAAAACGGATTTTAAATTCTATCCTAATTTTATGAATTATCAAATATATTGAGGAGAGTTTTACATGGAAAAAGAAATTGTTATTAAAAGTACAACAGGTTTACATGCTTCTTTAGCTGCTAAAGTGGTTCAAGCAGCATCTAGATATTCAGTTGATATAGAGCTACATTATAAGGATAAGGTGGTAGATTTAAAATCTATTTTAGCTTTAATGTCTTTGGCGGTTCCACATGGAGAAAATGTTAGAATAGTTGCAAGAGGGGCTCGATCTGAAGAAGCCATAAAAGATGTATCAGGTATTCTAGGATGAAAAATAAAATTATTGCTGCCAATTGGAAAATGAATAAGGATAGAGATGAGGCTATAGATTTCATATTTAAGGTTAACGAGAAAGTGAAATCAGTAAAAAATCAAGCATTCATATTCGCTCCTTCAATATTCTTAAGAGATCTAATAAAAAGAGTTAATAGTCACATAAAAATTGGTGCTCAGAATATGTATCATGAAGAAAAGGGAGCATACACTGGAGAAATTTCATACAAAATGCTTAAATCATATAATATATTTCATGTTTTAATAGGCCATAGTGAGAGAAGGAATATATTCAATGAAACTGATGCCGATGTAAATAAAAAGATATTATCAGCTATTTCTCAGGAAATAAAACCAATAGTTTGTGTTGGAGAATCACTTGAAGAGAGAAAAAAAAATCTAACTAACAAATTCATCTCTGAACAAATCGAAAAAGCACTTTTAGACGTTTCAGTTGACAAAGTAGAGGAGATAATTTTCGCTTATGAACCTTTATGGGCAATAGGGACAGGCGTTACTGCCTCTCATGAAGAGGCAAATAATACAATAAAAATGATTAGAAACAAAATACGAGAATTATATAATGATAAGGTATCAGAAAATATAAATATTTTATACGGTGGTTCAGTAAATAATAAAAATATAGATAATTTGCTCACCACTTCAGATATAGATGGGGTATTAGTTGGAGGGGCGTCCTTAGATCCAGAAAATTTCATTGAAATGGTAAAAAGAGAATACAAAAAAAGACACTAATTAGTGTCTTTTTTTATCGATTATAGAATTCAACAATTAATTGTTCATTGACTTCTGATAAAACTTCATTTCTTTCAGGAAGTCTTGCAAAAACTCCAAGGTTCTTTTCTTTATCATAGCTTACAAAGTCAAATGATCCATAAACAGCTTCTAGACTTTCATCAACTATTTTTAGATTCTTGGATTTTTCCCTTAAACTAATTTTTTGACCTGGTTTGAGTCGATAGGAAGGGATATTAACTTTTTTGCCATCAACTAACATGTGACCATGTGAAACTAGTTGACGAGCTTGCTGTCTAGTGCGAGCTAATCCCATTCGATAAACGACATTGTCAAGCCTAGACTCTAATAAAGCAATAAAGTTATCACCTTGCTTACCACTCATTTTTCCTGCTTCTTTAAAAGTTTTTTTAAATTGTTTTTCTGACATTCCATATGTAAATCTGACTTTTTGTTTTTCTTGAAGTTGTAACCCAAAATCAGATAGTTTTGTGCGCCTTTGTCCGTGTTGGCCAGGTGGATATGGCCTTTTTTTTAATTCTTTTCCTGTTTCTGAAACAGAATAATTTAGTCTTCTTGATAATTTCCAACTAGAACCTCTAAACCTTGACAAAATCAATACCTCCATTTATTAGGTAAAGTATGTATCATAATAGGGTCATCTTTACAGTCTTTTCACCTTGAAAGCAGTTAAAAGGCTACTTAGTATTAATTTAAAGATGATTATCTATTATTTTACACCTGCTTTTACCAGCTTTTTTATTTTACTTTAAAAATTTGTACTTGTCAATCGATTTTCTATTAATTTAATAATATGGGAAAATTTCTCTATAATAGAATCATTAAATCTATCAATAACAGGACTGTCGATATCAAGAACAGCATAAAAGTTTTGATTGATAAATATTGGAAAGACAATCTCACTTTTAGTATTACTGTCACAAGAAATGTGATTTTCTTTAAGATCAACATTTGGAACATTGATTATCTTTTTTAATCTTGCTGCCTCACCACAAACGCCTCTAGAAAGGGGAATCAGAGATGTTGCAGGTTTACCTTGAAAAGGTCCTAAAAATAATGCATTATTCTTATAAATATAAAATCCAACCCAATTTAGATCTTTAATTTGATCATAAATATAAGATGATGTATTTGCAAGTAAAGAGATTGGATCATCAATGTCTTCAATTAAATTTTTAAAAACTTCAATTAACGAATTATTCATTATTTTTCACTCAAGTTATTATATCATAGGCTTGATTAAATCGTGGTAAAATATTTTTATGATAATCTCGAAAAACAATCCAACATTTAAATATCTAAACAACTTAAAATTTAAGAAATATAGAAATGCTTTTAATCAAGCTATTGTTTTTGGTAATGATATTGTAGACATAGCATATAAAAAAGGGCTTGTTGAAAAATTTATATGTACAAAACCTAAAATTAATTCAATTATTATAAGCGATAAATTATTTAAGATTTTATCTGGAGGAAATTATAAGAATAAATTAGGTGCTCTTGTGAGAATTAAAAATATACCTCTTAGAGAAACTAATTCCCTAATTTTAGAAGATGTTCAAGACCCAAGAAACTTGGGTGCAATAATAAGAAGTGCTCATGCATTTGGTTTTTATGATATATATTTGTCAAAGAAAAGTGTTGATCCTTACCATGAACTATCTCTTCGAAGCTCAAAGGGATCAGTATTTGATGTTAGTATAAAAGTGGAGGATGTAGAACAGTCAATTAAATATTTGAAAGAAAAAAAATATAAGATATATACAATGTCTCCAAAAGAAAAAACTAATTTTAAAAGCAGTGATAAAATTTGTCTTGTACTTGGTAATGAAGGTCATGGAGTTCTTAAAAGCACCGAAATTTTAACTGACGGGGTTTTGAATATTAAAACAGAAAATGTTGAATCGCTTAATGTTTCTGCTGCTGCAGCAATTGCAATGTATAAAATAAGGGGTGGATTTTGAAAATAGTAAGTTTTTTTGAAGGATTAAATCTTAAGCAAATTCAAGAGATAATCGATACAAGGCCGAATTATCTTTTGGGCTATTATAAGAATGAATCTTTATATGAGTTAATGGACAGTGGTTATAGATTTTCAGTTTTCAAAATCAATTTATCATTAGATTTTTTTGTAAAAGGAACGATAAATGCCTTGAAAATCAAGAATGAAAAAATCTACAAAAATAAAGATGTCATATTTGTCTTACCAAAAAAATTGTTCTTAACCAAGAAAAATTATGAAGAAGTAATTCAAAAAATAAATACTCTAATAAGATTTTCAAAAAAAAATAAATTTAAAATGAATATTCAATTGACTTCTCAAAATTATAAAAATATGATTAATTTATTAAAGCCATTTAAGCCTGAAAATATAGGTTTAGTTTTTGACCCGGCAAAAATATTATTTGATCGTGGATCTATTCTAAGTTTATATAGAGGATTAAAAAAATATATAACTTTCGTGGTATGTAATGATTTCTTAAAAAGAAAAAAAGCAGCTTTAATGGGATATGGAAAGACTCAAATATTAGATTTGTTTAAAAGGATGAACGAAAATTCTTTCAGAGGATATTTAATTTTAGATCCCGATTTTATTCGTGTAGTAAAAAGAATAAGAAAAAGAAATAATTTTATCACTAAATTATTTAATCAAAAAATAAAAAAAGAATATTTAAGACTTAAAAAACTTTTAGATTTAGATATAAATCGGAATGATATCACAATTGAAGATATATACATAAATCAATATGAATTGCTCAAGCTAGTCTTTGGAAATTAATTCTTCAAAGACTGGTTTTGCAGAGGGTAAACTTGAAAAAAGTTTTTGAGTGTAAAGAATTCCATTTAAATGATCGATTTCGTGTTGAAATATTATTCCAACATAACCAGAAAGATGAAGTTTTATTTTTATTATTTCATCTGTTTGAGATAAGTAAGCATAAGATTCTAGAGTTATTTCTTTATATCTTGGTGTTAATCCCTCTGTTTTTCTATCAACACTTAAACACCCTTCTCCACCCGGCAAATAAACTAATTCACTACTCTTTTTTGTAATTACAGGATTAATTAACATATAGGAATAAAGAATCCCATCTAGATCTTTAACATGAATAGCAGTTAGTCTTTTGAGAATATTTATTTGAGGTGCTGCGATTCCAACAGAAGGGCGAAAGTCGTAATTTTTTTGCATCTCTTCATTTGTTGAATTTACAACATATTCATGTAAAGAAAGTAATGTTGATTTATCTTTTTTTGAGAGTGGGATGGGGACATCTTTAGATATTTTATGTAAATTTAAATTTCCTTCTTTAATTACATCTTTCATAGTTAACATAAATTACCTCAAGTATAATTATATCATATGTTTACGGCACTAAAAACTTATAAATAACAAGCAATTTTATGGTAAGATAAGTTTGTATATAAATAATTGAATTTAGGAGAATGACTAATGCATAGTAGAATGTGTTATGTAATTTATCATAGGGGTAGTCAGTTTATTAAGAAGATAGATAAGTTAAATATAGATATTGTGTACACTTCTAAAAAGATGAATTATACAGTTGTTTATGCTGATTTGAATTATGAACGTGAACTTAAAAGATTACTTAGAAAAATCAGAGGATACAAATATATTACTCAATCAAAAATTTTTAACACGGATTTGAATTTGATCGATAGTCAAGTAATTTAACTTGACCTATTTTTTAAGTTAGGTATAATTATAATGTTACAAAAAAAGAAAGGATTATTACATGGTAAAATTAAGATTACAAAGATATGGAAAACACAAAAGGCCATTCTATAGGCTTGTAGCAAGTGATTCTAGAAAACCCAGAGATGGTAAATTTTTAGAAATTTTAGGAACTTATGATCCATTGAATGGTGAAACTAAACTAGAAGATGAAAAAATCATAAGTTGGTTAAGTAAAGGTGCGCAAGTTTCTAACACAGTCAGAAATTTATTAAAAAAGAATAAAATAGAAAAGTAGGGGGTTTAACTTTATGGGAACTGATTTTGAAAAATTAGTTAAAAGAATTGTTGTTCCGTTAGTTATTAATCCTGAGGATGTACTAGTTAAAAAGCTTGCCGAAGACGATTTTCAAATTCATATTCAATTGCTAGTAAATAAATCTGATGTTGGCCGAGTCATAGGAAAAGGTGGCAGAATAGCAAATGCAATCAGAACAATTATTTATGCAGGTGCGAGTAAAGAAGGAAAAAAAGTGCATTTGGATATAGATTCTTATTAACCATATGTATGTTTTAGGAAAAACCACGACATCACATGGAATAAAAGGTGAGTTAAAAATTAAAAATTTAAGTGACTACGATAGATTCTATTCTGGAGAAGAGGTCTTTATTGATGATGAAAGACTTATAATAAAATCTGTTAGAAGTCATAAGAACTTTTTGTTGGTTTCATTTTATGGATACGAATCAATTAATGATATATTTAAGTTTTTTAACAAGTTAGTTTACTCAAAAAAAAGGGGTAAAAGCGAAGACGGCCATCATTATGAAGATATAATTTCAAAGAAAGTTATTGATGAAAAAGATAATTTTATTGGTGTTGTAAAATCAATAAGAGAAGTTCCACAGGGACATATACTTGAGGTTGAGAAGGATTCTAAAATAATATTAATTCCATATGAAGACTTTTTTGTAAAACAAATTACTAGTTCCTCAATCATTGTCAAACTTATAGAAGGTATAATATGATAATTGAAATTTTAACATTATTTCCAGAATTTTATGCAAGTATATTAAATAGATCGATTATCAGTAGAGCTTTAAAAAGAGGTATAGTCAAGGTGAATCTTCATGATCTTAGAAAGTTTTCATCTAATAAACACAATAAAGTTGATGATACACCTTATGGTGGAGGGGAAGGAATGGTTCTTCAATTCCCACCAATATATGATGCAATAATGAAATTAAAAGATGACAATACAAAAGTCTACTTATTATCGCCTCAAGGGAAAAAGTATAATCATGATTTTGCAATGGAGATGTCAAAATTTAAAAAGATCATATTAATATGTGGTTATTATGAAGGTGTTGATTCTAGAGTTGAAAAAATTATAGATGCGGAAATTTCAGTTGGAGATTATATTTTAACTAATGGAGACATAGCTTCTATGTTAATTGTAGATTCTTTGATTAGGCTATTGCCAGGCGTTATTAACAAAGAGTCAGTAAAAAAAGATACATTTTATTCTGGTAAGATAAAGTATCCTCAATATACAAAACCATCTAGCTATAAAGGATATAGGGTCCCTGAGGTATTATTAAGTGGAGATCATGAAAAAATCGCTGAGTGGAGAGAAAGTAAAATTAAAGAAATCACAGAAAAAAAAAGACCAGATTTAAATAAATAAAAAAAACTTGTTAATAAAGGTCTACTTTGATATAATATTTCTGCATTTAAGGAAATTAAAATTGTATTAAAGTACTAAAAGTAAATTGAAAGAGGATAAAATGGAAAATTTAAAAGGACAAAACTTGATTAATGAAGTTACAAAAAAATATTTAAAAGATAGAGTAGAATTTTCCGCTGGGGATACAGTGAAGGTTTCGGTATCTATAAAAGAAGGAACGAGAGAAAGAGTTCAAATATTTGAAGGTTTGGTTATAAAAAGACAAGGCGGTGGAGTTGGAGGGACTTTCACGGTAAGAAAGATTTCATATGGTATTGGAATCGAAAGAACTTTTCCAGTAAACTCGCCATTTATTACAAAAATTGAAGTCGTAAGAAAAGGTGCGGTTAGAAGGGCTAAACTAGGATATATAAGAAATCTCTCTGCAAAAGCAGCGAGAATAAAAGAAAAAAGATAATTTACAAAACAAAAAACGGAATATAGAAAAAAATGAAAATAATGAAAATATTTTCATTTTTTTTTGAAAGCCTTTTCATATATGCTATAATTAGTTATTATATATTAGAGGTGATTCTATGGCACAAGCAACAATTTATAGCGTTGCGCTTGCTGCAGGAGTTTCTTTGGCTACTGTATCAAGGGTTCTAAATAACCCTGAAAAAGTAAAAAAATCAACTAGAGAAAGAGTTTTAAAGGTAATCAATGAGCTTGGATACAGGCCGAATGTAATAGCTAGAGGATTAGCAAGTAGAAAAACTACAAATGTTGGAGTTGTTGTTTCGGATATAACTCGAGCTTCAGTTGCAGAAATGCTCGGAGGAATCTCTGATATTGCTAATAATTATCAATATTCAATAAAAATTTTTGTTATACGAGAAGAAACAGATATTATCGATTCTACACATAAAATAGTGTCTGAACAAGTTGACGGGATTTTATTTTTAAATGACGAATTAGCTGAACAAAAAGTTCAAGATGTAAAAAATATTTTTGATCAAAATAATATTCCTGTAGTTTTCGCAAATGTGATAGCCAGTAATGATGAGTCACCTCAAGTATCTATTGATTATGAAAAAGCAGGATATGAATTAACAAAGACATTAATAGATGACAATAGAAAGAATATTTTTTTGCTTTCAACAGCAAGAAAATACAAGGTTAATGATTTAAAAGAAGCAGGATATACAAAAGCAATAAAAGAGGCAGGTCTTCCTGTGAAAATTTTTAGGACAAGTGGAGATACAGACATAAATAGTCAACATTTTTCATCGTTTTTTAAAGATAAGATAGTTGACGCTGCAATTGGAGTCAGAGACTCAATTGCTGTATCTTTTATGAATATTGCTATTAAAAATGGAAGAAAAATACCAGAAAATATTGCAGTTGCAGGATTCCAAAATACTAAATACGCTCTACTTTCTAGACCTTTAATGACTTCATTAGATATTCCTGTATATGATATAGGTGCAGTATCAATGAGACTTTTAACAAAACTTATGAACAAGGAAAATGTTGAGAATATTCAAATTTCTCTACCTCATTTCATCGTAAAGAGAGAGAGTACAAGATAATGAAATTATTTGATATATTAAAACAAAGAAATATGATAAAGGATATTTCAGATACTGCTTTAGCAAAAAAATTCTTGAATGAACAAAAAACAAGATTTTATTGTGGTTTTGATCCATCTTCAACATCATTAACAGTTGGACATTTAGTACAAGTTGTAAGATCAAAAATCTTACAGTCATTTGGACACACTCCAATTATAGTTATTGGAGGTGCTACAGGATTAATAGGAGATCCAAAACAAAATCATGAACGAAAACTTATTTCTCTTGAAAGTTCCCTTGAAAATTCTAAACATATTGAAGCTCAATTAAGAAATCTTTTAGGAGATAATGCAATCTATTTAAATAACTATGAATGGCTGAAAGATATTAACCTTGTTGACTATCTTAGAGAATATGGTAAATTTTTTCCCATAAATTATATGTTATCAAAAGATACAATTTCTAAAAGACTAGAAAAAGGAATTTCTTACACAGAATTTTCATATATGATAATTCAATCTATTGATTTTTTACATTTATATAATGAATATAATTGTAAAATACAATTTGGAGGATCAGATCAATGGGGGAATATAACTTCTGGTTTAGAATTAATTAGAAAAAAAAACCATGAGTCAGAAGTTTTAGGACTATCATCGCCTTTATTATTAAAATCAGATGGAACTAAGTTTGGAAAATCTGAATCTGGAACTTTATGGCTTGATAAAAAACTAACTTCTCCATACGAATTATATCAATATTTTTTAAATTCTTCTGATCAAGATGTAATTAATTATTTGAAACTACTTACTACATTAAACAACTCAGAAATAAATGAATATCAATCTAAAATGAATGAGAATCCAGGTTCAAGATTGGCTCAGAAAAAACTAGCTGAGGAAGTTGTAATTATGGTTCATGGAATTAAGGAATTAAACATATCAAAAGAAGTTACTAATGCACTATTTTATGGCAAATTCGATAATTTAGCTATTGAATCTTTTGAAATATTAGAAAAAACATTACAAAAAACTTCTAATATGAATTTGATTGAAGCATTAATTGAATTAAAATTAGCAAGTTCAAAAAGAGAAGCAAGAGAGTTTATCAACAATAACGCAATCCAAATTAATGGAAAAAAGATTAACGAATTAGACTATAATTTTTTAGAAGAAAAATTCTATCATAATAAATATCTTGTTATCAGGCGCGGAAAGAAAAAATATGGAATCGTAAAAAAAAATGTTAAGGATATTAATTAACAGAAAAGCTGGAAAAAACAACAAAAAAATTGATTTTAATTCAATAAAAAAGAAGTTTCCAAAACAATATCTTAATAAAAAGATTTATAATGTTGAAGATGTAAATAATTATGATCATTTTTTTGATTCGATTAATTTTAAAGATGTAATTGTTTTGGTGGGAGGAGATGGAACATATAACCATTTTATTAATGGAATATCAAAAACTCCTAATCAAAAAATTTTTTTTATGAGATCAGGAACTGGAAACGATTTTTTTAGAAGTATAAGTAAAAAAAATAAAATTATATTAGTAAATGATTATTTAAAGCATTTACCAAAAGTAAACATTAATGGCTTAGATTTAAAATATTTAAATGGAATTGGAATTGGTCTTGACGGCTATGTAGGGAATCAAATCAAGAATAAAACATCTAGTAAAAATGCTTTTACATTCTTTTATTATTCAATTGTTGGAATATTGAAATTCAAAACTTTTATATTAAATATTGATATTGACGGCAACAATTTAAAATATAATAAAACCTGGTTTTGCTCAATTATGTTTGGGAGTACCTTTGGTAGAGGAATGAAGGTTGCACCACATGCAACAAGAGAAAAAGAACTTCATGCAGTGATAGTCAAAGACTGTCCAAGATGGTTGCTGTTGTTTATTTTTCCTTTTATATACTTTGGCAAACATATATGGTTTAAAAAATATGTTGATATTATAGAGGGAAATGATCTAGAGTTATTAATTAAATCAAAGCAATATTGTCAAATAGATGGAGAGATAATTGAAGTTAAAAAAACTCCAATAAGAACAAATATTTAATTATCTTTTCAGACCTACTTTATTATAGACATCTAAGATTTTTAGTTCTGCAATTTTGCTAGCTTCTTTTTTTCCTTTGTCTAAAATTTCATCAAGTTTTTTTGAATTGATTAGTGACTTGTATTTTTTTTGGATGGGTTCTAAAGTTTCTGCAATAATTTTATAAACTGAGTCTTTAAACTCTTTATATGATGAATTTTTGAATTTTTTTTCTGTTTCCTTGATACTATTGTTACTTAGAGAGGCGTAAATTGTTAATAGATTAGATAATCCAGGTTTCTTTTTTTCATCAAAATAAATTTCGTTATCATTATCTGTAACAGCAGAATAAATTTTCTTTTTTACCGAAGTTAAATCATCCGATAGTAAAATATATGATTTAGAACTTTTTTCTGTTTTAGCCATTTTTTTAATTGGGTCAGTAAGAGACATTATCTTTGAACCAATTTTAGATTTGTAGCCTTCAGGAATTTTGAATGTTTTACCATAATTATGATTAAATCTTTTAGCTAATGTTCGAGTTAGCTCTAAATGCTGTGATTGATCGGATCCAACAGGAACAATATCTGCATCATATAAAAGTATATCCGCTGCCATTAAATTTGGATAAGTAAATAAAGAAGTTCTAATGGTTTCACTATAATTTTTTTTATCTTTATATTGAATCATTCTTTCAAGCTCTCCGATGTGGGATGTAGATTCCATAATGTAAGAAAGTTGGGTATGCTCTTTAACTTCTGATTGAAGAAATATATTTACTTTTAGAGGATCTAATCCACAAGCTATATATGTAGCCGCAATTTCCCTTATATTTTTTTCTAATTCATGACTATTAATTGGTATTGTTATGGCATGTAAATCTGCGATAAATATAAAGAAACTTGAATTTGAAAATTTTTCTTGCAAATTTAAAAATTGCTTTATAGCACCTATATAATTTCCTAATGTAAGTTGACCCGAAGGTTTTATTCCAGATACAATTCTCATTTTCATACCTCTAATTATTCAATAGTAAGTCTAATTTTTTAATTAAATCTTCCAAATAATTTACAACTGAAAGAAACGTACTTTTGTCTGTTAAATCTACTCCAGCAATCTTAGCTTGGTTAACAGGAAAATCATTTCCTCCTGATTTTAACATGTTTTTATAGTCGGTCATTGCACCAGGGACTTTATTTTTTATGTTTTCAAAAATTTTTAAAGATGCACTGAATGAAGTTGCATACTGGTATACATAAAAAGGAGTGCGAAATAGATGAGGAATGTATGCCCATACATATTTTTTAAATTTTTCTTTCTCGATATCAATATCATAGTAGTGTTTATAAAGATCTATCATAATTTTTGATAATGAATCAGAAGTGATTGGTTGACCTTCAGCGATTTTTTTGTTTGCTAAATATTCATAATTCGCAAATAGTGTCTGTCTGAAAAATGTGGATAAAACTCTATTAATAGCAACTTCTAATATTTGAATTTTTTCTGATTTTGACTTTGATATCTCAAAAAGATAATCTAACAAAATATGCTCGTTAAATGTTGATGCAATTTCAGCTATAAAAATTGTGTAATCACTTGTTGGCATTGGTTGATGCAAGTTTGAAAAAAGAGTATGTGCACTGTGTCCAGCTTCATGTGCTAACGTCATTACGCTTGATAGTGTTTGATCGTGGTTAAGTAATATGTATGGATGATGACCATATACACCAGATGAGTATGCACCTGTTCTCTTTCCTTCTTTCGGATAAGCATCAACATAACCATCCTCTAGAGCATTTTTTTGAAATTTGACAAATTCAGAGTCAAGGTTCTCTATTGATTTTAAGAAGAGGTCTTTTGATTCTTCATAAGTATACTTTTTGTTTTCTCTAGATAATGATAGAAATCTATCGTAGGTATAATAATTCTCCATTCCAAGATATTTCTTTTTTAGTTTAATAAATTTTTTTACTGACGCGGTATTTTCACGAGCAACATCTATTAAGTTTAAAAATACTTTTTTTGGGATATTATTTTTAAATAACACAGAATGCAATGAATCAATGTAATTTCTTGATTCATAATTTGATTTTAAATTATTTAAAACAAGCTGATAAGTTGTAGCAAAAGCAGTTTTATTTTCTGAGTATCTTTTAAATGTAGCTTCAAAGATTTTTCTTCTATCTATGCTATCATCGAGAGTTTTAATAATGGAAGACCAGTTTGATGAATTTACCTTAATCTTTTCTCCTGAACTCAGAGTTACAATTTCATCTTCTCTATCTATGATAGATAAAGATTGATGAAGAAGTGAGGGCAAACTATTCGAAATAGAGAAATTTGCAATCAATTTTTCTTGTTTATCATCTAAAATGTGCTCTTGAGAGTGGAATAACTTAGTCATTGGAAATAAATATTTTTTAAGTTCTTGCTCTTTATGCATCATATTAAAAAGGTTCTCTTTTCCAATACTAATAAGTTCAGGTGAAACAAAAGATGTTTTTTTGTAAAATTCAGAAAGCAATATTCGTAATTTTTGATTATCAGCTTGAATTTTTTCATCCTTCAGGTCTAAATCACCTTTGAGGTGAATATATAAATATATTTTATATAAATGTTCAGTAACCTCAGTGTCTTGTCTAAAATGAGCTTTTAAATCATGAATGTTACTCAGCTTACCTTTATACTTATCTAAATCATTAAGTTTTAGTTTCAATTTTTGAAAATCATTTTCCCATTCTTCATGACTACTATATAAATTTTTTAAATTCCATTTTGACATAAATTTCTCCTAAAATAAATATAGATCAATTATACCAAAATAACAAAAAAAAGCGTAGTTCAAAAAAATGAAAAAATGTGTGTGCATAGATAGTAAATAAAATTCAACTTGCAAATCACTTGAATGAGTTATATAATATTGTAGCAAGCATAAAAAGCTCTAAAGCTTTTATGTAAAGGAGTGTTAGTATGATTACAATTTATACCACACCGAGTTGCTCTTCTTGTAGAAAAGCAAAAAAGTGGTTAGATGAGCATAGGGTTCCTTATCAGGAAAAAAATCTTTTCAATCACCCTATTTCGATCAAAGATATAGATTTGATGCTTGAGAATGCGGAAAATGGTTTTGAAGATATAATATCAACAAGATCAAAGATATTTAAGGAAATGTCATTGGATGTTGAAGACATGAAAATTAGTGAATTGAAGCAATTTATAATTGATTATCCGTCAGTTCTTAAAAGACCTATAATAATTGACGGAGAAAAAATGCAGGTTGGATACAATGACGAAGAGATTAGGGTTTTCATTCCAAAAAGGTTGAGGGATCTTATCATGTGTGTAGATTGTCCTTCCGGAGAGACTAGAGATTATCAAACTGCTTTAGAGAGATATTTTGAAGAAATACATTCAGAATAAGAGTCAGAATTTATTAAATTATTTGTTTAAATTAAATATTTTGTTATAATGTTAACCGAAAATAAGGAGAAAATAATATGTCAATTAAAGTTGGAATTAATGGGTTTGGAAGAATCGGAAGATTAGCTTTTAGATTGCTATCTCAAGATAAGAGTTTTGATGTAGTAGGTATTAATGATTTAACAGATGCAGAAACATTAGCATATTTATTGAAGTACGATACTGCACAAGGAAGGTTTTTGGATAACGAAGTTGGTTTTGAAAATAAGAAATTAATAGTTAAAGATAAATCAATTCCTATTTTTTCAATAAGGAATCCTCAAGAAATACCGTGGAAAGAATTAGAAGTTGACGTTGTTCTAGAATGCACTGGTTTCTTCGCTGATGAGGAAAAAGCAGGATGGCATTTAGAAGCGGGAGCAAAAAAAGTTGTAATTAGTGCTCCAGCAAAAGGAAATGTAAAGACAGTAGTTTACAATGTAAATGAAAATATTTTAACTGGTGGTGAAAAGATAATCAGTGGCGCTTCATGTACTACTAATTGTCTAGCACCAGTAGCCAAAGTTCTTCACGAAAAATTTGGAATTGAAAAAGGATTTATGACAACTGTTCATGCGTTGACAGCTGATCAATCTCCAGTTGATGGGCCTCACAAAAAAGGTATCAAATCAAGAAGGGGAAGAGCATCGGCATTTAATATTGTCCCAACAGCTACAGGAGCTGCAAAAGCAATTGGATTAGTTCTACCAGAACTCAATGGCGTTTTAGATGGTCTTGCACTAAGAGTTCCTACACTTACTGGTTCTATTGTTGATCTAGTTGTTGAACTGAAAAAGAATGTAACTGTTGAAGAAGTCAATGCGGCTATGAAGGCTGCAGAATCAGAATCATTCAAATATGTAACTGATCCAATAGTGTCCTCAGATGTTATTGGTACTTCCTATGGATCGTTATTTGATTCTTCATCAACTACAATTGTTGAATCTAATGGAAAACAACTACTAAAAGTTCTTGCTTGGTATGACAATGAGATGAGTTATACGTCTCAACTTGTGAGAACTCTTAAAAAATTTTCTAACCTATAACAATTTATTTTTTCTAAAAGTAAAGAGACATACTATGTCTCTTTTTGATATAATATGTATATGAATTTTAATATTTGGTTAGACTCTGATGAGATAAAGAGTATTCTAGAAGATATAAAAAAATTACTTGAATTAGAAAAAAAGGTCTTTTATCCTGAAATAAAAAATGTATTAAGATCTTTGTCAATAACACGATTTAAATCTTTAAAAGTTGTGATATTAGGCCAAGACCCATACCATGGAGAAAACCAAGCTGATGGTTTGGCATTTAGTTGTTCAAAAAAACCCTTTCCCCCATCATTAAAGAATATTTTTAAAGCTATCAAATCACAATATAAATATGAAATTGATAATGGCGACTTATCTAGATGGTCGAATCAAGGAGTTTTGTTATGGAATGTTTATCTTACAGTTAGAAAAAATGAGCCGCTTTCTCATAGATTTAAAGAATACGAAAATTTAACAAAAAGTTTATTAAACTTTATATCGAAAAATAAACGAAATGTAGTTTTTATGCTTTGGGGAAAATTTGCACAAAAATTTGAAAAAGAAATTACTGGAGATCATTTAATAATAAAAACCTCTCATCCTTCGCCATTATCTTTTTATAGAGGTTTTGATAAAGATGATGTATTTATCAGAGCAAATAAATATTTGGAATCAAAAAAAACGGAACAAATTATTTGGAAATGACTAATAAGAATATAAAAGAATTTCTGAGGATAAATAAAAATCCTCAGCTAGAGTATAAAACTATTCATATTTTAGGAACTAATGGAAAAGGATCAACGGCTTACTTTCTTTCTCAATTAATGGAAAAAAAATGTAAAGTCGGTCTATATATATCTCCCTTTACAAGTAATCGTTTTGATAATATCTATGTGCAGGGTAAAAATATTGAAGAAGTAAATGGCTACTATAAATTATACAAAAGTCAGTTTCAAAAATTTGGTTTATCTGAATTTGAAGAAGATACGGCATTAGCGAGTATTATTTTTAAATTAATGGATGTAAAATATGCAATATTTGAAGTTGGAATTGAGACTTCAAACGATGCAACAAACGTTATATTACCCGACTATACACTTATAACATCAACGTCTCTTGATCATGAAGACATTTTAGGAACAAATTTTAAAGATATAGCACTAAATCTCTCTGAATTATTTAAAGAAAAGTCTAAAATATTTGTTTCTAGAAGAATAAAAAAAAGTATTAAGAATATTTATATTAAGCAAGCAAAAAAAATCAATAGTAAGATAATATTTGACAAAAAAATCAATAACATAAAAAAATATCCTTATTATCAAGAGAGAAACATAGAGCTTGCATTAAAAGTGTTTAAAGAGATATTTAACGAAGAAAACGTATCACTTGATGATTTAAAGATGCTTCCCTTTAGATTTGAAAAAATTAAAAATAATATTATCCTTGATGGAGCACACAATGTTGAGGGAGTTAAGCTTCTTGTTAAAACACTTATCAAATTAAAAATAAGTCCTGTAGTAATTTTTTCTTCTTTAAATACAAAAAATTTTAAAGAGATGACACAAGTTTTAATACCATCATCAAAAAAGATTTATGTAACAACATTTGACATAAAAAATTCAATAAATATTAAACAAGCAAAATCGATTAAGGGTACAGAATATCTACCTAAAAATAAGATTCTTGATAAATTAAACGAGTCAAATCGTGATATAATATTAATTACAGGATCATTATATTTTTTAAGAGAAGTAAGGAGTATGATTAATGAAAAATAGCAAGACATTAAAAATAGCAATCGCAGCTCAAATGATCGCTTTAGGTGTAATATTAAGTGCATTATCATTTAATATTCCTGTTTTTGGTGTTCCAGCGATAAGAGTCGATTTGATTATAATTCCAATAATTATAGGAGGGGTTATTTTAGGAAAATGGTTTGGAATTGGAATTGGAGTAATGGTAGACATTATTTCTTATTTTCTTTTTTTTCAAAGTTTTGGACCTTATCATTTTGGATTTACATTAAACCTCGCAGTTGTTGGATTACTAGCGGGCTTGATTTTCTCAAACCAGGGTACTTTAAGTAATATATTACAAAAATATTCAAAAAAAATTTCGATCATAATTTCATCCTCTGTAGTCATTTTATCTTTTATATATATCTTATTTACTTCCGAAATGAGGTTTGAAGGTGTAACCTTTTCAATTGGAATAATTGAAAAGCTTTCCATAGTTGTTGTAGGCTTAATATCCATAGTAATTTCATATATATTTTATAGGCTTTATTTGAAGAAAAACAGTTTATCTAAAAAGAAGGACTTTTATAAATATTTTATAATAATTCTTTTATCTGAACTTTTTATACTTATCGCAACCCCTTTATGGTTGTATGATTTATATAAAATACCAATATATTTTAGTATTGTTTCAAGATTGATTAGGTTTGCCCTACTATTTACGTTTAAGTTACTAATCGTAGTTATAATATCAAACGTAATTGAGGCCATCTCAACAAAAAAAATATCAAACATTAAAGTGGATAAAATTGAAAATTAATGTTGTTGGAGGAGGATTAGCTGGGGTTGAAGCGGCATATTATCTTTTGAAAAAAGGTTATAAGGTTGATATGTATGAGATGAGACCGATAAAAATGACGGGAGCTCATAGGACATCCAATCTTGCTGAATTAGTTTGCTCTAATTCTCTTAGATCGAATGATTTGAATAATGCAATAGGACTCATGAAAGAGGAGTTAAGAATATTGGATTCTCTGATAATGAATGCTGCTGAATATGCAAAAATTCCTGCGGGATCCGCTTTAGCAGTCGATAGAGAAAAGTTCTCTAATTATATAAAAACAAAATTAGAAAATTTTTCAAATTTTAGACTATATCACAAAGAAATCCAATCATTAAATACTAATGAGTATAATATTGTAGCTACAGGACCACTCACTTCTGATGAATTAATGAATGACTTAAAAAAAATTATACAAAAAAATTTTTTACATTTTTACGATGCTGTTTCTCCAATAATATCTTCCGACTCTATTGATATGAATATATGTTATAAAAAATCTAGATACGATAAAGGAGAAGGCGATTACATAAATTGTCCAATGACAAAAGATGAGTATGAAAATTTTTATGATTTAATTATCAATTCAGAGAAGACAAAAGAAAAAGATTTTGAAAGAAAAGTTTTTGAAGCTTGCATGCCTATTGAAGATATGGCGAAAAGAGGTAAAGAAACTATGCTTTTTGGCCCACTAAAACCGGTAGGTCTAGAGTATAATAATATTAGACCGTATGCAGTTATTCAACTTAGGCAGGATGATGCAGCTTCCTCTATGTATAATATTGTTGGTTTTCAAACAAAACTTAAGTTTCCAGATCAAAAAAAAATTATAAGAACTATTCCGGGCCTGAAAAAAGCTGAAATTTTAAGATATGGAGTTATGCATAAAAATAATTATATTGAATCCCCAAAAATCTTAATTAATGGCTACCGATTAAAAAACTATCCGAAAATTTTTATTGCCGGGCAACTTTCAGGAGTTGAGGGTTATGTTGAAAGTGCTGGATCAGGATTATGTTCAGCTATAAATCTAGATAATTTCATTTCGAAAAAGAGTTATTTAACTTTACCTGAAGAAACAATGTTAGGGGCCATGTCAAAATATGTTTCTACTGAGAATAAATCATTTGTTCCAATGAATGCAAATTTTGGACTTTTTTCACAACTTTCAAAAAAAATGAAAAAAAAAGAACGAAGAATATATTTTTCTACCAGAGCACTTAAAAAAATTAAAGAATTTAAGAAGAAATACATCATATGAAAACTGATTTTTATGAGTATCTAAAAAACATTAGAAACTTTAGCACTAATACTATTAATAATTATATCTTTGATTTAGAAATTTTCGAGAGATTTATAATCGATAATTCTTTAGCAGCAAACATTAATTTAGTAAATAGACCAAGGATTCTTAGACATTTCATTTCCTGGATGCAAGAAAAAAAATTAGCTGAGTCTACAATCTTAAGGAGAATATCGTCATTAAAAACATATTATAAATTTTTATATGAAAAAAAAGAAATAGATTTTAATCCCCTTGATGGTATAAATGTTCCGAGAAAAAAAAAGAGTATACCTAAAAGAATTCACAATAATGAGGTTGAATTAATTTTAAAATCCATTGACAAAAATAATGATTTAGGTTTTAGAAACTATGTTATGATAGACATGCTTTACAGTTGTGGTCTTAGAGCTTCAGAAATAGTTAAACTAAAGATATCTAATCTGTCTCTTGAATCTAGAAGAATTACAATTGTGGGCAAGGGCCAAAAAACTAGAGTTTTACCAATTACAAACCTTTTAAGAGTAAATCTCAATAAATACTTGACAGAAATAAGGCCAAAACTATTAAGTAAAACAGATAAGTTTAACAGAGTAATTTTTGTATCTAGAAGTGGAAACCCAATGACTGTTAGGAATTTACAAAAAATCCTAGAAAAAGTTGTAAGGACATCTGGAGAAACATTTAGACTTCATCCACACATGCTTAGACACTCATTTGCCTCTGAACTTTTATCAAATGGAGCAGACCTTAGAACAATTCAAAAATTATTAGGACACGATAATATATCAAGTACACAGATATATACTCACCTTAGCACAAAAAAAATTATAGATCAATATAGAAACACACATCCTAGAAATAATCAAAAAAAGGAGAAAAAAAATGAATAGAAAATTTGAAGTTATTGAAGAATCCAAAAATCATAAGATAACCTTACCAGTTAGACAGACTACCGGAAGTGCTGGATATGATATCGCAAGTTTAGAGCACACAATTATAAAACCAGGGGAATTAAAGCTAGTTAAAACAGGATTAAAAGTTATGATTCCAAGTGACGAAGTTTTACTAGTTTATGCAAGGTCATCGTTAGGACTCAAGAAAACATTGATGATGAGCAATGGGGTTGGAGTGATTGATTCAGATTACTATAATAATCCTAAAAATGAAGGTCATATACTTGTCCCGCTTTATAATTTTGGCAACAAAATTTCTGAAATTGAAGCCGGAGAGAGAATTGCTCAGGGAATTTTCACTAAATTTTTCAAAGTTGATGAAGAAAAAAATGTATTATCACAACGAAAAGGTGGATTTGGAAGTAGCAAGAGTTAAAAAAAGCTCGTAATCTTGCATTAAAAATTCTCATATGATATATTATATTAGGTTACTAAAACACATACTATATATATTTTGTTCAAGTGCTTTTTCTTAGAAAAAGTGAATAAAAAATTGAGTATAGTAGAGGAAAAAAACAAAAACGGAGGAAATCAAATGGCAGTAGTTTCAATGAAACAACTACTAGAATCGGGTGTTCATTTTGGACACGCAACAAGAAGATGGGATCCTAAGATGGCTCCCTACATTTTTACATCAAGAAACGGCATTCATATCATAGATTTAAAAAAGACAGCTGAGGAAATCGAAAGAGCCTATCAGGCATTATTTCAAATCATTGCTGAGGGCGGAAAAGTTCTTTTTATAGGAACAAAAAAACAAGCTCAAGAGGCTGTAAAAGAAGAAGCAATTAGAACCGGTCAATTTTATGTTGATAAAAGATGGTTAGGGGGAACTTTAACAAATTTTAAAACTATAAAATTAAGAATAAAGAGATTAAAAAACCTTCACAAAATGGAAGAGAATGGTACTTTTGACAAGTTACCAAAAAAAGAAGTTTTATTACTCTTGAAGGAACGAGCTAAGTTAAATAAGTTTCTTGGGGGAATCAAAGAGATGAGTAAACTTCCAGAGGCTGTATTTGTTGTTGATCCAAAGAGTGAGATAAACGCTGTTTTAGAGGCGAGAAAATTAAAAATTCCTGTTTTTGGAATTGTTGATACTAATTGTGATCCAGATTTTGTTGATCATATTATACCTGCAAATGATGATGCAATCAGAGCTGTAAAACTAATTACTTGGGTAATGGGTAACGCATGTATTGAAGCCATGGGTGGAGAAGTTGAAAAATATGAAGAAGAATCGCCTTCAGAGGCATCTAGAAGAGATAAACCTGAGCGAGTGAAAGCAGAAGCACCAAAAGCTGAAGCACCAAAAGCAGAAGCACCAAAAGCAGAAGCACCAAAAGCAGAAGCACCAAAAGCAGAAGCACCAAAAG
>MDSW01148055.1_pt1 | contig 194061 bp, 183 predicted proteins | sample 811171 | NCBI WGS metagenome assembly MDSW01 (sample SAMN05326641, study PRJNA326480) | marine metagenome | isolation source: seawater | place: Atlantic Ocean: North West | collected 2012 | reverse complement strand
TTGGCTTGGCCGTACCGCCAGTATGGCCTGCGCCAAACCCCTGGCTCCTGAACCAGACCTGACCGGCAGAATGGGTCAACCTATTCACAATTCACTCTATGGATTGCGTCGCTTTCTCCCACAACGACAATAAAGGGAAAACATCGTCATCGCGAACTCCCGCAAGGGAGTGTGGCGATCCAGAAAAGGCGGCGACAGGGAGTTCTTCGGACCTGCCATTCAAACAAATATCAAGGACCTTGGATATTTCGCTTTGCGGCGATTTTATAGACCTGATTGCGTTCGCGTTTACCCACCGCAATCACCGTCACAAGGATTTCGCGGTCACTGACTTCGTAGACCAGCCGGTACCCCGCAGCCCTTAACTTTATTTTATACCGCTTCTGGCTGCCGAACAGGCGCGAAGACGGGACATGCGGATTTTCGAGCCGCTCAGCGAGTTTTTTCTTGAACTGACTGCGCACCGGTGCATCCAGCGCCCGCCACTCCTTTAACGCCGGGGCCAAGAATGCCAAGTCATACGCCATCTCCGCTTATAACTCATCCAGGGTGACTTTCACCCGCGCTGCATCTTGGCGGGCGTCGGCCAGAGCATTAAGCTCCATATCCTCAAGTTTGTCCATCAACGCCTCATAGGCCTCGGCTGGCACACAGTAAAAGGCCGGCCGGTTCCGATTGAGAACCGCCACGGGAAAACCTTCGCCCTTCTCAATCACCCGCATGGGGTTTTTTTTCAGATCAGAAATGCTCACCGTCATATCGGCCAGAATAACATGGGTCATAAGATCACCTAAAAGACTGTTCATTAGGTCTAATAATAGGTCTTGTAAATGGTTTTGTCAAGGGGTCCGCAGCCGCCGAGAAGTGACTTTTTGATACCACATTCCTCAATTTACAAAACACTTTAAAACCGATACACCACACCGGCGAGAGACATGAATTGGTTTTTGCTGTCGATCAGCGGACTTTTACCCGCATCACCAACCAAATGGCTGTAATTGGCCAGCGCAAAAAAGCCCACACGACGGGAAAAGAACGTCAGCAGATTGGCCCGTAGTCCCAGTTTTTCGATCCCCGCACCGGCCGAGAAGGTCTCAAAGACACTGCGAGCCGCCTGGTCATCGGTAATCCCGTAAAAAGTTTGCATATAATTGCCATCACCAAAAGACGCAAAGGGACCGAAACGCACCATATAATGGCCAAACAGACGCTGGATATATTCCAGATACAACGTGGAGGAAATGCCTTCGTGTCCCCCGCTATTCAGCGCCTTGGCCCCCTCCCAGCCCACATTCCAGTCCCCGAAACGGTAATTGGCGAACATCATAACTTCGATGGAATTATCCACCTCGCCAAGCCCGGCAAAACGCGGGTCATCGTCTTCATCGCGATTGGCGAAGCCGTATCTCAGAGATGCGGACAGGGAAAAGCTGTGTTTCTCATCAAACTTTTTTTCAAAAAGACGGCCACCGATGCCGTAATAGGCATTGAGAAAAAACCGGTCTTGATAGCGGATTTCCCCGAATGGGATCGGCGTGACGTTATAAGAGGAACTGCCGGGAAATTCGGGATGAACCACGGTCCCGACACCAGCGAAAATTTCCCAGCTCTGCGCCTTTGTGTTTTCTGGTGATGGCGCCGCGCCTGTTTCCGCCAAAGCAGGTAAGGCTACTCCCACAGCCAATAACAGGACAACACAACATCCCATAAAAACCAGACCCAGAACTTTACTCAGGTTTTTCCACATATCCGCATCTCTCTTACCCATCCCCCTTTTATAGAGGTCTTTTAAAGACCGAATGGCTCTTTCCCCCAGCGACCCGTAATATGTTCTGCATCAACAATTTGTTGTGATTAGGGCTTTTTTACTGCATCCTTCATAAAAATACTTACTCTTTTTTCAAAAACGCTTCCATGTTGACAAAGGTCAAGAATATGAGAAAAAAACTTTTCATCCGGAGACGAGGCCTAATGCCGCTGGTCATCGCCGCTCTAATGACCACCCCGGCCCTGGCCGAACGTCCGCTTTATCTGAAATCAGAAATGACCGCAGGATTGCCGTTTTCCGATGCTGTCAGGCATAATGGGGTGCTTTACCTTTCCGGACAGATTCCGGCAACCCCTGATGGCACGCTCGCCAAAGGCGGTATGGCAGCACAGGCCAGACAGGTTATGGACAATATCCGCGCCACCGTGGAAAAATACGGCTCCGGCATGGACCGGATCATCAAATGCACCGTGTTTCTAAGCGATATGGACCAGTGGGCCGAGTTCAACAAGGTTTATGTGACCTATTTCGACAAGGGCCGTCTACCGGCACGCTCCGCCGTGGAAGTCAGCGGTCTGGCCATGGGGGCACTGATGGAAGTGGAATGTCTTGCGGCTATGGACGACGACTAGAGTGAATTGTGAAGAGATTGACCCATTCTGCCGCTCAGGTCTGGTTCAGGAGCCAGGGATTTAGCGCAGGGCAGGGCAGGGTTATTCCCCTTCCTTTTCGATTTTGGTGATCACTTCCGGCCGGCTTTCAAGGGTGCGATGCACCGGACATTTGTCGGCGATGCGCAACAGGCCGTCCAACTGCTCCTGCGTCAGATCCCCCCGCACCACAACCCGGCGGCGCATCACTTCGATCTTTGCATCGGGATCTTCCTGTTCGGAGCAATCGGCGCAGTCGCGGGCATGAAGACGGTCATGTTCCAGCGTGACCCGGACATGCTCCAACGGCAGGTTTTTGTGCCGAGCATACATGCGCAGGGTCATGGACGTACACGCCCCAAGTGCCGCGAGCAGATAAGCATAAGGCGTCGGCCCCTCATTGTCACCGCCGACACGTTGTGGTTCATCCACCAGAAAAGCATGATCGCCATAGATCACTTCCTGCAGAAAATTGCCGAGCCCCGTCTCTTCCACCAGAACCTTGTCGCCGTCGGGAGCGTCCCGTTTTTCAAGGGGGCTGATATACCGGCCGCACCAGGCAGACAACATTTCCGCGGCAAATTCCGCGTCCCGCTTGCCCCGAAGCAAGTGATCGGCCCCATCCAGGGAGATAAAGCTTTTGGGATGGCGGGCATGTTCATACAGTATGCGGGCATGATCCACACTCACCACCTGATCCGTGGGCGAATGCATCACCAAAAGGGCTTTGCCCAGATCCTTCAGACGGTCGACAATTCTGTGATTCTGCACATCCTCAATAAACTGCCGGGTGATGGTAAAAGGCCGACCCGACAAATCCACCACCGCCTCGCCGTGGCGGGTGATTTCGTCCATCTTTTCTTCAAACATATGATTGATGTGCCCTGGATCGGACGGTGCGCCAATGGTCGCCACCGCTTTCACGTCAGGCAAATCCTGAGCCGCGGCCAGCACGGCAGCTCCCCCCAGGCTATGGCCAATCAGAAGTTCGGGCGCGACATACTGCTGTGCAAGAAAAGCGCAGGCCGCCATAAGGTCCCCGATATTGGAGGTAAAATTGCTGTTGGCGAAATCGCCCTCGCTTTGACCCAGGCCGGTAAAATCAAACCGCAACACCGCAATCCCCCGCCGCGCCAGCGCCCGGGCAATGCGCGACGTGGCAAAAATATCCTTGTTGCAGGTAAAACAATGGGCAAACACCGCATAAGCGCGCACAGGACCAAAGGGCGGTAGTTCAAGACGCGCATCCAGGGCATCGCCCTGCGCCCCCTCAAAAGTGACTTTCCGGCTGTGATGAATCATGGCGGTCTCCTTTTCCCGCAACACGGAACAGGAATTTTTCCAGTTTGGCGAATTGCGCATTCCGATCATACCCCGCCCGCCTGTCGGGGTCCAGAGCACTGCGCTCACCAGCCATCTTGGCCGCCAGCCGTTCCTTCAGATATCCGGCAATAGCGTCAGGATCACGAGAGACAAACCCGAAGCCATTGTCACGGATGATGTCCGCTGCCTCGCCCGTCTCCAGCCCCACCGACAGAATGGGTTTGTCAGCCCCGATATATTCGAACAGCTTGCCGGCGATCACCCCTTCCTCACGCGGATTATCCCAGCGTAGCAGCAGCAGGACATCCATCCGCGCCTGAACCGCAAGAAGCTCTTTCTGGGGGATATACGGATGAAACTTCAGCTTGTCGTCCAGACCATATTTCCGGATCACCGCCTCCTGTTCCTCATCCAGGTCGGCCCGGCCGTTCGGAGTATAAAACAGCACCCGGATCTTGTCCGCTTCCGGCCCCAAACGGCCCAGCGCCTCAAACAAAGGCATCGGGTCACGCTTGCGGCCATACAGAATACCCGCATAAAGCAGGGTCAGCCTGTTCATCTCCTGTGGGGTCCGGTCCAGACCGGCAAAGTCATCAGGATCATACCCGTTCATCACACATATGACCGGTTGGGACCGTTTTTGTCGCAAAAGATCGGTCCAGGTCCGGGTCACGGTGACGATCCCCCGACAATTGGCCAAGGCGCAGTTTTCCAGAAAGCGGTCAATCTTTGCCCGAAACCAAGGGGCGTCATAATAACCGTGATCCGCCCACAAATCCCGGTAGTCCACCACCCAGGGCACATCCACCAGGCGCGCCAAGCGGCTTGCCACCAGAAGCGTGGTATGGGGCGGGGTGGTGGCAAAAATAATATCCGGGCTCCAGTGGCGGAACAGCGCACGGCCGGCACGCACCGCGTGGGGATACCAGCCAATCAGGCTGTCGGGAATATTGGTCAGCATGCGATAGGCGCGGCTGAGGCGGGATTCGGGCCGGTGGGAAAGTTGTGCCCCGGAGTTGGCACCTTGTTCCTTTTTTTCTTTTTCATCACGCACCGCCGCCGTGTCTTTGGAGCGGGAGAAGGTGTTTTTCAAGACGGTTTTCACCCGCCCCGGCAGATCATTGATGCGGCTGTAGCCGGAATAAATAATCTTGTCCGGAGAAATTTCCGGCTGTAACGTCGGCGGGAAATCAGGATTTTTCGGGCCCAGCACCCGCACGTCATGGCCACGCGCATCCAGATATTTAACAAATTTGTTGACCCGGCTTGCCGAGGCCGGGGCATAGGGGGGAAAATACCCGGCCACCACCAAAATACGCAAATCAGGACCCTCCCGAATAAATGCTTTTGTTCATCATATTGATATTGATGAGAAAATAAACACGAGGGTGTAAATTTTTGATGAAATCCTGCCGCCAACGGCATAAAAAACCCGCCGGAAAGCCTCCCGGCGGGTAGAACAAGGTTTTCTGAAATCCCCCTTACAACAGCGGAGCGATCACCAGCGAGACAATGGCCATCACATTGATCAGGATGTTCATGCTGGGCCCGGAGGTGTCCTTGAACGGATCACCTACCGTATCGCCAACCACGGCCGCCGCATGCACCGGGCTGCCCTTGCCGCCGTGATGACCCTTTTCAATGTATTTTTTAGCATTATCCCAGGCCCCGCCCGCGTTGGCCATCATCAGCGCCAGCAGCACACAGCCCAGCAGCGCCCCACCCAGCATGCCGCCGAGGCTTTCGGCACCAAGACCAAAGCCCACCACCACCGGCACAATAATGGCAATGGCCCCCGGCAGGATCATCTTTTTCAACGCCGCCGTGGTGGCGATATCCACACAACGGGCATTGTCCGGTTCAGCGTTCCCCTCCAGAAGACCGGGGATTTCCTTGAACTGGCGACGGATTTCCACAATCATTTCCATGGCTGCATCGCCCACTGCCGTCATGGTGATGGAAGCGATAAGAAACGGCAGCGTGCCACCGATCAGTAAGCCCACCAGCACCTTCGGATTATCCAGCGCCAGGGCAAAGCCCGGATTATGCATGCCCACCGTCTCCACAAAGGCGGCGATGATGGACAGCGCCGCCAGAGCCGCCGCACCGATGGCAAAACCTTTGCCGATGGCCGCGGTGGTATTGCCCAGTTCGTCGAGACTGTCCGTGATGTCGCGCGTTCCCTTACCGAGCCCCGCCATTTCCGCAATGCCGCCCGCATTGTCGGCCACCGGACCATAGGCGTCAATGGCCATGGTGATGCCCACGGTCGCCAGCATAGCCACGGCGGCAATGCCCACCCCATACAGACCCGCCAACATGGTGGACACAAAGATGATGGTGGCAATAGTCAGGATCGGGATCACTACCGACTGCATGCCTACCGCCAGACCGGTAATCATCACCGTCGCCGTGCCCGTCTCGCCGCTGCTGGCGATTCGGCGCACCGGCCCCGCGGCGGTATAATATTCCGTGACCAGGCCAATCACAATGCCGCCCAGTGCCCCACACAGAATGGCGAACCAGATATGAATATTCAATCCGAAATGATCAAGCAACAGATACGCCACCAGAATAAACAACAGCGAGGCCCCGATGGTGCCGGTCCTCAGTGCCTTTTCCGGAGAATTTCCAGACATGAGCTTGACCAGCCCGATTCCGAGCACCGAACAGATCAGTCCCATACTGGCCAGTGCCAACGGCAGGAACATCAGAATATTCTGGTTCGGCACCTGCATGGTCGCCGCCAAGGCGATGGTGGCGATCATGGACCCGCAATAGGATTCGAAAATATCGGACCCCATGCCGGCCACATCGCCCACATTGTCGCCCACATTGTCGGCGATCACGCCCGGATTGCGGGGATCATCTTCGGGAATGCCAGCTTCCACCTTACCCACAAGATCCGCCCCCACATCGGCCGATTTGGTATAGATTCCACCGCCGACGCGGGAAAACAGCGCCACGGTGGAGGCGCCCATGCCAAAACCGTGAATGGCGTGTGCCGTTTCCGGATCGCCGCCGAAAAACAAATACAACGAGCCCAGACCAATAAGTCCGAGAGAGGCCACGCACATGCCCATAATGGACCCACCGTAAAACGATACTTCCAGCGCCGCCGGGGCTCCCTTGTCATGAGCCGCCATGGTGGTGCGCATATTGGCGCGGGTGGCGGAATACATGCCCAGATACCCAGCCAGGGCCGAGGCAATGGTGCCCACCGCGAAGGCGATGGCCGTGTTGGTGCCCAGGAAATACCACAACGGCAGGATCACAAGAATATTAAACCCGAGAAGCATCTTATATTCCCGGTTCATAAACACCATTGCCCCCAGATGAATGGCGTCTCCGATCTTTTTGACTTTTTCATTCTCCACCGGCTGTCGGACAACAATCCGGTACAGGATAAACGCGACAATCAGGCCCACAACCCCCAAAACAGGAGGATAATTTACTAACTCTTTCATGTCCTCTCCCTTGACTTTGCATAAATCCCCTTGTAGCTGTATGCGTTTGCTTTCGATATAAGGGTCGGGAAACGTTAAATCATCAATTCCCCGATAGCAAGATTCATGCTGACAAAGTCGAGATTTTCAGTATATTGCGGCGCAACAGGCAGCAATGCCCTGCACGTTGCTCAACCCCAGACAAACAGGTGGAATTCCCATGCCCCTCGTCAGCAAAATCAGCCCGGGTAAAAACCCGCCCGAAGAAATCAACGTCATTATCGAAGTGCCCGCCGGAGGCGCAGCCGTGAAATATGAAATGCATAAACGCTCCGGCGCCATTCTGGTAGACCGGATCTTGCATACTCCCATGCGTTACCCCACCAACTATGGATATATGCCTCATACCCTGTCCGAAGACGGCGATCCATGCGACGTCATGGTAGTGGTGGATGAGCCGCTGGTGCCCGGATGCGTGATTCGCGCCCGGCCGATCGGGGTTCTGCTTATGGAAGATGAAGCCGGCGGGGATGAAAAGATCCTTGCGGTGCCGGATCTCAAGACCGACCCCACCTACAAACATGTCAACAGCTATGAAGATCTTCCGGAATTGCTGCTGCAACGGATCCAGCACTTCTTTGAGCATTACAAGGATCTGGAAAGCGGCAAATGGGTCAAGGTCAAGGGCTGGGAAGGCCCGGACAAGGCCAAAGCCATGATCCTCGACGGCCTGAAACGCGCAAAAGACGCACCGGAAGAAGAATAAATATCCTGACAACACAATGCCCATAGGCCTCCTGACGGGGGCCTATGGGTTATTTTATGCGCCGTGTGGCCTAGAGTGAATTATGAACCGCGCTTTCTTCAGGAATAGGCTGGGCATCAGCCTGTACAGGAGTGTTTTTCTTGTTGTTGTCCTGAAAAATTGACACATTATTAACTAAGTCAAAACTAATATGCCCTTCCCGACATCAAGGGCATATTCCATGTTTCCAAGGTTATATTTCCATCTGTTGACCTATTACAATTTTGGGTTTGTTCTGCTCGCTGCGGCAATTTGCCTGCTCACCTGTTTTGTGGCTTATCTTCTGATCAAGCGGGTGAAGACGTCCAAAGGCAAAGCGCCGTACATCTGGACCATTATCTACGCCATAGCAGTCGGCAGTGGATTTTGGACAACCCATTTTATCGCCATGCAGGCCTGTCCTCTTCCCTATACCGCACATTATGATCTCAGCTTCACGGTTTTGTCGGTGCTGCTGACCATCCTGGCCTGCGGGCTCGGTCTGGCCCTCACCCTGTTAAAAAGGTGGCGCTATAACAGGCTGACCGGCAGCCTGGTGATGGGGGGTGGTCTTGCCCTGATGCATGTGACTGGCCTTGAGTCTATGACATGGCCTGAGGAATCGGCTTATGCCCCGCTTCTTCTGGGTGTGGCGTTGACCTTTGGCGCGGGAAGCGTAGGCGCTGCGCAGCTCGCGCTGGTCACCCATCGACAGGGGCAAAGTGTACTGCCGGGCATCATTGGACTGGCAAGTGGTGTCTTCCTGTTGCATTTCATAACCATACTCCCCATGGACGGGGGACAGAACAGCCCGCTGCCAACGGGGGAAACTGGCGATGCCTACAAGGCATTTTTGACACTGGCCGTCACAGTGACCAGCCTGGTTATCCTGAGTTTCACGCTTTTGGGCATTTATCTTGACAACAAGATCATGACAATTGCCGCCCGTGAAACTCAGCGTCTCAGAACCCTGGCCAATGCCAGCATGGAAGGACTGCTTCTGATCCGCAACGGCTGTATCATCGACGCTAATCAGCAGGCCTGCACCCTGATCGGACAGGCCCGCAAGCGGTTAAAAAGGCTGCCTTTTAAAGCCTTGTTCAACTTTCCGGATCACATGGCCGAACGTAAAGACCTGTTGACAGTGGGAGCGCAGTATGAAGCGGGACTGACCACCGTCGGAGGCGACGTCATTCCCGTCGAAATTCGCATCCGAACCATGCAAACCTCTCGACATTCCCACCTAATCGCGGTGATTCGGGATTTGAGGAACGATCAGGCCCAGAAACATAAAATCCGGCAACTTTCCACCATGGACAGCCTGACCGGTCTGATCAACAGAAGTTATTTCAACATCCGGCTGGATCAGGCCATTCAGCAGGCCAAGCGATCCACCACGAAACTCGCGCTTCTAATCCTTGATATTGATGAATTCCGGGATACCAACCTTCTTCTGGGATTGGAAGATGGCGACCGCCTGCTCCAGGAAATCAGCAAAAGACTGCTGAGCGTTACCCTGGCTTCTGACACACTCGCGCGCCTCTCAGGCGACGAATTTGCCATATTACAGGAAGATATTGACGGCTTTACCGATCCGGAACATCTGGTCAAGCGCCTGAAAGAAGCCTTTATGCTGCCATTTACCCTTCAAGGCAAGGAAATCGCCCTCACCCACTGCATTGGCATCGCCCTTTATCCGGAAAATGGGACGACGGCCCCCGAGTTGATGGCCAACGCCATCAACGCACTGGAGCGGGCCAAACAGGAAGGGACCAACACGGCCCGGTTTTTTGAGGCCATCATCGATTCGAAAATCCGCCTGCGCCGACGGTTGGGCCTGGACCTGAAGAAAGCCCTCAAGCGCAATGAACTTCTGCTGCATTATCAACCGCTGATCAATCTTGACCAGAACCAACCGCCCCACCGGGTTCGAGGTTCTGTTACGCTGGAAACATCCGGAACTGGGATATGTCCGGCCGGATATTTTTATCCAAGTCGCCGAAGAAAACGGCCACATTATCGAGATTGGAGACTGGGTACTGCATCAGGCCTGCCGCGAAGCCGCCTCCTGGAAGGTCCCCTTGCAGGTGGCGATCAATTTGTCCCCCGTTCAGCTCAGGGACAACCAACTGCCCAACCGGATTCGCTCGGTGCTGGAAGAAACCGGGCTGCATCCTTCGCGACTGGAGCTGGAAATCACGGAAGGCGTTTTTATTAAAAACCAGTGGGAGGCTCTGCAGATTCTCAATCGACTTAAAAAACTCGGCATCCGGATTTCCATGGATGATTTCGGCACGGGGTATTCCTCACTGGCCTACTTGAAGAATTACCGCTTTGACAAAATCAAAATCGACCGGTCCTTTATTCACGGACTGGGCGAAGACGAACAGTCGGCCACCATCATCCGCGGCATTATCGGCTTGGCCAAGGGGCTGGACCTGCCCGTTCTCGCCGAAGGCGTGGAAACAGAAGCCCAGAAAGACTTTCTGAAAAACGCCGGATGTACGGAAATTCAGGGATATTTGATTTCACCGCCGGCCCCTATCGACACCTTCAGGCACTTCACCACAGAAACAGCCCATACCGATGCCGCTGCCGGACAACTGCGACAGGGACTCCAGTCGGCAGAATAAAAGCTGTGCGGATTTCCTTGCCGCACCGGGACAGATCACTATAATCCCGCAAAACATGTTCTGAGGTGAGCTTATGGCGTATCAGTCCCTGCGGGATTTCATGGACCAACTGGAAAAAGCCGGCCGTCTGGTGCGGGTCCGTGAACCCGTTTCGACCCATCTGGAAATGACCGAGATCCAGACCCGGGTAATTGCCGAGGGCGGCCCGGCGATCCTGTTTGAAAACCCGGTGGGCCCTCATGGCGAAACCTATGACATGCCGGTTTTGGTCAATCTGTTCGGCACAGTGGAGCGCGTCGCCTGGGGCATGAACCGCAAACCGCATGAACTGCGCGAAATTGGCGAGGCTCTCGCGGTGCTGCGTCAGCCGCAGCCGCCCCGCAGCCTGCGCGACGCCGTGGACATGCTGCCGATCCTCAAGCAGGCCATGACCATGGCCCCCAAGACCGTCAAAAAAGCGCCGGTGCAGGACGTGGTGCTGAGCGGCGACGATATTGATCTTGGGCGCCTGCCGGTCCAGGGCTGCTGGCCAGGCGAGCCGGCGCCGCTGATCACGTGGCCGCTGGTGGTCACCAAGGGCCCCGGCAACAGCGCGGAAGATGATTTTAATCTGGGCATTTACCGCATGCAGGTTTTGGACAAGAAGCGGACCCTGATGCGCTGGCTCAAACACCGCGGCGGGGCGCAGCATTATCGCCGCTGGAAAAATGAAAAACCGGAGCCCCTGCCCGCCGCTGTGGTGCTGGGCGCCGATCCGGCCACCATTCTGGGCGCGGTGACGCCGGTGCCAGATACTTTATCGGAATATAAATTCGCCGGCCTTCTGCGCGGCCGCAAGACCGAACTGGTGGATTGTGTGAGCGTACCGCTGAAAGTGCCGGCCACGGCTGAGATCGTGCTGGAAGGCCATGTTTCTCTGGACGAATACGCGCCCGAAGGTCCTTATGGCGACCATACGGGATATTACAATTCCGTGGAACCCTTCCCGGTCTTTACCATCAGCGCCATCACCATGCGCAAAAATCCCATTTATTTAAGCACTTATACCGGACGGCCGCCGGACGAACCATCCGTGCTGGGCGAGGCACTCAATGAGGTGTTCATCCCGCTCTTGCAACAGCAGTTCCCGGAAATTGTCGATTTCTGGCTGCCGCCGGAAGGCTGCTCCTACCGCATTGCCGTAGTCAGCATGAAAAAGGCCTATGCCGGCCATGCCAAACGGGTGATGATGGGCGTGTGGTCCTATCTCAGGCAGTTCATGTACACCAAATTCGTGATTGTGGTGGATGACGACATCAATTGCCGCGACTGGAAAGATGTCATGTGGGCCATTTCTACCCGCATGGATCCGGTCCGTGATACCACGCTGATGGAACATACGCCGATTGATTATCTTGATTTCGCCTCCCCCGTCTCGGGACTGGGCGGCAAAATGGGACTCGACGCCACCAATAAGTGGCCCGGGGAGACCGACCGGGAATGGGGCGAAAAAATCCGTATGGACGAACAGGTGATCCGGCGGATTGATGACATTTGGGACACGCTGGGCCTGCCCGGTTCCGGAAAAGCCATCTAGAGTAAATTGCGAATAGGTTGGTTCAATTCACTCTAGCCTTCCAGGAAACAGCCTTCCTGATCTATCTCCGACTCACGTTCCTGCCCTGCAATCTCGGGGCCTGAATCTTCCCAGGTCGCCTCAGGACAGATGCGGATCGTGAATCTTCAACACCGCATCAGATATATTGTTGATTGCCGTCAGGTTATTCTCAAACTCTTTCTCTGAGAACGCCGAGAAAATCTTGTTTTGCGCCCTGTTCCAATGTTCCAGACACTCCTCGACCCTCTCCTGCCCCTTGGCGGTTAGCGACACAATTCTTTGTCGCCTGTCGGTCCCCGGAATAATCTGGATCAGCCCCTGTTTATGCAACGGACGAAGGTTGCGCGCCACCGTCGAGGCATCCATGACAAGCTCTTCGGCCAGTTTGCTCACCGTAACTTTTTCCAGATGTTCCAGAACCATCAAAATGATCAGTTGGGTGGACCTGATCCCCGTTTTCTGCAAGGCTTCGTCATATAACCGTGTGACTGCCCTGGATGCTTTTCTTACATTCAGGCATACACAGTTATCTATATAATCTTTTATATGCCTTTTAGATACCCCCGGACGTGATATGTCCACTTGTCTTCCCCACTCTATTTATACAAATATTTCTACTAAGACCTTGTTTTCTATAATATTTATCGAAGAACATTTTTCCCTGAAACACTATAGAAAACGTGTATTTTTGCCTGTACTGTTCTACTATCTTAAAAAATGACAACTATAATGTCATACAATATTAACCATATTCCCCCGGTACTACAATCGAATATGACACCCGGACAGCAAAAAATTTAACAAGATAAGTAACAAGCCCTTCAAAATTTTGCCGTCCCGACCCCGTCCCGCTCTTTTTCCTTCGGGGTTTTGTCACTATGTATAGGATGATCAGTCACACTTCATGATTTAATGATAATGAGAACAGGAACCCACATGTCCCAGATTGCAATCCCCTCTACTGCAGACCACTTGAACAGGTTAGAGGATTTAATCAAGAAAGCCCTTCGGGCCGGCGCGGATCAGGCCGACGCCATTTTTTTCACCTCCCGGTCAGAATCGGTTTCCTGGCGGCTTGGCAAACTCGAAGATATTGAAAGATCGGAAAATGTGGATCTGGGCCTCAGGGTTTTTATCGGCCAGAAACAGGCCATTGTCTCCTCCAGTGATCTCAGCACCCAAAACATGGATCCCCTTGTCGAACGCGCCATCAGCATGGCGCGACATGCCCCGCAAGACCGTTTTGCCGGCCTTGCGGACCCGACGCTTCTGGCTAAGCCGCCGTTTGAGAAACTGGATCTATATGATACAGCCACCCCTTCTGCGGAAACGTTGCAGGACATGGCCCGGGAAACCGAGGCCTTGGCGCTCGCCACCGAAGGCATCACCAATTCACAAGGTGCCGGCGCCGGGTATGACAAAGTGGAAATCGCGCTCTGCAATTCTGACGGCTTTGCGCAAAGCTACCGCCGCAGCAGTTTCAGCCTCAGCCTTTCTGTCATCGCCGGCACCGGCACTGCCATGGAGCGGGATTACGCCTTCAGCTCAAAACACCACCTGGCAGACCTGGACAGTCCAGCAGAGATCGCCCGGGAAGCCGCGGAACGGGCGCTCAGACGCCTCAACCCCCGCAAGGCGGCCACGGCGCAAGTCCCAGTGGTTTATGATCCCCGGGTTTCCAAAACCCTGCTTGGCCATTTTGCCGGGGCCATAAACGGCCAGTCCATCGCCCGGGGCACCAGCTTTCTCAAAGACCGCATGGAGGACCGCATTTTTCCCGAGCACATTACCATTATTGACGACCCGCACATTGTGCGCGGGCCGTCTTCCCGGCCGTTTGACGGGGAAGGTGTAGCTAATGACAAACTGGTGCTTGTGGAAAACGGCATTCTGAAAAACTGGTTGCTTGACAGCGGTAGCGCCCGTCAGTTAGGGCTGAAAAGCAACGGTCGAGCCAGCCGGGGAACCTCGTCACCACCCGCGCCATCTTCCACCAATATCTATATCGCGCCTGGCAAACTTTCGCCGGAAGAGCTGGTGGCCGATATCGCCAGCGGATTTTATGTCACAGAGCTCATCGGCATGGGGGTGAACGGAATCACCGGGGACTACAGCCGGGGTGCCAGCGGTTTCTGGATCGAAAATGGCCAGATCACCTATCCGGTCAATGAGGTGACCGTGGCTGGCAACCTCAAGGACATGTACCGTCACATGCAGGCGGCCAGCGACCTAGAGTTTAAATATGGCACCGACGCCCCCACGCTGCGGATCGACAGCATGATGGTCGCCGGGAATTGACCCGGATCTGGTCTATCGCGTTTTGCAAATTGAGGGACGCGTCATCTACCATATTTTAGGGTTTCAGTCCGGAGAGCCTGCGTCATCGCGAACCCCTGAAGGGGTGTGGCGATCCATATATGCCACAAAACGTGGACTGCTTCGCTTTTGCCCGCAATGACGTGTCCACCTCATCACAATTCACTCTAAATGACCCGGCGCTGAAGCTCAGAAATAGGCCCCGACGCTAAATACCACCGTGGCGTCGGACAAATCCCCGGCATTATTCGTGTCTACATATTTCAGACCGAAATCCAGGCCGCCATAATTCACACTGGCCCCCAGACTCCAGTCCAGCTTGGTGGTATCGCCAATCCCGGCATAGTCAAAGCCGTCTTCGTATCCGATATGGGCGCTGATGATCAGGGGCGTATCGGGAATAGCGCTTTCCACATCCGCATAAACATAGATGTTATCCGTATTGCCGGTATTCTCGCTGGAAAAGGCGTAAGCGGCGCCGAGACTTGCCGACGCCACACCAAGATCAACGCCGGCAGAACCGTAAAGTTCCAGATAGTCCACATTCTCCCCGCCGGGATAATGATAGAGCAGCAGGCCAATATTATAGGAAATACTGTCGATCTGACCGCCATATCCGGCATAGATATCCTGCTCGATTTCCGCGCCGCCAAACTCGGAAATATTGGACGCCCAGGTGCCCACATAAAATCCGCTGTCATGAGCATAATCAAAGCCGCCCTGCAACGCAAAATTTTCATCATTCAGGGACACCCCGCGAAAACGATAATCATTCAGCATGGCCACATTGGCGCTGATCTCTCCTCCCAAAAAGCCCTCCTCCGCAAAAGCCGGAGCTGAGGAAAAAGCTGTCACAGCCACGGCAACGGTGGCCAACATAGCGGTTTTCAATTTCGTCACGTTTCTCTCCTTAAACTTGGAATTATTTTCTGCACCATAATCTGGATTGCGCATAAAACTCTACAAGATACGTGCCAGATTTTTGAAGCTATATGGGTTCTTATATAATTTCAAATAGTTAACAGCAGTTTATAGTCCAGCATATCATTGCAGACGACGCCGCTTTTGTTATCTTCACGGGAAATAGGGCAAAATTTTGGTCACAAAATGACTATTTATTACTCATGATTAAAAAATAGTCATATCGAGCTAGCCCCTCACAGCAGCTTTTGAATAGGGCGGATCCGGATAATATTCCGCATAAGCCTGAACCTCCCTGGCAAAGTCCGGAGAAAAAAGCTGCCCTAAAATCCACAGCGACATATCAATGCCAGCGGAAATCCCCGCCGCCGTGATCACCGGGCCGTCCTCCACATAACGCCGGCCTTTCAGAATACGCCCAACAGGACCGGTTTTTTCCAGTTCTTCATAAAAATAATGATGGGTGGTACAGTCCCGCCCAGCCAACACCCCCGCCGCCGCCAAAACAAGCGCCCCGGTACACACACTGCCAATCCATCGCGCCTGCCCGGCGGCGTGGCGCAGACGGTCCAGAAACATTTCCTCTTTTGACAACGCCCGGGTCCCTACGCCTCCCGGCACCACTATCAAGTCATAGCTGCCCTTCGGTTCAAACGCCCCCTCCACCCCCGTTTTCAATCCCTTGGCCGCGTGCACATCTCGCCCGTCAGGGGACAAGATTACACAGTTCAGTTCGTCAGGTTTCAGATCTTGCGCCACGCGGAAAATTTCCCATGGGCCGATGGCGTCAAGCTCCTCATACCCGTCAAATACCAGGATGGCGATCCTAAAAGTCATGTCCTTACCTCCTTGCTTTTTATTTCTCGTCTATATGGTGAAACTCTTGTCAGGGTCTCACTCTAGCTTGACGGCATATTGTCACAAATGACATAATACCCATGAATTATGACATACCGATCCACGTCAGGATCGCCCCCAGGATCTGACCCATGCCCCGACCGAAAGAATTTCCCCGCAAAACCATTGCCTTTATCTGCTATGACAAGTGTGAAATTCTCGACCTGGCCGGGCCTGCAGAAATCTTTTTCAGCGCCAGTGAGTTGTGTGAAAGGGACTATGGATTTCCGGCCTATCAGGTCCAGTATCTCTCTCTCGGGGGTGGCCCGGTGCGCGCCTCCAACGGCATGGTCTTCAACACCCAACCCCTGAACAGCGTGCCCGAGGAAGACACGCTGATTGTTGTTGGCGGCCGAGGGGCGGAACATGCCGCTAACAGCCCGGCCCTGACCGGCTTCCTGCGCAACCGTTATTCCATAGTTCGCCGAATGGTGTCCATCTGCACCGGGGCCCTCATTCTGGCCAAAGCTGGTCTTCTGGAGGGCCGGACCGCCACAACCCACTGGGATTACACAGACAAGCTCAGACAAATGGCTCCCCGGGTGCATCTGAATCCGGATGCGCTTTATGTGCGGGACGACAAACTCTATACTTCGGCCGGGGTGACCGCCGGCATGGATCTGGCGCTAGCATTGGTGGAAGAGGATCTGGGCCGGGACCTGCCGCTCACCGTGGCCCGGCATCTGGTGATGTTTTATAAACGCCCAGGCGGGCAATCCCAGTTTTCTTCATTTCTCAAAGCCCAGACCGCCGAGACCGCCCCGTTTCGCGAGCTTTGCCTGTATATTGCCGAAAACCCGACCGACGATCTGTCCGTGCCTGAGCTAGCGCAGCGGCTGGCCCTAGGAGAAAGAACCTTCATTCGCCATTTCACCCGCCATGTGGGCTGTTCCCCGGGGCGATTTGTGGAACAGGCGCGATTGGAACATTCCCGCCGGCTGCTGGAAGACACGTTCGACAGCCTTGAACAGGTGGCCCTCAAGTCAGGCTTTTCCAGTGCGGAAATTCTGCGTCGTCTGTATCAGCGCCACCTTGGCATTTCGCCCCGCGAATACCGCGAACGGTTCGGACGTCGCCTGACGGCCGTGTCCTGATCACAATATCGCTCAAGACGCCGGCAAGGACAGTTCCGGATTAAGCCGCTCTCCTTCCCAGTTCATCCCCCAATGCAGATGCGGCCCCGTTGCCCGGCCGGTCATGCCCACAGTGCCAAGAGGATCTCCTTGGCCGATTTTCTGTCCTTCCCGTACCGCCACACTGTCCAGGTGACAATACACCGTACTCACGCCATAACCGTGATCAATAATCACCGTATTCCCCGTGTAATAAAGATCGGCGACCATGGTGACTTTGCCCCCCAACGGAGCCACCACCGGCGTGCCCTTGGGAGCGGCAATATCCATCCCGGTATGCGGGCTTTTCGGAGTGCCATTCAGAATCCGGTGATTGCCAAAATGTCCAGAAACTCGCCCCTTGACGGGCCAGATCATCTTGCGGCCAAAATCGGTCAGGTCACTGAGGACTGAACGGGCCTCGCGCACCCGCGCCGCATCATTGGCAATGCGCTGCTGCACCTCCGGCGGCGGCGTGACCATTTTCGGGGGCAGCCCGTCAATCACAGACACATCATATTTGTGTTCCTGCACCGGAAAACGGTATTCCCGGCGCTCGCCGTCTGGGGGTATTACCGTAAAGGTGACTGTGCTCCCCTCTTTCCAGTTCAGTCCGAATGGGAAATAGCCCGCCGGCGTGAGCCTCAGCTTTTTGCCCTTGAAGATCACTTCACTACCCGCGGGGGCCTTGCCCACATAAAACCCGCCCTGAACCAGCGGGGAAGGCACCCGGAACTCAGGCCGGATCGCTTCTGTTGCGGCATTTACCGCCCCGGCAAAAAACAGCCATACCAAACACAATCCAAAACAAAGGACACCTCTCATAACAGTCTCCCCTGGCGCTCATCCCCGGAAGGGGGTTTTGTCTTGTTCTTGGTTTTTTTTACCGGTTTCATCGGCTCGGAGGGCATGGGGGCGCTCACTGCCTGTGCCGAAACATGCCCATCCCGGAATTCGATATCCATCACATCACCGGCAGAAACCCGCCCCGCATTGGTAAGGGTCTTGCCTCGGGAATCGCGGATCACCGCATAGCCCCGTTCCAGCACCCGCTTGTAATTCAGGCTGTCAAACAGACGCACCGGACTGTCCAAACGGCTTTTCTGCTGCTGCATCAGACGGGTCATGGCCGGCTGCAAACGTTCCGCCAACATAGTGACCTTCTGCCGTTCCCGCCCGACATCCTGCACCAGAATATCCCCCCTCAACCGCTCGCCAAGGGTTTCAAGCCGCATCTGCTGCCGCTCACACATATGCCGCAGCGCCCGGGGCAAACGCACCGTTTTTTCGGCAAGGGTCTGCTGGTGACGGCGCAGATCTCGCACCAACATATCGGCCCTAAGCCGCGCACCCAGTGTATCAAGCCGCATGTGTTGTTTATCGCTGAGATGTTGCAGCGCCCGCGGCAGGCGGTCGGCAAGTTCATCAAACCTCTGTTGACTGAGCGACAGCAGGTCCTGCGGCCTGGGCAGACCCCGACCCAGTCCCTCAATCCGTTGCCGCCGGTCCAGAAGCAGGCGCTGTTGGGCCCGCCCCAGCCGCACGGACAGATCCTGCACCGTATAGACCAGATCGGCCTTCACCGGCACGGCTATTTCCGCCGCCGCCGTGGGCGTCGGCGCCCGCCGGTCCGCGGCATAATCAATCAGGGTGGTGTCCGTCTCGTGCCCCACGGCGCTGATCAGGGGAATTTCGCTCGCCGCTGCGGCCCGCACCACCACTTCCTCATTGAAGGCCCACAGATCTTCGAGGCTGCCCCCGCCACGTGCCACAATCAGCACATCCGGGCGCGGAATATCGCCGCCCTCCTCCAGTCGGTTAAACCCCTCGATGGCTTCGGCCACCTGGGCCGCCGCCCCTTCGCCCTGCACCAGAACAGGCCAGACAATCACGTGGCGCGGGAAACGGTCCTCCAGCCGGTGCAGGATATCGCGGATCACCGCCCCCGTCGGGGACGTGACGACACCAATCACCTGCGGCAGGTAGGGGATCGGCTTCTTGCGTTCCGAAGCAAACAGTCCTTCAGCCGCGAGTTTCTTCTTGCGTTCCTCCAAAAGCGCCATTAACGCCCCGGCGCCCGCCGGTTCCATACGGTCAATGACAATCTGATATTTGCTGCGCCCCGGATAGGTGGTGAGCTTGCCGGTGCAGATCACCTCCAGCCCGTCTTCTGGCCGGAACGTGAGCCGGCCTGCCATGCCTTTCCACATCACCCCGTCAAGAACCGCTTTGTCATCCTTGAGGGCCAGATACATATGGCCGGACGCGGCGCGCTTAAGGCCGCTGAGTTCGCCGCGCACCCGCACATAACCGAAATTTTCCTCCACCGTACGCTTGAGCGACAGGCTCAACTCACTGACCGAATATTCCGGGGCATTGCTGCGGGCCGCCTGCGGGGGCCGGCCCGGGAAATGGGAATGATCTGACATGGACCGCTTACTTCTACTGCTTGCTTGAATCTCAGGCATCTTATGTTACAAGAGAGGAAATTTTTTAAAAGGACAAATCATCATGAATATTCTGGTCATCGGTTCCGGCGGCAGAGAACATGCGCTGACCTGGAAAATCGCCCAGTCTCCATTGGTGGACAAAATTTTCTGCGCCCCCGGCAATGGCGGCATGCAGGATCTGGCGGAATGCGTCAGCCTCGATCTTGCCGATCACGGCGCGGTCATCACCTTTTGCGACGAAAACGACATTGATCTGGTGGTTATCGGCCCCGAAGCCCCACTGGTGGAGGGGCTGGTGGATAGTCTGGATCTGGCGGAAATTCCCGCTTTTGGCCCCACGGCCGCTGCAGCCCAGCTGGAAGGCTCCAAGGGGTTCACCAAGGATCTGTGCGCCAAATACAATATTCCCACCGCCGCCTACGGCCGGTTTCGTAACGCCGAGGCCGCCAAGGCCTTTATCAATGAAAAAGGCGCCCCCATTGTGGTCAAGGCCGACGGCCTGGCCGCAGGCAAGGGCGTGATTATCGCCCAGACCGTCGAGGAAGCCCACCAGGCCGTAGACGACATCTTCGGCGGACAGTTCGGTGCGGCCGGGGCGGAACTGGTGATCGAGGAATTTCTGGAAGGCGAAGAGGCCAGCTTCTTTGTGCTCACTGACGGAGAGACCATCCTGCCGCTGGCCACTGCCCAGGATCACAAACGGGTGGGAGACGGGGATATCGGCCCCAATACCGGCGGCATGGGTGCCTACAGCCCGGCCCCGGTGATGACTGAAGCGCTGATCGAACGCACGCTCAACGAGATCATCCTGCCCACAGTGCGCGGTATGAAAGAGGAAGGCATGCCGTTCGCCGGGGTGCTGTATGCTGGACTAATGATTACAGACAAGGGCCCGCAGCTCATTGAATACAATGTGCGCTTTGGCGATCCGGAATGCCAGGTGCTGATGATGCGACTGAAATCCGATATCGTGCCGGCACTTTTGGCCTGCGCCGCCGGCACATTACAGGAAGAAAGCCTGGACTGGCATGACGATGCGGCATTGACCGTAGTGATGGCCGCCAAAGGGTATCCGGGGTCTTATGAGAAAGGCACGGAAATCCGGGGACTTGATCAGGCCGGAACCGCAGAAGATGTGGTTGTTTTCCATGCGGGAACAACCAGACAGAACAACCGGGTTCTGGCCACGGGCGGACGGGTGTTGAATATCACTGCCCGGGCCGGCAGCATCACAGCGGCCCGGGACCGCGCCTATGCCGCACTGGATAAGATCGACTGGCCCGAAGGTTTCTGCCGTCGTGACATCGGCTGGCGCGCCATCGCCCGCGAAAATGAAAAATGACCCTGAACCCCTCAATAGCAGGGGTTCAGATTTCCAGCCCCATTTTTTACTCCTGTAAATTCGTGACAGTTTTGTTGCATTTTCATGACGGGCGTGAAATTATGCGCCCGAACGATTCTGAAAAATTCTGAAACGCCGGGGTTTTGCATGACAGAAGCACCTGTGGTGGGGGAAACAACTGAGAATTACGGCCAGCGCCTCCTGCACTGGCTGTTTGTGTTTTTTCTGATTTATATGCTGATCTGCGCTGTAGGCATGATTGGATCAGGCTTCAAAGGCGCCACAAAAGGGCACGCGGAAGACTTGTTTGCCTTTGCCACAAATCCCTTCATGGGCCTGATTATCGGGGTGATTGCCACCGCCATGATCCAGTCTTCATCTACCGTTACCTCGATTATTGTCGGTCTGGTGGCCGGCGGTCTGCCGGTGGGAACCGCCGTGCCCATGATCATGGGAGCCAATATCGGCACCACCATCACCAACACCATTGTCAGCCTCGGCCATGTGCGCAAGAAAAAGGAATTCCGCCGCGCCTTTGCCGCTGCCACCATACACGATTTCTTTAACGTAATGGCGGTGGCAATATTCCTGCCCCTGGAAATCATGTTCGGCTTTCTGGAAAAGGCCGGGGCCCTGCTTGCCGGTATGATGGTCGGCGGAGATGATATGAGCGTCAAGGGTTTTAATTTCATCAAACCCCTGACCAAACCTGTCATTAATGAGGTGAGCAATGCCGCCCATTTCATTTCCGGTGAACTGGGGCCGATCGTGTTGATTTTCATCGGCATCGGTATCATTTTCCTGGCCATCACCTGGATCGGCAGGGTGCTTAAGAAACTGATGGTGGGGCGGGCCAAAAAAATCCTGCATGCCGCCATCGGCCGGGGGCCTCTGACCGGTATCTTTTCCGGAACGATCATCACCGTTCTTGTGCAGTCTTCTTCCACAACCACCAGCCTGATGGTACCGCTCGCCGGGAGTGGTGTGTTCCGCCTGAAACAGATTTATCCCTTCACCCTTGGTGCCAATATCGGCACCACCATCACGGCCCTTCTGGCCGCAACCGGCGCCATTGGCCCTCTGGCGGTATATGCCCTGCAGATTGCCCTGGTGCATCTTTGTTTCAACATCGCCTCAGTGGTCCTGATCTACGGCATTACCCCATTGAGAAAACTGCCCCGGGCCGGGGCCATGTGGCTCGCCCGGATCTCCACGGAAAACAAAATTTATGCTATTCTGTATCTCTTGATGGTGTTTTTTGTTGTCCCGGGCCTATTGGTCCTGGTGTACCGGTTTTTCTAACTTTAAGGGAAGTGAATGATGATTGAGAAAGACCTGAGTTCCCTGTCCAACAAGAAACTAAAAAAAATGATTGCAGATACCGAAGAAATGCTGGCCATGATGAAGGAGGAACTCAAGCGCCGCAAACTGGCCAATCAGCATGAGGAGGTGGAGCATCTCGAAGATCACATGAACGAGGCCGAACATCGCATGGCAAGCCTTAAAACTTTCCTTACCGCCCTGTTCAAGGAAATGAAGAAGAGCTGATGTAATTCAGGAACCTGGGGTTACTCTCCAGCCCGGTTCGGCTGATCCTTATCCCCGTTATGCATCGCTTCGCGAATGGCGTCCTGCACCTGATCCTTCAACCCCTGGGCGGAGACGATGTGAATGTCCCGTTGTGGGAACGGCATTTCGACTTTGGGGTCTTCGGAGAATTTTTTCCAGATCAGGTAGTTCACATCGCTGGCCACATTGCTCACGCCCTGTTCGCTGTCGCGGATCCAGATCCTGAGCTCCAGGTCAATGGAGCTGTCCCCAAATCCCTTCACCTGCACCGTCGGGGCCGGCATTTTCAACACCCGCGGCACTTCATGGGCCGCTTCCAGCATCAGCTCCATGGCCCGGTCCAGATCCGAGGCATAGGAAACGCCCACCGGTAAGTGGCGGCGCACCTCGCTATTGGTATAGGTCCAGTTGATCACCGGTTGGGTGATCATGTCTTCGTTAGGCACCAGGAACTCCCGCCCGTCCCGGGAAATGACCGACGTATAACGGGCGGCCAGTTTGTCGATCCGCCCATAGGTACCGGACACTTCAATCACATCGCCGGGCTTGATGGATCGGTCCAACAGCAAGATCACCCCGGAAATAAAGTTGGATACCACCTTTTGCAGGCCAAAGCCCAGCCCCACACCGATCGCCCCGCCAAACACCGCAAGCGCCGTGAGGTCGATCCCCATGCTGCTGAGCGCCACCAAGAAGGCGATGGACACCAGCAGAATCTTGGTCAGTTTTCCCAGCAACACCCGGGCCGAAGGGGTCACCGTCGGCACCTTGCGCAACCAGTTTTCCATCAGCCCGGACAGAAACACCCCGATCCAGATCAACACCAGCAACGTGATCATGCCGGTAATAATGCCCAACACGCTGACTTCCGCCCCACCCAGAGAAAAACGGGTATTTTCCAGCACCGCCATAACCGGTTCCAGCCAACCGACAATGTTGAGCGCCACCAGGAGCCACACAAACACCCGCACCAGCCGGGCAATTTCCCTGTTCCGAATGAGATTGGTCGCCAGCCGGATCACAATCCAGGCTGACAAGAGACTGATGGCAATGCGCACCACATCATCGGGGTAGGCCTGGACTCGCATGACGGCCTGGGCAATTTGCAACAACAGAAGCCAGAAGATCGGCAGATATAGCGGATTGAGGTAACGGGCTTCGAGTTTCTGATAGATGATTTTGTCCCCCCAGAGTTTTTTCACCAGGGGTTTGAGCCAGAATACAATGCCGGTGCTGGTCAGCCACAAAAACAGAACGATGCCCAACTGCGCCAGAATGGTATAGGTCAGAACCCGCTCATCCATCCACAGGACGAGACTGTCCAGAATTTCCTGCCCCTTTATAAATAATTCTTCCATAGGCGAAGTTTAGCTTTTCCCGCCAGAGATGTAAAAGAATATCAGAAGGGCATCTTCTGCCCTTCCAGGAGCGTCCACAGCCCGATTCCGACAAACAGCAGGCTGGCGCCCCAGCGCGCGGCGTTGAGCGGCAGGCGCTGCATCAGCCAGTTGCCGGCGTAAATCACGGGCACATTGGCGATCATCATGCCCAGTGTGCTGCCAACAACCACCGCTCCCAAGGGCTCATACCGCGCGCCCAGCAAGACCGTCGCCACCTGGGTCTTATCCCCGATTTCCGCAATAAAGAACAAGATCAGACTGGCTAAAAAAGCACCATATGCCATAAACCGGCTCTCCTCCTCATCCTCATGGTCTGGGATCAGCAACCAGCCAGCCATCAAAAGGAAACTTCCCCCCACGATCCAGGACAACAGCTCCACCGAAATCAGACCGGCAATAAGCTCTCCAAACCATGCCGAAGGCGCATGGTTAATGACGGTGGCCAGGAATATCCCGGCGATCAGCCCGATACGGTTGGAAAATCGGGTGGCAAGCACTAGGGACAACAATTGTGTCTTGTCGCCAATTTCGGCAAGAGCGACAGAGAAGGTCGAAGTCAGTAACGCATCCATTTTAAACCATATTCCTGTTGAGAAATCCCCCAAAATAGAATCCCGCCGTTACCGGCGATCCTGAAAAAACGCCTTTAGCAATGCTGACGCCTGCTTTTCGCCAATCCCCCCATAAATCTCCGGCTGGTGATGGCACGTCGGCCGATGAAAAATGCGTGGGCCATGTTCTATCCCGCCGCCCTTGGGATCACTCGCCCCGTAATAAAGGCGCCGCAGGCGGGCAAAACTGATTGCCTGGGCACACATGGGGCAGGGTTCCAGCGTGACATAAAGATCACAATCCACAAGCCGTTCGCTGTCCAGCATCCGGCATGCCGCACGAATGGCCAGAAGCTCCGCATGGGCCGTGGGATCCCGGTCCAGAATCACCCGGTTGGACGCCGTGGCCAGTATTTTTCCCGTCGTTCCATGCACGATCACCGCGCCCACGGGCACTTCCCCGCGTTGGGCGGCCCGCCGCGCTTGCGCCAGCGCCTTGTCCATATATGTGGTTTTCAGAATCATGTCCGGACCATGCGCATTCCAGCGCCAAAGGTCAAGGCCAAGATTCCAAGGCCAAGTTTCATTGAAGAAGAGATTGATTTTTGCCGTATTTCCCTCTACATCGCAGCTCTGATAGTATGCCTCGGAGAGTATTTACTGATATTATTTAGGGCCAATATCCCCCGACGCGTCCCCAATGGACAAAGTGTTACCCCAATGGACAAGGTTTTACCATGAGCGACAAACCGGATCTTTCGAGTCCCTCAACTCCCACCGCCAAACCGGAACGCATCGCTAAGCTGCTGGCGCGGGCTGGGGTCGGCTCGCGCCGGGCCGTGGAACGCATGATCGAGGCCGGCATGGTCCGGCTCAACGGCAAACTGGTCACCACACCCGCCACTTTGGTGACATCGGTGCAGGGCATTACCGTAGACGGTGAAAAAGTCAGGGAACCGGAACCGCCGCGCTTGTGGAAATACCATAAACCTGCGGGACGGGTGACCAGCTATTTCGACCCCGAAGAGCGCCCCACCATTTTTCAGGCGCTGCCCGAGCATATGCCCAGGGTGATTTCCGTGGGCCGTCTCGACATCAACACCGAAGGTCTGCTGCTGCTCACCAATGACGGGGAATTGAGCCGCTGGATGGAATTACCGGATACCGGCTGGCTGAGGCAATATAAGGTGCGCGCCCATGGCCGGCCCAATCAAAAACGGCTGGAGGAAATCCGCGCTGGGGTGACTATTGACGGGGTGGTCTATCGGGAAGTGGATATCGAAATCCCCGAGCAGGCGGAAACCTCCAACATCTGGCTAACCATTGGCCTTCGCGAAGGTAAAAACCGCGAGGTCCGTAAACTTCTGGAATACGCCGGACTAAAGGTCACCCGCCTCATCCGTCTGCGTTACGGTCCCTTCGACCTGGGGCGGATGACCCGGGGCCAGGTGGTGGAGATTCCCGAGGCGGAACTGAAACTGAAATGTCGGGAATTTTTTGAAACCAGAGGGATCGAGATCCCAGAAGAGCCCCAGCGGGAAAAACCAAAACCCAAAGCCGGATGGGCCAGACCTAAGCCCAAGGCTCACCCGCGTCGCCAGGGCAAACGCCGCGCCGCGCTTTCCGCAAAACCGGAGAGTTTACCCAAATCCCCAAAAAAATCCGGAGCAAAATACACGACGGAATCTGGAGTCAGCCGGGCACGCCCTGCAAAACCCAAAACGGTGGGCGGGGCCAAGGCCAGCGGGACCAAAAAATGAGAATCATTGGCGGCATACACAAGGGACGTCGCCTGAAACCCCCGGAGTCCCGAAATATCCGCCCGACCACGGACCGCATGCGGGAGACCCTGTTCAATCTTCTGCAAAATTCTCTGGGCCTCTGTTTCGCCGATTGTCATGTCCTTGATGCCTTTGCGGGAACCGGAGCTTTGGGGCTGGAAGCCCTGTCCCGCGGTGCCGCCCATGTCACCTTCGTGGAAAAGAACCCCCGCGCCCTGCGGCTGCTCAAGGAAAACGTCGCCCTGCTCAAGGCAGAAAAAAATACAACTGTAAAGAGTACAGATGCCTGCTCCATTAAGCGGCCTGACAGGCCGTTCGCTCTGGTTTTCCTAGACCCACCCTATCACCGGGATCTGCTGCGACCGGCATTGGATAATCTGCACACTCAACAGGCGCTAACCCCAAACGCCTATATTGTTGCAGAATATTCTTCAAAGGAAGATATTGTTTTTTATGAATTTTTAGAAAAAATAAGCGAACGCATCTATGGCGACAGCAAAGTTTCCATTTTTCGCTACCATCCTCATTCACAACTTTGAAAAATATATATTTGATCCGGAACACCTGGAAGCTTATACTCTCCTGCGCGAAGGAAATACACGCATTAGGTGTTTTTACTCTCATAAAAGAGTCCCCGATGACAACGGACAAAAACCGCTTTTCCCACAACGACTATGAACGTTCCATGGAATTGGAACGGCGGGGGCTGATCAGTTGCCTGAGCTATATTCTCCAGGAGGTGGAACTTGCCGGGCTGGACCTGGCGGCACTCCATCTGAAAATCGCCATTGAAGAGATCAGAGACGCCCCCCGCACGACCTCGACCGGCCCTGTCGCGGAATAGCCCTCCTTCTTGCCCAAATTCACTCTAACGCCGGCCAAACAGCTTTTCCACATCTGCCAGCTTAAGCTCCACATAGGTCGGACGGCCATGATTGCATTGCCCGGAATGGGGCGTGGCTTCCATCTGCCGCAACAGGGCGTTCATTTCCTCGGTGGTCAGCCGGCGGCCGGCCCGTACGCTGCCGTGACAGGCCATGGTGCCGCACACCTCTTCCAACCGTTCCTTGAGGCTAAGCGCCTCATCCAGTTCCGCCAGATCGTCCGCCAGATCCCGCACCAGCCCCTTGATATCCACCTCCCCCAGAAGGGCAGGGGTTTCCCGGACCACCACGGCACCTTCCCCGAAAGGTTCCAGCACCAGCCCCATTTCCTCAAGCTCCTCCCGACGGGCGCAGAGCCTGTCGGCCGCCGCCGGATCCAGCTCCACCACTTCCGGCAGCAGCAACGCCTGCCGGGCCACGCCGTTTTCCGCCATATGGGCTTTCATCTTTTCATAAACCAGCCGTTCATGGGCCGCGTGCTGATCCACAATGACAATGCCGTCACGGGTCTGGGCCACAATATAGGTTTCATGAAGCTGGCCCCTGGCCGCACCCAGCGGATATTGTGCATAATCCTGTTCCGGCAAGTCCGGTGAACCGCCCCCCTGTCCCGAGATCCCCCCCGCATCGGTGCGTCCCACTGGCGGGGCAAAATCCCGGCTTTCCCGGTCCAGCAACATTTGTTGAGACGGGCCAGACAGCGGGCCGGCGGCCGCCGGCATTCCCAAAGGCTGGTAGAACGCCTGGGCCTGATCCGACATTCCCTGTGGTGGTGGCGCAGGAGAGGACAGATGGCGGGTTCCGTACTGGCCCTGGTAACGGCCCGAATGTGCCGAAAGAGACGCCCCTTCCGGCGTCAACGCCCCTAAGGCGGAACTGGCCACGGTGGTGGATGCCCGGTGGCCGGCCTCGGCTAGGGCATGTTTCAAAGAGCCCACAATCAACCCCCGGACCAACCCACTATCGCGGAACCTTACCTCAGCCTTTGCCGGATGCACATTGACATCCACCAGTTCCGGCGGCATGTCCAGAAACAACGCCAGAACCGGATGGCGGTCCCGGGCCAGAAAGTCCATATAGGCGCCGCGCACCGCCCCGGTCAGAAGTTTGTCTTTCACCGGCCGGCCATTGACAAACAGGTACTGATGCTGGGCATTGCCCCGGTTATAGGTGGGCAGGCCCGCATATCCGGTAAGGCGCACATCCTCCCGCGTCACATCAAGCGGCAAGGCATTGTCTGCAAATTCGCTGCCCAATATGGCCGACAAGCGCCGCAAACGGCTGTCTGCCGGATTGTTTTCGAGACTGTCCTCAAGGTCAGGTTGTTGGACGGAGACCTGAAAGGCCCGCCGGGCACCATCATACAAGGTAAAGGAGATCTGCGGATGCGCCATGGCCAGCCGCTTGATCACATCCAACGCATAAGAAAATTCCGTCCGCTCGGTTTTCAGGAATTTAAGCCGGGCCGGAGTGGCAAAAAACAGATCCCTCACCTCAACCCGGGTGCCGCGGTTCAACGCCGCCGGGACGGGAGGGGATTTGCGCCCGCCTTCAATGTCAATTCTCCATGCCTCTTCGCTGCCCTCGGCCCGGCTGATCAAGCTGAAACGGGCCACGGAGGCGATGGAGGGCAACGCCTCTCCCCGGAATCCCATCGTGGTGATATGGGTCAGATCGTCTTCACGCAGTTTGGAGGTGGCATGACGCTCCACCGCCAGCTCAAGCTCCTCTGCCGTCATGCCACAGCCGTCATCGGTTACCGAAATCAATGTCCGGCCGCCATCGCTCATCACCACCTCAATGGTTTTCGCCCCCGCATCAATGGCATTCTCCACCAGTTCCTTAACGGCACTGGCCGGGCGTTCAATCACCTCGCCGGCAGCAATATGGTTGATGGTGCGTTCTGACAAACGACGGATTTTCAATGAAGTTTCTCCCGAACAACGGTTCTTTCTGATTGCTGTAGTTTATTCTAGAGTGAAAAGTCACAAGATGGAACCGCGCCATAAAATAGCCCCAACTTTTTCCCTTTTCTGACACCTCAGCGACATATTCCCCAATTAATCTCCGCTCATATAGATACGGGCAATTTTTTGGAAACTCTAGACTTGTTATTCACGACACATGAAGATACAAGATACATGAAGACACCGGGGATTATCATCATGACACTTTTTCACGGACTAACTTTCGGGCTGGGGCTCGGCGCGCTCAGCGCGACTTTTTTAACGCCTTCCGCAGACCATGTATTCATTTTGGCCGCGACCGGTTCGCTTTTGCTGGTCATCGAAGGCGCCCGGCTCATGGCCACCCGCCCCCGCCGGGCCCAACAGAATTGAGCCAACCTATTTACAGTTCACTCTAGTGAGCGGCGCCGGCGTCCTTACCGGCCTGCCCCAGTTTCGTGAGAGGAAGGTCATCCAGACCTGCCGGATCGCCGACCACAACCCAGAAAAGCCGATCAGGATGCAGAAGCCGGCGGGCCACGCGACCGATCTGTTCGCGGGTGACGTTGTTGATATATTCATTGCGGCGGGCAAAATAGCTGGGCTCAAATCCTAAAATCTGGGCCCCAATCAACTGACTGGCAATGGCGCCGCTGGTGGCAAAGTTCAGGGCATAGGATCCCGTCAGATAGGTTTTGGCGTCCTGAAGTTCCTCTTCACTCACCCCATTCTCGACAAGATTGCGGATTTCCTGCTGCACAAGGGCAATGGCTTCCGTCGCGCGCTCATTCTGGGTGCCCAGACTGCCGATAAATAGCCCGCCATATTCCATGGGCTGAAAAGAGGTGCCGACGCTGTAGGCCAGCCCCTTTTCCTCACGCACACTTTCTGCCAGCCGCGATGTCAGCCCGCCCCCACCCAGAATATAATTCATCACATAAGCCGCATACCAGTCCGGATCCAGCCGTTTGAGGCCCTGATGGCCGAACAGGATGGTGGACTGATGCCCCGGGTGACGGTGCAGATACACAGCACCGGGAGTCTTTGCCTTCACATCCTGAAGGTACCCATCAATCGCCTCATCCGCCAGCCGACCAAACGCCAGATCCAGAAGCTCGGCGAGTTCCTGCGCCGTAATATCCCCCACCACGCCGATCACCAAGCGGTCCCGGGTCAGCCGCTCTTCCCGATAAGCCACCAGATCGTCCCGCGTGAGCGCACGAATGGTGTCTTTGGTCCCGTCGCCATCGCGGCCATAGGGGTGTTCGGGATAGGCCATCTCGCGGAAAATTTTACTCGCAATGCTCCCCGGATCTTCCTGTTTGCGAATCAGGATGGTCAGCATTTGCTGGCGGATACGTTCAATGGCGTCCTGATCAAACCGCGGTTCGTTCAGCGCCAGGGATAAAAGACGAAAAGCTTCATGGCGATTTTCGCTCAGGGTTTTTAGCGATCCTTCAAGACGTTCACGCCGTGACGAGAAGCCCAACTTGATGGCTTTGTTTTCCAGGGCCGTCTGGAATGCCCGCGCATCCATATCGCCTGCCCCTTCATCTAGAAGCGCCGCCACCATGGTGCTAAGCCCTTGCTTGTGAACCGGATCGCGCACCTCGCCCCCCTGGAAGGCGAATTTCATGCTGATCAGCGGGATAGTGTGGTTCTCCACAAGCCAGGCTTCGATCCCCAACGGGGTAATCACTTTTTGCACGGGAATATCGGCCCGCGCCGGCACAAGAAACAGGCCCAGGAGCCCCCCAATCACTCCCCCAATCACCAGGACAAGGCGTGATGAATTTTTCAAGGAATTCATCAGAGGATTCATCAGGGGTTTCATGATGCTCATGGGGTTTCTCCCGTTTGCGCCCCATCGGCGGGCAGCAACAGCCCGGTGACGGATTTACGAAGATCCAGCACATACCCGGCCGCGGCCCGAACATCTTCCGGGGTCACCGCGCGGATGCTTTGCGGCCAGTTTTGTACGTCTTCAATCGTGCTGCCGGTGGTCAGCGCCTGACCGTAAATCTGCGCCATGGTGCTGATGCTGTCGCGCGCATAGACAGCCTCCGCCACCAGGCGGGTCTTCACCCGTTTCAAATCTTCGGCCCACATATCCGGGTCTGTCTGTTCGGCCAGAAATTCAGCAATCACCTGATCCACCGCCTGTTCCACAATTTTCAGGGCTTCTTCCGGGGTTTCGGCAAGACCGGGCCGGGGAATGGCATAAAGCAGGAAGGTATCCGGATCATATGAAGTGCCGTTATAATTGCTGCCTGCCGCCACCGCAATCTTCTGTTCCACCACCAGTTTCTGGTATAAAAGACTGGTGGTCCCCGATCCCAGGAGGCCACTCAGAACATCCAGAGCCGGGGCATGATGAGAAGCGCCCGCGCTATAGCTAGGCGCATGATAGCTGCGGATCCAGGTAGGCTGCTGCACCCGTTCGTCGCGATGCTCCACCCTGAGGGCGGCCTCCTGCGCGGGTTCTGGGGGCCGGCGGCGTTCCGGAACAGGGGTACCGGGAATTGGTGCGTAATATTTTTCGGCCAACGCCCTGACCTGATCCGGGGTAACATCCCCTGCCACAATGAGGATGGCATTGGCCGGATTGTAATATTTTCGGTAAAATTCCCGCACATTTTCCAACGACAGTTTTTCCAACTCCCGCCGCCAGCCGATAATCGGAATGCCGTAAGGATGTTCTTCAAACAAAGCCGCTGCCATTTTTTCCCGCAGCAAGGCCAAAGGCTGGTTGTCGATGCGCATGCTGCGTTCTTCCAACACCACGTCCCGCTCCGACAGCACGTCCTGCTCATCCAGTTCCAGGTTGACCATGCGGTCCGCTTCCAGCTGCATCATCAGCGGCAGACGGTCTGCTGCCACCGTCTGGTAATAACCGGTATAATCCGCCGAGGTAAAAGCATTATGCCGGCCACCGTTGCGGGCGACAATGCGGGAAAATTCCCCCTCGGGCAGGGTTTTGGTGCGCTTGAACAGCATATGTTCCAGGAAATGAGCAAGGCCCGACTGCCCCTCAGGGTCATCCGCCGCGCCCACCCGGTACCAGACCATATGGGTGACAATGGGCGCCCGGTGATCGGGGATCACCACCACCTGCATATGGTTATCGAGAACAAAACTTTCGATCTCCGTCCCGTCGGCCCGCACAGCCGGTCCGGTAAAGATCAGGACCAGCATCACACAGGTGAAAAAACAGTGCTTTATCAAAATGCCCCGGCCAGCCCAAAAATCAGTCACTGTTTTCTCCTTGATGTTTTTCCGCCCCCTTCTGCAAAGAGAGCAAAAAGGGAAGGGGACATGACGAAGCGATAAAGAGGCATTGCCGCGGGGGTATACCCTAACGCCCGAAAAGCGCCTGCCGGGCCAGTTGTTCAGGCGTATAGGTGCCGGAGACTTCCGTATCGTCCCCCGGCGGGCGCAAATGATATTCCGGCGGGACAACCAATGCCGGATTACGCAGAACCAGAAACTCATCGGGCGCATCCTTGCCGCTGCAAGCTGCCAGAAGCATCACCATAAATGCCGCCCCACTCAAAAGAAGTTTATTCGTCACAGATCAATTCCCTTTCACACATTTTTCCGCCCCGGTATCACCTTCGGGACGTCATCGCGACTGTCCTGCGTCACTTTTGTTTCGTCCCGTTTTCCGTATCGTGTTTCTTTCGGCCCGTGGTCCCCTGCAGGAAAAAGGCATCCCACACCAAAAGGGCGGCCCCGGTGGAGATAAACGCATCCGCCACATTAAAAATGGCGAAAGACCAGTCTCCCCAGTGGAACTGAAAAAAATCCGCTACAGCCCCAAACACGACCCGGTCGTAAATGTTACCCAATGCGCCGCCAATGACAAGCCCTATTGCCACCATAGCGAGACGAGACGGCACGGATTTGAGCCAAAACAGCAACGCCAGCACAATGGCGCTGGTCAAAGCCACCAGTGCCCAGCGTCCGGTATCGCTTTCGGCGCTGAACAATCCAAAGCTCACCCCCCGATTCCATACCATAACCACATTGAAGACCGGCAAGATTTCCACCACCCCTTTTTCTGGCAGGCGGAAAATATCCAGGAACCACCATTTGCTGGCCCGGTCGATCAGAAACACGGCCAGAGCCAATGCGACCCCCCGGATAAACATCAGCCTTTTCCACCATTTTGAGCGGCTGCAGCCTCTTTTTCAGGAAGGTCGATATCCAAGGCCTCCACCGCCTCGGCACAGCGCCCGCAGATATCCTCATGACCAGGAAGGTTGCCCACTTCGGGCAGCACCTGCCAGCAGCGTTCGCATTTTTGTCCCTCGGCCAGCGTCGATGCCACCGCCACACCGGCCACATCCTCAAGACGGAAGGCGCCTTCCGGCGCGGCCTCCAGGACCAGTTCGGCCGCCGATGTGATGCTGAGCTCCGCCAGATCAACCCCTTCCAGCGCCGCGCCATAGGCCGGATCATCCACATAGACCCGGACCGCCGCCTGCAGGCTGGAACCAATGCGCTTTTCGCGCCGTTCCACTTCCAGCGCGCCCGTCACGACCCGGCGCAATTGCCGGATTTTCACCCATTTTTCCGCCAGCGCCGCATCGTGCCAATCGGCGGGAACGGGATAAAATTCCTTCAAATGCACACTGTCCGCCTCATCGGGGAAACGCGCCTGCCAGACCTCTTCGGCGGTAAACACCAGGATCGGGGCCAGCCAACGGGTCAGGCAGTGGAAAATCGCATCCAGTACCGTCCGCGCTGCCCGCCTTCGGGCGGAAGCGCGGGCATCGCAATACAGCGCATCCTTGCGAATATCGAAATAAAACGCCGAAAGGTCAACGATACAGAAATTATACAGCGCATTATACATTCGGTGGAAATTGTAATTTTCCACACAATCCCGCACCAGAGCGTCCAGCTCGCTCAGACGATGCAGAACCCAACGGTCCAGTTCCGGCATTTCCGCAACCGACAGGCGCTCCGTCTCCTCGAACCCCGCGAGATTACCGAGCAGAAACCGCAAGGTGTTGCGGATCTTGCGATAGGCTTCCACCTGTCCCTTGATGATGTTTTCGCCGATACGATGATCATTGAAATAATCGGTGGACGTCACCCACAAGCGCAGAATATCCGCGCCGTACTGTTTGACCACTGCCTGCGGTTCAATGCCGTTGCCCAGTGACTTGGACATTTTCATGCCTTTTTCATCCAGCGTAAAGCCGTGGGTCAGTACCGCCTTGTAGGGCGCATGGCCCCGGGTGCCGCAGCTTTCCAGAAGAGACGACTGGAACCAGCCGCGATGCTGGTCGGTGCCTTCCAGATAGAGATCTGCGGGGCTGCGTAAGTCCTCGCGGTCTTCCAGGACAAAACTATGTGTGGAACCGGAATCAAACCATACGTCCAGAATATCCATAACCTGCTCATACTCTTCGGCCGCATAGTCATTGCCCAAAAAGCGGGAGGGGTCACTGTCAAACCAGGCATCGGCCCCTTCCGCCGCCACCGCCTCGGCAATGCGGGCGTTGACCGCCTCGTCCCTGAGCAGCTCGCCACTTTGTTTGTTGACAAACACCGCAATGGGCACGCCCCAGGCGCGCTGGCGGGAGATAACCCAGTCGGGACGACTTTCCACCATAGCGGTAATGCGCCGTTCCCCGCTGTCAGGGATCCAGCGGACCTCACCAATGGCCTTCAGCGCCTTGTCACGCAACCCGTTGGTCTCCATCGAGATAAACCACTGCGGCGTGTTGCGGAAAATCAGCGGCGCCTTGGAGCGCCAGCTGTGGGGATAGCTGTGTTCCAACGTATCTCGCGCCAGCAGCGCATCAACCTTTTCCAGTTCCTCACACACCCGATCATGCACCTTGAACACATGGTCGCCAGCAAAAAGCGGCACATGATCATAATACCGGCCGCCGTCATCCACCGTGAACGGCACCTCAAGACCGAATTCCAGTCCTACCTCATAGTCTTCCTGGCCATGACCCGGGGCGGTATGGACAAACCCGGTCCCCGCCTCCGTCGTCACATGCGCCCCCGGCAACAGCGGTACATCAAAATCATACCCCTTGCCATGCCAGGGATGATGGCAGACGCTGCCCTCCAGCGCCGCCCCTCTGAACCGGGTCAGCGTGGTGAATTCAGTGATGCCGCAGCGGCCCCTCATCTCCTCCAGAAGCGCTTCGGCCACCACAAGGCGCCGCCCGGAGCGGACCCGGCTGTCTTCAGCCACGTCAACCACCTCGATCACCACATAGTCGATCTCCGCGCCATAGGCGATGGCCCGGTTGCCCGGTAGGGTCCAGGGCGTCGTGGTCCAGATGACGATATCAGCACCTTCCAATTCCGCCAGGGAAGGTTTCACCACCGGGAACGCCACATCCACCATATGCGAAGTATGAGTGTGATATTCCACTTCCGCCTCGGCCAGCGCGGTTTTTTCCACCACCGACCACATGACCGGTTTGGAACCGCGATAAAGGCTGCCATTCATGAGAAATTTGTGTAATTCACGCACGATCTGTGCTTCGGCGGCGTAATCCATGGTGAGATAAGGATTATCCCAATCCCCGAAAATGCCCAGCCGTTTAAATTCCTCACGCTGCACGTCGATCCATTTTGCGGCAAACTCCCGACATTCCCGCCGGAATTCCACCAACGGCACCTCGTCCTTGGATTTTTTCTTTTTGCGGTATTTTTCCTCGATTTTCCATTCAATGGGCAGGCCATGACAATCCCAGCCCGGCACGTAGACCGCGTTATAGCCGGACATCTGCCGCGCGCGCACAATCACGTCTTTGAGAATCTTGTTCAAGGCGTGACCGATATGGATATTACCATTGGCGTAGGGCGGACCATCATGTAGGATAAACTGCTCCCTGTCCTTGCTTTTCTCGCGCAGCCGGCCATAAATGTCCATGGTCTGCCAACGGGCGAGCCAGCCCGGTTCACGATTGGGCAGATTCCCCTTCATGGGGAAATCCGTCACCGGCAAAAAGATCGAAGGACGGTAATCTCTGGTCATGACGCACTTTTCATATCTACTGTGAGTAAATAAATATCCTGCTTACTTCCCAAGGCGGAAAATTGCCACTTTGTAGCAAGGGAAGCTCCCGGCTGTCGAGCCTTTTTCGCGGTTATCTGCCTCTTGAGGCCGATATTTCCCCGATCCCCTGTTCAAAGATAATCTTCCAGACGCGGCGGCGGAATGAAATCATGCTGGTTTTCCGGTTTGGCCAGTAACTTCCGGGCGACATCGCAATCCTGGGCAATCTGAGCCTTCAGCGCCTCCAGACCATCAAATTTGCGCTCTTCACGGATAAATTCGACAAATTCCACCTTGACCGGCATTTCATAGATATCTTCTTCGAAGTCAAAAAGATGCACCTCCAGGGTCACATCCTTCTTGTTGAAAGTGGGCCGCCGTCCCACATTGGCCACGCCGTCAAGAATGCGCTCCTCCCTCCCGCCGGGCCCTCCCCCGGGGATCAGCATACGGACCGCATACACCCCGAATTTTGGTTTGATATACCCCTCCATAGACAGGTTCGCCGTCGGAAAGCCAATGGTCCGCCCGCGTTGGTCGCCTTTGCGCACATGGTCTTCCACATGCCACCAGTGCCCCAGACGATCGGCCACAATGCGCACCTGCCCCTCACGCAAGCTGTGGCGAATATTAGTGGAAGAATAGATATGATCGCCCTCCATCACCCGTTCCACAATGGTCAGTCCGAACTGTTCCATCTCACTGAGCCAGCTCAACACTTCCGCCCCCCCGCCGCGACCGGCGCCGAAACGGTAATCGTAACCGACCACCACATGCAGGGCGCCAATTTCCTTCAGCAGGATCTCGGTCACAAAGTCCTGGGCCAGAATGCGCGAGAAATCCCGGTCAAAGGGCAGGGTGAACAGGAAATCCACTCCAAACTGTTCCATCAGGTGGGCCTTGGTGCGAAACGAGGTCAGACGAAAGTCGGGCTGTTCAGGGTTAAAAAACAGACGGGGATGCGGTTCCACAGTCAGAACCGACAAAGTGGTACGCATGTCCCGGGCCACTCGCCCCCCCTCAGCGATGACTTTCTGATGGCCTTTGTGAAATCCATCAAAATTGCCCAGCACAATGACCGAACCCTTGCAGGCATCGGGAAGGTTGGTGTAATGCCTGAAAATCTTCATCGCGGTAAAGCTTCGTCCTTATCCCTTGTTTGAGTCACGGGTTTTGTTCACGGGGTTCTCTTTCACGGGTCCCCGATCCGATCAGGCCGGCCGGCTCGGCACCATCAATTGGGCTTCGCCTTCCATAACCACCGTATCGTTCACCCGACATACACAGGATAACCGCACCCGCTTTCTGCTCACAACCACTTCCTCCACTGTAACCGTCGCATGGACCGTATCGCCAATTCTGACCGGTGCCTTGAAGGTCATATTTTGGGACAGGTAGATGGCGCCCGGACCCGGAAGGCGGGTTCCCAAGACAGCCGACAGCAGGCCGGCGGTCAACATACCGTGCGCAATACGGCCTTCGAATATGGTGGTTTTGGCATATTCTTCATCAATATGCAAAGGGTTCGTATCCCCCGTGATCCCGGCAAACAGGGTAATATCGGCATCGGTAATGGTCCTGCTGAGGCTGCTGCTTTGCCCTTCTTTCAGGTCCTCAAGATAGTTGATGACCACATCAGACATGACAAACTCCTTTAATAGCTTAAGTTTCTGTCCCTGAAGTCATCTCAACGGACCTCGAACAGGATTTTTTTGCGCTGCACCATATCCCAATTTGAAAAAAAACGGAAGCATTCAGTTTCATTAACTTTTTTTTTAACCCCAGAGGCTAACTTAAGCCGAAAGGGCCGGCACTGTGCGCCAGCCCCCTAAATTATGTAAAAAGTGAATGTGTAAAAAGTTAGTTTGTAAAAAGTTCCAACTTATTTGCTGCAAGAGCGGGGAAAAAGAATGGCTGTAGACAAGTCAATGCCAATCCTGATCGTAGATGATTACAAGACCATGCTGCGGATTATCAGAAACCTTTTGAAACAGCTGGGTTTTCAGAATGTGGACGAGGCCAGCGACGGTTCTGAAGCGCTGAACAAGATGCGTGCCAAGAATTACGGTCTGGTGATTTCGGACTGGAATATGGAACCGATGACCGGGTATGAGCTCCTGAAAGAGGTGCGTGCGGATGAAATGCTAAAATCCGTCCCCTTTATCATGGTGACCGCCGAATCAAAAACCGACAATGTAATCGCGGCGAAAAAAGCCGGCGTGAACAATTACATTGTCAAACCGTTCAATGCGGCGACCTTGAAACAGAAACTGGTTTCAGTGCTTGGAGAATTCTGATGGCATCGGGGCTTTTGCCGGATCATATCGGGCCGCTAGTGGATCGTTTGAGACGTGGCGACCACCAACCGGTCTCCCTGCCGGATGTTGCTGCCCTCACCGAAGTTCTGATGCGCTCGCTGGAAAGTTATTTCCGGTCAATCGACCTCACGCTGTATCAGGAATGTCAGTCTCTGGCGGATTACATCAATGATGCGCGGGCTGAAATCGCTTCTCTGTCCCCTGACCATTCCGACAGCGCCCAGATTCCCCGCGCTGGCCAGGAACTGGAAGCGATCGTTCAGCAAACCGAAAACGCCACCCATATCATCATGGAATCTGCCGAAGCCATCATGTCCGCAGAAACCGATGATCCGGAAGCCTTCCAAGCCACCGTCCATGACGCCGTCATGAAAATTTTCGAGGCCTGTTCTTTTCAGGACATTACCGGCCAGCGCATCAGCAAGGTGGTCCGCACCCTGGAATATGTGGAAAACCGGATCGACAGGCTGATCAATATCCTCGGGATTCAGGAAGAAGACCTGAAAAAACATGCCGAAAATACATCGCCCCCAGAGGAAGAGGATGAGAACAAAGCCTTACTGCATGGTCCCGCGTTGGAAGGAGAAGGCATTGACCAGACAGAAGTGGATGCGCTAATGGAGGACACTTCAGCCTCCGAGCCCCCCACAAAGACAGCAGGCAGCGAGGATGCCGAAACGCCAGAACCGGCGGAGCAGAGTAGCGCAACGACCACTCCCGCGGCCGATGCCGAGTCAACTCAGGTCCAAACTTCCCAGGCCCAAACTTCCCAAAAAACGGCCTCCCCGGCGAGTAACGCCGTTACCGAGGACCTGCCTGAAAATCTGGACCCCGATGATATTGATGCCCTGTTCGCCGAGCCACCGGCAACGGCGCCAGCCCCAGCGGCGCCGCCGCCGAAACCGGCCAAAAAGCGCGTCGCCCCGCCCAAATATGAAGAAAATGCTGAAGTGGCGCTTGATGTCAAATCATCGGACAAGACCACTCAGGCCGACATCGACGCCTTGTTCGGATAACCTCTGGTGGGAATTCCAGTGTATTGGCGCATTGATGAATGCGTCATCGCGAACCCCTGCCATATATCTTGGGCCATATATCTTGGGCCATATATCTTGGGCCATATATCTTGGGCCATATATCTTGGGCCATATATCTTGGGAAAGGGGTGTGGCGATCCATAGCCTGGAACGCGTTCCTCTCATCAGAATTCATTCCAAAGATTTTCCGGCCAAAGATTTTCCGGCCAAAGATTTTCCGGCCAAAATATGGTTAAGCAAGACCGGAAGGTTCCTATAACGACATGGAAAGTTCGCTGCTGAGCCGGGGTTCCCCGAACAGATATCCCTGGCCATAATCCATGCCATAATCTAGGATTTCAAGGATCTCCCGCTCCTCCTCGATTTTTTCAATAATCAAATCAATGTCAAAACGGGCATAGGCTTCTTTCAGATCCTGCGGATGAATGTCGCCCTTCTCATCAAGAAGCAAAGCCGGTTTGAGCTTGATATAACGAAAATATCGTGAGGCCAGATCCGCCAGGTCAATATTGGTGTCAATGACATGATCCATGGAAAACCTGAATCCCCGCCGGCCCAGCGCCACCAGGCTACGTTCCACCTCGGGCGTGTGACGCATCACGTCCTGTTGGGCAAATTCAAACACCAGGCGATCTGCAAGCTCCTGATTTTCCAACATAAAATCAATAAACTGCGGAAAAAATTCCTGATCATTCAGGGACACGGAAGAGATGTTACAGAAAAACCGTAATCCCGGCCGGCGCGGCCCCAGACGCCGGATTACCTGAATACAGCGAAATAGCAGCAGATTGTCCAGTGTCCCCACCAAACCGCTGTCTTCGGCAAGTTTAAGATACTGATTGGGAAAAATCACATTATTATGGTCATCGCGCACCCGGGAATAGGCCTCAAAATACACCACCCGGCGCGCCGGCAAAGCCACAATCGGCTGAAGGTACAGATCCACCCGATTATCCTCCAGCGCATGATGCATGATCTTGAGGATTTCTTCCTCATTGCGCTCGGCCTCGGCAAAATGGCGAGGGAGCGACACGGCGCCGATGCTTTCTTGCTCCGCCCTATTCTGTCGCCGCTCCTCGGCTTCCAGCCGTTCGGCCAGGGATTTTCCGGACTTCTGGACCACCTGGTTTAGCAGAGTCTGCAACACCCGCATCTCAGAAATAATTTCGGCATTGCGGCTGTAATCCGTCTGGGAGAGCTGTTTTTCCAGCCGGCCCACATCATTTTCCAAATGTTCCAGCTTGTCGAGACTCATCTGATAATCCTGATGCAGCGCCAACATGCGGTTCGCCATATCCTGACGTCCCTGGCGCCAGACATAGGCCACATGGAGCTGAACCCCCAGCAAAAAAATAAGCCCCCCCAAAACAAGCGGCGCGGACGGACCGAGACGGCCGATAAGGTCAGGACCGAGAAGATCAGGAACAAGCAATGCACAAAAAAAAGCAATAATCGCGTAAGACGCAGTAATCAGGATATGGGCCAGCACGTTCATTTGTGTTCCTGTTTAGTATAACCGGGTGTTTCTGACCGTTGACTTGGGGCCAGGATTCTTATCCCCCCGGTTCCCTCCTCTGGACAGGCTGTATTATTCACTTGCGGTTAAGATACGATAGAATAGTATAAATTACCGATCAAGCTTTGTGAAGAAATAGACAAACACCACAAAGTCTTCAGGAAGAGCCCAAAGTATATGACAATCACGTGTTCTTATCGCCCCACAGTACTGAGCGTTGTTCTTCTGGCCGGGCTCTGCGGGCTGGTCTTTGGGACACTGATGACACCAGATAAAACCTTCGCCCAAGATACACCAACCAAAGACATCCCTGCCAAGGACCCACCCGCCAAGGACCCCTCTTCCTCCTCTTCGGAAGCGGAAACCGTACGCCGCGAAGAAAGATGCCTCAATGTCCGCCGGATCCGACAAACCCGTGTTGTGGATAACCAAACCATTCTGTTTTATATGTATGGCGGAAAAGTCAAACGGGTCACGTTACTCAATACCTGTTATTCACTGGCGTTTCACGGTTCCTTCAGCTATCGCACCTCTACCAGCCGGCTGTGTTCGGGGTTTGATCATATCGTTTCGCGGGCCGGGAACTACTGCCTGATTGACAGCATCATCGACGTCACCGAAGACCTTAAAAATCAGAAAAAGAAAGACCAAAACGATCAATAGAGTGAAGTGTGAATGGGTCAACCTATTCACACTTCACTCTAAGCCCTAAAGGGCCGCAACATCTGGATCGCCATGTCCCTTTAGGGGCCCGCAATGACGTTGTTCTGTTGTCATCGCTAGCGCACACGACGCCATTCATATAACATTACCGATTATCATCTTGAAAAAAGGAGGGGGCAAAAAAACAGGGCGGAAAACCGCCCTGTCTGTTTGTTTTGGAAATTCAGCCTCTTGAAAAAGAGGTATTACTTTTTGCGCTTGTCTTCGCCCAGGAATTCCTTGATGTCGGCGAGACGTTTGGCCTCTTTTGACAGGTAGGAAATCCATTTATTGGCCATGTTGCGGCTACGGTCATATTTCTTGGCCTTGACAAATTCCTGGCGGGCTTTTTCCAGCTCGCCCATATTGAAATAGGCCATGCCGCGAACCACATGCGCCGTATCGGGTCGTTTCAAGCCCCCTTTATCAAGGGCCAGACCGATATATTTGGTCGCATTTTCATAATCGTCGAGCTGCATGTAAACCTGACCCAGGCGCATATAGAGATTGCCGTCTCCGGACATCTCAGCCGCTTTTTTCAAAGGCTCCAGAGCCTTGCGCATCTCCTGGCTGTTGATATAAGCCTGAGACAGATATTCCCAGTTTTTCTTGTTCTGTTCCACCAGCCCCTTTTTCAGCCCCTCAGCCAGGACCTTGGCGGCTTTATAGGGAATTTCGTGATACAGAAACAACTGGGACATATTCACCAGTTCGCTGTTTTTCTCCAACAGTCCCTGGCGATGCGCAAGCTCATAAACGGTGAGCTGTTTTTTCTCCAGCTCTTTTTTCTCGGCCGCGCTCAGGCCCGGTTCATTGGTCAGTTCGCCATACATGCCCGCAAGCTGGATCCAGTACTCCTTCTTGGGCCATTTGGTCACGAGCAATTCCAGAATATCGGTCACTTTCTGATATTCCTTCAACTCGAAATACATAACCCGCAGAAGCAGATACCAGTTTTCCTTGGGTTCTTTCCCCTTTTCCTCATACAGGCTGATGGCCTGTTCAATATAGGGGATACCCTTGCGGTAATAGGACAGATCGTTCTTCTTATCCCCCAAGGCATAATAGGCCTGGCCAAGAAGAATCAGCGCCTGTTCGCTGGGGGCCTCCTGGTATTCCATCCACCGGTTCATATAGTCGATGGACTTCTGGTAATCCTCCTTCACAAAATAGAGCTGAGCCAGCGTGTAAATCATATTATCCTCCATGGCGGGAGGCAGATTTTCCTGTCTCAGCACATTCTGATAGGCAGCAATGGCTTCGTTATATTTTTCCTGGCTGTAGGCCAGAAAACCTTTGAAGTTGTAATACTGGGCCCGTTCATAACTGTTGAGACCGTCCAGTTTCTGACCCAGGCCGTCTTCAAGCACCTTGTTGGCTTCGACCCAGTTTTCGGCATCGGCAAATTCCTGCGCCTTACCCAGCACTTTGTAGACTTTTTCGCGCAAGGCCGGAGTCTTGCGTGTTTTACGATTGGCGTATTTGCTTTCTTCTTCGGCCGCATAGGCCCGGTCCGTTGACACAGAAGCCAACGGAAACACAGCCAATACACCGGCAAGAGCCGTAGCGGAAATTAGAGTTTTCGTAAATTTGCTAAAGGTCGTCATTACGCACTCTCCGCTTACTTCTCAAGCTCGAAGGTGATTTTATGCAGAACCCCGGCCACATCAACCGGCTCGCCATCCACCACTTTGGGCTTGTATTTGAACTTTTCGGCCGCCTTGATGGCCGCCCTGTTGAACAGGGAACTTGTGCTTTCAACCACACGGATATCCGTGACAGTACCGTGTTTGGTCACGGTGAATTCCAGGATCACATATCCTTCAATTCCCCGCTCCGCAGCACGGCGTGGATAAACCGGCGCCACTTTCACAATCGGCAGGTAATCCCCGTCGCTGGCGGCAAATCCGCCCGTCCCGGCAACTTGCACTTCTGCGGAAACCGGCGCATTACCGATTTCGATTCCGGTATTCACGTTACTGAGATTGGTATCCATCTGGATTTCAGGAGTTTCCGGAGGGGCTTCCACCTCTTCCGGCTTGTCGGGTTTACGAATTTTCTGCTCAACTTCCTGAGCTTTTCGTACCTCGGCGATCTCAACACGGATCTTTTCCCCTGTGCCTGTCAGCGCTTTTTTACCGGTGGCAATCAGCAGCTGCATCGCAAAGAAGAGCATGAAGGTGATGAGAGCGGCAAAGGCAAATGAGACTGTATATCTTGCAATCATTGTTCTCTCGTCGATACCACATAATCCGTGACACCAGCCTGACGAACCGCATCCACGACGTCCATGACTATGCCGGATTTGGCATCCTTGTCAGCTTGAATCACCACACTTCCTTCCGGGTTTTCAGCCCTCAGGCGCTCCACATTGGCCCGGATAGCACGCACGTCGACCCGACGTTTCTGCATCCAGACTTCATTTGTGTCGCTAACGGCAATCATGATGTTTGCCTTGTCCTGCTTGAGGGCTGTTGCGGACAGAGGACGGTCTACGTCGATCCCGGCTTCCTTGATAAAGGAGGCCGTCACGATAAAGAAGATGAGCATGATAAACACGATGTCGAGCATCGGTGTCATATCGATAGCTGCTTCATCCCCGCTTTTTGCAGAAGAATGTTTACGCATACCTGTCCTCTTAGTGATCCATTGTCAAATGGTCTTCAAGAAGTTCGGCTTCCTTATTGGCGCGGTTCTCCAGATAGCTGGAAGCAAACACGCCCGACAGGGCACCGACCATTCCGGCCATAGTGGGAATTGTGGCTTTGGATACCCCCGCGGCCATCGCCCGGACGTTACCACTTCCCAAAATCGCCATCACATCAAAGACCTCAATCATTCCGGTTACGGTTCCAAGAAGACCCATCAGCGGACAAACCGCCACCAATGTCTTGATCAAAGGCAAGGGTCCTCTCAGATCCATGGTCACTTGACTGATCATGGCTTCGCGAATTTTATGGGCGAACCAGGAAGTTCGCTCAGCGCGAGCTTCCCAGGTTCCCATAACTTCATTCACTTGCTTACGATGTCCGGTCTTGAAATAGATCAGACGTTCGAAAACCAGGCCCCACATCAGCAAGATGACCAGGAAGATCCAGGTCAGGATCGGGCCTCCCCGCTCCATAAAATCCCGGACTGCTTCCAATGCATCCATCAGGGGCATCATGATCAAGCTCCTTTGTTAGACTGCTGTTCCGCGTGTACAGCAATGATCCCGGCGCTCTGCTCTTCGAGCGTATGGATAATGCGCTTGCTCATGCCGGCCACGACGCTATGCAGGAACAGGGTCGGCAACGCCACGGTAATCCCCAGCACGGTTGTGACAAGAGCCTGAGAAATACCGCCAGCCATCAGTTTCGGATCCCCCGTACCGAACAGTGTCATGGACTGGAAGGTCTGGATCATCCCGGTCACTGTCCCCAGCAGCCCCATCAGCGGCGCCACAGCGGAAATAATTTTGATCAGGACCAGGAACCGTTCAAGTGCCGGAGTCTCTTTCATTATAGCTTCATCCAGCTTCAACTCAAGCGTTTCCACATCAACTTCCTTGTTGGCGTCATAAACGCTCAACACACGCCCCAGCGGGTTGTTTTCACTAACCACATCGCTGCTGATCTGGGCTTTCACCTTGCGGCTGGCAATAGTCAGATAAATGAAACGCTCGATGATGAAAATCATGCCAATGGCACCGACAATCAGGATCAAATACCCGATGGTTCCCCCCTGGTCGATCCGCTCCCGCAGGGACGGGGCCTGAATCAACAGGGCCAGAATGGAACCACGAGAGGGATCAAGACCAAAAGCGGTAAACCCTTCTTTGGCCTGCTGCAGGGCCGCCGCGGTTTCCAGGAAACGATCCGCCGGCTGACGCACCAGTTCTGCAACACGCTGAGCCTGCGGGCGCCATTCAAGATATTTGCCGTCGGAAACCAGGTTAAAGGGACCGACACGTACCACTTCTTTTTCTTCGGTTGCCCCGTCCGGATACTGAACCGTGGTATCGAAGGCTACCACTTTTCCGGCTTCGGTCATTTCCCGCTGAATTTCAAACCACAGACGTTCGATTTCCTCGATGGTCGGCAGCTTGGAACTGGAAGCGGTCTTCTGCACCAGCTCATCCAGGAATTCATCGCGGTTCGGATACTGGGCGCTGATAATAGAATGTTCAAACACGCCGCGGGCATCACCGGAGACCTGCTGAAGCACCCCGAACAGCTCTTTCAGCGCGCCCAGTTCCTCGGACAGTTCGGTCTGAAGCTGGGCCAGCTTGTTTTCATTGGCCTTGAATTCAGCTTCAAGACGATCAGAACGACGCTCCTCAGCGCGCTGTTCCGCCTGGGCCTTATTCAGAAGAGCCTGCTGCTCAGATTTGTTGCGCAGGAATTCCTGCTCGCGCTTACGATATTCAGCCGTTTCATTGACCTTACCCTGCCGAACGATTTCCAGAAGCTCGTCAAGGTTTTTCACCTCTTTCTGAGCCATTGCCGTTGAGGCCATGCCGCCAAGAGCAACAGCAAGAACAAGTGTAACTAATTTCTTCATTGTGCCCGCTCCGGTGCTAGAATAGGTAATTTCAGCAATCTGTCAGCAGCCGCCTGTTTGTTGGCCACACGCAGGGCTTGGGCCACTGAGCTTCTGTATGAATCGTCAAGGATTTCAAACTGCTTGGTTTGGTTGTTCCAGGCACCGGTAATCTGACCATCCCGGGTCTGATATACCAGAGCGACACGCCCAACCTGCAGGAAGTCCACCTCGCGGGAAACGCCGTCAATTTCAATGGTGTCCGTATACGCTACCAAGGCCCGGCCATAATCGCTTTCAATCTGATACGCCTCAAAAACGCTGCGGAATTTCTCTGACGTGTCGACGCTCGGATCATCCATCAGGTCTTTAAGCCGCTCAATCCCTTCAAGACGCTTATTCAGCTGGAACGGCACATCCATCTTGATGAAAGCTTCGAGAGCATCAACCATCTTCAGCATCAGCGGCGTGATCTGCCGCTTCACATAGGTGACCTGCTTGATGGACGTGCTCAGATCTTCCATCTCTTCCACCTGGCGGTCAATCTGGCGCTGCAACTGCGCGTTATAGATCTTCAGGCCCTCAATGGTTTTCTGAACGGCTTTATATTGGCTGACAATCTTGTCTGTTTCTTCAACAATCTTGTCGATACGTTTCTGAGATTCCTGTGCCAGCTTGTTGATGGCCATGCCCTCATCGAGGACCTCCTTCAACTCGGTAGCACCCGCTGTTCCAGCGCCCATCATAAGGGCACCAGCAGCAACGGCGGAAAGAACAAGTGTCCTTACACGATGCTTATTCATGCGTCTTCCTACAGCTTTTTAAAGGTTGTTAAGATTAAACCATTGAAAATGGCGAAAAAAGCACCCGGGGACCGAGTCCTGTCATACAAAGAGTCATAACGGGCGGCACATAGTGAATTACCAATCCACCCCAGACCTCTTTCTCTCATGCGTGTCCCCTTGTACCTACTTCATTAAAGACACACCTTCCAGCCATTTTCCCGCCACAAAGCATGCCTATAATTTAAAAAATAAATCATGTCCCTTTTGCAGGGATCAGTTGTTGTTATCTGTCTAAAAAAACTGGCACTTGCCAGCCTCTCACCTCACAGACTGTGCGACACACTAGCCCAAAAGATAACCCCATTTCAAGGCTTGCTTCACAGCAAAATAAAAAAAAACGTTTTTTTATTATCGGAAACAAGCAAATGGGCAAATCTTCTGCCCGCCGCCTCCCTCTGCAAAGCAATATTTTTTCAATGAGTTAGAGGCAAAAACAAGCAGCTCCCCAGACCGGAAACACGCAGAAATCAGCTTGGCGTTTTTCCCTTCCGAGAAACAAAAAACTGTCTTTTTTTCAACAAATATGGTGAATTTTGTATACTAGAACCAAAGAATCGCATCAAAAACCGGGTTTTGGTACACGATTCTTTTTTGAGGGCTATTTTTTGTAAGACAATCCTCACTCAGCCCTGATGGCGGCGCAGCAACCGCAGCCCCCGTTAGCGCTAATACCCCCTAGAGTGAATTGTGCAGCGTTGGCTCAATTCACTCCAAGCCACTGCTGTTCCGAAGCTCAGGCGGTATATCACAAAAGAAAATGAAAGATCATAAAAAATCGGAGAATCGGAGATCTTCAATAGGAGACCTTCGAGACGGGATCTACGGAGACCCGGACAGAGACAGAGTCAATGGGGGCGTCAATGGGGGCGAACCGAATTAACCGCTTCCAGGACGCTGTGCCATTTATTTTCGATACAGGTACGCCGGGCCGCCGCCAGACCGAAACGCCTGATCAGTTGATGGGCCAGTTCCTGTTTATAACGAAAGTTATCCTTCCTAACGGAAGCGGGGATTGGTTTTTTTGCAGCCATTCTGTTTCTCCTTGCGGCAGCCCTGCCATCCCGAATATGGTTTCCGGGATCAGTGGTTTTGCGTCCCGCCGTTACCGACGGTTTGCCGTTTGTCACAGGAACGCTACTGCTGAACGCCACCTGCTATTAGAGTAAATTGTGAAGAGGTTGACTCAATTCACTCTAGCATTCACCCTAACAGGAAGAAGTGAAAAGCCGGTAAAAGAACCGGTAAAGTTTTACAGATTCTCCATAACAGATTCTCCGTGACAGATTCTTTCTGCCTTGCTCCCGAATTTCGGCCTCTATCAAAAAATCACACCCCCTTGTTCAAAAAATAATGTTTTTCGATTCTCTTTTCCGGTCTCTTTTCCGGCAAGTATCTGTTAGCCTGCTCTGACAGGAAAAAGTTCTGCCCACCGGCATGCGCAGCCGGAAGTCGGACCAGAAGCGGGACCAATAGCAGGAATAGAGTTGACGACAGGAACAGGGGATGACGGGGGCTGAAATCGTTACAGAATCAACTAATTACGTCCTGCTTAGGCAACCCCCCATTCCTGCCAGCAATTCGGCCGGTAATTTGAAAGCAGACCCCAGAACGTGTTCCCGGGGACGATTCCCCAAGGTGCTGCTGCGCAAAACGGCAGCCTGTGAAATATTAAGAATTCATCAAAAGATGCAACCAGCCGCTTGGAACTATTGATACATGTCCCTGGAACTATTGATACATGTCAATGTGCCCTTGCGCCGATTGGCCTATGTGGAGCATGGTAGATTTTCCCTCAAAAGGGGGCTAGCTTGAAGAATATTCGAATAAAGTGAACCAACGTTATGCAGTCTCAACAAAAACAACAGGTTAGGATATGACAACCCACGACACACAAACTGCCGCCAGACCTCCTCAGGTAAGCTCCCTGGCGCAATGGCTGTCCGCCCTGGGGCTTGGGCTGGCCGCCGTTATTGCTCTTTTGATTGCGGCAAAAACCACTTCATCTGCCTTTCAGATACACGCCTTTATCATGCTGGGGGCGTTTATCCTTGGTATCATTGCGATCTTCAATATGGGGTTTGGCAACAATGGCAGACTCGCGACGGAGGCATCGCCGTCGGGGGTCTATTATAATGATGGCGTTGTCAAGGCCGGGGCCATTGCCACCATCTTCTGGGGCATTGTCGGCTTCCTGGCTGGCGACCTGATTGCCTGGCAGTTGGCGTTTCCGTGGTTGAATTTTGACACCTCCTTCCTGAATTTTGGCCGCATGCGGCCCCTGCATACCTCGGCGGTGATTTTCGCCTTTGGCGGCAACGCGCTGATCGCCACATCGTTCTATGTGGTGCAACGCACCAGCAAGGCGCGGCTGGCTGGGGAAATCGCCCCCTGGTTTGTGTTCTGGGGCTATCAGCTGTTTATTGTGCTGGCCGCCACCGGCTATCTGATGGGAATCACCCAGTCCAAGGAATATGCCGAACCGGAATGGTATGTGGATCTGTGGCTGACCATTGTCTGGGTGGCCTATCTGCTGGTCTATCTGGGAACGCTATGGCGGCGGCAGGAACCGCATATCTATGTGGCGAACTGGTTCTATCTGGCGTTTATCGTCACCATCGCCATGCTGCATATTGTCAACAACCTCACCGTGCCGGTCTCCTGGACGGAACCCAAAAGCTATATCCTGTTTTCCGGGGTACAGGACGCCATGACCCAGTGGTGGTACGGCCATAACGCCGTAGGGTTCTTCCTGACCGCCGGCTTCCTGGGGATCATGTATTATTTCGTGCCCAAACGGGCAGAACGGCCGGTCTACTCCTACCGCCTGTCCATTATCCACTTCTGGGCACTGATCTTCATTTATATCTGGGCCGGCCCGCACCATCTGCATTACACGGCCCTGCCGGACTGGGCACAGACGCTCGGCATGACATTCTCCGTCATGCTGTGGATGCCGTCCTGGGGCGGCATGATCAACGGCCTGATGACCTTGAGCGGCGCTTGGGACAAGCTGCGCACCGACCCGGTGCTGAAAATGCTGGTGGTCTCCGTCGCCTTCTACGGCATGAGCACCTTTGAAGGGCCGCTGATGTCCATCAAGGCGGTCAACGGCCTCAGCCACTACACCGACTGGACCATTGGCCATGTACATTCCGGCGCGCTCGGCTGGGTCGCCTATGTCAGCTTTGGTGCCATTTATTGCCTGGTCCCCTGGTTGTGGAAACGCGAAGGCCTGTATTCCCTGAAACTGGTCAATCTGCATTTCTGGATCTCCACCGTGGGCATTGTGTTCTACATCTGCGCCATGTGGGTCTCCGGCATCATGCAGGGCCTGATGTGGCGGGCCTATAATGAACTGGGCTTCCTGGAATATTCTTTCGTGGAAACGGTGGAAGCCATGCATCCCTATTACATCATCCGCGCCTTCGGTGGCCTGCTGTTTGTGATCGGCTCCCTGATCATGTTGTATAACGTGATCATGACAATCCGCGGGGCCGGCGCCGCCAAACGCATCGCGACCACGGCCACCCCGGCGATGGCCGAGTAAGGGAAAGGGTAGATAAAATGTTTAAACACGAAATTTTTGAAAAAAACTCTATCCTGCTGCTGATCGGCATTCTGATTGTCGTCTCCATCGGCGGCATTATCGAAATCGTCCCGCTGTTTTATCTCAACAGCACCATTGAAAAGGTGGAGGGCATGCGGCCCTATACCCCGCTGGAATTGGCCGGACGTAACATCTATATCCGTGAAGGCTGCTACACCTGCCATTCCCAGATGATCCGCGCCACCCGGGACGAAGTGGAACGCTACGGCCATTACTCGCTGGCGGCCGAAAGCATCTATGACCATCCCTTCCAGTGGGGGTCCAAGCGGACCGGACCGGACCTCGCCCGGGTCGGCAATAAATATTCCGATGAATGGCATCGGGAACATATGATTGACCCGCGGGCGCTTGTGCCTGAATCCGTCATGCCAGGCTATCCGTTCCTGGCCACCACCGAATTGGATTACACCACCATTCAGCAGGACCTGAAAGCCAACCGTATGGTCGGGGTGCCCTATACGGAGGAGATGATCGAAAACGCGGCGCTGGATCTGGAAACCCAGCTCGATGAATATCACGATAATCTGGATGCCTTCCTGGAACGTTATCCGGGGGCTCAGGTGCGTGATTTTGACGGTAATCCCGACAAGATCACCGAACTGGACGCCATGATCGCCTATCTGCAGATGCTGGGCACTCTGGTGGATTTCTCCCTTTTCGACGCCCAAGAGAACAACAGGTAATTACAGACAGCGAGTCAAAGGAATAAGGACAAGAGATGGATATTACACATCAAGACGCAGCCTCCTTTGCCCAAACATGGGGCCTGGTGTTCTTTGTCGTCATGTTTCTTGCGGTCGTGGCCTATGCCCTATGGCCCAAAAACAAAGACAAATTCAAAAACGCCGCGCGCACTCCACTGGATGAGGAATAATAATGAGCAATACACCTGAAATAGATCAATTCAGCGGTGTCCACACCACGGGTCATGAGTGGGACGGCATCAAGGAACTGAACAACCCCCTGCCGCGCTGGTGGCTGTGGACCTTTCTGGCGACCATCGTCTGGTCCATCGGCTATTGGGTGGTCATGCCCGCCTGGCCACTGATCAGCGATTACACCAAAGGGGTCATCAACTATTCCCAGAGGGATGTTGTCGCCGCCCAGCTTCAGGCGGCACAGAATGCCAGAAAGCAATATGAAGAAAAACTTCTGGCGTCCGATCTGGAGACCATCAAGAACACCGAAGAACTCTGGTCCTTCGCCATGGCCGGTGGAGAGGCCGCGTTCGGGGATAACTGCGCAGGCTGCCACGGCTCCGGGGCCAGCGGCGCCAAAGGGTACCCCAACCTGAACGATGATGACTGGCTCTGGGGCGGCACGCTGGAAGATATCCACTACACCCTCAAGGTGGGCATCCGTGCGGCCCATGAAGAAACCCGTTTTAATACCATGCCGGCCTTCCTGAAAGACGAGATCCTCAGCAAAGAAGAAATCAACAGCCTCGTCACCTATGTGCAGTCCCTTTCTGACAAGACGATTGCTGCCCCGGAAGGCGCCGAACAGCTTTACATGGACCAGTGCGCTTCGTGCCACGGTGAGGACGGCACCGGCATTCAGGAATTGGGCGCGCCCAACCTGACGGATCAGATCTGGTTGTATGGTGGTGATCGCAAGACACTGTTCGAAACCATCGCCTACAGTCGCCAGGGGGTTATGCCTTCCTGGGAAGGGCGGCTTGATCCGGCCACCATCAAAAGCCTGGCCGTGTATGTGCACTCTCTGGGAGGAGGACAGTAAACCAACAGTAAATCACATGATTTTCGGAAAACTGTTTTCTGAAGGTCATGATTTCATACCAGATCTCCCGGCGGCACTGCGGGGAGGAGGCCGCATCAGGCCGGTAGTTCGCCGGGGATCTGACAACCATATGGTACAGACAGGGTATCACCAATATTAAGGGTATATAGATTATGGCCAATTCGCCTGAATCACATAGCGGCATGTCCCTTGACGGCCGCACCGCCACCTCCCCCGCAACCACCGACGCCACCGCCTCTTCGTCCTTCCGCCCGCATGAGGCGGTCGAACGGGCGGATGTGGAAGCCGTCAACAAAAAAGAAGCCCGTTCGCTTTACAAGAAACGCGAACCCATCTACCCCAAACGCGCCAAGGGAACGTTCCGCACGATCAAATGGGTCATTATGGCGATAACGCTTGGCATTTATTATCTGGCTCCCTGGATTCGCTGGGACCGGGGAGAGGGCCTGCCAGATCAGGCCATCCTGATTGATTTCCCGGCCCGTCGGTTCTATTTCTTTTTTATCGAAATCTGGCCGCAGGAAGTCTATTACATCACCGGATTGCTGATCCTCGCGGCCATCGGCCTGTTTCTGGTGACCAGCACCGCCGGGCGGGTCTGGTGCGGTTATACCTGTCCGCAGACGGTGTGGGTGGATCTGTTCCTGGCGGTGGAACGTTTTTTTGAGGGGGATCGCAACGAACGCATGCGCCTGGACAAGGCCCCCTGGAGTTTTTCCAAACTGCGTAAAAAGACGCTCAAGCATATCACCTGGCTGCTGATCGGAGTCGCCACGGGCGGGGCCTGGGTGTTTTATTTCGCCGATGCCCCCACCCTGTTTAATCAGCTTATCCACTTCGAGGCGGATATGACCGCCTATTTCTGGATCGGGCTGTTTACCACCACGACTTATCTTCTGGGCGGTTTCGCCCGCGAACAAGTTTGCACCTATATGTGTCCCTGGCCCCGTATCCAATCTGTGATGCTGGACGAGGATTCGCTGGCCGTAATGTATCGTTATGATCGCGGCGAACCGCGAGGCCCCCATAAAAAAGGCGACAGCTGGGAAGGCCGCGGCGACTGTATCCAGTGCCGCCAATGCGTTGTGGTCTGCCCCATGGGCATCGACATTCGCGACGGCATGCAGCTGGAATGTATCCAGTGCTCGCTCTGTATTGACGCCTGTAACGCGGTCATGGACAAGGTTGGCCGGCCGCGGGGGCTGATCGCCTATGATTCCCTGGCCAATTTCAAAGCCAGGGCCAAGGGAGAAAAAGAACGGTTTCGTATCATCCGGCCGCGGACCATCCTGTATACTGCACTGATTCTGGTGGTGGGCGGCGTGATGCTGTACAGCCTGCTGACCCGCAGTGAGCTGGATGTGAATGTGCTCAGAGACCGCAACCCGGTATATGTGCAATTGTCCAATGGCGACATCCGTAACGGTTATACGCTGAAAATCCTCAACAAAGCCCGGGAGCCACGCCGTTTTGCCGTAGCCGTTCATGGGCTGGAAAACCACCAGATGTGGATTGAAGGCATCCAGAGCATGACCGAGGATGGCCTGCCTGTTGTGGATGTGGGTCTTGATCGCCTGCGCTCCGTCAAGCTTTATGTGGCCGCCCCGCGCACCGCCCTGCAAAGCGACAGCACGGACATCACCATCGAGGTTCGCGATCTTGACGGTAACGTGCGCGACATCCATGAAACCACCTTCAAGGGACCGGACCCGCGGCGCTGAATGCGCCGTTCCGCGTCTCTGATTTATAAAGCTATTGACCTAAAAGGTTACGGATATGAGCAAGATGGATAAACCGCTGACGGGGAAAACCGTTCTCCTCTGGCTGATCGGCTTTTTCGTATTTGTCTTTATCGCCAATGGAATTATGGTCTGGGTGGCGCTTGAAAGCTGGTCGGGGCTGGAAACTGAAAACGCCTACCGCAAGGGGCTGGCCTATAATGAGCAGATCCGGGAAGCCCGCCGGCAGGCGTCCTCGGGATGGGCCATGACGTTGGATCAGCGCCCGACACAGCAAACAGGCGATACCCTGCGGATCACCCTGTCCGTGCCAAAAGGCGAACAGGTCCCGCAGACCCTGCTGGTTCGTTTTATCCGCCCGACTGCCGAAGGTTATGACCATGATCTAATTCTTACGCCGCAGACCGGACACCCCGGCGTGGTGTCCTATGGTGCGCCGGTCGCATTGCCGCTGCCGGGGGTGTGGGACATGGTGATTCTTGCAAAAAGCGAGGATGAGGTTAAATATACCCTCAAGGACCGTCTTTTTGTCCAATCACCATCTGACGAGCGGCAGCCATGAGCACAACCAACCTGGAAAAACACTATCCGGTCGATCATTTTGTGGTCGAAGGGCTGCATTGCCCCTCTTGCATCCGAGAGATTGAGGGTACCCTGCGCAAAAATCCCGCCATTCGTCATGCCCGGGTCAATCTCACGACCCAGCGGCTGGCCGTGGAATGGGCCAATGACGACGGCCCATCCGACAGAACGGCCTCCCCCAGCCGCACAGATGTCGTGATCGAAACCCTGAAAGATCTTGGATTCCGTGCCTTCCTGTTTCGGGACGATCCGGCCCTGAAACAGGCGGACCAGGAAAGCAAGATGCTGCTCAAGGCCATGGCCGTGGCCGGCTTTGCCATGGCCAACGTGATGCTGCTGTCGGTATCGGTCTGGTCCGGCGTGGTGACCGACATGGATGAAGGCACCCGGTTGCTAATGCACTGGCTGTCAGCGTTAATTGTATTGCCCGCCGCCGCCTATGCGGGTCTACCCTTTTACCGATCCGCTTGGGGGGCCATCAAAAATCGCAGCCTGAATATGGATGTGCCCATTTCACTGGCCGTGATCCTCGCTGCTGGCATGAGCCTGTTTGAAACGATTCAGGGGGCAGTACATACCTATTATGACGCGGCGGTCATGTTGTTGTTTTTCCTGCTGATCGGCCGCTATCTGGACCGCAAGATGCGCCAGCACGCCCGGTCGGTAGCGCAGAACCTGATGTCATACCGGGCCCACCGGGCCACCGTGGTGCAGGAGGATGGGGAGACGGAAAACCTGCCGGTGGAAATGCTGAGCCCCGGCCAGACGGTGCGCATCATGCCCGGCGAGCGTATCCCCGTGGATGGCATTGTGACCCGTGGCCTTTCGGACATTGACACCAGCCTGGTGACCGGTGAGACTCTGCCCTCCAAGGCGGAAGCCGATACAAAGGTGTTCGCCGGCACCATGAATCTGAGCGGTGCCCTGGACGTAAAAGTCACGGCACTGAGCGGGGAAACCCTGCTGGATGAAATTATCCGGCTGATGGAGGTTGCCGAACAGGGCCGGGCCAAATATGTGCGCCTGGCCGACAAAGCGGCGCAGGTCTATGCCCCCGTGGTTCATCTCCTGGCGCTTTTAACCTTTGTCGGCTGGATGACCTTCAGCAGCGTCGGCTGGGAACAGTCGCTGATTACCGCCATTTCCGTGTTGATCATCACCTGCCCCTGCGCGCTGGGCCTGGCCGTGCCGGTGGTGCAGGTGGTCGCCTCCAGCTTGTTGTTTAAATCCGGTATTTTGGTCAAGGCCGCTGACGGGCTGGAACGGCTGGCGGAGATCGACACCGTGGCATTTGACAAAACCGGCACGCTGACCCTGGGCCAGCCGGAACTGGCCAATGGTGATGATGTTGCGCCCGCACATCTGGAACTTGCCGCCAGCCTCGCCAAAAGTTCCAGCCATCCATTATGCCGGGCCCTGATTGTGGCCTGCCATGAACGGGACATCCCCACCATCGCCACCGACAGCCCCCTGCATGAGGAAGCCGGCATGGGTCTGAAAGCCGTGATTGACGGCCGGGAAGTACGGCTTGGCAACCGCGACTGGTGCGGCATTCCCGCAGACCAGATAGACAATACCCGCTACAGTGAATTATGGCTGGCCGTTGAGGGCGAAGAGCCCGTCTTTCTTGCCTTCCGGGATCGCCTACGCCGGGACGCCCGTGACGTAGTGACCTGGCTCCGGAATGACGGCCTTAAGATTATCCTGCTGAGCGGCGATCGCGAGGAAGTGGTACGGGACGCGGCAAGAGACCTGGGCATTGACGACTGGCAGGCCGGCTGCAAGCCCCAGGACAAGATCCGGGTCCTAGAGGACCTCAAGACGCGTGGCCGCAAGGTGCTGATGGTGGGAGACGGCCTGAATGATGCGCCAGCCTTGAGTGCCGCCCATGTGTCCATTTCCCCGTCCACCGCGGCGGATGTAAGCCAGACAGCCGCAGATTTTGTGTTCCAGTCCCAAAAACTGGAAAGTCTGGTGCGCACATTGCAGGTCTCCCGTCACAGCCGCCGGCTGGTGTTTGTCAATTTCGCCTTTGCCGCACTTTACAATGTGGTGGCGGTGCCGTTTGCCACCGCTGGGTATCTGGAACCGCTTTATGCGGCGCTGGCCATGTCCGGCTCATCCATAGTGGTGACCGCTAACGCGCTCCGGCTCAATCTGGCAAAACTCTACACCAGCCCGACGCCGGCGGCCCCGATCCAGGCAGATTCCTCCCGGCCTTCGCCGGACCCCGCACTGGGGAAGGCCTGAAGGGAAACGCCTGATGAAGAGCCTGATGGAGAAAATGTGATGGACATCATCATTTACCTGATTCCGATTGCCCTGTTTCTGGGACTGGTGGGGCTGGGCGCGTTCCTGTGGTCCCTCAAAAGCGGCCAATATGACGATCTCGACGGCGCCAGCTACCGGGCGCTGTTCGAAGAAGACGACATGGCCGCAGAACAGCAAGGGAAAGAGGATAAGTTGTCCAAAACTAATGGCATCGAAGATAACGGGACAGGCAAAAACCAGGGCAAAACACTGCCTCCCTCTCACTCCTCCCCATCCCAGTAACCTGCGTCCTGTGGATAAAAGAAACGGGTCATGGTGCGCTTTTTCGGATCGCGGCCAGGGGCAATGCCGGCGAGGATACCGATCTTGCCACTGTCGGGATAGACGGCTACTTCTGGCTCCTTCATCGTGGATATACACAGATACACCAGATCCTTGTCCGAGCTGTTCCAGACCTGATGGGCATGATCAGCGCCGCGCCTGAGCGCCACATAGTCACCCGCCCGGATCGGCACCTGCTGATCTGCGTAAATCAGTGTGCCTTTCCCCTCCAGCACAAAGATGGCTTCCTCATTGGTCAAATGATAATGTTTCGGGAACGCCTTTTTGCCTGGCGGCTGACGATACAGCGAACTGCCCAGTTCCTCGGCCCCGCTGGCCATAGTGAAGGATTTGCGGAAATAATGATAGGCCGCACCGTGCCGCACCTCTTCCCAGTTCAGATCCGCTGCATTCACCACATTGTCTGGACGTTTTTTGCCGTCCGAAGCCGCTGATTTGTTCATCCTTCGCCCCCCTGTTTCCCCCGGTTATCCCCTCTTTGCCCCCTACGGGCTTTCCTTGATGAAAAATATCCTTTAAACAGATCAAGAGATGAGAGAGTATAGGGGGCAGGTCCAGATCCGGGCAAGGCCAAATTCAAGCCCATAATTCAGGCAAAATTCAGGCCCCATACATTCAGGAGAAACAAGATGACCGATATCAGCGTAGGCGTTGTGGGATGTGGCGGCCGCATGGGCCAGGCTCTGGTCAGGGAGGTTCTGGACAACCCGCGGACCGTCCTTTCCGGAGGCACGGAACGCTCGGACAGCCCGCTGATCGGCAAGCCGCTGCGCCATCCCGCCACCGGTGAGGAAACCATTCTGAAGATCACCGATGACGCGGAACACCTGTTTAAGGTTTCTGACGTGGTGATTGACTTTACCTGCCCCACTGCGACCAACCTGCACGCCAGTTTCGCCGCGCGGCACAAGACCGCTCATGTGATCGGCACCACGGGCCTGTCAGAAGAGGATGAGGCCGCCATCTATCAGGCGGCCGGCACCGTGCCGGTGGTTTATGCCTCCAATTTTTCCTTCGGCGTTAATCTGCTGTTTTATCTCACGCGGCTTGCCGCCGGTATTCTGGACGAGGATTTCGACATTGAAATCCTGGAAATGCATCACCGCCACAAGGTGGATGCCCCCAGCGGCACGGCGCTCAGCCTGGGCAAGGCGGCGGCGGCCGGACGCGGCGTCAATCTTGCGGAAGTCTCAGAACGGGCCCGCGACGGCATCACCGGCGAGCGCGGCCGCGGCTCTATCGGTTTCGCGGTACTGCGCGGCGGCAACGTGCCCGGGGAACATGTGGTCAGCTTTAACGCCGATGATGAGCGGATCGAACTCATACACAAGGCCGGCGACCGGGCCATTTTCGCCCGCGGCGCCGTCAAGGCCGCCATCTGGGCGCTGGAGCGGGGCGAAGGCCTGTATGACATGTTCGACGTGCTCGGCCTGCCGAAGGAATAGCCTGCGGCACGTCATCGGTTAAGAAGTTTTCCCGCACCCCCTCCGAGGAAAAACAGGGAGAAAAACGAAAAACGGGGAGAAAAACGGGGACAGTATACTATTTATAATCTTATTCATTCCGTTCTCAATTAAATAGTATACTGTCCCCATTTTCATTTTTCTCTATAACTAAAATCTTGAAACAAGTAACACAGACATGAAAAAACAAATATTTCACACAAATAGGAATTCGGATTACGGTCAAAAACTATCAGTCTACGGACTATTTATCGTCATACTGCTTATGACCAGCACAACCACTTACGCCAAAATGCTCGTAGCGACGTGTGAGGCCCCCAAAGGCTGGCGCGTGGATATCGGCCCACCTTTAACAAACCCGGATTCAAAAGATATTATTGTAGAAACAGGGGAAGACGGAATCTCCGGGACACAACCTGTATTCTTTATTGATCTAGATGAACCAGAGTATCTGGTTGAGGTTTTGGACCCACTACGTCCACCTGGAGTGCCAGAAGAAACAATCCGGAAATACAATCCGGAAAAGGTAAAAAAATATAGGGTCGTGCAGTTGTCGGATAAACAGATATCTGCAATAGACCCGTACTCACAAGGCATCTGGACCTACGCCCTATACCCGCATTTAGGTTATGTGACAATGTCACGACAGTCACATAGCATAGACGGACACGGCGTTTCATCGATGCTCTATGCCAAATGCGAGGTTCAATAAAAGGCTTTACGAGAAAACGGGGACAGTATACTATTTATAGCCTTATTCACTCCGCCCCGTTTTCCTAGCTGAAAATGAAATTCAGAAGCGGCATCTGTCAGGTAATTACGGTCTCTGTACATGCGACCTATTGCAAAAGGGCAAAAATAATGAATAAAACGAACAAGACAGCAACTATTAAGCCACCAAAAAACACAAACCCTGCCGCACCTACAACTATGCTTCCAGTAATACGTGGTGCAAAGATAATTGCGCCCAATATAAACAACCCAATAAGCCAAGCCATTTAGCGTACTTTCGTCACGCAATCACTGTCGCTAGTTACAGTACAAGCTACGCAGCTCCAGTTTTCTCCTAAACGATTTTGCCGTGCTGTTGAACGAGCCAATATCATAACATAGAAAACGGGGGCAGTATACTATTTAATCAAGAATGGAGTAAATAAGATTATAAATAGTATACTGTCCCCGTTTTCCACGTTTTCCAGCTTTAACGCCGATGATGAGCGGATCGAACTCATACACAAGGCTGGCGACCGCGCTATTTTCGCCCGCGGCGCCGTCAAGGCCGCTATCTGGGCGCTGGAACGGGGCGAAGGGCTTTATGACATGTTTGATGTGCTCGGCCTGCCGAAGGAATAACCTGCGGCACGTCATCGGTTAAGAAGTTTTCCAGCACCCCCTCCGAGGAAAAACGGGGAAAAACGGGGACAGGGAAAAACGGGAAAAACAGGGACAGTATACTATTTAATTGAGAACGGAATGAATAAGATTATAAATAGTATACTGTCCCTGTTTTCCCCATTTTTCTATACGTTTTTTCATTTTTCCGTTTTTCTTTTTCCAGAACATTTATCCATACAAAACCAGGCCGGCGACATAGGGGGCCACAAGGTTCACCAGCAGCACCACCAGCCACAGCCGCCCTTCCCAAAGTTTGTAATCAAGACCCAGACGGGTCCAGGGAAGTTTGCGGATAAAGCGGAAAAACACCACCTCGAAAATCACGGTGGCCAGAACCCATATAACCCCGGTCTTGAGCGCGTTGACAGGCCATTGGGTCGCACCGGAACGATCCATGACGAACCATGCCACCCCCGCCGTAGCCGCCATCAGCACCACGCTTTTATAAAGGTGGTTGACATATTCCCCAAAGCGGCGCTCGATAAGAACCTGGCCCAGAATCCCGTTGATCACAGCCACGCCCAAAAGGATACACCAGCCCCAGAAAATCCACCCGATCATCCCTCAAAAAATCCCCTAACTCTCTCTTGATTCATATTTTGACACGATCCGCACTGCGTAATCCGCCCTTGTTGTCGGCATCATTCATCAGCCATACCGCAGATTTCTGATCAACTTATGACAGCCCCGCCCCGGACGATACCAGGCGTTCGGCCACCGGCGCGGTCTTATAGGCCCTGAGCGCCTTTTTCAGTTCGCCCAAGACTTCCCGCCGTTCCTGCTGCGTCAGAAAGGTACCGATGAACAATCCCCGGCCATGAGACGTCACAAGAATGTGTTTTTCCCTGAACGTGGCCGCATCTTGCGCCCTGTATTGCAAATTCACATTGACCCAGTATGGATTGAACGACCAGCTTTGTTCGCTTCCCTTATGGTCAATGCGCCGGACCAAAAGCTCATCCCCGGCCAGACGGACCTGTTCAACACAGTTTCCCGAGCGGTAGTTGAGCTTGAAAGCGCCGTAAATCAGCAGCACATCCAGCCCCATAAACCCGAACACCGGCCATGCCCCACGCAGGAAGAAAAACGCCCCTACCGAAAAACTCACCAACGCGACCAGACTCATCAGAATGACAAAGCCTCTGGGACTGAGGGAGCGGTGCGGATACAAAACCGCATCAAACCACACCCGCGTCCCGGGCGGGGGCGGCGCGGCGGGAGAAGGCGGGGATGTTTCCGCAGACGGGGGGTATGTCTTTTTTTGTGCCATAAGAACAGTATAGCCCTCTTCCCTTCCCTCTCCAACCCCGTTAATATCCGCCTTTATCCTGAACCGACCATAAAAGCAGCCGGCAAACACATGAACAAAAAAGATATTCACGAATTTTTCGCCCGCCTTCACGCCCGGGATCCGGAACCCAAGGGAGAGCTGAACTACACCAATCCCTATACCCTACTGGTAGCTGTCGCCCTGTCCGCCCAGGCTACGGATGTGGGGGTGAACAAAGCCACCAAAGATTTGTTCAAAGTGGTCTCTACCCCTCAGCAGATGCTGGAACTGGGGGAAGAACGGCTCAAAGACTATATCAAAACCATCGGCCTGTATAATTCAAAGGCCGCCAATATCATAAAGGCGGCGCGGATATTGGTGGAGGACTATGACGGAGAAGTCCCCCAAAGGCGTGAAGATCTGGAGAAACTGCCGGGTGTGGGGCGCAAGACCGCCAATGTGGTGCTCAATATCGCCTTTGGCCAGCCGACCATCGCTGTGGACACCCATATTTTCCGGGTCTGCAACCGGACGGGCCTCGCCCCGGGAAAAACCCCGCTGGCGGTGGAAAAAAAGCTGGAAAAAGTGGTGCCCAAGGAATTTGCCCTGCACGCCCATCACTGGCTGATCCTGCACGGTCGTTATATCTGCAAGGCGCGCAAACCTAATTGTCCGGTATGCCCGGTTGAGGATCTGTGCCGTTATCCCCAGAAGACGGTCGTTGAGGAAGCGTAAAATTGCCGGCTTTCAGCCGTTCCTTGTCCACATGGCTGTCAATGCAGGCATCCGGGGAAACGGTGGGATTGACGCTTTGCAGGTCAACCGCATGGCTGTTGACATAATCGAGCTGAAGATCCCCGTTTTCGTTTTCATAAAAGAACAGGTGCGAGATGCACTGGGGGCTTTTATACATCCAGACCTCGGCCTGTTTTTCCCGGCGACGCAGGTCCGGTTCGCCAAAAATAACCTCTATGGTCGCCGGCGTAAGCCCCAGAATATTTTCCAGTCCAAACAACGGCGCCGGATCAGGTTCTTGTGTCACAGGGGGCACCGCCGCCTGTAGCGTTTCAGGAACGGGGGCAGGCGCGGAAACGGTTTCGGCCCGGTCTGCTGCGCAGCCCGCCAGTCCCCCCGCAAACCCCATCGCCACCATCAGGACGAAAAGCCTGAACAATACTTCCTGTCTGATCTCTGCCTGTCTGATCTCTGTAATGTTCATTCTATATCCGTTTTTGGCGTTACCCTGTCTGCGGAAAACTCCGGCGCAGCCGCACCCCCCGCTGTCCGCGCCCGCAGGGTCAGATGAAAAATATGGCAGATGATGGCCACCGACAGGATCGGTGCCGCCAGATTGACGATTGGTATGGTAAACAACACCGTCATCAACAAACCGGACAACAACACATAGCCGCGAATGGCCCGGCGGTGATACCCCGCCTCGCGAATGCCCAGATGCCGCACCGCCACCATTTCATAATACCCCCAACCCAGAAGATAACCGTTCAGGAGGTAAAAAATCAGAAGCGGCACAAGAGGCATCCAGAAAAACGCGATATAAAGTGGAATGACTAGAATGTTAAGCACAATGATCAGCACAGCCAGACGGACCGCCAGATAAGTCAGATGGCCCATACCCAACCGTTTCCCCGCCTTGCGTTCAGGGTAATAGCGATACTCCACCGCATCCACCACATCATCCAGAAAAATGGATACAAAAATAGTGGAAATCGGGGGAAAGAAAATGCCCGCCAGCCAGAAGAACACCAGCCCGAACACCCACTCAAACAGGCTGTTCAGCCAATCCCAGTCAAAATTGAGATAGGGAACTTCATCCTTGAGCAGGATGACCAGAAAAAATGTCACAATGACGGCCACGATGGTGGTTAGCATGCCCAGAAGAAAGACACGCAAAAAAGCGGGGTCGAACAGCTGAGACAGCGTTCTTTCCAGTGATGCTACAAGATATCGCATAATCCGGTCCTGTTTTTGTCGCCCCCTACCCTTCCTGAGCAAAATATGGGATGTTCAGGTCAAAAGACAAGGTGTTTTTATTTTCCTTTCCCCGTGAGAAGGAGAACATCGCTCTGCGATCGGTATTTTCCCTTTTTCATGCCCCTGCTTTCCCTGTCTCTGCTTTTCATATCCCTGTCGCTCAGACCAGGAATATTGTTTCCATCCCACAAATCTGCCGCACAAGACTTTAAACCTGCTAAAAAATCTTATACTGTGCCCCAAACAAGGAGTTCTGCATGAAAACAAAATACGACGTTCTGGGGATTGGAAACGCCATTGTGGATATTCTGACCCATGTGGAAGAAGAATTCCTGATCCGCGAAGGACTCACCAAAGGCAGCATGCAACTGGTGGACGAGCCGACCGCCGCGACGCTGTATGACAAGCTGGGGCAGGCCATCGAATGTTCCGGCGGATCCGCTGCGAACACCGTAGCTGGTCTCGCCGCACTCGGCAGCCGCACCGCCTTTATCGGCAAGGTGCGCAATGATCAGCTGGGCCGCATTTTTCGTCACGATATTCAGGCTTTGGGAGCGGATTTTCCCACCCCTGCGGCTGAGAACGGCCCGACGACCGCCTATTGTCAGGTGTTGGTAACTCCGGATGCGGAACGCACCATGTGTACGTATCTCGGCGCCTGCGTGAATCTCACCGAAACCGATATTGACCCGGATCTGGTTCAGAATGCCGCCATCACCTATTTGGAAGGGTATCTGTGGGATCCTGATGCCGCCAAGGCCGCTTTCCGCAAAGCGATTCGCCTGGCCCATCAGGCCGGGGGCAAAGTCGCCCTCAGCCTGTCGGATCCGTTCTGTGTCACCCGACACAAAGAGGAATTTCTCCCCCTGGTGAAAGAGGATATTGATATTCTTTTTGCCAATGAAGAGGAAATCCTCACGCTATACGGAACCCGCGATCTGGACGAAGCCAGCCACCGGGCGCGGGAAGATTGTGACATCGCCGTGATTACCCGCAGCGAAAAAGGCTGCCGCATTGTAAATGGCGGAAATGGCGGCAACCTGCTGGACATTGCAGCCCGGCCGGTCCACGCCCTTGTGGACACCACCGGTGCCGGAGACATGTTTGCCGCCGGATTTCTCTATGGGCTTACCCGGGGAGATGACCTTGCCACCTGTGGGCGTATGGGTAATCTTCTGGCCGGCGAGGTCATCACCCATCTGGGCGCACGCCCAGATATTGACCTCAAAAGCTTTCTGGATGAAAATCTGGAGAATAATTTAGCGTAAAGGACGCTCAAAAGATGTTCAAAACTTCTGCGATTATCCTGGCTTCCACATTGATCTTGGGCAGTGTCAGCACGGCGGCGCTGGCCGATTGCACCTTTCCGAAAAGACCGGAAATTCCCGACGGCACCACAGTCAGCAAAGAAGACCTGATGGCCACCATCCGGGAATTCAAAAACCGCTTCCAGCCGGCCGTCAAGGACTTTCAGCGATGTATTGAAAATGAAAAGGCCATTGTCGGCGATCTTGCCACCGAGGATCAGATTGCCGAATGGGACGCCAAATATAACGCCGCCTATGAGATTGAAGCACGCCTGGCCAACCAATTAAACGAAACCATTCGCGCCTTCAAGGCCCGCCAGGCCAAAGACAAAGACAAAGCCAAAGATAAGGCCAGCGATAGCCCCGGCAAGCAAGGCAGCCAATAAAGCTGGCGATGAGGGCAACATCCGGCGCCTGGACTAGAGTGGATTGCGAATAGGTTGGCTCAATTCTGTTGACGGATTGCGGCCCGCTTCACGCGGAAGACGGTGCCGGGCGATGCGGGGCATCGGGCCAGGCCGTCTGACCCAGGCGTCTGACAAGGTGAACGGCCCCAAGCCGCCAACCCGTAGGGCCAGACCTGACCGGCAGAATGGGGCAACCTATTCACAATTCACTCTAATGTGATGGGATTGACTCTGGGTCTCTGATTGACCCTTTGACTTTGGAGGGCTGTTTGATTCTGGGGGCCGTCAGACAGGTTCCGGCAGAAAATAATACATGCCGAACATAATGATATTGACGTCTTCCCCGTTTCTGGACAACGGCAGGCCAAGGGCATAATAGTCCATGAAATTTTTCGGTGACCATTCCAGTTTCTGTCGGGAAAAATAGGGTTTTTTATTGTCAATCAGCCACAGATAACGGTCATGGACAGGCGCAAAATTTTTCAGGGTATCCGTATATTTTCCGGTGACATCCTCCCCCATGGCTCGGACGGTTTCGGTGCCTACCAAGCGCACCCTGAAACGGCGGGGATGTTCTTCCACGTCAATCAGCGAAATATGCGGCAGAAGATGCGGAATCTCGGCAGGGCGAATATCGGCGCGGACAGGCATCCGCCGGCCCGCACATTTCGAGCACCAGTAGTCATACAGTTCCCGTAATGGCCTGACGGGAATATCTTCGGAGTCAAAATCACTTAGAAACATTCAAGTGTCCGCAACATCTCGCCCTTGTTTTTTCACAAAATACCCAATCTTAAGTCAAAGTCTTAAGTCAATATCCGCCTGCCCAAGGCACCGTTATCGGGATAGCATGGGCCCCAGGGGCCGCCCGCCGAAAATATGAATATGCAGATGCGGCACTTCCTGACCGGCATGGGAACCGGCATTGGCCAGAATACGGTATCCGGGCTCCACCAGCTCCAACTGTCGGGCCACTTCCCCCACGGCCCGGAAAAACCCGGTGATCAGGTCAGCCGGAGCATGCGCGGTGAAATCATCCATGTTCACATACTCCCCCTTGGGGATGACCAGTACATGAACCGGCGCCTGAGGGTTGATGTCATGAAATGCCAGCGCATAATCATCCTCATAAACCTTTTTGCAGGGAATTTCGCCGCGCAGGATTTTGGCGAAAACATTATTCGGATCATAGGTCATGGCAACTTCCTCATTCTGTAGACTTATTACTGGCTGTAGACTTATTCACTGGCCGGCTTGGATGCCGCGCGTGATTTTTTCTCCTCGATCCCGGAAAGCCCTTCCCGGCGCGCCAGTTCAGTATAAATTTGTTCCGGCCGGATATCCATATCCGCCCACAAAACCATCAGATGAAACAAGAGATCAGCGGATTCCGCAATGACGTCCTCTTGACTGCCCTCCGTCGCGGCAAGCGCCACTTCCACGCCTTCCTCCCCCACTTTCTGGGCAATTTTACGCCGCCCCTTGTTATACAGCCGGGCCACATAGCTGGTTTCCGGATCGGCTTCCCGGCGCGCGCGGATCACATCGGTCAGCCGTTTGAGAATATCAGAACTCGTCATGGTGGCTCCTTTGGCGATTCCTATAGTCTGACCGGAATACCGGCCTTGTGCATATAGTTTTTGGCATCCTGAATGCTGTATTCCCCAAAATGGAAAATCGACGCGGCCAGCACCGCAGACGCATGCCCTTCCTTCACTCCTTCCACCAGATGTTCCAGGGTACCCACACCGCCCGAGGCAATCACCGGAATGGGCACCGCATCGGCAATGGCACGGGTGAGCGAGAGATTGAACCCGCTGCGGGTACCATCTTTGTCCATGCTGGTCAGCAGAATTTCACCCGCCCCATAGTCGGCAACTTTACAGGCATAGTCAACCGCATCAATGCCGGTGGCTTCACGCCCGCCATGGGTGAAGATCTCGTATTTTCCGGGGCCGGTCTGTTTCGCGTCAATGGCCACCACAATGCACTGGCTGCCGAATTTTTCCGCCAATTCGCGCACCAGTTCGGGCCGTTTCACCGCCGCTGTCATAACCGATACCTTGTCCGCACCCGCCAGCAGCAGTTTGCGCACATCTTCCTCGGTTCTTACTCCGCCACCCACAGTCAACGGCATGAAACACTGTTCGGCCGTCTGGCGCACCACATCCAGCAAAATGCCACGATTGTCGCTGGAGGCGGTAATATCCAGAAAACACAGCTCATCGGCGCCTGCCGCATCGTAAATCTTCGCCTGTTCCACCGGATCGCCCGCATCCCTGAGGCCTACGAAATTCACCCCCTTGACCACCCGGCCGTCCTTGACGTCAAGACAGGGAATAATCCGCGCTTTCAACATCACGCCGCCCCTTTCAGAAAGTTGAGCGCCTCGGCCATATCCAACCGGCCATCATACAGCGCCCGCCCGGAAATCACTCCTTCAATGGTGCCCCGGGCCGTCTCGGCCGCGGCCTTGAGCCGTTTCAGATCTTCCAGGGACGCCACCCCGCCTGACGCGATCACCGGGATTTCCAGCGCGTTACACAATTCTACCGTGCTCTCCACATTCACCCCCTGCATGGTGCCGTCCCGGTCAATATCCGTATAAATCAGCGCCGCCACCCCTGCATCCTCGAATTTCCGCCCCAGATCGACAGCCGTCATTTCCGAAGTTTCGGCCCAGCCTTCCACCGCCACGCGGCCCCTACGGGCGTCAATGCCCACCGCAATGCGTCCGGGCCAGTCCCGGGCGGCCTGAATGACAATGTCCGGATTTCTGAGCGCCACTGTGCCCAGAATCACCCGTCGGACCCCCTTGTCCAGCCATAACGCAATGGTTTCCAGATCCCGGATGCCCCCGCCAAGCTGCACCGGAACATCCACCGTCGCCAGAATGGCCGTTACCGCCGCCGCATTGACCGGCTTTCCTGCAAAAGCCCCGTTGAGATCCACAAGATGCAGCCATTCACATCCGGCCGCAACAAACTGGCGAGCCTGATCTGCCGGATCAAGGTTAAACACCGTAGCCTGGTCCATTTCGCCTTTGTACAGACGGACACAGGCCCCGTCTTTCAGATCAATTGCGGGAAACAGCTTCATCTAATCAAGATCCTTTGTATAAAAATAACCCGGCACAAATTTACCATTAATCATGGCATAACGTTCCTTGGTGCCCCAGCGTTTCATGCCCAGCCATTCACAAACCGCGATGGCCGCCTGCTGATCGGCACGCATATTGACGTTCAAGGATCGGAACCCCTGACCAATGGCATGATCTTCCACTTCTTTCAGCATCATCTTGGCCAGGTCATGCCCCCGGGCCCACGGGGCCAGGAAAAAATTCACCACCTCGGCGGCAAATGCCCCGGCTTCGTTATTGGCCGGCGGTCGCACCAACTGGCAGGCCCCGGCCACCTGCCCGTCAAGGCGGGCAATAAACAGGGTCCGGTCCGGCATGAGCATGACCCCTTTCCAGTAATTTTCCAGGGTCTTTTGCGGCGGCTGGTGCAACCAGCCAAAACCGACGCCATCGTCAATCGCTTCCCGGGTAATGGCACATAACTGCGATAATGTGACGTTGCCCAGTACGGATGGTATTTCCACGCCCAGCCGTGAAGAAGATTTGTAGGTATTCGTCTTGTCCATAACCTGTTTCCGGTTTTGCCCTGAATTGCCGGCCTTTCTTCATCAGTCACCGGCGCCTACGGGGTCCAGTTCAGAAAATTCCGGATCAATTTTAACCCCACATTCTGGCTTTTTTCCGGATGAAACTGGGTCCCAATGATATTGTCCCGGCCGATGATGGCGGTCACCGGGTCGCCATAATCCACCGTGGCCAGCACGGCCTCTGGCTGCGCCGCCTGAAAAAAATAACTGTGGACAAAATAGGCATGATCGCCATCCTCTAGTCCCGCAAGTACCGGATGATCCGCCGCACCAGGAGCAAATGTCAGCTCATTCCACCCCATATGAGGAATCTTGAGCCCGCTCTCCGGCGGAACCCGCAGCGGTTCCACCGTACCTTTGATCCAGCCCAGCCCCGCATGATGGCCATGCTCATGCCCTTCCTCCGCCAATAGCTGCATGCCGACACAGATGCCAAGAAACGGACGGCCCCGCCGGAGTATCACCTCTTCCAATGCCTCGCGCATGCCAGACAGCGCCGACAGCCCCCGCATACAGTCCCCATAGGCCCCAACCCCCGGCAGAATGACCCTGTCCGCCCCGCGCACATCCTCGGCCCGCGAGGTGACAAGAATCTTCATCTCCTGACCCGTTTCCCGAGCCATACACTGCGTGGCCTTTTCCGCTGAGCGCAGATTACCGGATCCGTAATCAATCAAAACTGTTTTCATCACTTCGTGGTATTCCCCACAGAAACAGGTGAGATCTTTTCACCTGCCTTCTCCCGAAATTTCCTGTTAATCCTCATATGGCGCCTCATTATGATATGGATGATATGGCGCCTCATTATGACGCCTCAGGCCCAAACCGGGGTATGTTGAACTGTCCCCTTTGCAGAAGTCGGTAAAACCGTTCGGCGGCCATGTCCTCATCATCACCGCCAACCACGCCCAGTTCCACATATCCCTTAAGAGACAAGGACCAGCGTTTCAAATGAAACCCTTCGAGCCCCAGAAAGGCCGCCAAGGCCAGGACGATCACATCCTGATGCTGAAATCCCGTAAACGCGCCACCACCAAAAATAATCAGCAATAAAACCGCAGCCAGACCCCACATGCGATGGTACAAGGCCCAGAACGGTCCAAACAGAAAAGCCCAGAAAGACCCTTTTTCCGGCACCAGAACCACGTCATGCGCCGATACCTCCGCCCCCCAGGGCAAGGGGCGCATATGGGCGGTATAGGTCCTATATTCCATTGTCCCACAGCTCCCTGGGCCTATCCATCAAGATCCTGCTGATCGCCCAGAACCCCTTTGGTGGACGGAATGGCATCCGCCTTGCGGGGGTCAATTTCAATCGCTTGCCTGAGCGCCCGGGCCAGGGCCTTGTAGCTGGATTCGATAATGTGGTGGTTGTTTTCCCCATACATGTTTTCCACGTGCAAGGTCAGCCCCGCGCCAAAGGCAAAGGCCCGGAACCATTCCAGGAACAACTCGGTATCCATGTCGCCCAGTTTATCACGGGTGAAATTCACTTTCCAGACGATGAAGGGCCGCCCGGACACATCCACACTGGCGCGGGTACAGGTCTCATCCATAGGAATGATGGCATTGCCGTAACGCGTAATACCCTTAAGATCCCCCAACGCCTTGGCCACCGCCTGTCCCAGCACAATGCCCACATCTTCCGTGGTATGGTGATAGTCAATATGCAAATCTCCCTTGGCCCGGATAGTGATGTCAATCAAGCTATGACGGGAGAGCTGTTCCATCATATGATCCAGAAACCCAATACCGGTATGCACGTCATAGACTCCGGTGCCATCCAGGTTCACCGAAACGGAAATTTCGGTTTCCTTTGTCTTGCGCTCTATGCTCGCCTGGCGCATAGGGACCTCCGCTGTTTTTGTTGCTTGGCATTGATATAGCAGCGCTGGGTCAAAAAACCAACAAAACTTATTACAAGACGATACAGGCGCGCTGTCTAGCCCCGGCCTGTCCCGCCAATTCCCCAAAAGCTTTTGAGGCTTTTTTCTACTGCCCCCTTGACCCTTCCGGAATAATTCCCCAAATGTGAGGTCAACGCATAACGCAACACAACAGGAACCACCTTATGACCGAAAATCAAAAAGGCTGGCGCGGAACGACCATTCTGAGCGTCCGCAAGGGAAACAAAGTTGTCATTGCCGGAGACGGGCAAGTCTCTCTGGGCGACACTGTCATTAAGGCCAATGCCCGCAAGGTGCGCCCTCTGGGTGACGGCAATGTGATCGCCGGTTTTGCCGGATCAACCGCCGATGCTTTTGCCCTGTTTGAGCGGCTGGAAGAAAAGCTGGAACGTTATAGCGGGCAACTGACCCGCGCCTGTGTGGAAATGGCCAAGGACTGGCGCACGGACCGCTATCTGAGGCGGTTGGAAGCCATGATGATTGTGGTAGACCCTGAAGTCAGCCTGGTGCTGACCGGCAATGGCGACGTCTTGGAAACGCCGGACGGCATTCTCGCCATTGGGTCGGGCGGCAATTATGCCCTGGCGGCGGCCCGGGCGCTAATGGATCAGGACCTGGATGCGGAACAGATCGCCCGCAAGGCCATGGGTATCGCCGCCGACATCTGTGTCTATACCAACGACAACCTTATTGTGGAAGTATTGGAAGCCAAAGAATGACATCATTTTCCCCCCGTGAAATTGTTTCCGAACTGGACCGCTATATTATCGGCCAGAAGGACGCCAAACGCGCCGTGGCTATTGCCCTGCGCAACCGGTGGCGGCGGCAGCAACTGCCCGAAGATATGAAAGAGGAAGTTCTGCCGAAAAACATCCTGATGATTGGCCCGACCGGGGTCGGTAAGACGGAAATTTCCCGTCGTCTCGCCAAACTGGCCAATGCCCCCTTTGTCAAGGTGGAAGCCACCAAATTCACCGAAGTGGGATATGTGGGCCGCGACGTGGAGCAGATCATTCGCGATCTGGTGGAAGTCGCCATAGGCATGGTGCGCGAGGAAAGCCGGCGCAAAGTCACGGCCAAGGCGGAAATCAGCGCCGAGGAAAGAATCCTTGATGCGCTAGTGGGCGAGACGGCCAGCCCGGAAACCCGACAAAAATTCCGCAAGATGCTGCGGGAAGGGGAACTGGACGATAAGGAAATCGAGGTGGAAGTCAGCGACACGTCCCCTGCACAGATGCCCACTTTTGACATTCCCGGCATGCCCGGCGCCAGCATGGGCATGATCAACCTGAATGACATTATGGGCAAGGCATTTGGCCCCCGCACGGTAAAGAAAAAAATGACCGTCCGTGAAGCGGCCGAAATTCTTCTGGCGGATGAAGGCGACAAACTTCTGGACGAAGAAGCCATTATTCGTGACGCCTTGGAACGGGTGGAGCAGAGCGGCATTGTTTTCATCGACGAGATTGACAAGATCGCCGGACGTGAAGACCGCCGTGGCGGGGAAGTCAGCCGCGAAGGCGTGCAACGCGACCTGCTGCCGCTGATTGAAGGCAGCACCGTCGCCACCAAATACGGCCAGGTCAAAACCGATCATATCCTGTTCATCGCCTCCGGCGCGTTCAGCCTTGCCAAACCCTCGGATTTGTTGCCCGAACTTCAGGGCCGCCTGCCGATCCGGGTGGAACTGCGCGCCCTGACCGAGGAAGACTTCAAACATATCCTGCTGGAACCGGATTATAGCCTGATCAAGCAGTATACCGCGTTGCTCGGCACCGAAGGCGTCAAACTCAGCTTCACGCCGGACGGGATTGATGCTATCGCCCGGCTGTCCGCCGAAATCAACGACACGGTGGAAAATATCGGGGCGCGGCGGCTGCATACGGTACTGGAGCGTATTCTTGACGAAATCAGCTTTGAGGCCACCGATAAACCCGGCACGGAAGTTGTGGTGGATGAGGCCTATGTCACCAAACATATTGGAGATCTGGCGGATACCTCAGACCTAACCCGGTTTATCCTGTAAAGGGCCGCGTTCCAGAACCGGAAAAATGGGTTGCCACAGCCTTCCCAAAATATATGGCCAAAATATATAACGGGCCAAAAATATATGGTGGTGCGGGCGATGAGGCTGTTTTCCGTCCTTGCCGCTTCTCCTTCGTCCTTGCCACGAAGGCGGCAATCCAGTCCGTAAATAAAGACATCTGCTCGGTTTCCGGGAGGGGTTTCTGAAAGAACTCTGGGCTCCCGCCTACGCGGGAGCGACGGAAGAGAAAAACGGAAACAGCGCCATCCATACTCACAGCGCCATGATTCATGTGGATCTCCGCACTCCTTCCACGGGCGCGCAATGACCATATTCCCAAACAAATCCCCGCCCCGGCGAACCGGAGCGGGGATATATCTTTTTACCGCAGGGAGACCTGTCCGGCTTATTTGGACTCGTCTTCCTTGCTTTCGGCCAGAGCGGCCCCCAGGATATCCCCCAGGCTCGCGCCGCTGTCGGAAGATCCGTACTGGGCCACAGCTTCTTTTTCTTCGGTGATTTCAAGCTGCTTGATGCTGAGGCCAATCTTGCGGTTCTTTTTGTCCACGGAGGTGACCATGGCATCGACCTTGTCGCCGACGGAAAAACGCTCCGGACGCTGTTCGGAACGATCCCGGCTGAGATCGGAACGACGGATAAAGGCGTCGATGGACTGCTCACCCTCGCCGATGCTGACTTCCAGGCCATTGTCGGTCACATTGGTCACCGTACAGGTCACCACACCGCCTTTTTTCAGGCCGGAAATGCTGCTCATCGGGTCGCCACTGAGCTGTTTGATGCCCAGGCTGATACGCTCTTTTTCGGTATCAATATCCAGCACTACAGCCCGCACCACATCGCCTTTCTTGTATTCGGCAATGGCTTCCTCACCGGATTTATTCCAGTCAAGGTCAGACATGTGCACCATGCCGTCCACATCGTTATCCAGCCCCACAAACAGACCGAATTCGGTAATATTCTTGATCTCGCCTTCGATCTCGGAGCCGATCGGGTGTGTTGCGGCAAAGCTTTCCCACGGATTGTCCATGCATTGTTTCAGACCCAGGCTGATGCGGCGTTTCTCCGGTTCGATTTCCAGAACCATGACTTCCACTTCCTGGCTGGTGGACACAATTTTACCCGGATGAACGTTTTTCTTGACCCAGCTCATCTCGGACACATGGACCAGACCTTCAATGCCGTCTTCCAGCTCCACAAAGGCGCCGTAATCGGTGATGTTGGTGATCCGGCCCTTGAGCTTGGTGCCAACCGGGAATTTCTCTTCGATATTGTCCCACGGATCGGCCTGAAGCTGTTTCATGCCAAGCGAAATCCGCTGAGTTTCCGGATTGAGCCGGATAATCTGGACCTGGATGGTATCGCCGATATTAAGCACTTCGGAGGGATGGTTGATCCGCTTCCAGGAAATGTCGGTCACATGCAGCAGACCGTCAATACCGCCAAGATCCACAAAGGCGCCGTAATCGGTGATGTTTTTCACCACACCTTCCACCTGCATGCCTTCATGCAGGCCGCTGATCAGCTCAGCCCGCTGTTCGGCGCGGGTTTCTTCAAGGATGGCCCGGCGGGAAACAACGATATTGCCCCGCTTGCGGTCCATTTTGAGGATCTGGAAGGGCTGTTCGATATTCATCAGCGGGGAAACATCGCGGATCGGACGAATATCCACCTGGCTGCCCGGCAGGAAGGCCACGGCGCCGTTCAGGTCAACGGTAAAGCCGCCTTTCACGCGGCCAAAGATGACCCCCTTGACGCGTTCGCCGGCCTCATAGGATTTCTCCAGCTGAACCCAAGCTTCTTCGCGGCGGGCTTTTTCACGGCTCAGGATGGCTTCGCCCTTGGCGTTCTCAACCCGCTCCACATAGACTTCCACGGTATCGCCGACTTTCAGGTCGGGCGTCTGTCCGGGTGCGGCAAATTCTTTGAGGGGAACACGGCCTTCGGCTTTCAGGCCAATATCAATTGTTGCAGCTTCTTTATCCAGTGCGATGATGGTGCCGGTCACAACCTTGCCATCAAATTTTTCTTCTGCACCCAGGGTTTCGTCAAGAAGCGCGGCGAAATCCTCGGTGGTGGGTACTGATTGTTCAGCAGTCATTAAGTATCCTTCTTTCCTTTACGTCATGTATTCCGGCCTGCCGGTTGTCTCCGACGGTCTTGGAAACCATTTTACACTAAAAACGATTCTTCCGCGGCGGTTCACACGGAAGAAAGTATTTTATCCGATGATCCAAAAAGCCTTGCGATCAGCCGTATACGGGCCGTCAACTACCCACGGATCAGACTCAGAGCCTTTTCGAACACGGCCTCTATATCCGAATTTGTGGTGTCAAGCAAGTGTGCGTTTTCCGCGGGTTTCAGGGGCGCAGTGGCCCGGGTCATGTCACGTTCATCCCTCAGGCGCAACTCCTCCAAAATCCGAGCATATTGTTCCGCCGTCCCCTGTTCGCCAAAAAGCTCCAGAAACCGCCGTTTTGCGCGGGTTTCCACATCCGCCGTGATAAAAAACTTATGGGTTGCATCAGGGCAGACCACGGTGCCGATGTCCCGGCCATCCAGCACCGCCCCCCGCTTGTTTCCCGGTGGTGTGGCCGCGAATTGCCGCTGATAGTCCAGAAGAATTCGGCGCACCTCAGGGATTGCCGCCACTTTCGAGGCCGCCGCCCCAGTCGATTCGCTTCTGAGTGCCGGATCGTCAAGATCAATTTCCGCCACATGCTCAGCGGCCCGGACGGCGTCTGCCTCATCCTCCGGATTGCCTCCGGCCCTGAGCACACCAAGTCCCACGGCCCGATACAGCGCCCCGGTATCCAGATGGGCATAATCAAAATGGCCCGCCAGCCGCCGCGCCAACGTTCCCTTGCCGGACGCGGCCGGCCCGTCAATGGCGATAACGGTTATGGATTTGGCGAGGGCTGTCATGAGGATTCTCCAATATGAGCCCCAAGGCTGTTCATCAGTGGTGCAAACCCTGGAAAGCTGGTTTCAATTACCGACCCGTCATCCACCATCACCGGGTTTTTCGTTCTCAGCCCCAGGGTGAGAAAAGACATGGCGATCCGATGGTCCAGATGGGTGGCAATCAGGCAGCCGCCTTCAGGTACTGCGCCGCCAGTCACGGCCATGCCATCCTCAAACTCTTCCACCTGGACCCCGACTTTGCGCAGCCCCTCAACCATCAGGGCGATACGGTCGCTTTCCTTGACCCGCAGTTCCCCGGCACCGCGCATCACGGTGACACCTTCGGCAAAGGCGGCGGCAACACACAGAATCGGATATTCGTCGATCATGGACGGCGCCCGCCCGGGCGACACGTTAATGGCTTTGAGTGTGCTGTGGCGGACCCTGAGATCGGCCACCGGTTCGCCGCATTCCTCACGGGCGTTCAGAAAGTCAATCTGCGCCCCCATATCCTTGAGCGTAAGAAACAGTCCGATGCGGTTCTCATTCAATCCCACATTTTCAATCAGGATGTCCGACCCCGGCGTAATCAGGGCGGCCACCACCGCAAAGGCGGCCGAAGACGGGTCTCCTGGCACTGCCATGGACCTGGCGACAAGTTCCGGTTGCCCCATAATGTCGATGACCCGGCCGCCCTTTTCATCCGTTACCGTTATCTCCACGCCGAAATGACGGAACATGCGTTCCGTATGATCTCGGGTCGGCACCGGTTCAATAATCGTGGTCCGCCCGGGCGTGTTCAGCGCCGCCAGCATTACGGCGGATTTGACCTGGGCCGAGGCCACAGGCACCTCATAGCGGATGGGCAAGGGGCTGGCCGCGCCCATAACCGTCAGCGGCAGGGTGCCATCTTCCGCACCGCTGAAGGTGGCCCCGAAGCGCTCAAGGGGGATCATGACCCGTTTCATGGGTCGGGACGACAGGGAGGCGTCCCCAATAAATGTCGCACTTATGGGATGAGTCGCTACCAGTCCCATCAAAAGCCGGGCCCCAGTGCCGGAGTTCCCCATGTCCAACGCCTGGTCCGGCTGTTTGAGAGCCCCAACGCCCCGCCCACGGACATGCCACACCCCGCTATCATCCCGCCGGATATCCGCCCCCAGGGCCTGCATCGCCCGGGCGGTATTGAGCACATCCTCACCTTCCAGAAGCCCCGTAATGAGGCTTTCGCCAAGCGCAAGAGCCCCCATGATCAGGGCCCGGTGAGAAATGGACTTGTCCCCGGGAACGGTGATCCGGCCCGTAAGTTTTTCGGCGGGGGAAGAAATCAGTTGTGGCATTGTATCAGGCTCTGTTGAATGGTCGGTATTGAACGATTCGCTGTTGAATAGTCATTGAACGATTATCGATAATGGGAACGATTACCGATAATGGGAACAGTTATTGATAGGGACTGATAGGGACCGTCCCGATATATTATTATATCGCTTTTATTCCGGGTTTCTTTTTCTCTTGTCAAGCAAAGAACAAAAAGCCCCTGCAAAGTTCAGCACAAATGTCAGCTGTCAAAAGTTCGCCCCAACATCAGCCTCAGGGTACGTCAAGATTATATTAAGCTTTGACACATGAGAAATATCATGGCAAAGGAAGCTTTTTGTAATGGAATCGATACAGGTTTAAGGAGACGACTATTGGCTAAACCTGAATGGGGCACAAAACGCCAATGCCCGAAATGTGGAACGCGCTTTTATGATCTTGGCAATGATGATCCGATCATGTGCATCAGCTGCGATCATAAATTCAAGCCTGAAATCATCTTGAAAAGCAAACAGCATCCTCTGGAGATCGAGGAGCCGGAAGACAACGTCAACGATGATGACGATCTGCTGCTGGATGAGGACGATCTTCTTGAAGATGATGATTCCGTCGACATTGACGAAGATGACGACACCACGATCCTGAGCGATGATGACGATGATGACGTGACCGGCGTCGTAGACGCCCCGGTCAAAAAGAAAACTGACGACTGATTAAAAAAAACACAATTTGGTCTTGATTATCGTCGCAAGGATGAATATGTATTGCATCGCCTGATTCACTTGAAGGGATTCCTCCCCCAATCCCCGAAGAGAACAGGTGAAAGTTTTGGAGAATGGGGCTATAGCTCAGCTGGGAGAGCGCTACAATGGCATTGTAGAGGTCAGCGGTTCGATCCCGCTTAGCTCCACCAAAACTTCAAACCTCCCCCCAAAAATCGCCCGGCCTCTGGCCGGGCTTTTTTGGTCTGCGCCACCCGCCCCTCGACAGCACAGCCTCCCATCACACCATGAGCCTCTATAATGCCCGAATATCAGTAAAGAATTCTTCTACATCCTGGCCAATATTCTGCGACGCCTGATCCAGCTCCCTGGAAACAGATTTTACATTTTCGGCATAAGTCCGGGTCTCTCTGACATTTTTCTGAACCTCGGCAATGCTGTTGGTCACCCCTTGCGTGCCCTCAGCAGCATAAGTAACTGAACGGTTGATTTCATCGGTAGTGCTGCTTTGTTCCTCCATGGCCGCCGAAATGGTCACCATAATTTCCCGAAGTTGAGAGACGGCGTTATTGATATCCTCAATCGCATCCACCACCAATTGCGTGGCATTCTGCATCTGTCCGATCTGTTCCACAATGCCTTCGGTGGCCTTGCTGGTTTCCGTGGCCAAGGATTTCACTTCCGACGCCACCACCGCGAATCCTTTCCCGGCTTCCCCAGCCCGAGCCGATTCAATGGTTGCATTGAGCGCCAGAAGATTGGTCTGATTGGCGATCTCGTTGATCATCCGGATTACATCGCCGATTTTCTGGGAACTGCTGATCAGCTCCCGGACTGCCGCCCCTCCCTTTTCCAGGCTGTTGGCAGAGTCATCGGAGACCCGGTTGGCCAGATCCACCTGAGAAAGGATTTCCCTGATGGCAACCGAATATTCTTCTACAGCGGCGGCCACGGTCTGGACATTTTGGTTGGTTTCGTGGGAAGTACTAGTGACCTGCGTCGCCTGCTCATCCATAGAGACCGAAACATGATAGAGCTGACCGGAAACTTCTTCCATAGTGTTGGAGGAAGAAGACAGATGCGCCAGCGCCTTTTTGATACGCTCATCAAAAGAGCGGATAATGGTTTCCATTTTGGCGGCCCGTTCCTGCCGCTCCTGTGCCTCACGTACGATTTTTTCTTTTTCCGCTCGTTCCCGGGCGGCCTCTTCCTCCTGACGTTCCCGTTCCAGGCGCGCCACCTCTTCGGCCTTCTGGGCAGCCTGTTGTTCCAGCAGAATGCGCTGCTGGGCGCTATGGCGTAAATCCTCAAGCGCTAGGGCAATGGTGCCCAGTTCATCGCCACGCTCTTGTCCCGGCACATTCGTGTCATACTTCCCCCCGGCAATATGTTCCACGGCCTCCCTCAACTGGCTCAGCGGACGAGTAATGCTGCGGGAGAGAATGCGCGAAATCAGGAATACCAGAACAAAAATCAACGCGGAAATTGCCCAGGTCACGCCCTTTACCCAATTTCGGGTGTTTTCAATCTGCGCCGCCGCCCGTTGAAGTTCCGCCACGGCAAAATCGGAAATTTGCGCCAGAGCCGGTTCCATATCGGCATATATCAGGCTAAGGCCGGAAATTTCCTGTTTCAGGATCAGGGCCTCCCGCGCATAATTCCGGAATGCGGCAACATACTGGTCCAGTTTGTCCAGCATGGCGGTTTTCACCGATGCTTCATAAGACATAGCGTCAAGAATATCCCTGAATTCGGTCTGGCGGGCTTCAAGCCGGGTGATATATTTTTCCGTACCCCGCAGGATAAAATCCTTTTCATGCCGGCGCATCATCAGCATTTTTACCATAGGTTTTTCATTTTGCGGCAAAGCATTCAGCGTCTTTTCCACCTCATGCACCGCCCGACGCAGTTCCCCCTGCGATCCGGTTGTTTCATCCAGACCGATGCGAATGGCAAGATCGGATACCTTGCGGAACTGGGCTGCATGCGCTCCGACAAGACGTTCCAGCTCCGCCCCCGCCTCCAGAAGTTCCGGCGCTCGGCTGAATTGCGGTAAACGGGAAAGCAAATCCTGAATGACATTGACATACCGGTTGTAGCTTTCCACATATTTCGTCTCTCGCCGCAGCAAAAAGTCCTTTTCACTGCGACGCATGTTCAGCGCCGTGGACTGAATGTCCCCAGCCAGCACGCGCAGCTGATTGCTGTTGGAAAACACATTCTGCTGTTTCTCCATCAAGGCAAGGGCAGCGGTTTCAATGACAATAATCAACCCCAGCCCAAGAAGGGAAAAAATGGACAGGATAGCGATGCGTTTGGAAATTTTGGTGTTTTTCAGGACTGAAACGGCAGAATTAACGATCATGTCATCCTCGTACTATGTGCATACCCGTAACGCCACAAGCCCGCCATCAACGCGCCCCCTTCAGCCTGGCATTTCCCGCTCCATTAAATATTAGACAAACTTAAAATATTATTAATCCCGAAAATATTATTACCCCCAAGCGGTTTATTTAATTCCAAGTAATTTCGCGAATATTCGGCCCCTTCTCCCCAGCCGTTGCAGCGTTCTGTTTTTCACCCTCCCCTGCCTGATAACAGACGCTCACAACAAAATCTGGACAGTTTGCATCCGGGACCACATAATGCCCCGATTACAGCCTGTTTTCTTCTTTATTGGGGATTGATTTGGGAGTTCCAGATGACCGACAATTACGATCTGATTATTGATCGCCGCCGCCTGCGCAAAAAAGTCACCTTCTGGCGCATCTGCGCCATTGTTCTGGCCGTCATTCTGTTCATCACCATGGTCAGCCCCGCCGGGCCGGTCAAGGGTCCCTATGTAGCGCGCATCACCGTTGAAGGGGTCATTCTGGAAAATCCGCGTCAGCTTGAAATCATCGCCGGCGTTGCCGAAGACGACTTCGCCAAGGCCCTGATTATTCATATCAACAGTCCCGGCGGCGGCAGCACCGCCAGCGAACAACTTTATCATGCCATCCGGCAGGTGGCCGCCATCAAACCTGTGGCAGTGACCATGGGATCGCTGGCAGCATCGGGGGGATATATCACCGCCCTTGCCGGGGACAGGATATTCGCCCGTGAGACCACCATCACCGGCTCTATCGGCGTGATCATGCAATATACCCATATCGGGGAACTGATGGATAAAATCGGCATTGGCAGCCAAAAAATCGCCAGCGGACGACTGAAAGGTGAACCTGATGGTTTCAATCCCCTTAGCGAAGAAGCTCGCAAGGTCTATCAGGGCATGATTGATGACAGTTACGACTGGTTCACCTCCCTGGTCGCTGAACGCCGGGATATGGCGCTTGACGAGGTGCGCGCCCTGGCCGACGGACGAGTTTATACCGGCCGACAGGCACTCTCAAACGGCTTGGTCGATTCTCTCGGCGGGACACCCGAAGCCCGGGCCTGGTTGAAAGAGGAACACGACATAAATCCTGATTTGCCGGTCATTGACGTGGATAAAAGCCCCCGGGAACGCCTGTTTGAAGAATTTCTTACTACAATTGCAGGAAAAACTCCTTTTAATGAAGTACTTAGCCTTGACGGGCTGGTCTCACTCTGGCAACCTAATTCCTATTGATAACAACAAATAGGGAAAAGTCGATGATAAAGTCGGAGCTGATCAACCGTCTCGTGGAGGCCAACCCGCATCTTTATCAACGTGACGTTGAACGCATCGTGAATACGATTTTCGAGGAAATCACCAACGCTCTGGCGGAGGGAAACCGGGTCGAGCTTCGGGGATTTGGGGCATTTTCGGTAAAATACCGGCCTGCACGCTCCGGCCGCAACCCTCGCACCGGGGAAAATGTTCATGTTCCTGAAAAATATGTACCGTATTTCAAGACCGGCAAAGACCTCAGGGAAAAACTGAACGGGAAATAAACGGGCGATCGACACAATACCATCCCGCAGGACCGCCTGCGGATGTTTTGGTGTGTTTGGCTCTGATTTTTCCCCTCATCGCCCGGCCAAAGATCAACACAACCCGTGCGGAACAGGTTGTCTTCACGCAGAATGGGTTGTATGTACACATTGTATGTACACAGTTGTATGCACACAATGTGACAACTTAATTGTGACAACTTAATTTTTAATTGTGACAACTTAATTTCGGCTTTTATTCATGCGCTTTTTTTCCTGGGCCGTTTTTGCGGTTTTTACCCTGTTTTGTGTGATCATTGCGGTTTCCAACCAGGACATGGTTCATTTTTCCCTGTCTCCCTTTCCTGTGGAACTGGAGATGCCGGTTTATCTGCTGGTGTTTTTGGGCATTTTCATCGGTCTTGGCGCCGGCTGGCTGGTGGCCATCAGAAGCTCTTTCCGCGAGGCCCGCATTCGCCGGCGCCAGGAAAAGCGGATCAGGGATCTGGAAAATGAGCTAAAATCCTTGTCAAGCCCCGCCGTTCATGAGACAAACGGCCCCAAGACATGACTGCGGGCCGGCCCCTGCGGCCGGGTCCGGGACAGAACCCTAAACACCGGAACAGTACAGCATGACATTTCTGGACGCATACCAGCGCATTTTTTGCGCCCTGGATACTACGGAAACGGATCAGGCCTTTACTCTGGCAAAGCGCCTCAAATCCCATGTGGGCGGCGTTAAACTGGGGCTTGAGTTTTTCGGCGCCAACGGTCCCGCCGGGTTCAGAACCGTCGCCGAAAGCGGTCAACCCATTTTTCTGGACCTGAAACTGCATGATATTCCTAACACCGTGGCAAGTGCAATCCATGCCCTGATGCCGCTGAAACCGCATATTATGACCGTTCATACCGCCGGTGGTCCCGCCATGATGGCCGCAGCAGTCCAGGCCGCGAGCGACGCCGCGGACCGGGCTGGATGTGCGCGCCCGCTGATGGTCGGGGTCACGGTACTGACCAGCCTGGACGGTGACGATCTGGCGGCAGTGGGATATCAGCCGGATGTGGCGGCCCAAGTGACCAAAATGGCCCGTCTGGCCCAGGACAGCGGCCTTGACGGCGTGGTCTGCTCCCCCCTCGAAATCGACCTGATCCGCGAAGCCTGCGGCCCCGGGTTCAAACTGGTGGTTCCCGGTATTCGCCCCGCCGGCAGCGCCCGCGGCGATCAGAAACGCATCATGACCCCGCGTCAGGCGGTAGACCGCGGGGCCGATTATATTGTTATTGGCCGGCCCATCACCCAGGCCGCTGACCCGGTTCAGGCCGCCCGGGCCATCGCGGAAGAGCTGAAAGGCTGACCTATGCCAGCAGCGGTAAAGATATGTGGTCTCAGCACACCAGAAACGGTGCGGGTCGCCGCGGAAGCCGGAGCGGCCTATGTAGGATTTGTTTTCTTCCCCCCCTCACCGCGCCACATCAGCACGGAACAGGCCGCAGCATTGGCCGCCGGGGTTCCCGGTCGGATGCGCAAAGTAGGGGTTTTTGTGGATCCCACAGACGCCCTTCTGGACGAGACTATCGCCCGGGTGGATCTGGATATCCTGCAATTACACGGCCAGGAGACCCCGGCGCGGGTTCGGGACATCCGCGCCCGCTATGGCCGCGACGTGATGAAAGCCATTGCCGTGGCGGAGCCCGCAGACATCGAGACGGCAAAATCCTATGAAAGCGTCAGCGACCTATTGCTGTTTGATGCAAAAGCGCCTAAAACTCTGGAAAATGCGCTGCCCGGCGGCAACGGCCTGGTGTTTGACTGGCAGTTGATCCAACAGGAAAACTGGAGCCGTCCCTGGATGCTCTCCGGCGGTCTGGACAGCGACAATGTCGCCGAGGCCATTACCACCAGCGGCGCCAAGATCGTAGACGTTTCCAGTGGTGTCGAAAGCCGCCCGGGACAGAAAGACGTCGGCAAAATACAGGATTTTATCAGGGCCGCCCACACGACGCGTTGATGGGCGGAGGCAAGACGAGGAAAATTCATGACGGGCAAAGATACGCCACAGCCCAACAGCTATCGCAAGGGACCGGACCCAGAAGGACATTTTGGCATTTTTGGCGGCCGTTATGTGGCCGAGACCCTGATGCCGCTGATCCTGGACCTGGAACAGGCCTATAAGGAAGCCAGGAATGATCCGGCTTTTGAGAAGGAATTCAGAAGCCTGCTCAGCGACTATGTCGGCCGGCCCAGCCCGCTCTATTTTGCCGAACGGCTGAGCGATCACCTGGGCGGCGCAAAGATTTATTTCAAGCGCGAGGAACTCAACCATACCGGCGCACACAAGATCAACAACTGCATCGGGCAGATCCTTCTGGCGCGGCGCATGGGCAAGACCCGCATCATCGCCGAAACCGGTGCCGGACAGCATGGGGTGGCCACAGCTACTGTCTGTGCGCGGTTTGGCATGAAATGCGTGATCTATATGGGGGCCAAGGATATTGAACGGCAGAAACCCAATGTGTTCCGGATGAAACTTCTGGGGGCGGAAGTGGTGCCGGTGACCTCTGGCTCGCAAAGCCTTAAAGACGCCATGAATGACGCCTTGCGCGACTGGGTCGCCAATGTGGCAGATACCTTTTATCTGATCGGCACGGCAGCCGGGCCGCACCCCTATCCGGAACTGGTGCGGGATTTCCAGTGTGTCATCGGCGAAGAAACCCGCGAGCAAATCCTGGCCCTGGAAGGCCGTCTGCCCGACAGCCTTGTGGCCTGCGTCGGCGGCGGGTCCAACGCCATCGGCCTGTTCCATCCGTTCCTGGATGAGGATTGCGAAATTTACGGCGTGGAAGCGGCGGGGCATGGTCTGGACACTGACAAACACGCCGCCTCACTCACTGGCGGACGCCCGGGCGTGCTGCATGGCAACCGTACTTATCTGCTGATGGACGGGGACGGACAGATTACCGAAGCCCACAGCATTTCCGCGGGCCTCGACTATCCGGGGATCGGACCGGAGCACAGTTTCCTGCATCAGTCAGGGCGCGTCACCTATGTGCCCATTACAGACCGGGAAGCGCTGGAAGCCTTTCAGGTCTGCACCGAATATGAAGGCATCATCCCAGCCCTGGAAAGCGCGCACGCCATTGCCTTTGTGCTCAAAAAAGCTCCGACACTGCCCCGGGATCATCTGATGGTGATGAATCTGTCCGGACGGGGGGATAAGGATATTTTCACCGTTGCCGAAGCGTTGGGCGCCAAGATCTGAGGAAAAGAGAGTATGGGTGTAGAACGTATTGAGCGGAAGTTTGCGGACCTGAAAGCCCAGGGACGGGCGGGGCTGGTGACCTTCACCACTGCTGGTGACCCAACTTATGACCGCTCGCTCCGGCTGCTCAAGGGACTGCCCAAGGCCGGGGCCGACATTATCGAACTGGGAATGCCGTTTTCCGATCCGATGGCTGATGGGCCCGCCATTCAGGCCGCAAGTCTCCGGGCGCTCCAGGCTGGCATGACGGTGCATAAATATCTTGATATGGTGCGGGCCTTTCGCGAAGGGGACCAGGACACGCCGCTCATTCTGATGGGCTATTACAACCCCATTTATGTCTATGGGGTTAATACCTTTCTCAAAGATGCGCTTGAGGCCGGCGTGGATGGCCTGATTATCGTGGACCTGCCGCCGGAGGAAGACGCCGAACTGGCCTTACCTGCACGTAAGGCTGGTATGGGGTTCATTCACCTGGCCACGCCAACCACCGATGCGGCACGGCTCAAAAAAATTACCGCGCATGGTTCAGGATTTCTGTATTATGTATCCATTGCCGGCATTACCGGCACACGCACGCCGGATTTGGCCCCCGTTAAACGGGCGCTGGAGAGTTTCCGGGGAAAAACCGATCTGCCGCTGGCGGTAGGCTTTGGTATTAAAACCCCGGCCCATGCGGCGGCTTTTGCGGAATTTGCCGATGCAGTGGTGGTGGGATCGGCCATTGTCGACCTGATGGCCGAGCTTGTCGCCGGTGAGGAAAATCTTGCAAATTCCGAGGCAGAGGCTAAAGTCCTCTCTTTCGTCAAGGAGCTTGCCACGGGAGTCCGCAGGGCCCGGCAGAAGGCCTGAAACCGGCCCCTGGAACCGGCCCTTGATATCGGCAAGCGTTATCAGGGATTATGGAAGAAGGTAGAAGATGAACTGGCTGACCAATTATGTACGTCCCAAAATCCGGGCGGTCCTGAAACAGAAGAAAGAAACCCCGGACAATCTTTGGCATAAATGTAAAAATTGCGGACAGCTCCTCTATATCAAGGATCTGGAAGCCAATCTTCACGTCTGCCCCCATTGCGATTATCATGAGCGGATTGGGCCCCGTCAGCGTTTTGACAACCTGTTCAACGGTGGGGAATACACCCTGATCGATCTGCCCAAACCCAAGGAAGACCCGCTGAAATTCAAGGACCAGAAAAAATATACCGACCGCCTCAAGGCGGCTCGGGCCCGGTCCGAATTTGATGATGCCATTGCCGTGGCCTATGGCAAGATTGGCAATGTGAGTACCGTTGTGGCAGTTCAGAATTTCCTGTTCATGGGCGGCTCCATGGGTATGGCCGTCGGCGAAGGGATCATTGCCGCCGCCCAGCATGCCGTGGAGAAAAAAGCCCCGCTGGTGATTTTTTCCGCCGCTGGCGGCGCGCGCATGCAGGAGGGCATCCTGTCGCTGATGCAGATGCCGCGCACCACTGTGGCCATTGAAATGGTCAAGGATGCGAAACTACCCTATATTGTAGTGCTGACCGATCCCACCACCGGCGGGGTGACGGCATCTTACGCCATGCTGGGCGACGTGCATATTGCCGAACCCAATGCGCTGATCTGTTTTGCTGGCCCCCGGGTCATCAAGGATACCATCCGCGAAGAACTACCCGAAGGGTTCCAAAGATCCGAATATCTTCTGGAACACGGGATGCTGGACATGATCGTGCATCGCAAGGACATGCGCAACAAGCTGGAACAGCTGCTCTCGCTGCTGATGAAACAGCCTGGCACCCTTGCCCTTACTCATGACACCTAAGTTTGTCCATAAGTTTGCCCATGACATTACAGTCCGCCGGTCGGCCCGATGACAAGATCAGTGACAAGATCCTTGAGCGGCTTTACCGGCTGCACCCCAAAAAAATCGACCTGTCATTGGGACGTATGGAACGGATCCTTGCCGCGCTGGATCACCCCGAACGCCGCTTGCCGCCCGTCATCCATGTTGCCGGAACCAACGGCAAAGGCTCCACCACCGCTTATCTGCGCGCCATGCTGGAGGCGGCAGGGCTCAGGGTGCATGTCTATACCTCGCCCCATCTGGTAAAATTCGCCGAACGGATCCGGCTGGCGGGCCAGCTCATTCACGAAGAACATCTGGCCAGAGTTCTGCAAGAGTGTGAAAAAGCCAATGGCGGGGCGCCGATCACCTATTTTGAAATCACCACCGCCGCCGCTTTCAAGGCCTTTTCTGAGACGCCCGCGGATGTGGTGGTGCTGGAAGTGGGATTGGGTGGACGTCTTGACGCCACCAATGTCATCGACCGCCCCCTGTCCACGGTGATTACCCCCGTCTCACTGGACCATGAACAGTTTCTAGGCAGTGAGGTTGCCGGAATCGCCCGGGAGAAGGCCGGAATCGCCAAACCGGGCGTGCCGCTGGTCATTGCCCCACAAGTCCCGGAAGCGGCGGCCGCCATCGCTGAGGAAGCCGCACGCCGGGGCGCCATCACCCTGCCCTGTGGCGTGGCCTGGCGGGTGCAACGCACAGGGAAAGGTTTTGTTTATGAAGACGAAGGGGGCCGGCTAACCCTGCCCCGTCCCAATCTGCATGGAGCGCACCAGATCGACAATGCCGCCCTTGCCCTTGCCGCACTCCGTCATCAGGACCATTTTACCCTGACCCACGAACAGATATGCCGGGGGCTCACCTCGGCCGTGTGGCCCGCCCGCCTTCAGGATCTGTCGCGGACGGCCCTCGCTGCGCCTTTGCCGAAAGGCAGTGAATTATGGTTGGACGGCGGTCACAACCCGGCGGCGGGGGACATCATTGCCGCGGCCTTTCGCGACAGGACGGATCTGCCGCTATATCTCGTTTGCGGCATGATGGCCAACAAGGATACACGTGGGTTCCTGAAACCGCTGGCCCCGCTTGTCCAGGAAGTGTTTGGCCTGAAAGTGGAAGGCGAAGACAGCCATTCAGCCGAAGACATCGCCGCCATGGCCCGGGACGTGGGGCTCAATGCCCGGGCCGTCACAGGTTTGGATCAGGCCCTGCACCAGATTGCCGCCCGGTCTGCACCGGCGCGGGTGCTGATCTGCGGCTCGTTATATTTGGCGGGGCAGGTACTGGCACGACTGGAATAACCTGTCCCATGAATTGCCGCGATAAATTGCCGCACCGGCCCAGAAAAATCTGGTACTTACTCGCAATCACAGGAAACAGGAAACTGCCATCGCAACCTCCCGGAAAGGCTTCAGAAAGATAAGGTCCCAGAAAAATCACAGAATCAGAAAAGGCGCCGGTCTCCCGGCGCCTTTCCCGCTCTAAGCTTCTGGGGGGTGAAGCTTAAAGATTTTCGTTCAGCCAGTTGGCCAGATCCGTTTTGGAGGTGGACCCGATCTTCATGGCCGCTACCTCGCCGTTTTTGAACAGCAGCATGGTAGGAATGCTGCGCACGCCGTAACGAGTAGGGGCTTCCGGGTTTTCATCAATATTCACTTTGGCGATGGTCAGCTTATCGGCCATGTCCCCGGACAATTCTTCCAGCACCGGACCAAGCTGTTTACACGGACCGCACCATTCCGCCCAGAAATCCACAAGAACCGGTTTGTCTGATTTTAAAACCTCATTTTCAAAACCGGCATCCGTTACTGCAATCGTGCTCATTATTCTTTCCTTAGATTTGTTATTTAAACAATTGCGTCAAATGTAAGAAGCCACCCCTGCAACGTCAAGGGGAGAAACACCTCAAACAAATGTGAACGGCAAATGTGATCATAACTTTATGCTCGCCAGCCGTTCTTCCGGCAATTCCATCAGCCGGGCCTCATCGGTCCATAGCAGGGCACACCGCACACGCCTGTCGGGATAAAGATCGGCAAGAATGCGGCGATAAGCGGCCATCTGTTTCAGATACACCATCGGTACCTGCGTTACATCGGCCGGCGGCGGACGGTTGGTTTTGTAATCCACAATCATAATGTCCCGTTCGGTAATCACCAGCCGGTCCACCTGGCCGGAGACCGGCGTGGTACCGATCACCCCCACAAGGGGCACCTCTGCCCGGCTGCCCGGGCCATAAAGCGGGGCGAACTCCTTGTGCTCCAGGATGGTCCGAACCTCATTCAGGATGCGGTCCTGTTCTTCGGGCGGAAGGTCATGCGCCGGTTGTGAGAGAAACCGCCGCGCTGCCGCCATCCGTTTGTCCGCAGTGAGTTCCGGTAAAATTTCCAGCAGGCGATGCAGCAACCGCCCTCGATGGAAACGACGCTGGTCCTGTTCCCGACGGGCCGCCGCCCGCAACGGGCTTTGCACGGCGGGCTCCTCCTCATCGGGGCGGGACGGGCTGAGCGGACGGGGGGGCACCGGTTCCGCCCGGGGCGGGGTACGGGCCCAGACCGGCAACGGCTCAACCGGCCGCTCCCGGGCGGCGGCCGGAGGCGGCGGCGTTTCTGCCTTGGTCTGGGCGCATTCATATCGCCGCAACGGCTGATCATTCCAGCCTTCTGTCTCCACAACGCCCTCAAGGGTTTGCATAGCCCCCTCGATCAGACTGTACCAGCAGCCAGCCTCGCGCCCGTTGCGGCCTTCCCAGCCGGTTACATACAAGCGGTCTTCGGCCCGGGTCAACGCCACATACAACAACCGCAAATATTCCTCGTCCCGAACCTGATTGATCCTGTCCCGGGCGGTTCTCGCGGGTCCCAGCTCATTTTTCGCCCCCCCCGGCCACAGCATCATCGGGCCGTCTTCAGTTTCCGCCCACAGAATTTTCGACCCTTTTTTGGGCCGCTGACAGGTATCGGGCAGAATCACCACCGGCGCCTGTAATCCCTTGGCCCCATGAACGGTCATGATCCGTACCTCGCCCTTACCCTGCTCCATGTCCCGTTTGATTTCCAGCCGACCGCTTTCCAACCAACTTAGAAAACCTTGCAACGCGGGAATATTGTTTTGTTCATAGGACATGGCGAGGGTCAGAAATTCATCCATCGGATCAATGGCCTCTTCCCCAAGGCGCGCCAGAAGCCTCTCCCGCCCGTCAAGCGGCCCCAGAAGGTAGGAATAAAACTCGAATGGCGGCGCAAAATCCGCCGCATTGGTCAGTTGCACAAGCCAGGCGGCGGCATCGGCAAAGACCGGTTTTTCCTCCCGCCGGCGCAGCAGGGACGCCCACAGGCTTTCCCCCGGCGCCTTACCGCGGCACAAAGCATACAGATCATCTTCGGAAAACCCTACAAATGGGCTTTTAAGCACCACAGCCAGGGTCAAATCATCCTCGGGCAGCAGCACGAAATTCCCCACCGCCATCAAGTCCATCACCGCCAGTTGCTCCAGCAGTTTCATTTTATCCTGCCCGGCTACCGGAATGCCGCGCAGCTTCAATGCCCGGATCAGATAATCGTCAAACTTAGAACGGTGCCGCACCAGAATCAGAATATCGCCGGGGGTAATGGGGCGGTTCCTGGCCTCAAGTATTTCCCCTGTGTCCAGCCAGTCCTGAATTTTATCGGCAATCCGCGTTGCCAAGCGCATTTCCGCACTCAGGGACGGTTCTTGTATCACCGGCGGGGCCCAGTCTTCCGGGGCCGACACCTCGCGGGGCTGCTCCGTGGGCCATAACTCCACCAGCCCCGCCTCCCCTGTGCGGTGGGCGATATGGGCGATTTCGGCTTCACTAAAGGCCAGCGCCAAGCGTCGCTCAGACGCCCTGAACACTTCATCAACTACCGTCAGAACGGCTTGGGTGGATCGGAAGGACAGGTCAAGGCTCACCTCATGAAACCCCAACCGTGCCGCCGCGGCCCGTTCTGCGAAATGCTGACGGCTGGCCACAAATTCCCGCGGCTCGGCCCGCTGAAAGCTATAGATGGACTGCTTGACATCGCCCACAGCAAAAATGGTGCGCGGAATATCCCGCGCCCCTTCCCCAACAAAAAATTCATTGGCAAGGGTACGGATCACCTGCCACTGTTCCGGGTTGGTGTCCTGGGCCTCGTCAATCAGAATATGATCAATGCCGCCGTCCAGTTTAAACAACACCCAGTCCGCCACATCGGCCCGCCCCAGAAGCCGGGTCACCGTGAGGATCAGGTCATCATAATCCAGCACCGCATGACGCCTTTTACTGTCCCGGTAGGCCCCGATAAAGGCCGCCCCAATGGTCAGCAGCGCCTCGCTGTTTTCCAGCATCTCCAAAAGTCTCAATTTCTGGGAGAGCAACCGCAACCTCTCGGCCTCGGCCTCAAGAATAGTCTCTGCCTGGGGAAAGGCTTCAGCCGGTTTTTTGGTGATCAGGCGAGCCAGTATTTCCCCATCCTGCTTCAGGAATTGCCCCATATAGGTGACAAGAAAATCCGGCCGGCCTTTCGGGTCTGAAAGCCAGCGGGCGATGGCCTCGCCACGGGCCCGGTCGGTTTTCGTGCCCTCAAGCAGTGCCGCCATAACCAATCGCAGGCCCACTTCGTTAAAGGCCAGGTTGTCACAGGCCGCCGCTATAATATCCTTGCGGCTTTCCGTGGGGGAAAGTCCCAGAAACCGGCGCAGCACCAGAATCGCCCGCTTGACGGTCCTGAAACGCCCCATCAGCCGTTCCAGCCGGCCGCGCTCCCCCACCAGCTCCCCAATCAGTTCGGCAAAGGTCTGTTCTGTCATACGCCGGGAAATATGCCCGAGCGCCTCTGCCAGTTCCGGATTGGCTTCGGCTCGGGCCTCCCCCAGCACGACATCACGGGCCTGTTTAAGATAATCCCGCGCGGTCAGTTCATCAATCACCTCGAAATGAGGAGCGATACGGGCTTCCAGGGGGAACCGTCCCAGCAAGGACTGGCAAAAAGAATGAATGGTCTGGATTTTGAGTCCGCCTGGCACATCCAGCACCTCGGCAAACAGTTTGCGCGCCTTGGCGCAGGTCTGTTCATCGGGCAGGCCACCCAGAAGGTCTGCAAGCTGGTGCAGTAACAGAGCCTCGTCACACACCGCCCATTCAGCCAGGCGGTCATTAAGACGGTTGGCCATTTCCGCCGCCGCCGCCTTGGTGAAGGTCAGACACAACAGCCTTTCCGGCGGCGTGCCCGACAACATCAGCCGCAACACCCGGTTGGTCAGGACAAAGGTTTTGCCAGTACCCGCCGAGGCCCCCACCCAGGCAGACGCGTTAGGATCCGCGGCGCGGGTCTGTTCCGGTGTCTGGCTCATGTCCTTTCTCCCCGGTCTTTAGTGTTGGTGTTATGATTCGTGTCTTTGGGAGATATATCTTTCAGACGCCCCTGCCATTCCTTGACCCGGGCCAGGTGGTCATATTCCCCGTACCCCAGCACGTCGGGGCGGGGGGTACTGAGGTAAGGCGTTTCACGCTGGTCAAAGCTGGCAATCAGCTGAACAAGCCCCGCGCGGGATTTGTCGATCAACTCGGACACATTAATCTTGGCCTGACGGATGCCGGCTTCATGGAAACTGGTGATCCTTGCCGGCTCATCCCCGCCTTTCAACTGCCAGTAACTCAGCTCCCCGACCACTCCCGACAGCCCCTTGAAACCGCCAGCCTGCAATATGACGCCTTCCAGCGGCAATTGTGGGGCATATCCGGCATGAAGCTGGCGGGGCGTGGCGCTCTGCCCGGTCTTATAATCAATAATGCTGTAACTGCCATCTGCACGCCGGTCAATCCGGTCGGCCTGGGCTGTCAGGCAGAACACGCCCCCGGGCGCGTCAAGCTCAAGCCTGCCGGAGATTTCCGTCGCGACCGTGGTAAGCCCCTCGGCCCGGCGGCGACGTTCATTATCCACAAACCATTCGGCAATCTGGACAAACCGCGGCCACCAGAATGCCCAGACCGTCGGCCGGTCCAGCACATGCGTAAATTCCTCCCGCCCCATCTCGATCAACCGGTCGTGGGCGTCTTCGGGCAGGTGATCAGCATATTCCCGCATGAACCAGTCCAGTGCCGCATGAATGATGATCCCTTTGTCCGCAGCACCGGGGTCTGCATCCAGCGGGTCAAGCGGCTTGAGATTCAGAATATACCGGGCATAGAGGCTGTAGGGATCACGCATCCAGGTCTGTATGGCCGTGACCGACAACTGCCGTGGCCGGTCCTCCACGGGCGGAGTCGGACGCGGCGGGTGGATTTCGACCGGCTGGGCGGGCTGATCCAGTAACCGGTACCAGTCGGCCCAGCACGCCGTCTTGGGGTGCAGATAGCCGGGCGGCACAATCGCCTCCATACGGGCGAGCCACCGGGACTTAACTGTTGGCGTGCCATCCTGTTTTTCTGCCCGGGTCAGAACCACGTTCGGGGCGGAGGCGGCCTGAATAAAATCATGGGCGCTCAGGCCGATTTTCTGTTCCAAGGATGGCAGACCAAACTTTTCCCGCATGGGCCGGCTCATCCACGGATCGATGGTGGCCTCTGGCGGCCAACTGCCTTCGTTCAGACCGGCGAGAATGACCAGATCCGCATGTTGCAGCCGTGCTTCCAGCGGCCCCCAGATATTGAGCCGTGGATGCTGTCCATAACGCGGCCGGACCGTTACCTCGCGCATAAAAACTTCCAGAAGGGCGGGATATTGCTCGGGCGGTAGGGATGGCAGGCTGTCCGCCGCCAGCTGTAATTCCTCCACCAGCCGGGCGGCCTGCTCTCCGGCGTCGCCTTTCCAGAGGCGCGCTTCCCCGACTTCCTCATCCGTCGCCGCCAGCGCTTCGGCCATGGTGATATGGGCCTTGAGCAGGGCCCCAAAAGAGGCCGCCTTACGGTTCAGAAGTGTCTCCATCGGCGCCAGATGGGCCGCCACGCCGCTCCACCATTCCTCCAGCGCCTGAAGCGGGCCGGTCTCGGGGCCTTTTTCCTCAATCGCGGCCATGAGCGCCGCACGGATGCCCTTCAGTCCCCCACCCGGACGAGGGCCTCGCAACAGGTTTTTTTCAAGCTGGCGTACCCGCTTGCGGAAAATGCCCGGGTCCTGCCCGGCGCACATGAGCGGGTGTTTTAGGGCGCTCAGCAAAGGCACCGGCGCAAATTGCTCGGCCACCATGCGGGCCGTCAGCCGCAGATACACGCCCGGCGGCGTGTTAAACAGGGGGGTGCCGGCGCTGTCGTCAATCACAATATCCCAGCGGCGCAATTCCCCCGCCACTCGACGGGCCAACTGGCGGTCCGGGGTAATGAGGGCGGCGGTCCGTCCTTCCTCCTCCAGCGCCCGACGCAGCATGAGCGCAATCACACCAGCCTCCTCCCGCGGGCCGGGCAGGTCAAGGCGGATCAGCCCCTTTGTCGCCGTCTCCAGATCCACATCCATCTCCCGCCAGCGGTCCGTGGTTGCCGCCGGGCGCATGATTTCCGTCAGCAACCGTTCCCGTGCCGGCGGACTTTGTGACAGGGCGGCGCTGACGCCGGCGCAAAAATGCGACAGCCAGTCCTGCACCTCGATACGTTCGGCACCTATCTTTTGCAGCAACTGTTTCATGGTATATTGCGGATGGGTCGGCTCCAGGGCCTGCCAGCTTTCTTCATCCATATTTACATCCATGCCGGGCAGAACCACCATTCCCCGGGGCAAACGGGCAATCACCTCCAGCAGATCAGCCGTCGCCGGAATCGACCCGGTAGACCCCGCCGCAATCACGGGATGGGTCGGCGGATTTTGCAGCCACTGTTGTCTAAGTCCTTCCAGTAACCGGTTGCGCCGGGCCGCCGCATCCATATGCCCTGTGGCCGCAAGCACACCGGGCCAGTTCTGGGTCAGAATTTTCAGAAACTCCAGGGTTTCCTGCCAATGGACGGCATAATCTTCCGGCACCAGCTCCTTCAGGTCATCAAACGACAGCCGCTCCGTCTGCACCTGGTCAAGAAACCGCCCCAGCGCCCCTGCCAGAATGGCCGACTGGGCCACTTCGGGCGGATCTTCCCCCCGGCGTTTGTACCAGCGGGTAATAACCTCCATCAGTAGCATTTGTCGCTGATATGGGGAAATCGGCGGTGGCAGGTCCGGCGTGTCGATGCCCTGTGGCAGCGCCGCCGCACCTAGCAGCATTTCGTCCTCCTCCACGTCGCCAATGGGCTGCAAACGCGGCAACAGGATGGACTTTCCTCCGCTTAGGCGCAGAAAAGCCTCTCTGAGGGAGCGGACCCCCCGCCGGTTGGGCAGCAGGATCAGCACATCGCTTAACGATAGCGGGTCCTGACCGAAACGCGTCATCACCCCCTGGGCCAGCGTATCCACAAAAGAATAGCGGGCCGGGATGGTATAAAGTTCCGGTGCCTTGCCCAGTTGTCGCGCCATCAGTGAGTCTCCCCCCCCTGTCGTCAGAAGCTGTTCAATACGGGCCAGCGCCGCCGGTGTGCCCACGTGATACCAGCCACCTTCATGCACCTGCCCATACAGACGGCCCCGCCGGGCGGCCGCCTGAAATATGTCCCGCAGGGAAAAAGGTCCCTCTGGCGTTTGCTGAAAAAGCGTCGGGCTCATGATCATCACGCCGGCATACATATAATCTGCCCCGGCATCTTCCTCATTCCCCCGTTTGCGCGGCGTGAGCCGACCATCGCCGGCCAGATGGAAGTCTCCCGGCCCGTCATATCCCACCGCCTTCATTGTGGGCATCAGCAGCATCAGGATGTCCATTTTATCCGCATCCCAGCCGGCCGCCAGACGATGCAACATCAGTTCCGGCGCGGTCGTGTCCGCCTCTGTCCAGATCAGATCGCTGTTCAGGACATAAAAAGCCGCCCCGCCAAGATGAGGCAACGCCTTTTTCCCCCCGCCGCCGCTATCCAGCAATCGGTCCCGTTCATCGGACAGAATAATCTTCGGCCGCGGATCCGGGCGTTGAGCAAGGGCCTGTTCGATCTGGTCGGCGCGGTAATGCACATTGATGACCGCCTGACTTACCCCGGCGGCGGCAAGACCGTCGAGAATCCGGCTCAACATGTCCCGACCCGCAACCGGAATCAGGGGTTTGGGCACATGATCGGTAAGCGGACGCATACGAGTCCCAAGCCCCGCCGCCAGCACCATAGCCCTGTCGGGCATGGATGGTTTAAGACGGGGGGGCGTCTCCCGGCATTCAGCTGGTACCGCCGACGTCATCCACTGTCTGATTTCGGCTAACGCCGGATGCCGCAGGTCCCGTTCCAGATGCCCCCAGACCCGAGGAATGAGAGACAGATATTTATGTTTGCTGTCGCGGTGGGCCAGTCGGGCAAAAATGCCTATGATCTTAGTGTTGCGCTGGGCCCCAAGCAGGGCATAATCCCTTAAGAAATCCCCCCGCGACAATCCCGATTTTTCCAGATAATAATCCAGCAGCCGCTCTTCCAGTTCCGCCGGCACATCCCGCCGCGCATCCTGCAACAGGCTGACCAGGTCATAGGCCCGATGTCCCACCAGCGCATCCTGAAAATCCAGAAGCCCCGTCGCGGCCACCCCTTCTCGGTCGTCAAGAGCAATCAGGTTTTCGGCATGATAGTCCCTGAGCACCAGACAATCGCGACTGTCCTTCACCGGGGCGAGGGCAACAGCCCAAAGATCAAGGAATGTCCGGCGTTCGTCAGAAGACAGCCGTTTTCCCCGCAGCGCCGGCAGATACCAGTCCACAAACAGGGCCACCTCGCGCAACAGGGCCGCCGCGTCATACGGCGGCACGGTCCAGAACGCCTTGTCGGCGACAAACAGGGTCCCGGGCGGCGGCTGGTTCTGCAAATGAAGCAACAGGTCCACCGCCTGGCGATACAAGGCGCGTTCCCGGCCGGGGGGTGTGGCGATGACCCGGGCAAACAGATCGTCCCCCAGATCTTCCAACAGCAACAGGCCCGCCGCCTGATCCGCCGCCAGAATCTCCGGCGCGGACAGGGAGAGATCCCGCAAATGCCGGGCTATGGCCATAAAGGGGACTACATCCTCAAAGGCCGGCGGGGCATCCATGAGAATGGCCGTCTGCCCTGCCTTTTCCAGCCGCTCATAGCGCCGGAAAGAGGCGTCTCCGGCCACGGGACGGCGCCGGGCATCCGCCCATCCTTTGCGGGCTAGAAAAGCGGTGATGATTTCCCCCCGTTCAGTCATTGCCGGTCCCGGTTGTCCCTGTCTCTGTCTGTTCCAGTCCGGCAAGCCGCCCCTTCCAGTGCGCCGGCCCTTCCAGGGTCAGAAGACGCTGTTGTGCCGAGGGCAGGATTTCCAGCCTAAGCCGCAAATGATCCCGTGGCAGCATCCCGCCCATACGATCCGGCCATTCAATCAGGCTCACAGCCCCTTCAAACGCCTCCTCAATGCCCAGTTCATACACCTCCTGCGGCTCTTCCAGGCGATACAGGTCGAAGTGCCAAACGGCGGGGGTTTCCAGGTCCTCTGCCGGTGGTTCATAGATTTGCACCAGGGTGAAGGTAGGACTGGGAACTTCCTCGTCATAGCCGAGAGCCTGTATAACCGCCCGGCAAAAGGCCGTTTTTCCCGCCCCCAGATCGCCTTCCAGCGCGATAATGTCTCCCGGCTGCAACCGCCGTGCAAATGCCGCCGCGAATGTTTCCGTGTCCGACAGGCCGCCGAGTTTTTTCTGAAAAATAATGTTTTTTGTCACCGTTTCCTGTCACAGTTTCATATCATGGAGATTACCCATGAGTGTTTGGTCTGGGATGTTGTCATAAGGGAATTATTGGCGCGGTTCGACCGGAATGGCAAGTCTCATTCCCCAACCATACGCAGATGGGGAGCCACCGGCACTTCCTTGGGCAGATAACAGGTGACGGTCGTGCCGATGTCAGGCTGCGAGTCCACTTCAACCCGGCCGCCATGCATTTCCATGAAACTCTTGACCAGAGACAGGCCCAGTCCGACCCCCTGGCCATTGGACACGTTGCTGCCAGTATAGAATTTCTCAAAAATCCGGTTCTGTTCCTCAGGCAGGATACCAATCCCGCTGTCCTTGACAAATATGCGGTACTGGGTCTCTTCCTCTCGTACCCCGATGGTGACAAATCCTGGCGCGGGGGTGAATTTCACCGCATTGCTAAGCAAATTCAAGATACAATGCTGTAGTCTCTTGCTGTCACCGCTGACCATGCCCAGATCATCCGGACAATCCAGCTCCACCTCCAGCCCCTTGGCGCGGATTGCTTCCGTCATCTCGTTCATGGCAGCCGCCAACATGTCCTTGAGCCGGAAACGGGACACCTCCAGGGTCATGCCGCCCGCCTCGATCACGGCCAGATCAAGAATATCGTTAATCAGGCCCAACAGGCGGTCGGAGGCCTGGAGAATATGCCGCATATAGGCATGCTGGTCATCGTTGAGCGGCCCCTGATATTCTTTGGCCAGAAGCTCCGCAAAACCAATAATGCTGTTAAGCGGGGTTCTGAGCTCATAGGACATATGCGCCAGGAATTCGGTTTTGATTCTGTCGGTTTCCTCCAGCGCCTGATTGCGTTCCCGCAGCGCCTGTTCAATGCGGAAACTGTCGGTGACGTCGATATAGGTGGTCAACACGCCGCCATCCGGCAGGGAAACCGCAAAAAAGTCCACCACTGTCTCGTCACTGCGCCGCAGCCGCCGGGAGGTGCCTTCGGTTTTAACCACGTCGCCAACCACAACCCCGCGGATTTCCTCACTCTGGTCCGGGCTGGTGAAATACCCGTCACAGGCGGCCATTACATCGGAAACATGCGGCCCTTCATTCAGAAATTCACGATCAAGCGCCCACATCTCGGCAAACCCCGGATTATACAGCTGTAACCGTCCATCCACCCCGAACACAGCCACCCCTTCGTGAAGATTGTTCAGCGTCTCCTGCTGCACAGCGAACAGTGTATTATAGGAGCGTTCCAGCGCCAGATGATCGGTCACATCCTCATAAAAAATCAGCAACCCTCCCTGGGGATGGGGCTGCGTCACTACTCTGAGCGTGGTTTCGTCCGGCAGATGCCACATTTCCTCTACCGGTTCCAGAAGCTGGGTATAGGCCTCAAGCTGCTTGCGTTTCCATTCCAGGAAGTTAGCCTGTTCCGGCAGCTTTCGGGCTTCACGCATGGCTTCCAACACCTCTCCATGATGCGGGTGGCTGAACAAAATTTCTTCGGGAATTTGCCACAGCCGGGCAAAGGCACTGTTGTAATACTCCAAGCGCTTGTCAATGCCGAAAATTGCCACCGCCGTCGAGAGTTTATTCAGGGTTTCCGAATGGGACTCCGTATGATGGATCAATTCGCCGCGGGCCTCTTCCAGCTCGGTAATATCCACGGCATAGCCCGCAAAGGCGCACAACCCCGTTTCGTCATAAAGCGGGATATTGTGAATATCCATGGCGCGGCGTTCCCCGCGGATCACTACAAAATGTTTGTCCCGCTGCACCTCCCCGGTTTTTTCTGCCATCAACGCCATGTCGCGGGCGCTTTTGCCAAGACTGGTGGTCACCAGCTCCTGATTATCCCGCAACACCTGCTGGCGACTTTCCCCCTCCACCGCGTTCACATAGGCCTGATTGACCCAGGTTAGATTCAGGTCCTTGTCACGAACCCAGAACGGCAGCGCGACCTGATCAGCAATCATTTTATAGAACTGCTGCTGCTGGCGCAGGCGGACATATTCCTGCTGCTGGTGCAGGGCAATACTTTCTTCCCTGCTTAACCCCCTGAACCAAATGACGCTCTCGCTGCCTTCACTGACACGGCGCGGATCCTTTAGTGGCAGCCCCTGCACCGCAATCCAGCGTTCCCCCTGTTTGAGGCGAAGATGCAGAGAAAATTCCCTGGCCTCTTCCACCAGGCGGTCACAACAGTCGCGGAACCGGTGAAATTCTGAGAGCGAGCTTTGGGCAACCCCCTTTTTCAGATTGTCAAGAGAACGCACCACGCCATCCACACCGAACCATTCCTCGAACCCGTTACTGACCTTAAGATGGCCCCGGCCGCTAATGGTCAGGTACACTTCATCGCGTGAGGATAGAAGTCGCTTGAGCGTGTCGTAACGCTGTTCAACAGTGTTCAGACGACGGTTAAGGCGGGTCCGGTGATACAGCATCAGCCCCAGAAGGACGAAGGCCAGCAGGCAGAAAATCGCAAAAGCCACCAGCAAGGTCTGATCCCCCGCCCCCCCTATCCCCGCAGGGACCTCAATCGCACAAAGGGCAGGAGACGGCAACAGCATGGCCGCCATCATCATTGCTCCGGTCCACACGCCTGCAAAAACTGTCGCCACCGGAATCCTTGTGTTTTTTTTGTCAGAAGACCCTGTCATTTACGGTGTGATGTCATAAGTGCCAAAAACCCTCGTTCCTAAGTTAGCCCGTCGCCCGGCAAAAGAAAAGCCCGTTTATGGGTAAGATCTATCCATAAACAGGCCGTAAAATTGCTTTTTTTCGAGGGGCGCCCCCCTATTTACCCTTATTTAGAAACCATCCAATTAATACCGGTAATGTTCCGGCTTAAAGGGACCGTTCACAGGCACATCAATATACTGGGCCTGCTTTTCGGTCAGTTTGGTCAGTTTTACGCCAAGACGCGGCAGGTGCAGGGCGGCCACTTTTTCATCGAGATGCTTGGGCAGCACATGGACCTTGTTGTCATATTTATCGGCATTGTTCCAGAGTTCGATCTGTGCCATCACCTGATTGGTGAAAGATGCACTCATAACAAAGCTGGGATGCCCCGTGGCGCATCCCAGATTGACAAGCCGGCCCTTGGCCAGCACGATCAGGCGCTTTCCATCCGGGAAGATCACTTCATCCACCTGCGGTTTGACTTCTTCCCATTTATAATTTTCCAGCGCGGAAATCTGGATTTCGGAATCGAAATGCCCAATGTTGCAGACGATCGCGCGGTCTTTCATTTCCCGCATGTGATCCAGCGTGATCACATCCACATTGCCGGTACAGGTCACAAAGATGTCCCCGATTTTAGCGGCTTCTTCCATGGTGGTGACTTCATACCCTTCCATAGCCGCCTGCAGGGCACAGATGGGATCAATTTCGGTGACCAACACCCGGGCTCCCTGCCCGCGCAGGCTGGCCGCAGAGCCCTTGCCCACATCACCATAACCAGCAACAACCGCGACCTTACCGGCCAGCATCACATCCGTGGCCCGTTTGATGCCGTCCACCAGGCTTTCGCGGCAGCCATAGAGGTTGTCAAATTTGGATTTGGTCACGCTGTCATTCACATTAATGGCGGGCACGGTCAGGCGGCCTTCCTTGGCCATCTGGTAAAGCCGCAACACCCCGGTTGTGGTTTCTTCGGAAATGCCGCGCACATCGTCCAACAATTCCGGAAATTCATCATACATCATGGCCGTGAGGTCGCCGCCATCATCCAGGATCATATTGGGACGCCAGCCGTCAGGCCCCAGGATCGTCTGGCGAATGCACCATAAAAATTCCTCTTCCGTTTCCCCCTTCCAGGCGAAAACCGGAATGCCCCGTGCGGCAATGGCGGCAGCGGCATGATCCTGGGTCGAGAAAATATTGCAGGAAGACCAGCGCACCTCGGCCCCCAGCTCGATCAGGGTTTCGATCAGCACCGCGGTCTGAATGGTCATGTGCAGGCAACCGGCAATACGCGCACCTTTCAGCGGCTTTGACGCGCCATATTCCTCCCGCAGCGCCATCAACCCCGGCATTTCCGTTTCCGCAATGGCAATTTCGCGCCGCCCCCAGTCCGCCTGGGCAATATCGGCGACTTTATAATCAGTAAATTCGGTCATACCTCGCCTTTCCTTTCAGAAATCATATGCGGCTTATACCAAGATCGCCCCCCTGCCACAAGACATAAATAAAGAAATCTTTATATCTATATACATATAATCAAGAGACCCCCGTAAATGGCATTTATGTCCTGGCACAAATGACGTCTTCAGGGGGACAGTTGAACGGGCTTTGACCATATTCTGGACATCCCCAGACGTGGTTGCCATAATGGACCAATACACCAGATGTAAACAATACTGAAACCAATGGGCGTAAAATCAACCAAAAAGGAAATTTACAGGGTGGCGAAGGGACTCCCCATTTCCGTCAAGGGGATTATTCTCAAGGGAGACGGCGCGCTGTTGCTACAGGAACCGGATGGGGAATGGGAATTGCCGGGCGGCAAACTGGAAGATGGCGAGGATCTGGAAAAAACCCTGATCCGGGAAATTTATGAAGAAACCGGCCTTAATGTCAGATCGGTCAGATTTCTTGAATATCATATTCGCACCCGGGACCGAGGCCGGTCAGATCTGTGTGTGGCAATATATTGCTGTGAGGCGAATTTTTCCTCTCTCAAGGACATTCGCCTGTCCAGGGAGCATATCCACGCCGGCCTGTTTGCTGTCTACGAACTGGATGATCTTTATCTGCTTGATATTTACCGGCAGAGCCTTAAAAAAGCGCTTTCCTGACCCGTACCGCCCTGTCCCAGCATAAGGATCACTGTCCCGATATAAGGATCTCTGTCAATGATACCCCCTTCCGATCACATGGAAATCGAACGCAAGTTTTTGGTCCGCAAACTGCCTAAGGAAGCGCCGGTCAAACAGCAGAATATTCGCCAAGGATATATTGCCCGTGAAAATGGCAATACAGTCCGCATTCGCCAGAAAGATCAAAATTATATCCTCAGCATCAAGGCCGCCCGCAGCGCAACTGTCCGTTATGAACTGGAATATGACGTGAGCGAACGGGACGCCAGGCTTTTGTTCGAGATCTGCACCGGACCGGTAATTGAAAAAACCCGGAAAATCTATCATCATAGGGGGCATGTCTGGGAGGTGGATATCTTTCACGGCCGTAATGCTGGGCTGGTCATTGCCGAGGTTGAGCTGAAAAGCGCCGAGGAGGGGGTGAAGGTACCGAACTGGATCGGCCGGGAAGTAAGCACCGATGAACGGTTTTTTAACGCCTATCTGTTTTCTCGACCGTTTCAGGACTGGGGGCTGAGTTATGAGGACCTCCTGGATGGCAAATAGAGTGAATTGTGAATAGGTTGACCCATTCTGCCGGTCAGCTCTGGCCCCAAGACATCCCGGGAGGGGGGAAGGTTTTTTTATTGACGAGTAAGCCCCGACCCAAAAAGCGTCTGAAAACGATTGTAGATGTCTTTTGTATCAAAAGCCGCAAAACGGGCGGCAAATTCCTCCCGGGCAGCCTGCTGCCCCTTCAGAAGATGGGAACACAGAATGCCCATGGCCGTAAAAGTCTGGGCCGTCCCCATACCACGCGCCTGCATAGCCTGGGAAAACCCGGAAATGGAATGCGCCTGCACTTCGTAATCCTGAAAATCACCAAGATTATCCTGAAGGTTTTTCAACGTCTTGATCAAACCCCGTATGGCGCCGGCCGGATACAGCGACTGAAAAAACTCCAGCAAATAACGCAACTTCTTCCCGGTTTTGCGTAATTCGTGCAGATCTTCGGCCGGACTGCCCGCCGTGATCGCGCGCCCTTCGGCAATAATCCGGACAAACATTTTCCAGATACGCTTGTCGGCCACCTGCTTGATGGGCCGGAGTGCGTCTGATGCCGCCTCATCCCCGCGCGCTTCCCTCCTCAGGAAGGTTTGATAACGCCTGATCAGGTCCCGGTATTTTTTGCTTCTGAGGGCGCGGACCAGCTTTTTCTGCTCCTCGCACTGGCGGATCAAAAGAAATTTTCTCAACTCCTCCAGCGTCTCCCGATATTCTGGGGGCAGCAGGGCAAGATATGCATCGAATTTCAGCACATAGACATCCAGGTCGCGTTTGGGGCCGGTAATCTGCCCCAGCCAGGAGAACTGCTCTTTCCAGAAAGCCGCCTCCGGCCCCGGGAACACATTCTTGATCTGACTGAACGCCGAACGGGTGCGACGCACCGCCACCCGAAAATCATGCAGGAACTCACTGTCCAGATCGGCAATAAGGCCCTCTTCATTGGCGCGCAGGGTATCAAACAGGGTGTTCAGAATCTGTTTGGTGGCCGTCCCTGCCGGGGCTTGCGGATCCAGGGCAAGAGACAGTTTCGAGGAATATCCCCCCGGCGTGATCTCACACCGGCGTAGCAGATGTGACAGATAAGGTATATCACGCGTTTCAAATCCCATATCCTGTTGTAGCCGCTGCGCGAGCTTTGCAGCGTCCTGTTCATACCCCCTTACCGGCGGCAGCAACCGCATGATCCAGCCATCCTCGATGGTGATGTCCTGCCCAGCAGGGTTGACCCGGCTATATTCCAGAAACACCGTAGCGATTTTTTTTCGGTCCCGCCCAAGCAAATGATATTCGCGGCGTGTCGTTCTCAGATCCAGAAGAGGCAGCAGACGCCGCATGTCCAGGACTTTTTCCAGACGCCGGCGAACCGGACTGGACGGCAAATCCCACACAAAAGCCGGTTTAGCGGATACCGTCCTTACAAGGTCCTGTTTGCGGTCCGACAACACAACCCGGCCCAAAAGCCGGTCATCCTTGAGGCTGCACCAGATCATCTGACGCCCCGTTTTATCCTCTTCAAACAGCAGATACCCGCCAGCGTTAAACAACCGTCCGTCAAAAGTATCCAAAAACTGCTGGTAACAGTCTCCTTCATGGACCTGCACTAAACCGGTTTTCCGACAAAGATCGGAGGAAAAATGTTCAGGGCTCAGGGTTTCTGGACCATAAAAATACATGACCAGCCTTTTTTGCTTGGGCAAGCCCGCACCGCAGGGGCTTGCACAACTGTGGCATGACGAAAATATAACAAAACCATAAGAACCGCCCTATGATAACACAGCGCCGCACGCGTCCCAGACCTTATCCGGGTTAATTTTACCCTGAATTGTCATTTTACGCTGAGAATATCATAAGCGGCGGTGACCTGCTGAAATTTCCGCGCCGCCTCCTTATCGCCGGGATTAGTATCCGGGTGATATTTTTTCACCAGGCGGCGAAAAGCCGCCTTGATTTCTTTCTGACTTGCCGTCTCTTCCAGATCAAGCACGGCAAAAGCTGCCGCTCGCCGTTCCCCCGCGCCATAACTTTCTGCCCCGTTGTCATAGGCGCCGCTGTGGGTATACCCGGCGCTGGTGCGGGCTTCTTCCTGCGCCCGTCGGAAGGCTTCCGCCTTGTTACGGCCGGCAAAATAATTCCAGTTACGGTTATATTCCGTTACATGCTGCTGACAGAAATACCATTTTTCCCGGGAATCCGGTGCCTTGGGAGCGGGAAAGTTACCGGGCTGATCACATCCGTCATAATCACACAGCCGGACGGAAACCGGCTCGCGGTCCACATTATAGCCGTCCCACCTCGGGAATCCCCAGCTTTTTGAACGCGGCATGATCAGACACCCTCCATATACACACTGTTTTGATGTAGCGTCCTTCGTCCCATCTTTCAAGCACCTGTCGCAATCATATCATTTTTTGCGGACGGACAGTCCGTTTTCTGTTTTCCGGCACCAGGCTTCCCTGTATTGAGGATATATTGAGGATATATTGAGGTTGTATTCAAGCCGCCATCTCTCTCGGCTCCCGATCCACTAAGCGGCCCCCGTCTTGTAGCCGTAATTTAGCCATGAAGTTGAGGGTATAAGGTTTTTCTGTCGTTTCGGGGAAAATTCATGATAGTGTAGAGGCCAGGCCCTGGCGACAAAATTATAAGCCACTGCCTCTTGCAAATACAAGCTGGGGGACAGGGGTCCAGCTAAGGATAACCAGAACAAGGACGACGGAAATTTATGGCGACAACGATTGCACTTGTAGATGATGACCAGAATATTCTGACATCCGTAAGCATGGCGCTGGAAGCGGAAGGATTTGCCGTCAAAACCTATACCGACGGCGCCAGTGCCCTTCAGGGGATGAATGAAAATCCCGTGGATATGGCGGTACTGGACATCAAAATGCCGCGCATGGATGGCATGGAACTGCTGCGCCGGTTGCGGGAGAAACACAATTTCCCGGTCATTTTCCTCACCTCCAAAGATGATGAAATAGACGAAATGCTGGGTCTGAAAATGGGCGCGGATGATTACATAAAAAAACCCTTTTCCCAGCGGCTGCTGATTGAACGCATCAAAACCGTCCTGCGCCGGGTGGAAGCGGTGAAAAAGAGCACCCAGGCAGAGGAAGACGATGATGGCGTCATGGTCCGTGGACGACTGCGCCTGGATCCGGTGCGCCATCTGTGTCAATGGGATGGCCAGGATGTGAAACTGACGGTGACAGAGTTTCTTATTTTGCAGGCCCTGGCTTATCGGCCCGGGCATGTGAAAAGCCGGGACCAGCTGATGGATGTGGCCTATAATGATGATGTTTATGTGGATGACCGCACCATTGATAGCCACATCAAACGCCTGAGAAAAAAATTCCGGATGGTGGATTCGGACTTTGACGGCATTGAAACCCTGTACGGCGTTGGGTACCGTTACAGCGAAAGCTGAAAACGATCCAGACCCGATACCGAAACATGACTCTTGACACCCACGGGGACCAAACCAGAAAAACTTTCCGCACCCGCCCGAAGCGCCGCATCTCGCCGCTGACCTTTCGCATCATGCTGGTGAATGTCATGGCGCTGGTCTTTCTGGGCGGCGGCATTCTTTATGTGGACCAGATGCAGGAAAGCCTGATGGAGGCCCGCATCGAGGACCTGTTGAAAGATGCCAAAATCATGGCGGCCTCCATTGGGGAAGCTGCCACCCGGGGACCGGAAACCACGGAAATCGAATTGCTTCCGGCGCAGCAAATTATTATCCGTTTGGTAGAGGTTACCGACATTCGCTCGCGTCTGTTCGACGTTTCAGGAACCAAGCTGATCGACAGCCGGGATTTGGCTGTGGAACACGCCATCATCGTTGACGAATTGCCGCCCGAAGGGGGCATCGCCAGTTTCTGGGAGCGGTTCGGCTGGGAAGTCTCTCACCTTCTCGACCGGCTGCACCGGCGATATGCGCTGGAAGAATACCACGAAATTGCCGGGGAAACGGCCGCCAATTATCCCGAGGTCCAGCAAGCCCTGGAAGGGGAAGACAGTTATCGGGTCCGGGTACTCACGGACCGCTTTGACATTATCACGGTGGCCGTGCCGGTCCAGAGATTCCGCCGGGTGCTCGGGGCGCTTATGCTATCGGCCGATACCCGGGATATCCGGGAAGCCGTCCAGAACGCCCGCATGACTATCCTGGAGCTGTTTGGCGCGGCGCTGCTATTGACCCTGACCCTGTCGGCGTTTCTGGCACGGACCATCGTCTCGCCGATTCTCCGGCTGGCCCGGGCGGCAGACCGCATCCGCATGGCCACCAATGCCGAACACCGCATCCCGGATTATTCCGCCCGCAATGACGAAATCGGGGATCTGAGCCGTTCGCTCAGGGAAATGACCGATACGCTGGCCCGCCAGATTGATGCCATAGCCGCCTTTGCGGCGGATGTGGCGCATGAACTGAAAAATCCGCTCACTTCACTGCGCAGCGCCATTGAAACCCTGGAACTGGCCAAGACCGATGCCAACAAGAAAAAGCTGCTGGGCATCATCCAGCATGACGTCAAACGTCTGGACCGGCTGATTTCCGATATTTCGGATGCTTCGCGCCTCGATGCAGAACTGGCCCGCAGCCGCATGGAGCGGGTCAATATGACGGCGCTGCTGGAAACGCTGGTGGACATATACACCACGACCCAGCGCGACCGGCTGCCCCAAATTATCCTTGAAGTCGGTTCCCGGCGACGTCCCCCCGAAGCGGGACGTCCGGCCTGTTATGTGATGGGACTGGAAGGCCAGCTGGGCCAGGTGGTGCGCAACCTGATCGACAATGCCATTTCCTTTTCCCGGCCGGAGGGCCATATCTGGGTCAGGCTGCGCCAGAACAAGGGCATGATCGAACTTGTGGTGGAAGACGAAGGGGTCGGCATCCCGGAAAACAAACTGGAAGATATCTTTAAGAGATTTTATTCCGAACGCCCGAAAGGCGAGGCATTCGGCAAACATTCCGGGCTGGGGTTGAGCATCTGCAAGCAGATTGTGGAATCACACGGCGGTAGCATCCGGGCGGAAAACCGCCCGGACGGCCTGGGGGCTCGCTTTACGGTCCTGCTACCCGCCGCACCGAAGTCCTGAGATCAAATTATAAAATTCAGGTTGTAAAGTCCCCATAAATTTCGGATCTTGGGACACAGCTCCCAGAAAGAACGGCAATCAGGGTGAACGGTATGGAACTCTTACATGCAACAGTGGTGGAATGGCAGGGAAAAGGCATCATGATCATGGGGCCACCCGGCGCTGGCAAATCCGATCTGGCATTGCGCCTGATTGATGCGGGGGGGATTCTGGTGGGGGATGATTATGTCAATATCAGCAAGGAAAAGGACCGGCTTATCGCGCGGCCGGCGGAAAATATTGCCGGACTGATGGAGGTGCGCGGGGTGGGGCTGGTGCATATGGCCTATAAAAAACAGGCCGGCCTTGACCTGGTGCTGGATCTGAAAGCCGAGCGCAGCGCCATCGAACGCTTGCCCGAAGCGGCATATTTTGAACGGCTAGGCGTACGTCTGCCCCGGCTGGAGTTTTACGCTTTCGAGGTCTCGGCGGTGGCGAAGCTGCGCTGTGCGATCGACTTTTTCAATCTCTGACTTTTCACACAGCGGGGATTGACTCAACTGGCGGAATAGCCCTTACTAGAGTGAATTGTGATGAGATTGACTCTAGAGTGAAAGTTGAACAAGGTGTTTCCCGAAGATGTCACAGGCCGTTCCACAAGACGCTGCTGAAGAGGCCGGCAAAAAGCTGAAGCTGTTGTTGATCACGGGGTTGTCCGGGGCCGGAAAATCCACAGCACTCAAGGCGCTGGAAGACATCGGATATGAGGCCATCGACAATCTGCCACTCAGCCTGCTGCCCAATCTGATTGATCTGGCCCGGGGCGATGACCCCGATCACGCCAATCCTGCCTTTGCCATTGGCATTGACGCCCGGACCCGCAACTTCAATCCGCAAAAAATTACCAGCCAGCTGCGCAAACTCAAGGCGCGGGCCGATGTGGACATCCGTGTTCTGTTTTTCGACTGTAACAATAACATTATTGCCAAACGGTTCACGGAAACCCGGCGGCGTCATCCGCTGGCTATTGACCGTCCCATGGCCGACGGCATTGTCCGTGAGCGCCAGATGATGGAGGTGCTCCGCGCTGAAGCGGATTATGTTTTCGATACGACGGATCTTGGCGTACACGAGTTAAAGCGTCTTTTAAGCCAACGGTTTGAACGTTCCATCGGCGGCGACATGACCATCTCTATCTGCTCGTTCAGCTATCCCAAGGGGTTGCCCCGGGATGCGGATCTTGTCCTGGACGTACGTTTTCTCAGAAATCCGCATTATGTGGAAAATCTGAAACCGTTGAGCGGCCTTGACCCCGAGGTTTGCGCCTATGTGGAGGGAGACCCGGACTATCAGACGTTCTGGGACAGAATTGCCAGCTTGATTTTATGGCTTCTCCCTGAGTATAAGAAGGAAGGAAAAGCCTGTCTGACCATTGCCTTCGGCTGCACGGGCGGTCGTCACAGGTCGGTGTGTGTGGCTGAAAAAATGGCTGGATTTTTGCGTCAGAAAGGATTTCTGGTGACGCTTCATCATCGTGAACTTCCGTCTGCGGACTAGGCGGAGGACCTCACACAACACAGGATGTGTATATGATTGGTATGGTTGTTGTAACGCATGGCAGACTGGCGGAAGAGTTTGTATCCGCCATGGAACATGTGGTTGGGCCGCAAAAGGCCGTCAGGTCCATCTGTATTGGCCCCGATGATGATATGGAACAGCGACGGCAGGATATTTTCGATGCCGTCAAGGATGTGGACGAAGGGGACGGCGTCATTCTTCTCACCGACATGTTTGGCGGCACCCCGTCCAATCTGGCCATCTCCATCATGGACAACGCCAATGTGGAAGTGATTGCCGGTATCAACCTGCCCATGCTGATCAAGCTGGCCAGTGTGCGGGTGGCTTCCTCCATGGAAGATGCTATCAAAGCCGCCCAGGACGCCGGCAAGAAATATATCAATGTGGCTTCCCATGTGCTGTCCGGAGAAGCCTGATGACCACCGCCTCCCGTAATCTGACCCAGGAGAGGGCCGCCGACATGGCCCAGGAACCGCAACGCCGGACCGTCACAATCGTCAACCGGCGCGGGCTTCATGCCCGGGCGTCGGCAAAATTCGTCTCCGTGGCAGAACGTTATCAGGCGGATATCGAAGTTTCCAAAGACGGAACCACCGTCAGCGGCACCTCGATCATGGGGCTGATGATGTTGGCAGCGGCCCCGGGGGACCAGATCACGCTCAGCGGCAGCGGCCCCGATGTGGGCGCCGCCCTCGACGACCTGCAACAGATGATCAAAAACAAATTCGGTGAAGAATAACGCCGTTTGACGTTATCGCTATACCCCTGCTCAAAAATATATGACAGAGCAATATATGACAGGGCGCGCGATGACGGCTTTTCTTTCATCATCCTTGCCGCGCAGGCGGCAATCCAGCCCCTCACCAAAGACATTCCGCCCGGCTTGTTCGGGAGGGCTTTGTTTGAAAGAGAACTGGAAAAGGGCTCTTATAATTAGGACTCTTATAATTAGGACACTGGTAATAAGGACTCTGGGCTCCCGCCTGTGCGGGAGCGACGGAAGGAGTCTTCGGCAGTCGCGATAACATTTTCGGCGATAACTTCCAACAACACTGAACCCCTTGAAAAACCGCCCCCACACCTGTGTCAGCAGCTCATGAACTGTGCGATCCTTTCCCATTACGCATAAATGTTCTTGATTTGTTCTTATTTGTTCCTATAATAGTCTTATCAATGTGATTCTTGCCTATCACACAACACAACATAGGACTGTTATTCAGCCTCTGGGGGACATTCATGAACACCTTCAAACGCAACCCATCCGACACAGATCCTGAAATTCGGACAGAGCCCCCCGTGCACTCCCGCGACGCCCCGGGGCGGCCCAAACCGCCGGTCTCCTCCTTTCGCAAAGCCCGCGCCACCCGGCGGCGTAAACGGGCGGAACAAGGATTGGCCGCCAGCCTGTCCCCACAGGGCGCAACCGGCGCCAGGTCCGCCCGACGGCCCTGTCCGATCACCTCCCCCGTCCCGGCCCCGGTGGGTCCCACCCGGGAGACGGCGGCCAAATTGCGCCCTGACCCGCTGCTGCGTTTGGCAGAAACCGGCAGTCTTGACGCCCGTCATGTGTGGGCGGCCCATCAGATTCGTCGATGTTTCCAGCTGATCACTGCCGAAGCCGGGGTGAGGGTCACCCGCTATTCGGATGTGGTGGTCCACAGCGGCCCGCGACCGGCGCCCGTAGAACGGGACACGGAGATCCGCCTCAAAGAACGTTATCTCGACTGGGTCGAGGCCATGACGACCGCCCGTCTTCAGCTCGGGCCGGTCCTTGATGTGGTGATTGAGGAACACTCGCTGAGCATGACAGACCGGAAATGGCAGCGGCGCAAGGGATGGGCCCGCGATCATCTGCGCCACAGCCTTGATCTGTACCTGACGGTGACCACCCAAAAACGGCGTGGGGGCAACCATGAAGCTTAGCGCCCACTTTAGCCTGGACGAACTGGTTCGGTCGGAAACCGCCCTGCGCCGGGGTCTGGACAACACGCCGCCACCCCCGGTTATTGAAAAACTTGCCCTTCTGGTCCGCCATATTCTGGAACCGGTCCGCACGGCCTTCTCCCTGCCCTTTTCGCCCAGCAGTGGCTATCGCTGCCCGGCCCTGAACCGACTTCTGGGGTCCCGGGAGACGTCTCAGCATATCCGCGGCGAAGCCGTGGACTTCCGCCTTCCAGGTATCCCGTTGATCGAGGTGGCCCACTGGATCCGGGACCATCTGGACTATGACCAGCTTATTCTCGAATTTTATGATCCGCTGTCGCCGGGGCGGGGCTGGCTCCATTGTTCCTGGGTTGGCACCGAACGGAATCGTCACGATGCCCTGATTTTCGACGGCCATATGTATCGGAGGTTTTGACATGTCTTTTCTGGGAAAACTGTTTGGCGGGCCGGCAGTGGATGCGGTTTCCGCCCTTGGCAATGTGTTTGATAAGTTGTTCACCAGTGATGAGGAAAAAGCCCGGGCCCGGGCGGTGCTTGAAAAAATTCGCCAGCAACCGCACCTGCTTCAGGCGGAAATCAACCGGGTGGAAGCCGCGCACCGGTCCGTTTTTGTGGCCGGTTGGCGGCCGTTCATCGGCTGGGTCTGCGGACTGGGGTTTCTGTGGGCTTTTTTGTTGCATCCGCTGGTGGAATGGCTGGTAGCGGTGCAAGAACTGGATATTGTCCCTCCGGAAATCAGAACGGATCATATGATGGAACTGGTGCTGGCGCTTCTCGGTCTCGGGGCCCTGCGCAGTGCCGAGAAAATGACGGGTCGCAGCAAATAAGTCTCTCTCAAATCTTGCTTTTTGCCCGAGGATCAGGGACACTTACCCACAGTCTCATGAAACAAACCCAAGAGATTGACGGACCAAAAAAAACCATTGAGGGGAAGGCCGATGAAAAAAGCTCTGTTTGCCGTTCTTATAATCCTGGCTCTAATCATTGGCGCGCTGGTGTATATCGCCTCGCAGGCCGGGGCGCTGATTCAGAAAGCGACACTGGATTATGGCCCGGAAGTCACCGGCGCGGCCATTGAACTGGATGGGGTGGACGTGTCCTTTCTCGGCGGGCAGGCCCGCCTCAACGGGCTGGTGGTTCACAATCCGGAAGGGTTCAAATCCTCTCATGCCTTCAAAGTGGATGAGGTTGCCGTCACGCTGGACGTGATGTCAGTGATGGACGATGTGATCCGTATTCAGGAAATCCGCATCCAGGGCGCCGATCTGGTCTATGAACTGGGCAGCAAAGGCAACAATATCCGCCAGTTGCAGAAAAATGTGGAAAACTACATCGCCCGCTTTGGGGCCCGTGAGGACAGCGAAAGCGTCAAAAAATTCATCATTGACGATATTTATGTCAACGGCACCAAAGTGCAGCTGGCCACTGACCTGATGGGCGGCAAAAGCGCTGGCCTGACCCTGCCGGATATCCATCTGGAAAATGTGGGTAATGAAAACAAGGCGGCCACCGGCGCCGAGGTGCTGAAAAAAGTCCTGAGTGCGGTCAATACCAGCCTTGGCAAGGTGGTGACCAAGGACATGATCAAAGACGCCCTGGGCGAAGCGGAAAATATACTCAAGGATATTTTCAAATAAGGCGCTGGCATCCGTTTAAACCCAGCCCACAGGAGAACAACAGATGATATGGATCATTCTGATCGCCGTTCTGATCGGCCTTTACCTGTTATATTACGCGCTGATCTCGCGCCGGAACAAGGTCCTGGAAGCGTTGTCGGGCATTGATGTGCAATTAAAAAAACGTCATGATCTTCTGCCCAACGTCCTGAGCATTGCCAAAAAATATATGGAGCATGAACGAGATGTGCTGAATCGGGTGACGGAAATGCGCAGCCGCGCCGACCAGTCCTATGACCGCCGCAAGCCGGAGGAAGTCGAACGCCACCTGGAGGCGGAAAAGGGGCTGCAAGCTGCCATGATGCAGCTTTTTGCGGTGGCCGAAAACTATCCCGACCTCAAGGCGCACCAAACCATGATTCAGGCCCAGCAGAGCTTTGAAGAGGTGGAAGGCCACATTGCCGCCGCCCGGCGGTTCTATAACAGCGCAGTGACGGATCTGAACAATCTGGTACAGATTTTCCCCACCAGCGTCATTGCCGGCCTCATCGGTATCAAAAGCATGCCTTATCTGGAAGCGGAGGAGACCGAACGCAAACCGGTTGTGGCTACAGATTATTTGTAACCCTCTTACGCTTTCCCAATGAATCATAACACCATGATCAGCGCCCAGGGGGAGTAAGATGAACTGGTCAGGCATTTTGCCGGAACTGGAAGGGTTTGAAGCCTATGTGCAGCAGGACCTGCGCCCGCAGCTGGAGGCGTTGCAGGCCGAGCGCCCGCGCGCCATAAAAAGCCTTGTCCTTGGCGTGGCCCTGGCCCTTCTTGTGTTTAGCGCGCTGGCTGCCTTCATCTGGCTACAGGAGCAGGACCTCCGGCTTCTGTTGCTTGCCGCTTTTGCGGCTGGTGGCATCGGGTGGCTGGGATCCCGCCCCCTCTTGCGGCTTCATAAAAAGGCCAAAGTCAGGATCATGGACAGCATGTGCGGGTATCTGGGCCTTAACTATCGCCTGAAACCGCAAAACTGTTCCGTTAGCAGATTCAGAAAACTCGCCCTGGTGCCGGGCCATGACGAACGCAAAACCGAAGACCAGATTTATGGCCGGATCGGCGAGGTGGATTTTAATCTGTTTGAGGCCAAACTGGTGCGCATTTCCCGGGACAGCAAGGGACGGCGCCGCCGCACCACTGTGTTTCGGGGACTTCTGGCCGAATTTGACTTTCACAAAAACTTCTCCGGCACCACCATCATCCGCAAGGACCAGACTTTTTTGGGAAACATCCTTGACGGGCTGGGCCGGGGGGACCGGGTGAAGCTGGAAGATCCGGTTTTCGAAAAACATTTCGAAGTTTATGCCAGCGATCAGGTGGAGGCCCGGTATCTGCTCACTCCCGCCTTTATGGAACGCATTCTCAATCTGGGACGGATCGTGGGCGAAGGCAATTTGCAGATGGCCTTTGATCGGGGCGCTTTATCCCTGGCGATCCGCAAATCCAAAAACAGTTTTGAAGGCGGCGGGATCTTCATGGATTTCACGGACCCCGCGCGGCTGGTGGAAGCAGCACGGGAACTGGCCCTTATTTATGGCATTGTGGAGACCTTGCGCCTGGAACTCAAAACCAGGATCTGAGCCTGCCCGGATCACGATCAAAGCTTGCTGATTGGGTCTTTTTTTGATTACTCTTGTAAGAACCATAAAAAATTGGGGGAATGGGGATGTACCGTATAGCCGTTCTGGCGTTTCTTTGTATCGTTTATATTCTTCCTGTCCACGCCACGGATGAGCCCAGAAGTGTTGCCGCCAAAATTTTCGGCCGTCTGCCCATGGTCAAGAGCCTCAAGCTGTCACCAGACGGCACCCGACTGGCCATCCTGCAACGGATGGGGGGACGCACCGGGATGCTAACCATGAGCCTGAGGCCCGAAGAAAAAGGCAAAAAGTTTCTCATCGGCTTCAAGGATGGGGAATTCAACTGGGTACGCTGGCTGGCCAATGAGCGTCTCGCGGTGAGTATACGTTTTCCTGCAAAACGTTTTGGCACGGAAACCATCGAAACCCGGCTTCTTGCCATGGACTGGACCAAACAGAACCAGATCAACCTGGTTCAGAAACAGAAACATAAGGCCAACGGATCTACAACCAGCTCCATGACCTGGGCTACCCAGTTCCAGGATGCCGTGGTCAGTTTCCTGCCCGATGATCCGGATCATATTCTGCTCGCGCTCGATACCTATGACACGATGAATCATCCCGATGTGTACAAGGTCAATATTCACACTGCGGATCGGAAAAAAATAGTGCGCAGCAGGAGCACCATTATGAACTGGCACGCGGACCAGAAGGGGGTTGTGCGTCTGGGCACCGGGTTAAGCAAGGACAGAAGATACAAGGTCCTTTACCGCAAAAGTGAAAACCACAGGTGGACATATATCGCCGACTATGACCTGATCGACGCCAACGCCCCCTTTGAATTTGTGGAATTCAGCACCGAGCCCGAAATGATTTTTGTCTCCCGCCTGGATGAAGCAGGCCGCAAAGCATTTTACAAATACAATACCGAAACGGGGGAATTCGCCGAAAAAATCGCCGGCAGCCAGAAGGTGGATATTGAAACCATTGACGTGGATGAGGATGGTAATCTGCGCAGCTATGTCTACCGCGATGAAAATCCGCAGATCGTACATCTGGATAAAAAGCGTAAGGCGATACAGGGGTTTCTCGACAAACAGTTCCCCGGCGAAGAAGCCCGTATTGTCTCCGCCAGCAAAGATCAGAAAAGTTTCATCATTTATGTAACCTCCCCGCAAAATCCAGGCGACTATTATTATCTGAACCTGGACAGCCGACGCATGGACTGGATCGGAGAAAACTATTCGGGACTGGATCGCAGCCGGCTATCGGACATGACGCCTCTCACCTATACGGCCCGCGACGGCCTAGAAATTCCCGCCTATCTATCCCTGCCGAAAGGAAAAGAAGCCAAAAACCTGCCCACCGTGATTTTACCCCATGGCGGGCCAGCCAGCCGGGATTACTGGGGTTTTAATTATTGGGTGCAGTTGCTCACCACCCGGGGGTATGCGGTGTTGCAAATGAATTACCGGGGGTCCACCGGCTATGGCGCGCAGTATGAAAGCCTGGGCGATCATGAGTTTGGCGGCAAGATGCTGGAAGACATCATTGATGGGGCCCGGTGGGTGGCCGCGCAAGGCATCGCCGACCGGGATCGCCTGTGTATCATGGGCGGCAGTTACGGGGGCTATGCCGCATTACAAACCGTGGTGAGGGAGCCGGACCTGTTTCAATGTGCGGTGGCCTTTGCTCCCATCACAGATGTCCGCAAGATGGTTTCCGATATGAAAAAGTATGTCGGCAGCAAAGTGAGGCGCGACTATGTGCGCCATGATGACCTGTCCTATGGCGACATTTCCCCTTACCTTCATGTGGACAAGATCAATATTCCTGTACTTCTGGCCCATGGTACCAAGGACCGGCGTGTCCGTTATCTTCAGGGGGAAAAGTTCGCCAGGAAAATGAAAAATAAAGGCAAGGATATTCTTTTCCTGAAATTTGAGGACGGCAACCATCACTTAAGCCGCGAACAACACCGCATCAGATTTATGGTCGAGGTGGAAAAATTTCTCAAAAAACATCTGGAATACCCCGAATAAGGCCTGTTCCCAAAACGTCTTGCGGCTTTTCCTGGGAACGACGCAAGGCGCAGCGATGAATGCCCCTTGACGTCCGGCGACGTTTGTCGGAATAATCCCGTTTTCTGGACCGGAACCCGGTCCGGGGTCGTGCTCTAGAGTGAATTAGGTCAATCTATTCACAATTCACGCTAAATGAAAACAACTGAAGGGAAATCCATGCGCATCTTGACTTTTGCCGGGGGACTGGGGCTGATTACCCTGATTGTTTTCATTATGGTCATTGGCCGGGATCTGCTTGTGCCGTTTATGATTGCAGTGGTGATCTGGTATCTGATTCATACCCTGTCCGACTATTTTCAGAAAATCCGCCTGGCCGGCAGGAGCTTGCCGCCCAAGCTGAGTTTCGCGCTGGCGTTGCTGACCATGATGATGGCGCTGGTGCTACTGTTTGACATGATCAGCAACAACATCACCGACGTGAAAACCGCCGCCCCCCACTATCAGGAAAATTTTCGTTCCCTTACAGGGCGGTTTTTTGCCCTGATCGGTCTTGACGACCAGGTCAATCTCAACCAGTTTTTAAGCCAGATCAGCCTGGCGCCGTTTATCACCAATATTGCCTCGACCATGGCGGCGCTCGCGGGCAATGCCAGTCTGATCCTCATTTATCTGCTGTTTCTGATCCTGGAAGAGAAGTTTTTTCCGCAGAAGCTGGACGCCCTGCTGAAAAATTCCCGTTATGATGAAACGGTGCGCACCATTCTAACCCATGTGGCGCAGGATATCGAAAAATACGTGGCGATCAAAACCTTTGTCAGTCTGCTGACGGGGCTGGCCTGTTATGTGGTGCTGATCCTGGTGGGCGTGGATTATGCAGAATTCTGGGCGTTTATTATTTTTCTTCTGAACTATATCCCCACCATTGGTTCGCTGCTGGCAGTGATATTTCCGGCCCTGCTGTCTCTGGTGCAGTTTGACACCTTTACACCTTTTGTGGTGGTGCTCGTCACGCTGGGGACGATTCAGTTCAGTGTGGGCAACATTCTGGAACCCAAACTGATGGGCAATTCTTTGAATCTAAGCCCGTTGGTGGTGATGTTGTCGCTGGCTTTGTGGGGCAGTATCTGGGGCATTGCCGGCATGTTTCTAAGCGTGCCGTTCACGGTCATCCTGATGATTGTGTTTTCCCAGTTTCCAGCCACCCGACCGGTGGCCATCCTGTTGTCCCAGGACGGTTATATCAAGGCACGGAAAGTGGTCAAAAATTCCGGATCACCACAGCAAGAGGAGGCGGCCGGCGTCTGATACCGAACCCGCAAGAAATCAGATAAACAAACGATCCGCTCACGCGCTGGCGGCGACCTGCTGTTCTATTTCTTCCTCACAGAACAGCTTATAGGTCAGCAACAAGATCTCTTCCACCCGTTTGTCTTTGATGCGATAAAAAATCTGCTGGCTTTCCCGACGCGTCGCGACCAGCCCTTCCGCCCGCATCCGACTCAAATGCTGGGACAGTGCCGATTGGGATATATTCAGATTTTTTTCGAGGTCCCCCACACACATCTCTTCGTCAAGAAGACGAGACAAAATAACCAACCGGTTGGAGTTTGCCAGAGTTTTCAGGAAATCCGCGGCCTGCAACGCATTCTCCTGAAGTTTCTCAGTATCAATCCGTTTTGTATGCTTCATTATCTTTTTGCCTGTAACGCTTCATCCGCCTGTAGATTAATCGGGAATCATTTCTGAACGAGTTGATCACCCCGCTCTGTTTTTAGCTTTTGTGTAAATAACTATATCCCAATTCCCGGAAAGCGCTAACAAAAAAATATTTTCCACAAGGTACGGGACCAGAACCCACAAAGGGGCCCAGGTCCCGGCACACCATATGGTTGAATTTTATATTCAGGCCGTCTCCCCGAACAGCTCCCGCCCGATCAACATACGACGGATTTCGCTGGTGCCAGCGCCAATTTCATAAAGTTTAGCGTCCCGGAGCAGCCGACCGGTAGGATATTCATTGATATAGCCATTGCCGCCCAAAGCCTGGATCGCCTGCAATGCCATCTGGGTCGCCCGTTCGGCGGAATAGAGGATGCAGCCGGCGGCATCCTTGCGGGTTGTCTCACCCCGATCACAGGCGGCGGCAACCGCATAGACATAAGCCCGGCAGGCATTGAGTTCAGTATACATGTCCGCGATCTTGCCCTGCATCAGCTGAAATTCGCCGATGGGCTGACCGAACTGCTTGCGTTCATGGATATAGGGCAATACCACATCCAGACAGGCCTGCATGATGCCAAGCGGTCCACCGGACAGCACCACCCGTTCATAATCCAGACCACTCATCAGCACCCGCACCCCGGCGTTTTCCTGTCCCAGAACATTTTCTTCCGGCACTTCGCAGTCTTCAAACACCAGTTCACAGGTATTGGAGCCACGCATGCCCAACTTGTCCAGCTTCTGCGCCGTGGAAAACCCTTTCATGCCTTTCTCAATCAGAAAAGCGGTGATGCCGCGGGGGCCGGCGTCAAGATCAGTTTTGGCATACACCACCAAAGTGTCCGCATCGGGACCGTTGGTGATCCACATCTTATTCCCGTTGAGCACATACCGGTCGCCTTTTTTATCGGCCCGAAGCCGCATGCCCACCACGTCAGAGCCCGCCCCCGGTTCGCTCATGGCCAGCGCCCCCACATGTTCCCCGCTGATCAGCTTGGGCAGATATTTGCGTTTCTGCTCCTCCGAACCGTTGCGATAAATCTGGTTGACGCAAAGGTTAGAATGGGCGCCGTAGGAAAGTCCCACGCTGGCCGAGGCACGGGAGATTTCCTCCATGATCACACAATGGGCCAGATACCCCATATCGACCCCCCCATATTCTTCGCTCACGGTCACCCCCAAAAGGCCCAGATCCCCCATCTTGCGCCACATGTCGGCGGGGAACTCGTTTGTGGCGTCAATTTCCGCCGCACGCGGAGCCAGCTCCTTGTCTGCAAAAGACTTTACCGTCTCGCGCAGCATGTCAATCTCATCGCCCAGATTAAAATTCAGAGAAGGATAAGAAACCATCTATTGGTCCTTTCTTGGTTCATAAAATTATTTTGTCTAAGGTGTTCCATAAATTGATAAATGCGACATCACGATCCCCTAAAAAGGGTGCGGCGATCCATAACTTTTTGTGTGCCAAAGAAATCATTTTCCCATTGCCACCGCCACCTTGGAGGTCGGCGGACGGCCCAGGAAGTCGGCAATATACCAGGCGGCTTCGACCAGTTTGTCGAGATCCACGCCGGTCTCTAGTCCCAAGCCCTTCAGCAGATACAACACATCTTCCGTCGCCACATTGCCGGATGCGCCTTTGGCATAGGGACAACCGCCAAGCCCCGCAACAGAGCTGTCGATGACGCTAATGCCCCGTTCAAGCCCGGTCAGGATATTGACCAATGCCTGACCATAGGTGTCGTGACAATGAAGGGCAAGCCGCTCAACCGGTGCCACGGCCAGCACCGCATCCAGCATGGCATTGAGGCTTCTGGGGGTGCCAACGCCAATGGTATCGCCGAGCGAGATTTCATAACAGCCCATTTGCAAAAGCGCCTGTGTCATCTCCGCCACAGCCCTTGGCGCAATCTCGCCTTCATAGGGGCAGCCCACGACGCAGGAAATATAACCGCGCACGGACACACCTTCGGCCCGCGCCTTTTCCGCCACCGGCCGGAACCGGTCCAGGCTTTCGGCGATGCCACAGTTGATATTCTTGCGGCTGAAACTTTCCGAAGCAGCCCCGAAAATGGCCACTTCCCGTGCTCCCGCGGCCAAGGCCGCATCCAGCCCCTTCATATTCGGGGTAAGCACCGGATAAACCACTCCTTCCCGCGCGGGCAATGCCGCCATGACGTCAGCATTATCCGCCATTTGCGGCACCCATTTGGGAGAGACGAAACTGGTAGCCTCGATCTTTGTAAGGCCCGCATCAGCAAGAAGCCCAATCAGCTTCACCTTCACCTCGGTCGGTACCACCGTCTTTTCATTCTGCAACCCGTCGCGGGGTCCCACTTCATAAAGGCGAACCGTGGCCGGCATAGTCATGCTTCATCCTCCGTAATCTTTACCAGAAGCTGGCCGTCCGTCACCTGCTCCCCTTCCTGGGCCGCCACTTGTTCCACCGTGCCCGCCAACGGCGCCTTCAGGGTATGTTCCATCTTCATGGCTTCGAGGATCAGGAGCGGCTGGCCCGCCTCCACCCGGTCGCCCTCCGCCACCATCAGCCGACTGAGGCGGCCGGGCATGGGGGTGATAATTACGCCGCTGCCGGTCATATCCTCACCCGCTTCTGCGCCCGGCAGATAATGATGCAGGTAAAACACCCTGCCGTCCTGGAATATGGTGTACTCCTGCCCGTCACGGATGACCTTGGCCTGGACCTTGTGGCCGTCAAACAGAATGGTGAAATCCTCCCCGCGTCGCTCCGCCACACAGGCTTCATGTTCGCGGCCATCAATCAACAGACGAAAGCCATTTTCCTCATAGGTCACCTCAATGTCGCGCTTGCCTTGCTGGTCCACAAAAGTGAGGGTGCTGGTCAACGCCATATTCATACGCCAGCCATCGGTCCACTCCCACACGTCGGCAGAAGACCGGTCAGGCACCAGTTCATTCAACACGGCCAGGGCCAGAATTTCCGGCCAGGCCGGCCCTGGCTGCGGGATAAGATCCTGTTCAAAGCGGGAAATGAACCCCGTGTCCACATCCCCTTTGGCAAAGGCGTCATGATCGAAAATCCGGCCCAGAAACTCCAGATTGGTCTTCAGGCCCGCCACCGCTGTCTCGCGTAGCACCCGGCGCATTTGCCTGAGCGCACCGGGCCGATCCCGGTCCCAAACAATCAGCTTGGCAATCATGGGATCATAATGGATACTGACCTCGTCGCCTTCCTCCACCCCGCTGTCAAGACGAAAATGCTGGTCCTGCGGCGGGGTTGAAAAATGATGCAACCGGCCGGTCTGCGGCAGGAACCCGCTGGTCGGATCCTCGGCATAAAGCCGCACTTCAAAAGCATGCCCATCAAGCGGAATCTGGTCCTGGGTCAGCGGCAACCGCTCTCCTGCCGCAATGCGCAGCTGCCAGTCCACCAGATCAAGGCCGGTAATCAGTTCCGTCACCGGATGCTCCACCTGAAGACGGGTGTTCATTTCCATGAAATAGAAACTGTCCTTATGAAGGCCTTTGCTGCTGTCCACAATAAATTCGATGGTGCCCGCCCCGCAATAGCCAATGGCCTTGGCCGCCTTCACCGCCGCTTGTCCCATGGCCCGGCGCATGTCTTCCGGCATGCCCGGCGCGGGCGCTTCCTCCACCACCTTTTGGTGGCGGCGTTGCAGGGAACAGTCCCGTTCATAAAGATAAACCGCCTCGCCGTGACTGTCGGCGAAGACCTGCACTTCGATATGGCGGGGGTTGGCGAGGAATTTTTCAACCAGAACATGGGCATTGCCAAATGCGGCTTCGGCCTCGCGTTGGCAGCTTTCCAGCGCGCTCAGAAATTCCTCCGCCTTTTCCACCAGCCGCATGCCCTTGCCGCCGCCGCCGGCCACCGCCTTGATCAACACGGGATAGCCGATGCGGTCCGCCTCTGCTTTCAACACATTCGGGGTCTGATCCGCCCCCTGATAGCCTGGCACCACCGGCACCCCGGCCCGGGCCATCAGCTCCTTGGCCCTATCCTTTAATCCCATGGCCCGGATGCTTTCCGGGCCGGGGCCGATGAAAACCACCCCCGCTTTTTCACAGGCTTCCGCAAATTCGGCATTTTCCGACAGAAACCCATATCCCGGATGAATGGCCTGAGCCCCGGTGCGTTGCGCCACCTCGATCAGTTTTTCTGCACACAGATAACTCTCGCGTGCCGCCGCGCCGCCGATCAGGTGCGCCTCATCGGCAAGCCGCACATGCCGGGCGGCACTATCGGCTTCGGAATAGACGGCCACCGTGGCAATCCCGCTTCTGCGGGCGGTTTCAATAATACGGCAGGCAATTTCCCCGCGATTGGCAATCAGGATCTTGTCAAACATGCGCCCTCACCCTTCCTTGTTGTCTTTCACCCAGGCTGCCGGCCGTTTCTCAAAAAAGGCGGTGATCCCCTCACGGGCTTCGGCGCCGGCCCGGGTGGCGGCAATGCGGTTCGCTGTCTCTTCGATAATCTCCAGATCCAGGGGACGCCCGGCAAAATCCAGCACCAGACGTTTTGAAGCCGCCATGGCCCGGGGGCCTGCCAGACGCACTTCCTTGAGAATCTTCTCCAACACCAATTCAAGGCTTTGTTCATCTTCCGCCAGCTCGTGCACCAAACCGATCTCTTTGGCCTTGTCCCCGAAAAACGCTTCACCGGTCTGGAAGAACCGCCGCGCCTGACGGGCGCCGATAGCTGTCATCACATAAGGCGAAATGGTCGCCGGAATAAGCCCCAGCTTCACTTCCGACAGAGCAAACCGCGTATCCCGCACGGCAATCACCACGTCGCAGCAGGCCACCAGACCTAGCCCGCCGCCCATCGCCGCCCCCTGCACGCAGGCAATGGTCAGCTTGGGCATTTCATACAAAGCCTTGAGCATGGCGGCGAGCGCATCAGCATCCGCCTTGTTCTGTTCGTGGCTGTAGCTTGCTGCCCGCTTCATCCAGTCGAGATCCGCCCCGGCGGAAAAACTCTTGCCCCGGCCGGAAAGAATCACCGCCTTGACCGTCTCGTCCTGCCCCAGCGTACGAAAGGTTTCCGACAGCTCGCGGATCATATGTTCGTTAAAAGCATTGCGCACCTCAGGCCGGTTCAACGTGACCCGGGCCAGGCCGTCCTTGTCTTTTTCTATTACAACAGTGTCGGTGGTCATGCGTTACATCCTGAATATGCCAAAGGTGGTTTTTTCGATAGGCGCATTGAGGCTGGCGCTAAGGCCCAGCCCCAGGACCCGGCGGGTATCCCGGGGGTCAATCACCCCGTCATCCCACAACCGGGCCGAGGCATAATAGGGATGCCCCTGACGCTCATACTGTTCCATGATGGGGGTGCGAAAGGCGGCTTCCTCTTCTTCGGACCATGTCTTGCCGGCCCGCTCCAGCCCGTCACGTTTGACGGTGGCAAGAACGCCGGCGGCCTGCTCTCCGCCCATCACGGAAATCCGCGCATTGGGCCACATCCACAAAAAGCGCGGATTATAGGCCCGTCCGCACATGCCATAATTACCGGCCCCGAAGGATCCGCCGATAATGACGGTGAATTTGGGCACTTGTGCACAGGAGACGGCCGTCACCATCTTGGCGCCATCGCGGGCAATGCCGCCGGATTCATATTTACGCCCGACCATAAACCCAGTGATATTCTGCAAAAAGACCAGCGGAATGCCCCGTTGGCAACACAGTTCCACAAAATGCGCGCCTTTGAGGGCGGATTCCGAAAACAGCACCCCATTATTGGCAATGATCCCCACCGGCATGCCGTAAATATGGGCAAAACCACAGACCAGCGTGGTGCCGTAGCGTTTCTTGAATTCATCAAATTCACTGCCGTCCACAATGCGGGCGATGACCTCGCGCACATCATAGGGCTTTTTCAAATCCGCCGGAATTATGCCATACAGCTCTTCGGGGTCATATAACGGTTCCCGCGGAGGACGCCGGGTCAACTGCCCCGGTTTTTGACGATTGAGGGTACCGACAATGCGCCGGGCCATTTCCAGTGCATGATTGTCGTCATGGGCCAGATGATCAGCCACCCCGGAAATACGGGTATGCACATCACCGCCGCCCAGTTCCTCGGCACTGACCACCTCCCCTGTTGCAGCCTTCACCAGAGGCGGCCCGGCGAGGAAAATGGTGCCCTGCTCCTTGACGATGATACTTTCATCGCTCATGGCCGGAACATAAGCGCCGCCGGCCGTGCAGGAGCCCATGACCACAGCAATCTGGGGGATGCCCTTGGCGGACATATTGGCCTGATTGTAAAAAATACGGCCAAAATGATTCTTGTCCGGGAACACCTCATCCTGATTGGGCAGGTTGGCCCCGCCGCTGTCAACCAGATAAATACAGGGCAGGCGGTTCTGTTCGGCAATTTCCTGGGCGCGCAGATGCTTTTTCACCGTCATCGGATAATAGGTGCCGCCTTTGACGGTGGCGTCATTACACACGATCATGCATTCCTGTCCGCCAACCCGGCCAATGCCGGTGATGATCCCGGCGGCGGGAATCTCCGCATCATACATATCATAAGCCGCCAACTGGGACAGCTCCAGAAAGGGAGAACCTTTATCCAGCAATCGGTTGATCCGATCGCGTGGCAACAGTTTACCCCGGCTGAGATGGCGCGCGCGAGCCTTTTCCCCACCCCCCTGTTCGATTTTTGCAATTTTGGCTCTCAGATCGCGCACCAGCGTGCGCATGGCCGCGGCATTTTCGGCGAATTCCGCCCCTGTCACATCCAGTTCCGTGTGCAACTCGGTCATGTCATGATCTCTTTTAGTTGGTCTCGCAACAGACGGTTTTTGTGGTGATTGTGGGCCTGTTACGGCGTTTACCCGTGCCGATCAGCATAGCAAAAATTAGATCATAGAAAAAATCATTAATATTTATTCAAATCATAGAATGTTTCTATTATTCTGCCTAACATCGACAAACAAGACCTCTAGAGTGAATTGTGATGAGGGGTGGAGTATCATGTTTGAATTGTATCAGTTGCGCTATTTCCTGGCGGTCGTGGAAACCGGAAGTTTCACCAAGGCCGCAGACCGGGTGTTTGTCACCCAGCCCACCTTGTCCGCAGGGATTCACAAACTTGAACAGGCGCTGGGCGTGCGGCTTTTCGACCGATCCAGCAAACGGGTTTTCCTGACCGAAAGCGGCAGCCGTTTTGTGGACCGCGCCAAGGCCATTTTGCATCAGGTCAGTCTGGCGGAAGCGGAGATGCGCGCGGCCGAAAGCCCGAAAATCCTGAGACTCGGGGTTTTGATGACCATTCCCGGCGCAGTGGTTCACCACCTTCTTCATCCGTTCCGACGTGAAGAACCCGGCCTGGTGATCGAACTTTTTGAAGGCACTGAGCAGGAAATCCAGAACCGCCTGGATTCCGGGCGTATTGATATTGCCCTGACGATCCTCAGGCCTGGTTACAAATCCGGTCTGAAATCCCGGACCTTGTCTCTATACAGGGACCGTTATTCCGTGGCCATCGCCAGTCATCATCCGCTGGCCGCCAAACGCAGCCTGCATCCCCGGGATCTGGCGGATGAGCCAACCATTGTGCGCAGCCGCTGTGAAATTCTCAGTGAAACCAGCCGATTTTTCACCGATCACAATGTGCGCCCGCGCCTGGTTTACCGCACGACCCAGGATGAACGGGCTTTGATGATGGTGGCGGCCGGCATCGGCTTTACCACCATGCCCAACCAGTACCGGATGGAAGGGGTTGCGCGCCTGCCGCTCGAAGGGTATGACTTTGACCGCATTCTGGGCCTTGTTTGGACCTCGACCCCCCTGAGCGCGGAACGCGAGGACCTGCTCACCCGTTTTGGAGATTTTGCCGGAACCCTCCTGCCTGCCCTAACCTATGAGACAACCTGATGTTTTCTGAACTTTTCGCCATCATCGCCCCGGTTTTTCTGATCGCCTTGATCGGATATGTTCTGGTCAGACAGGGCATGGAATTCCCGTCGGATTTCATCACCAGAATGAACATGAATATCGGCGCCCCCGCACTGGTTTTTAACGGCATCATGGGCATGGGCGACAAAATTTTCGCGGCCAGCGACTTTTTTATTGCCGCCTTCATCGCCATTATGGGTTTATTGCTGGTCAGTCTGGCAGTCACAACATTCGCCGGCCTGCCCCGGCGGGGATATGTGATCGCCCTTTATTCGACCAATTCCGGTAATATGGGGTTGCCGCTGTGCCTGTTTGCCTTTGGCGAACAAGGATTCGGCCTCGGGGTGGCGTTTTTCGCCGTCAGCGTGATTTTCCAGTTCACCCTGGCCCTGTTCATCGCCCACGGCAATCTCACGGCCGCCAGCCTGACCCGGGTAACCCTGCTATGGGGGATTGCGCTGGCCTTTGCCTTTATCCTGACCGACACCACACCCCCGGCCTGGTTCAGTAACACCACACAACTTCTGGGGGGCCTGACCATCCCGCTCATGTTGCTGACCCTAGGGGCGTCTCTCGCCCGACTCAAGGTGGACAAGTCCGGCGGATTGATCCTGCTGTCGTTTTTCAAGATCCTGATTGGTGTGGGCATTGGTTACTTCACAGCCGTCCTGTTCGGTTTTACAGGCATTGAGAGAAATGTGCTGATCCTGCAAAGCTCCATGCCGGTCGCCATTTTCAGTTACCTTCTCGCCAGTCAATATAACCGCAATCCGCAAGACGTGGCCGCCATGGTGCTGATCAGCACTCTGATGTCCACCATCAGCATCCCCGTCCTTTTGACCTGGATGCTTTAGAGTGAATTGTGAACAGGTAGACTCGATTCACTCTTAAAAGGGAAAATACGCCTCAGGAAAGAGGAGCCCCATGGAAAAGAAGCCGAACTCCCAAACAGGCCGTGGAAAGAGAAAATCATGGAAAGAGAAAAATGGGGACGGGGCTTTTATGATTATTATCATAAAGTACCACACAGACCTGTTACCACACAGGAACAATCCGCATCTGCGCCGGGCCTGCCTACAATTTCTGCTCCAGCCCCGCACCCCTATACTTCAGCGCTGCTTCCGGCGCTGCGAGATTGTATAAAATCCTTTTATCACTCCGGGGCGATAAAAACAAGATTTATATCTAAGGGATATAAAGGCGTGGTCGGCACAGGGGACGCTGACTCTTTGGCCGGCGTCCCGTTTCACTCTGGTGCGTCAAGGCTGAGCGAAAGCGCATGAACCGGCCCGGCCAGTTCGTCGGCAAGGATTTTATAGACCAGGCGCTGCCGGGCAACCCGGTTGAGCCCGGCAAAGGCGCGGGCGGTAATTTTCAGATGGAAATGGCTTTCCCCTTCGGGCCGGGCGCCGGCATGCCCGGCATGTTTGGCGGACTCGTCAATAACCTCAAGGTGTTCCGGGGACAATTCCCGGCGGATTTTTTCTTCGATAATTCTGGCAACGCGCATATTATTTCCTTGGGCTCTGGCTTCTTGTTCGGTTATTTTTTAGGCTTCTTCTGATATTCGGGCTTACACACCCTATATGTATATAGTCACAAATCACGCAAATAAAGCAGCACAGGATAATATCCCCCGGGAAAAGATCATGAGCGCAGAATCCCGTAAACCCCGCCGGAAAAGCCCCCACCCCGCCCTTGACCTGAACCAGGACCGGTATATGCGCCATTGCGACCGGGAAGGCTGCCCTGAGGAAGGGGTGTGCAAGGCCCCCAAATCCCGCGAGAACTTAAGGGAGTATTACTGGTTCTGCAAAGCTCATGCCCGGGAGTATAACGCCCGTTGGGACTTTTTCGCTGACATGACTCAGGATGAAATTTACGCCTTTGAACGGGATAGCCGCACCTGGCACCGGCCTACCTGGAAAATAGGCACCATCTTCCAGGGCGAGGGTAACCTTGAGGACAGGATGGGTATTTTTGATGACCTGGACGGGTTCGGTCCCCGCTTTACTCACCCGGGCTCCCCCACCCCCGGCCGCAGCGCCTATTCCGCCGAAGATATGCAACAGCTTGGGATTCTGGGACTTGACGAAACCGCACGGATGGACGACATAAGAAGAGCGTACAAAAAGCTGGTTAAAAAATATCATCCTGATGTGAATGGCGGTGGCAAGGAGACCGAAGAAATCTTCAAAAGGATCATCAATGCCTATCACCATTTCACCAGCAAACAGACAGGGAAACAAGCATGACATCAACAGGCCCAGCCCCCAGCCCTGCCGACACCCCGGACATCAAGGTAAATGTCCGGCAGGTGTTCGGCATTGACAGCGATATCGAGGTTCCGGCCTTTTCCGACAGCAGCGATCATGTGCCGGACCTGGACGAAACCTATATTTTCGATCACGATACCACGCTCGCCATTCTGGCCGGTTTTGCCTATAACCGGCGGGTGATGATTCAAGGCTATCACGGCACTGGGAAATCCACCCATATTGAACAGGTGGCCGCACGCCTCAACTGGCCCTGCGTACGCATCAATCTGGACAGCCATATCAGCCGGATTGACCTGGTGGGCAAGGACGCCATTGTGTTGCGGGATGGCAAACAGGTGACGGAATTTCAGGAAGGCATTCTGCCCTGGGCGCTGCAAAACCCCACGGCGCTGGTATTTGACGAATATGACGCCGGGCGGCCAGATGTGATGTTTGTGATACAGCGGGTCCTGGAAGTTTCCGGCAAACTCACTCTGCTGGACCAGAACAAGGTCATTCGCCCGCATCCCGCCTTCCGCCTGTTTGCGACGGCCAACACCATCGGCCTGGGCGACACATCGGGGCTGTATCACGGCACCCAGCAGATCAACCAGGGACAGATGGACCGCTGGAGCATCGTGACCACCCTGAATTACCTGCCTCATGAAATGGAAGAAAACATTATTGTCGCCAAGCTGCCGAATCTGAATAACGACGCCGGCCGCAAACTGATCAAGCAGATGGTGCAGGTGGCCGACCTCAGCCGCACCGGCTTTATCAACGGGGATATTTCCACGGTCATGTCGCCCCGAACCGTGCTGACCTGGGCGGAAAACACGGCCATTTTCCATGATGCCGGATTTGCCTTTCGGGTCACCTTCCTCAATAAATGCGACGAAATGGAACGCCCCATTGTGGCGGAATATTATCAGCGCTGTTTTGGTGAAGAACTGCCCGAAGTGACCGCGCCGGGACTGAACCCCGTCGTCACCGGACATTAATTCTACGGCCCGTCATGTCGAAGCACTGACCTTGAACCACTGACCGGCCCGTTGCAGGCAGGAGCAAATGTGAGAAAAAATACCACACGCCGGATCGAGCAATACAAACAGGCGCTCACCTCCACCATCCGGGCCATCGCCCGGGACAGGGAGGTGGAGGTAAGCTTCACCCCGACGCCGGAACCGGGGCGGGGGCTTAACCTATCCGGCGGTGCAGGCCGCACCAGTAGCGCTAAACAAGCTGCCCTGCCTGTGCTCAGCCATGACCTGCCGCCGGAAGAAATCACCCGGACCCGCGCGCTCGGGGACCTTTACGCCCTGAAGCGGCGCTATCACAATACTGCACTGCACTACAGCAATAGCCCCGACTCCCCGTTGGCAAAAACCGTTTATGATGCCTTGGAAGAAGCCCGGATCGAAGCCCTGGGCAGTCGCCGCCTGAGGGGAGTTGCTGCCAATATCACCGCCCTGACCGAACAATATTACCAGGACCATCGCATGGATGTGGCGGACACGCTGGATAAAGCCCAGCTTGGGGACGTGCTCAAACTTCTGGTGCGGGAACGGCTCACCCACCAGCCGCCGCCTGCTGTCGCGCGCGATGCGGTTAACGCGCTTCGCCCGCTGATTGAGGAAAAGGCCGCTCTTCATCTGGGCGAACTTCAGGAGGCGATCGCCGATCAGGATCGTTTCAGCCGCCTTGCCCGAAAGATTATCGCCGACCTTGATCTGGCCGAAGACTTAAATCCGGACGAACAACCCGAAGACGGCGATTCCCGCAAGGAGGACCAGCAGCCCCAGCCCGAGACAGAGGACAGCCAGGACGAAGGCAGCGACCAGGCGGCCGAGTCCCGGTCGGATATGTCCGAGGGACTGGAGGGAGAGGAAGACAACGCTGCCACCGACATGGCCGCGGAGCTGGCGCCACAGACCCTGGACGACCTGATGAATGAGGACGCCGTGGAACAGATGGCCGAAGTGCCCTGGAACCACCTGCCCAATAATCTACATCAGGGCCCCCTGGTGGAGTATCGGGTCTTTACTACAGAATTTGACGAAATTGTCACCGCCGAGGACCTCTGCGATCCGGATGAGCTCCTTTATCTGCGCAAGTCTCTGGACCAGCAGCTCAGCCACCTTCAGGGCATGGTCACCAAACTGGCCAACCGACTGCAACGTATGCTGATGGCGCAACAGATGCGGTCCTGGGAATTTGACCTGGAGGAAGGTCTTCTGGATACGGCGCGTCTCACGCGGGTGGTCACCAATCCGCTGCACCCCCTGTCCTTCAAGATGGAACACGAAACCGATTTCAAAGATACGGTGGTGACCCTGCTGATCGACAATTCCGGTTCCATGCGCGGACGTCCCATCACCATTGCCGCCATGTGTGCCGACATCCTCGCGCGCACGTTGGAGCGTTGCGGGGTTAAGGTGGAAATCCTGGGTTTTACCACCCGCGCCTGGAAAGGCGGCAAGTCCCGCGCCCAATGGCTGGACGCGCACAAACCCAAAAATCCCGGCCGGCTCAATGACCTGCGCCACATCATCTATAAAACCGCGGACACCCCCTGGCGGCGCGCCAATGTTAATCTGGGGCTGATGTTGAGAGAGGGCCTGCTGAAGGAAAATATTGACGGGGAATCCCTGTTGTGGGCCCATAGCCGGCTGGTGGTCCGCCCCGAAGAACGTCGCATCATGATGGTCATTTCGGACGGCGCGCCGGTGGACGACAGCACCCTGTCCGCCAACAGAGCCAATTATCTGGAAGACCATTTGCGCGCCGTCATTGACTGGATCGAGAAAAAATCGCCGGTGGAACTTTTGGCCATTGGCATCGGCCATGACGTCACCCGCTATTACCAGAACGCCATCACGCTGATGGATGCGGAACAGCTTGGCGGGGCCATTACAGAACAACTCGCCACCCTGTTTGATGAAGACAAAAGATCCCGCCGACGCGTGCTATGACCCTCCCTCACCCCAAAAAGGGGGCGGCAATCCATATACGGCACAGACTTTCGCGCGCAATTCATTCTGGTTAACTATATGTAAACGCCTTATTTGTAATATCCTGCCGGGATAAGATTATGTTCCGGGAATAAGACAATGGCAAAGGCGAGAAACAAGCCCAAGATCCCCCTGAAACTTCGTCTCAAAGCCTGGTGGGAGGGATATGATGTTGACGATCTCGCCAGGGTGGAAAACCGGGAGGTGAATACGACGGACCATCAGGAAGGCTCCCCCGCGGCTGAAACCGCCGAGCCGCCTACAGTCACGCCCGCGCAACAGATGAGCGAAACAAACCGCCTGTCCGATAATATTGCCATCCTGCCCTGGGACGACCGCCGGATCGGCGTGGCCCAGCTTGTGTGGGGAGAAGGATATTGTGGTCCCGGCGGGCCGGAACACATCAAATCCATGTCCAAACTTCTGGCCATGACACCGGAAATGAGTGCAGCGGTCATTGGCGCGGGGCTGGGCGGCCCTGCCCGGGTCATGGCCGATGAATTCGGCGTCTGGATCACTGGATATGAAGAATCTCCGGAACTTGCCAAACGGGGCATGGAACTTTCAACAATGGCAGGGCTCGCGGCCAAAGCCGAAATCATCAATTACAATCCCCGTTCGGAACAGCCGTTCACCCGCCGGTTTGACCGTGCTTTCGCCAAGGAAACCCTGTATACTGTGGAAGACAAGTCAGGACTGGTGAGAAAGCTTCATGACAAACTGAAGGACGACGCCCTGTTCCTGGTGACGGATTACACCCTGGCCGGCCCTGAGGTACTGGAAGACGAAAATGTCCAGAAATGGCTGAAACAGGAAACCGTGCGCCCCTATCCCGTTACCGCCGAAATGATGGCCGCCATTCTGGAAAAGGCCGGCTTCATGATTCGTGTGAATGAGGATGTGTCCGATCTGTATATCGAATTGATTGCCAAAAGTTGGGAAAACGCCGATAAAATCGCGGCCCAACTGGCCAGCGGCCATGGCGAAAACTGCCCGGAAATCAAGGTATTGATGAAAGAGGCGGCGTTCTGGTCACTGCGGGCGCGTCTCCTGAAGGAAAAATCCGTGCATGTCTGGCGCTTTCTGGCTTATAAACCCGGATCTACGGGCTGACGGAAATTTGTATTATGGCAAACATGGATGCAAATCACAAAGAGATCAAGGTTCCCTGGCGGTGGCGTTTCAAAGCCTGGTGGGAGGGATATGATGTGGCCGATATGGAAGCCCGGCTCCGGGCCCGGGGCGGCAAGGCCAGTTACAAGGAACTGACCCAGAAGGAACCGGAACCACCTGCAGAACCGGTGGAAAAGGTCAACTGGGACGCGCTCAGAATTGAAGTTTCCCAGTTGATCTGGGGAGATGGGTATTGTGGGCCCGGGGGCCCCGAAAATGTGGTTGCCATGTCCAAACTTCTGGCGCTCTCTCCCAAACACAGCGCCATGGTGATCGGCGCCGGGCTCGGGGGGCCGGCCCGGGTTCTGGCCCAGGAATTCGGCGTCTGGATCAACGGCTATGAATCCTCCGCCAAACTGGCCGCCGCCGGCATGGAAATGTCGAAAAAGGCCGGGCTGGAGAAAAAAGCGCCCATCTATCACCAGGATCTGGAGAACATCGAAGCCTTTGAGCGAAACTTTGACCGGGCTCTGGCCAAAGAGGCCCTGTTCACGGTGCGGCGGAAGAACAATCTGCTCAAGGTCGTCCATACCCATTTGAAAGACGACAGCCTGTTCCTGATCACTGATTACGTGATCCGGGACATGGACAGCCTGCAACATCCCGATGTTCAACAATGGTTGAGCCAGGAACCCCATGACCCGCATCCGGTTACCTCTGACATGATGGTCCAGTCCCTGGAAAAGGCGGGGTTCCGAATCCGGGTTAACGAAGACATCACGGAACATTATCTGGACATGATTGCCGAAGCCTGGGCCACTGCGGACCAGGTTGTCAAATTGCTGTCCCGCCAGGGCCCCGAAGCGTCCGACAGCCTCAATGCCATTATGCGGGAAGCACAATTCTGGAACCGGCGCACCAAAATCATGCGCAGCGGCGAATTGAAAGTCTGCCGGTATTTGGCGCATAAACCAGCGGTCATCCGGTAAAATAGATCAATTCATCTTTTGGCCTCACATCGTGCTTGCCCCCGAGGCATAAGGAGTGATAAAAGCGCCGTCATGACCGATATCAGTAATATCAGAAACTTTGCGATTATCGCCCATATTGACCACGGCAAGTCCACGCTTGCCGACCGGCTGATTCAGCATTGCGGCGGATTGAGCGACCGCGAAATGAAGGAACAGGTGCTCGATAATATGGAGATCGAGCGCGAACGCGGCATCACCATCAAGGCCCAGACCGTGCGTCTGGAATACAAGGCCCGGGACGGCGAAACCTATCTCCTCAACCTGATGGACACGCCCGGCCATGTGGACTTTGCCTATGAGGTAAGCCGATGCCTATATGCCTGCGAAGGATCGCTTCTGGTGGTGGACGCCAGCCAGGGCGTCGAGGCTCAAACTCTCGCCAATGTTTATCAGGCCATCGACAATGACCATGAAATTGTCCCCGTACTGAACAAGATCGACCTGCCGGCGGCAGAACCCGACCGGGTACGCGAACAGATTGAAGACGTGATCGGCATTGATGCTTCGGAAGCTATTGAAGCCTCTGCCAAGACCGGCCAGGGCATTGAAGAGGTTCTGGAAACCCTGATCAAAACCCTGCCTCCGCCAAAGGGCGAGGCGGACAAGCCGCTTAAGGCGCTGTTGGTGGACAGCTGGTATGACACCTATCTTGGCGTCATGGTGCTGGTCCGCATTATCGACGGCAAACTGAAAAAAGGCCAGCGCATCAAAATGATGAACGCCGGCACGGAACACCAGGTGGACCGGGTGGGCATCTTCACCCCCAAGCAGGTGAGTGTTGATGAATTGGGTCCGGGCGAAGTAGGCTTTTTCACCGCCTCCATTAAGGAAGTGGCCCATACCCATGTGGGGGATACCATCACCGATGCCAAAACCCCATGTGAAACGCCACTGCCTGGCTTCAAACCGGTGCAGAGTGTGGTATTCTGCGGTCTGTTTCCGGCAGATGCCGCCGATTTTGAAACCTTGCGCGAAAGCATGCACAAGCTGCGGCTCAATGACGCCAGTTTCGAGTTTGAAACCGAAACCTCCGCGGCCCTGGGATACGGCTTCCGCTGCGGTTTTCTGGGCATGTTGCATCTGGAGATCATCCAGGAACGCCTGATGCGTGAATTCGACCTGGATATCATCACCACCTCGCCCAGCGTGGTCTACAAGGTTCATTTGACCGATGGTAGCATGATTGAGCTGCACAATCCGGCCGACATGCCTGACCCGGTAAAAATCAAGGAAATCGAAGAACCCTGGATCAAGGCGACCATTCTGGTGCCGGACGATTATCTGGGCCCGGTGCTGACCCTGTGTCAGGAAAAACGCGGCGAGCAGCTGGATCTGACTTATGCCGGCAACCGCGCCATGCTGGTGTACCGGCTGCCGCTCAACGAAGTGGTGTATGATTTTTATGACCGCCTGAAATCCATTTCCCGCGGCTATGCCAGCTTTGATTACCAGATGGATGACTACCGCGTCGGGGATCTTGTCAAAATGACCATATTGGTGAATGGGGAACCCGTTGATGCCCTCAGCACCATGGTGCACCGCAGCCAGGCGGAATATCGCGGCCGGGCGCTGTGCGAGCGGCTCAAGGATCTCATTCCGCGCCAGTTGTTCAAGATCCCGATCCAGGCGGCCATTGGCGGCAAGATCATCGCCCGCGAAACCATTTCCGCCATGCGCAAGGATGTGACCGCCAAATGTTACGGCGGCGACATCACCCGCAAACGCAAGCTGCTGGAAAAACAGAAAAAGGGCAAAAAGAAAATGCGTATGTACGGCAAGGTGGAAATTCCCCACGAAGCCTTCATCGCCGCCCTCAAGATGGGCGACGACAAATAACATTTTTCCCTCATGGACCCGGAAAAGTTTTAGAGTAAATTGTGAATAGGTTGACCCATTCTGCCGGTCAGGTCTGATTCAGGAGCCAGGGGGTTTGGCGCAGGCCGGAGCCCAGAGGCCTTTCATCCCTTTCCTTTCAAAAAAGTCCTTTCCGGACGGCCGAACGGGATCCGTTTATTTTATGGGCTGGATTGCCACCTTCGCGGCAATGACGCAGAAGAAGCGGCAAGGAGGAGGGCTATGATGCGTCCATCTTCTCATCACTCCCCCCGCCCCGGGGTTGCAAAAATGCCACACCCTGCCCCTTTATAAAAAAAATCCGGCGAAACATTCCCAAAAGTCCCGCGTCATTTGTCTTGGGGAGTAGGCCCGAAATAGGACAATCCTGTTTTCGTGCCTTGTCAATAAGCGGAATAATCATGCCGCATAACTATCTATAGCAATCTGTCAATTTGATGATTGGGCATCAATTTTGACAAACTGGGAGTGAAATCACAATGAAACATAAAAATCTGTTACGTCATGTCTCCATGGTGGCGCTGATGAGCGCGGCGGGGTTTAGCATGGCGCAGACCACATTTGCCGCCGAAGAGGAGGAAGAAGAGCTGCTTCTTGAAGAAATTGTGGTCACCGCGACAAAACGCGCCGCCCTGATCAAAGACGTGCCGTTTTCCATTAACGCCCAGACCCAACAGGACATTCGTCGTTCCGGGGCGAAAACCCTTGAAGATCTGTCCCGGAATGTGGCCGGCCTGATGATCCAGAACCTTGGCCCGGGGCAAAGTCAGGTTGCCATCCGCGGCGTCTCCGCGGGTCAGATCGTGCGTGACCAGCCCGGGGTTAAGGAGCAGGTCGGGGTCTATCTGGATGAATCCGTTATTTCCCTGTCCCTGTTCACGCCGGATCTGGACCTGTTTGACCTGAACCGCGTGGAAACCCTGCGCGGCCCCCAAGGGACCCTGTTCGGCTCCGGGTCCATTGGCGGAACGATCCGTTATATTACCAACCAGCCGGCGCTGGATCAGTTTGAGGGCGCCGTGGAAGGCGAGATCAATACCATTGATGGGGGTGGCACGGGCGGCCATCTCAAGGGCATGTTGAATATCCCGGTCGTAGAAGAAAAAGCCGCCATCCGTGCTGTGGGATATTATACGGAATATGGCGGTTTCATTGACGCTTTGCGTGAAGGCGGCAGCATTGATGAAGACGTCAACAGCGGCTATCGCGCCGGGGGACGGATCGCCATTAAATTCCAGCCGTCCGAAACGGTTTCCATCACCCCGCGTCTGATTTATCAGAAAGTGGACACCGATGGCTTTAACCGTCAGGAAGTTTTCAACCTGTTTGCCAACCCCTTCACCACCACGCGCCCGCCTGTGACTTTTGAGGAGCGTCAGCAGTTCCTGCTGCTGGATGAAGGGTTTGAAGACGAAACCCTGATTGCGGACGCGGTCATTGAAGTCAATTTCGAAGGGGTCGACCTGACGTCTGTCACCAGTTACACAGACCGCGATATTCTGGTCAGCCGCGACGCTAGCGCACTCACCGGCAGCGTTTCTGTTGACCTTGGATTCCCGGACGAAGCCGTGCTGCTGCCGTCTAACCTGCTGGATACCACGCAGGTTGAACAATTTACCCAGGAACTTCGCCTGAGCTCAAGCGGTGACGGCCCATTCCAGTGGATCGTCGGCGGATTTTATTCCGACACCGACCGTTTCTATAACCAGTTCCTACCCACACCGGGCTATGACGCCTTTATCGACGCAACATTCGGCCCGGGTACAGCCGAAGCCGCCGGCATGGGCGTGGCCCCGCCAGATTCACCTTTCTTCTCCCTGCTGCCCTACAGCCTGGAGCAGGTGGCGATCTTCGGGGAAGCAACCTATGACGTGACTGAACGACTGCATCTGACCGTCGGCGGGCGTTATTATGATTACAACGAAACCCGTACCGTGACCCAGGTCGGGCTGTTTGGAAATGGTGTCGTGGACCAGATGGATGAAACCTCCTCAAACGGGTTCACGCCGCGTTTCCTCGCCAGCTATGATGTCAATGATACGGTAACGGTGAATGCCCAGGTTTCCAAGGGATTCCGCCTGGGCGGGGTGAACGACCCGCTGAACACCGCGTTGTGTAACCCGATCGATCTGGAAATTTTCGGCGGCTTCCAGAGCTACGATGATGAAACATTGTGGAACTATGAAGCCGGGGTCAAGGTGAACACCAACAATGTCTCCGTCAATGCCGCCGTCTTCTATACGGATATTTCCAACCTCCAGGTCACACTGGACGCCGGGTCCTGTTCTTCGCGGATTTCGTTTAACGTGCCCGAAGCCCATACCCAGGGCGTGGAATTTGAAGTAAAGGCCCAGCCGGCAGAAGGTCTCGATCTGTCACTCGCCATGAGCTATGTAGAAGCCGAGTTTGATTCCACGGTTATCGACAGTACTGGCGCCGTGCTCGGTGGGGTGCGCGAAGGCAACCGTCTGCCCTCCGTGCCCGAATTCAGCATGGGGGCCACGGCCACCTATACCTTCCCGCTTGAAATAGTCGGCAACGGTGTTGAAGGGTACGTGTCCGCCACGTTCCAGCACCGGGGCAGCGTCTTTACCCAGCCGTCCGACCAGGAACCGGGGGCAGGAGATTTTGTCTCCGGCCTGCCTTTTGGCGGGGCCAGCGGGAACGACGTCACCTCGCTTGATCTGGAGCTTGACGGCTATGAGACCCTCAATCTCAGCGCCGGCATTCTGAAGGACAACTGGGAAGTGACCATCTATGTCAACAATGTCACAGATGAAAACGCCAACCTGTCCTTCGACCGTGAACGCGGCGGCCGGGCCCGCCTCGGCTTCCGGACCAACCAGCCGCGGACCTTTGGCCTGATGGCGCGGACAACCTTCTAAATCCGTATCATGGGAAGGGGCCTTGCGGTCCCTTCTCCTTACCGCCCCTCTTCACAATTCACTCTAGGCTGTGTTCTCTCGACTTTTGGCAAGCGACTTTCCGGACAGGCGACTTTTTTGGCAAGCGACTTTTCGGGCAAAACTGTCATATTTTTTTACAGAAAGCTCACCAACTGTCCTATTTTAAAACAGTTCTCAAAGTGAAATTTTTATCAGGGGCCAAAAAACAGCCAGACCGGAAATGCCGGGCATAATCTTGCAATACAGGAAAATTTGGGAAATAGCTGGCCATACGCCAGCTTGCCGCATGATGCGACGGCCAACAAAAAAACAGGATTAACAGGGTTACTGCATCGTCCGTTCTTTTCTTATCTTTCTGATTTCATTGGCAATTCCCATCCACTGGCTGTCCTTGCAGTAGGCCAGCGCAGCGGTCATGCCCATACATTTGATCAGACGGATCGCGGTTTCCCGGGTATGAGACAGTTTAGCGGTCTGTTCGTTTCTCATCCTTTTTACTCCATCTACCCTGAAAGGGCACAGGCCAAAGCCCGTCACTCCTTCATCTCAAGCATAAATCATGCCATATAGAAATGGCGGATTTCGGACCGGAATATGTCAAGAATGCGGTATAAAAGTAAGAGAAGCCTTAACCGAAAGATAAAATATGGCCAAAACATTACAGCCCTCTTCCCCTTTTCTTCGCACTCGGCTTGCTGAAGTGCACGACTTCTGGTTTCATCAACTGACGCCGGACGACTGGTTTAGCGTCGATGAACGCCTGGACCAAACCATTCGTCAGAATTTTTCCGCATTTTATGAGCAACTGCGCCAGAGCCCGCCGGCCACAGAGAGTCTGTCCGCGCGAGAGATGCTGGCGCTGATCCTGCTGTTTGACCAGTTTCCCCGCAACATGTTTCGCGGATCGGCCCGCGCCTTTGAAAGCGACCCTCTGGCCCGGCGGCTGACCCGCAAAGCCTTGGAAAGGAAGCTGGACGAGGAGCTCAGCGAAAGTGAACGCGCCTTTATCTATATGCCTCTGGAACACAGTGAAAACCTTGACGATCAGGAACTTTGTGTCCGTCTTTTTGAGGAAAAGACCCGGCTTGAGGAACAACAACGCTATGCAGTCTGGCACCGGGACATCATCCGGCAGTTCGGCAGATTCCCCCACCGCAACGCCTTGCTGGGACGGCCGTCCACGGCCAAGGAACAGGACTATCTCCAAAAAGGAGGGCCGGCCTTCGGCACCCGCAAATAATCTCTTGCCGCCACCGGCGTCTTTTGCGATACGATAAGATAACAAAGAAGATCAAAAAGAAAATGCCTTTGAGCCCGGCTTTATTGCCCTGAAGAGGATCCAATGACCAATATTACCAAATATCTGCTGATCATATCCGCCCTTGTTGTCGCCATTGGCGGAGGGTTGTCATTCTATTATGCCAGCCAGAGTTATTATGCAGAGAGCCTGGTGTATGGCAATGATCAGGGGATTGCCCTGAACGGTTACGACCCGGTGGCCTATTTCACCGAAAAATATCCCATCCGCGGCAAGGCGGATTATGAGGTTCAGTGGGCGGGATCGACCTGGCGTTTCTATACCCCGTCCCACCGGGACGCCTTTGCCGCCGCCCCCAATAATTATGCCCCTCAATATGGTGGATATGACCCGCTGTCGGTGGCCAAGGGTTATACCACGCCTACCGATCCGGAAGTCTGGCTGGTGGAGGCCGGTAAGCTGTATCTGTTTTATTCCGAGGAACGCAAAAAATACTGGCAGGAAAACCGGCATAATACGCTGTTGCAGGCCAACGCCAACTGGGAACGTTTAAGAAGCCAACTCCAGTACCGCCAGTCCCAGAAAGACTAGAGTGAATTGAGCCGACTTATTCACAATTCATTCTAACACATCATTCTAACACAGGCCCGTGGATTGTTTTATCGCTGTCACGCCTTGCCATGACAAGCCCCGTTCATAACAGCTCTCTCAGAACCTGTCCCGGACATCAAAAACGGCCCCGCCGGATGAGGTCGGGGCCGTTCCTTATTGTTATGTATGGAAACCTTACCAGATTTTTACCCGTTTTTCCGGAGGCAGGTAAAGGTCGTCTTCTTCGGTCACGTTAAAGGCGTCATAAAAAGCCGGCACATTACGCACCACCCCGTTCACCCGGAAACGCGCCGGTGAATGCGGGTCCGTATTGATACGCTGGCGCAGCGCCTCGTCACGGTATTTGCCCTGAAACGCCTGGGCCCAGCCGATAAAGAAACGCTGTTCCCCGGTAAAGCCATCAATCACCGGGGCTTCCTTGCCCCCAAGCGACATCTGATAGGCTTTGTAAGCAATGCTTAGCCCCCCCAGATCCCCGATATTTTCCCCGAGGGTAAAGGTGCCGTTCACATGCAGGTCGTCAAACACATAATAGCCGTCATACTGCGCCACCAGGGCCTTGGTGCGTTTTTCAAATTCCGCCCGGTCCTGATCTGTCCACCAGTTGACCAACGCCCCGGTCCCGTCAAAGGTGCTGCCCTTGTCGTCAAAGCCATGCCCGATTTCATGGCCGATCCCCCCGCCAATGGCCCCGTAATTGACCGCATCGTCGGCATTCATGTCGAAGAAGGGCGGTTGCAAAATGGCCGCTGGGAACACAATCTCGTTCATGGTCGGATTGTAATAGGCATTGACCGTCTGCGGAGTCATGAACCACTCATGCCGCTGGATCGGCCCGCCCAGTTTAGCCAGTTCCCGCTCATGCTCGACCAGAGCCGCCCGTTTCATGTTGCCGAAATAATCATCGGCGCGGATGTCCAGCTTGGAATAATCTTTCCATTTGTCGGGATAACCGATTTTCGGGGTAAAGGCGTGCAGTTTTTCCAGGGCTTTCTGTTTGGTTTCTTCCCCCATCCAGTCCAGTTCCTTGATGCTCACCTCATAGGCCCGAATCAGGTTCTGCACCAGTTCCTCCATACGCGCCTTGGCTTCGGGTTTGAAATGCTTGGCCACATAAACCTGGCCGACCACTTCACCCAAGGTGCTGTTGACCGCCTGAACCGCACGACGCCACAACGGACGCTGCTCCTCGACACCGTACAACACCTTGCTGTAGAAATCGAAATTCGCCTGGTCGAATTCTTCGGTCAGTCGGCTGGCCGTGGCATTGACCACCCCCCATTTGAGATAGGTTTTCCAGGTCTCAAGATCGGTTTCCGCCAGAATGGCATCAAAACCTTCCAGATAGCTGGGCTGGCTGATCACAATCTCGTCCAACCCTTCCAGGCCGCTGGCCGCCAGATATCGCCTCCAGTCAAAACCGGGGGTCAAATCCGCAAGTTCTTCCATCGTAAACTTATTGTAGCGCTTGACAGAGTCCCGGTTGTCTTCCTTGAGCCAGTGCTTTTCCGCCAGGCGGGTTTCCAGATCCATGATGGTTCTGGCTTTATCCGCCGCCCCGTCAATGCCGGCAAGGGTCAGCATCCGCTCAATATGCGCCACATATTTTTCCCGGATCATGACGGACTTTTCATCTGTCTTGAAATAATATTCCCGATCCGGCAGCCCCAGGCCGGTCTGCCAGCTATAAACCGCATAACGATCCGGCTGTTTGGCATCCACATCAATATAGAGCGCGAACGGCGCCTCAAATCCCACTTTGCCCGCATAGGCAAAATATTCCAGCAGATCAGCCTTGCTGTTGATCGCGTCAATGGTCTCAAACTCCGGTATGAGCGGCTCGATTCCGCGCGCATTGCGGGTTTCCAGATCCATATAACTGTTAAAAAAGTCACCGACCTTCTGTTCGTTACTGCCCGGCTCGTGATGGCCGCTGGCCGCCTCGTCAATAATGGCTTTAACATCCTCTTCGGCCTTGTCGCGCAGATAATAGAAGGTGCCGATGCTGGCCCGGTCCGCCGGAATTTCCGTATTCTCCAACCAGGTGCCATTCACATATTCAAAAAAGTCATCACCAGGGTCGATTTCCTGGTTCATATGTTCCAGATATACCCCCGAGGCGAGCATCGCCCCAGCACCGGTTTTATCTTCTTCATCGGCCGGCCCACAACCCGCCAGAAACGTTGTCGCCGCCATGAGCGCGGCATATCCCGTCTGTTTCAGATACTTTTTCATTATTTTATTTTCCCTTTGATATTTTGCCATTAATCATAATTGTGGTGAAGGGGGGGGTTATTTTTTCTGCAGTTCCTTCAGTTGTTCCTGCATGGCGGCCAGTTGTTCCTGCAGTTTGGCAAGTCTGTCTTCCTCCTCTTCTTTCGCCTTAGGGCGTTTGCTGCCCGCCCCTTTATTCTGACCTGTATTCTGGGGCGGCATGCCGTGAAATGGCGAGAACATCTGCATGGCGTTTTCAAATGCCGCCATATTCTGTCGGGCCATATCCTCGAAAGGTTTCAGAGATTTGAAGGAAAACGGCGTGCCTGAAGCAAAGTTTTCTTCCACAAAATGGCGAAACCTTTCCTGATTTTCCGCAAACAGGCTCATGCTGGCTTCCAGGTAATCCGGCACGATCTGCTGCAATCCGCCGCCGTAAAAGCTGATCAGCTGCCGCAGGAAATTGATTGGCAACAGGGTTTCCCCTTTGCTTTCTTCTTCAAAAATGATCTGTGTGAGCACAGACCGGGTAATGTCTTCCCCGCTTTTGGCATCCCGGACAACAAAATTCTTGCCCTCCCGAACCATCTTCGCCAGATCGTCGAGGGTGACGTAACTGCTGCTGTCTGTGTTATACAAGCGCCGGTTGGCGTATTTTTTGATGACAATCTGGTCGTTGTCTGCTGTGTTTTTTTTTGCCACGTCCCAAAACCTTAAAGCTGTTGATGAGTGTTATGTTTCACCTGCCCCGAAAATCGCTGACTGCCCGGCAGCGTATCATGCGGCACAAATGCTGCAAAGCGCAAGAAAAATGCTGCGCAACAAAATATACCATTTTATACCCACGAGTCCAAAAAAGCTTCCCGGTATTCTATGTCGCATGATAAGATTTCGTCTAACTCGCTTTGGGTAATCTTCGGGCGATCATTGAGACCACAATTTATAGGACCAACGGCTATATGGTGCGTGATGGTGCGTGACAAGACATCCCCCTCCTCTTCAGAAGAGCTCGACCAACTGGCCGAACAATATCTCGACTTCTGGCAGGAAAACCTGGCCAGCTGGGCCACAGATCCCCAAGCCCTGGAAAAATGGGTGGAGGCGTTGTCGTCCCTATCCCCCTCGTCTTCCCGGAAACCTTCCCAGGAATCACCGGAAAAGACATAACCCGCCACGTCAATCCCGTTAAAGTGCACTGTGATGAAATTGACTTAGAGTGAATTGTGCATAGGTTGCCCCATTCTGCCGGTCAGGTCTGGCCATACCCTGGACAAAAATGATGTATGTATTTGAATCTTCATAAAAAGTTTTGGGCAACATTCGGGACAAGAAGATCCCAGAAAAGCGCAGCCCTGTGGACGCCCTGTCCGGATCCGCCATGAAAATATCGTTTTTGTAAAGAATCTGACAGATAAATTCAGTTTTGAGTTGGAAAACGCAACTTAATCCAATATACATACTTCCCAGCAGAAAGGGAGTAATACATGCGCCATAAACATAGATCAACTGAAGGGGATGAAGCCGAAATCGACATGACTCCGATGCTTGACATCGTGTTTATCATGTTGATCTTCTTCATCGTGACCGCCTCCTTCCTGAAAGAATCAGGGGTGGAAATCAATCGTCCGGATTCCTCCCAGAAATCCGAGAATCAGGAAGCCGAGAGCATCTTTATTGACGTGACAGCCCGCGACGAGGTCTGGATCAACAAACGCCGCGTTGACGTGCGCGCCGTACGGGCCAATGTGGAACGTCTGAAAGCCAAGATGGAAAAACCCTCCGTGGTTATCAAAGCTGACCGGGATTCCTCTTCCGGCAGAGTGATCGAAGTGGTGGAAGGCGTGCGCACCGCCGGTGTTTATAACTATGTCGTTGCAACACCGAAAAAGAATTAGGGCTTAAAAAGGGTGTCTCTGACGGCCCCTTTCCTTTGAGATCATGACCCCCGCCAAATACCTTGGCGGGGGTTTTCTTTATCGTACTGTCTGTCCTGATCCTGTCCTGATCTGTATTTTGTCCCTGATTATATTTTGCAAGCTCAGGGGATACGCTATACTGCGGGCATGAACAAGACGCCTCCCCCTGCTTCTGAAACAACCGCCCCCCCGCGTCGCTGCGGCCCGCGGCCCCTGCCATTGCATATCGCCAACGCCACTTCCCACTGGATGAGCGCCGCCGCATCGCTGCCACTGTTCCTTATGGATGGCCTGCACTGCCACCCGGACAAACGCTCTGCTGCGGCCAACTTGCGCGCAAAAATGGGCCGCCAGAACATGATGGCCCTGCAACAGGCCGTGGCCGTCCGCGCCCAGAAGCGGCTTGTGGACATGATGACCGGAATCAGGGCGTATCAGAAACATCCCTATCGCCGCACCGTCACCCCACCCGCCACCGCCTTGCAAAGCGGTACCACCAGACTATTGGGCTACGCCCCGGAAACAGCCTCAGGCGTCGCGGATCGCGACAAGCCGGTCATGATCGCCGTGCCGTCCCTGATCAACCCCTCTTATGTGCTTGACCTGATGGAAGATCACAGCCTGATGCGCTACCTTGCGACAGACGGATTTGCCCCGTATCTGGTGGATTGGAGCCATCCCGGCCCGCTGGAACAGCATTTCGGCCTAGACGACTATATTGTCCAGCGCCTTATCCCCTTCATTGAAGAAATCAGCCGGCGGCATCAACGCCCTGTACATCTTCTGGGGTATTGTATGGGCGGCAACCTGGCGCTGGCCGCCGCACAACTGATGCAGGAGAAGGGCGTGCTGCAAAGCCTGACCCTAATCGCCACACCTTGGGATTTCCATGTCGACAAGAATGTACAGTTAAAAAGCTTTCTGGGGCAGATGGAGAAATCCCAGAAGCTTTTTGCCGAACTTGGTCTGGTGCCCATGGACATTATGCAGCTGTTTTTTTTCAGTCTGGACCCCACGTTATCGGACCGCAAGTTCCGGCGGTTTGCCCAGATGAACCCCGAAGACCCCAAAACGAAAATCTTTGTCGCCATTGAAGATTGGGCCAATGACGGCCCGCCACTGGCGCTGAATCTGGCCTATGACTGCCTGATCCAGTGGTATCGGGACAACCTGCCGGTCCAGGGCAAATGGCAGGTGGCGGGACAAATCATTCTGCCGGCGAACCTTAAACTGCCCTGCCATGTCATCACCCCGAAACGGGACCGGATTGTTCCCCCTGCTTCCGCCAAAGCCATTCTGGCAGACTTGCCCGCAGTGCAACATACAGAGGCCGCCCGCGGACATGTGAATATGATTGCCGGCGCCGGCGCTGACACAATTTTATGGCCCAAAATCACAAATTATATAAAAGAAAATTTCAAAAAAATATTATAAAAAGTAATAATTGAACATTGCACAAGAATCATATATGAGTTGGCCGCAATGATACTTCGACAGATACGTCACAAATATTTTAACAAACGGCGATTGCCTAACCATGCTGCGCTGCAGTATAAAGAGGGAACGGCCATAACCATAATAATGAATCATAACAACGAACCATAACAACAATGGCCATAACAACATTGAGAAGGGCCCGGGCCTGAACGCCGCCCCATTTCAAATGGCCCTTTAAGGACTGAAACAAACCAAGGAAACATATCATGACAGACGTAGCCATTGTCGCCGCCAAACGCACCCCCATCGGATCTTTCAACGGTTCTCTCAGCAGCGTACCGGCCCACTATCTTGGGACAACCGTCATTCAGGCCCTCCTGGAAGAAACCGGCGTAGCGCCCGGTGACATCGACGAAGTGATTCTGGGACAGATCCTGACGGCCGCCGCCGGGCAGAACCCGGCCCGCCAGGCCGCTATCAATGCCGGTCTGCCCAAGGAAACCACCGCCTGGGGCATGAATCAGGTGTGCGGGTCAGGACTGCGTGCTGTCGCACTTGCCTATCAGGCCCTTAAATGCGGCGACGCGGAAATCATGATCGCCGGCGGCCAGGAAAGCATGAGCCAGGCCCCCCATGCGGCACAGTTGCGTGGCGGAGTCAAGATGGGCCCGGCCACCTTTGAAGACACCATGATCAAGGACGGACTGACCGATGCCTTCGGGGTCATGCATATGGGTATTACAGCCGAAAACATTGCCGAACGCTGGCAAATCACCCGCGAAGAACAGGACGCCTTCGCCGTCGCCTCCCAGAACAAGGCGGAAGCCGCCCAGGCCGCTGGTCGCTTCAAGGACGAAATCACGCCCGTCACCATCAAAACCCGCAAGGGCGAGACCGTGGTGGAAGAAGACGAATATATCCGCAAGGGCGTCACCTTTGAGAGCATTTCCGGTGTACGACCGGCCTTCAAGAAGGATGGCACCGTCACAGCCGCCAACGCCAGCGGCATCAATGACGGCGCCGCCGCCACGTTGCTGATGCGCGTGGAAGAGGCCGAAAAACGCGGCCTTGAACCGTTGGCCCTCATCAAATCCTGGGCCACGGCCGGGGTGGATCCGGAGATCATGGGCATCGGCCCGGTTCCGGCCAGCCGTCGGGCCCTGGAAAAAGCCGGCTGGGGGGTGGATGACCTGGATCTGATTGAGGCCAACGAAGCCTTTGCCGTGCAGGCCTGTGCCGTGAACAGGGACATGGGCTGGGATCCGGAAAAAGTGAATGTAAATGGCGGCGCTATCGCCATCGGACATCCTATCGGGGCCAGTGGAGCACGGATCCTAACTACCCTGCTGCATGAAATGAAACGTCGTGAGGCGAAAAAGGGCCTGGCCACCCTGTGTATTGGCGGCGGCATGGGCGTTGCGCTGTGTGTGGAGCGCCCGTAACGGCCTAATCCTCGCTGGGGGCGCGTGTGGAAGAGAGCCCCCCAGCAAGAAAGCGCCGCAGCCCGCTGTATCCCTCCGGGGGCACATTGTCACGGCGCTGTAACCGGGACACCTTAAAAAAAAGCCAGGTGGGAGAGACATCAACAGGCACAGCATAAACAGACCTAAAATGTCATCCCCCTTTTCGAATAATAAAACAACAAACCCATAAACCCAGCAACCCTGAAACTTTAAAAACAGACTTTGAGGTGAGGAGAAGAAAATGACTAAAGTTGCCATCGTTACAGGAGGCACCCGGGGAATCGGGGCCGCCATTTCCATTGGCCTAAAAGAAGCGGGATATACCGTTGCCGCCAATTATGCCGGCAATGACGAAGCCGCCACCCGTTTCAAGGAAGAAACCGGCATTGCCGTCTATAAATGGAATGTGGGGGATTATGACGCCTGCCAGGCCAGCGTGGCAAAAATTACCGCGGATCTTGGGCCGGTGGACATTCTGGTCAATAATGCCGGGATCACCCGGGACACCACACTCAGCAAAATGACCAAGGAAATGTGGGATGCGGTGATTGAAACAAATCTCACCTCCAATTTCAACATGACCAAGGCGGTCTGGGACGGCATGAAGGAACGCCGTTATGGCCGCGTCATCTGTATCAGTTCCATCAACGGCCAGAAAGGCCAGGTGGGACAGACCAATTATTCCGCCGCCAAGGCGGGCGCGATCGGTTTCATCAAGGCTCTAGCCCAGGAAGGCGCACGATATAACATCACCGCCAACGCCATTGCGCCGGGTTATGTAGGCACCGATATGGTGCGGGCCGTACCAGAAAAGGTTCTGGAAAAAATTGTCGGTCAGATCCCCGTTGGACGGCTGGGCGAGCCGGAAGAAATTGCCCGTGCAGTGGTCTTTCTAGCCGCAGAGGAAGCCGGTTTCGTCACCGGATCCACCCTGACCATTAATGGCGGGCAATACATTACCTGAAGATCGGATAACGCCTGAAGAACTAGCGCCAAATGCCGCTGGCCGTTGGTTTTGCGTCTTTAAAGCTTTCCGGTTTGCGGTTAAGATGGCCGCAAACCGGAAAGCTGTCCGAAATTTTGGGCCTTGGAGTGAATTAGGTCAGCCTCATCACAATTCACTCTGTTGGATCCGGAGAAAAAAAGGGTGAACATTACGACAAAAGGGAGGCGCAAAACGTGTATCAGGATGTAGTAGCCCTGCGCGCCTTTTATGAATCCCCGCTGGGCAAGGTCGCCACCCGGTTGATCCGCAACCAGATCCGGCGCCTCTGGCCCAGTGTCCATGGCATGGAAGTTCTGGGGCTGGGCTACAGCCCGCCTTATCTGGAATGTTTTCGCGACGAGGCCCGCCACACCATTGCCATTATGCCGGCCCAGCAAGGTGTGCTGCGCTGGCCTCGCCACCATAACACGCCGTCCGGAACATCCCGCTACAAGGGCAATCTTGCTGCCCTTGCCCATGAAGAAAATCTGCCCGTGCTTGAAGCCAGCATGGACCGGATTCTGATGGTGCATATTCTGGAGCATGCAGAACACAAACGTCATCTGCTTCGGGAAATCTGGCGGACCCTGGCACCGGGCGGGCGGCTCATTGTGGTGGTTCCCAACCGCATGGGCTTCTGGGCCCGCAGCGACCTGACCCCTTTTGGTTTCGGCACCCCCTATTCCGCTGGTCAGATCCGTCAGATGCTGGCCGACAACATGCTGACCCCGACCCGCTGGACTTCGGCCCTCAGCCTGCCGCCGTTCCAGAAACGTACCTTTATTTCACTGGCCGCCGGTCTGGAAAATACCGGCCTCAGATGGTGGGGAAATTTTTCTGGGGTACTGATCATCGAAGCCGAAAAACAGATCTACGCCACCAATGATCCCGCCGCCCAGCGCAAAGCCGCAACCCGGCCCGTCATCGCCGGCAATCAGATGCGGCGGGCAGATGCAACAGAACCATCCAGAAACGCCCTGAGCCGGTCCGCCAGATAACGTCGCCCGGCCCAGGCCTGATCCAGAATGCCAAATGACAGAAATGCATGGATGGCGCCTTCAAAAACTTTTACCTCGCAGGGCACCCCGGCCGCGACCAGTTTCCGGGCATAGGTCATCGTTTCATCATGCAGGGGATCATATTCCCCCACCACCAACACCGTGGGCGGCATGATCTCAGGCTTTGCCTGACGCAACGGCGAAATCTCCGGCCGGGATCTTAGCGCCCTGTCCGGCACATACCAGTCTGCCGCCCTGTCGATCCCCTCACGCGAAAGCAGATAGTCCCCATTGCCCCAGGTCATCCGCGAGGCATAATATTCATGGGGCTGGGAAATATCCAGTACCGGATAGAGCAGAAACTGGGCCTTGAGCCGCAAGGAGGAACGGGAATGAATTCGCCCTGCTACCGCTGCCGCCAGCGTGCCGCCGGCGCTATCGCCCATCACCGCCACCCGCGCGGTGTCACAACCGATCTTTTCCCCATGATCCAGCATTTCGCGGGTCACCGCCAGACAATCCTCAAATGCGGCGGGATAAGGATGCTCCGGCGCTAAACGATAGTCCACACTCAGGAAATTCACCCCGCTCAGGCAACACAGCGCCCGGACCAGCCCGTCATAAGCCGCCACATTGCCCAGAGACCACCCACCGCCGTGAAAAAACACAACTGTCGGCCGTCCCCCCTCAGCCGCCCCAAGAGGAGTATAAAGCCGCACCGGGATTTTGCCCTCAGGGCCCGCCATTTGCAGATCCCGGGTCGCACAGCCCGGCATATCCGGCCCGGCAAACCCGGTAAACAGGGCGTAGGCCCCTTCGCGGGCGGTACTGATGTCGATAGGTGAGTCAGGCACCACTTCCTGGCTGTTGAGCTCCTGGAGCAGCCGGGCCGTTTGACGGTCAATTGTCATGATACCCCCTTCGGATCACTAATTATATGGTCTGGTTGCACGGTATGAGTTCGGGGCTGACATCCCGACGTCAGAATTTGTATCTCAGGGTCAGGCTGTAGGTCCGGGGAGCCCCGTAATAGCCCAACTGTACCCCAGGCGAGGTGCTAAGGTCAAAACCGTGTTCCCGGTATCTCTGATCCGTCAGATTATGTCCCGCCAAGATAAGCGTCCAGTTTTCGTCGGGTGAATGATACCGCACACTGGCGTCCAGCAGAGCATAGCCATCCTGGGCCAGGACTTCGCTACTGCTGACCGTGAGAAACGTTTTCGAGCGGTAACTGACAGCGCCGGCAAGGGCCAGACGGCCGCCATTATCGCCCAGGTCAATATCATAGGCAAGACCCGCCCGGAACGAAAATTCCGGCGCATTGACCAGCGAGCGGTCATCACTGACATCCACGTCGAAATCCCCCAGCAATTCGTCATAACCACCCCCCAGCCAGGCCATATTGACATCGGCGGTAAAATTTTCCGCTATGAGAGCGGTCAGTTCCATTTCCGCGCCATAAATGGTCGCCTGCCCGGCATTGTCGAACACCGGCAGGAAATTACCCTGTTCATCAGCAGAAAAGCGGCTGAGCTGAAAATTTTCATAATCGTTATAGAAGGCGGCCATATTGAGCCGCACCCGGTTGTCAAACAGCGTGGATTTGACCCCGGCCTCATAGCTCCACAGGGTTTCCGGATCAAACGCCTGCGCCCGGTTGGTCAGACGACCGTTAAAGCCCCCGCTTTTAAACCCGCGACTGGCGCTGGCATAGATCATGATCTCTTCAGTGATCCGGTAATCCAGGCCGATCTTGGGCGAAAAGGAGTCCCACTCGTCTTCCGCCACAAACCCTGTCCGCCCGAAGCCGACCCCGGTCCCGAACGCCTCTTCCATCTCCTGCGGGGTGGTAATCCCGGTGCCGAAAAATTCCTCGCCGGCAGTATCAACTTCCTTTTTCTCCTTGGTGTAACGGGCCCCTAGGGTGATAGAAACACGCGACGCAACGTCATATTTCACTTGGGAATAAATCGCCTTGCTGGTATTGGTCTGATCCCGCAGGCTGGCGTTGATCACCGGGAACGGAAACACCCCGATATCCGGCAGGAAAACAAAAAAGTCCGGCGCCACCGCCCCGGCAAAGGTGGCATCATTTTCGCGGAAATAATAGAGGCCGGAGACCAGCGTGACCCGCTCGCCGCTATAGATGAACTGAATTTCCTGGCTGAGCTGGTCCTGATCCTCAAAATCATAAATACCAAAAGAGCTGTCCGGAGTGCCATCCAGGTCAATTTCCGTGCGATAATCCATTTCCCGGTAGGCGGTGATCGATTTCAGGGTAAAATCCGCCCAGTTATATTCCGCCGTCAAGGCCACCCCGAAGGTTTCCAGTTCTTCCAGGTTGTTGAAGTTCACATTGACGGTGAAGGGATCGTCTCCCGGGGCCAGAAACCCGCCCGACGGCACCGAAAAAATAGGCGTTTCCCGGTGCGGCGTGCGCGAATGATCCGGGCTGTTGCGGGAACCATCCGCCACCAGGTAAAAAGACAGATTATCATCCGGTGTAAACAACAAACTGCCCCGCCAGGCGAAGGTGTCCTTGTCATAATCGTCTTCACCGTCAAAAAGATTGTTGGCATAACCATCCCGCACTGAATAGGCCACGGCGGCCCGCGCCGCCAGCCTGTCCTCGACCAGCGGGCCACTCAGCATGGCCTTGGCCTGAATCGCGTCATAATTCCCATACCCCGCTTCCAGATATCCTTCCCGCTCGTGAGCCGGACGCGCACTCACAAATTTCACCGCGCCGCCGATGGTGTTACGACCATAGAGCGTGCCCTGCGGCCCGCGCAGCACCTCGATGCGCTCCGGGTCCACCACATCCAGAAACGATCCCTGCGCCCGCCCCATATACACGTCATCCACATAAACCCCCACCCCCGGATCGGTAAAGGAAATAGAATCGATCTGACCAACACCCCGAATATAAATCACCGCATTGGCCGCATCCCCCACATGCAGGCTGAGATTGGGCACATGGGATTGCAGGTCGCCCAAGTCGTCGATCCGTTCCGCAAACAGTGTTTCGCTACTCAATGCCGTCACCGACACCGGCACCGATTGCAGATTTTCGCTCTGGCGACGGGCCGTCACAATAATTTCATCCAGCGCCACCACTGCGTCACTGTCCTCCATCGCCTCGGCGGCCATTCCCGCAGACATTCCCGCAGACATGCCCAGCGCCAGAACACTCCCCATTCCCAGAACGATACCTCTACCCGGGATGCCCCCGCGATAATGTTTGGTTTTTGGTTTTACGATCATTTTGACGGTTCTCCCTAATGGCTTTTCCCAGCCTGTCTTCAGAATATTTGTGTACACATCATCTTGTCATCGCAACCCGCGTCAGCAGCGGGGGCGATCCATACGATCCTTGGATGGCACCCAATCCATGGGCGGCGTTTCTGGCGCTCGCCATGACAGTGCCATCTCATCACCAAACACTTTAGGGAAAAATCCACCCCGGGAACATGATGCAAAAGATCATAATTTGTGGACAATTTCGCTCAAGAGAGTCTCCCAAAATCCTGCCTATGGAAGAGGTTACTTAATTTTTTCGCGGCGCGGTCCGCAGCGCCTTGACATAGGCCGCCGGAGTCATACCGTTCCAACCTTTAAACGCCCGGATGAAACTTCTGAATTCCGCGAATCCCAGGTCTTCGGCCACCACCGTGACATGATATCCCTGAGCCAGCATCTGGCAGGCTTTTTTATTCAACACGTCATGGGAAAGCGCCCGGAAGCTGCTGTTTTCCTCCTGCAATCGTCGGCGCAGCGTCGCGACGCTAAACCCTAACTGACGCGCCACCTGGGGCTGGGCATATATGCCCCGTTCCAGCACCTCCCGCACCTGGGCGGTCACATTGCCCCGCCGGAGAGGAACCGCCGCCCGCGCCGCGATCATATCCGTGACGCTGTAGTAAATATCCGCCATCGTCGGAGGCGGCGCGGGAAGCCTGACCGGCAAATCGGCCACGGACAAATCATAAATCAGGGCATAGGCGGCGGACTGATATCTGACCGGCACATCCCAGAAAGCCATATGGCGGCTTTTAAGAAGGCCGCGCTCTCTCTTGCTGTAAACTTTACGCAGGGCCCGCATGATCTGCTCCCCCGAAATCAGGCTCAGCATGCCATGCAGAAAAATCAGCACACATTCCAGCGTAAAATAAATATAGTCACGATTATCGGTCATATAGGGGAAGTTGCTGTCATCAATGAGGTAAAACAGGTTGCCGTCCCGCTCTTCCACCCGATTGTAAGGCCCGCCATGCAGCATATTATAGGACTTGGCAATCAACCGCATGGCTTCCCCCAGCGTTTCACAGCCTGTCAGACGGGATAGAATATAACCGGTGGATCCGGGCATCAGATGGCGGGACGAAAGATGAATGGTTTCATCATTGAGGTCCACGGACAGTTCCCGCAGCATATGAAAATAATCCACCAGCGGAATGGGTGAAACTGACGCCGGATCCCGGGTCTTAAGCAGCCGGCTGTATTTGCGCAATGTGGGGCTGGTAAAGCTGTCACGATTCATGTCCAGCAACGGCGCTATATCGGCAAAGTCAACCGTCAATTCTGCTGTCGGCTCCGCTGCCGGCTGGTGTTCTGCTCCCATATCACGCTCCCAAACCACTCTGCCCTGCTTGCGCCATGACGGACGGAAGATGTTCCTTCCCCTTGAGACACAAATAATACTTATTCCTCCGGACCCTGACAATGGCCGCCTGTGCAGGGCGGTTTTATTCCCACCAATTGGCGGCAAGAAGGAAGGGCCGAAACAAGACATGTCCTTACAGGCTGTCCTGTGTTAGAATACAGCTGTTAATTGATTGGAATATACCGTTTTTCAGGCAATTTGGCCCGAAGAAAGCGTTATCCCGGCGCCGATCGGCAAGGAAAAAACCGGGGGTAAACAGCATGGAAATCATGATCTGGCAGAAAAACAGCAGTATCCTTAAGCGGCGTCCGTTCGCCCGAACCGGTCCTACTGCCCTGCTCGGGTTCCTGTCCCTGCTCCGGCCCTTCCTTGTGGCCACCGCCCTTATCCTTTCTGCCTTCGCCTTGTTGCTGTCCAGCTTTTTCGCCAGTTCGGCCCAAGCCGTCCCCGACACAGCCGTGGTGCTCGACATCAAAGGGCCAATCGGTCCCGCCGTCAGCGATTATATTGTACGCAGCATCGAACAGGCCCCGGAAGACGGTACCCCCCTGATCATTCTGCGCATGGATACTCCCGGCGGTCTCGATAGTTCCATGCGCGACATCATCAAGGCGATCCTGGCCTCGCCGATACCAGTGGCGGGATTTGTTTCCCCCAGCGGCGCGCGGGCCGCCAGTGCCGGCACCTATATCCTTTACGCCTGCCATGTGGCGGCCATGTCCCCCGGCACCAATCTGGGGGCGGCGACCCCGGTCCAGATCGGCGGCATGCCCAACCCGGCATCACCGGACAAATCGCCCGCGAAATCTTCCGGAAAATCCCAAGAGGATAAAGAAGGCGCATCAGAAGAAGACAGCAAGGCGCATCCCTCACTTGCCGACAAGGCCGTCAATGACGCCGCCGCCTATATCCGCAGCCTGGCCGAAATGCGCGGCCGCAATGCCGAATGGGGGGAACTGGCCGTACGGGAAGCCGTGAGTCTTTCCGCGGAAAAAGCCGTGGAAAACAAAGTGGTGGACATTCTGGCCCGGGATATTGCCGAACTTCTTGAGAAAATGGACGGCCGCACCGTACAGATAAGCGGTCAGGATCAGGTCCTGGCCACCCGCAACCTGGAAACGGCGGAAATCGCACCGGACTGGCGTACGGAATTTCTGGCGGTGATCACCAATCCCAGCGTGGCCTATATCCTGCTGATGATCGGCATTTACGGGCTGATCATCGAATTCTGGAATCCGGGTACCGTTCTGCCCGGTGTCACCGGCGCCATCAGCCTGCTTTTGGCGCTGTATGCGCTGCAACTGCTACCGGTTAACTATGCCGGGCTGGCGCTTATCCTGTTGGGGCTTGTGTTGCTAATTGCGGAAATGTTCGTGCCGGCCTTTGGCATATTGGGGTTTGGCGGCCTAGTGGCGCTGGTCATCGGATCGGTGATCCTGATTGATACCGATGTGCCGGGTATGACCATGTCCATGCCGATTGTCGGCTCTTTTGCCTTTGTCTCGGGGCTGTTGTTGCTCGGCATTATGTATATGGCCGTCAAGGCCTGGCACCGGCCGGTGACCATGGGACCCGAATCCCTGATTGGCGAATATGGGGAAGTCATTGACTGGCAAGACGGCGCAGGACATGTCCGGGTCCAGGGCGAAATCTGGCAGGCTCAGGGCCCCGCGGAACTGAGCCGCCGGAACCGGGTGAAAGTGACCGGCCTGGACGGACTCAAACTGTTCATTGAACGGGACAACGGCAATAACGGACAGGAGCACAAGCATGACGTTTGAATTTTCCATCCCGCTTTATGTGGCCATTTTTGTTTTTGCGGGACTTTTGCTGTCGGCCATCAAAGTTCTGCGTGAATATGAACGCGGTGTGATCTTTCAGCTGGGCCGCTTCTGGAAAGTGAAAGGACCGGGCCTGATCATCGTCATCCCCATCATCCAGCAAATGGTGCGGGTCGACCTGCGGACCACAGTCATGGATGTGCCAGAACAGGACGTCATCTCCCGCGACAATGTATCGGTACGGGTCAATGCGGTGGTCTATTACCGGGTCATCGACCCTCAGCGGGCGATCATCGCGGTAGAGGATTTCCAGTTCGCCACCAGTCAGCTGGCCCAGACCACCCTGCGGTCGGTTCTGGGGCAACATGAACTGGATGAAATGCTGGCCGAACGCGACCGGCTTAATGCGGATATTCAGAAGATACTGGATGAGCAGACCGACGCCTGGGGCATCAAGGTGTCCAATGTGGAACTGAAACATGTGGATCTGGATCCCAGCATGGTTCGGGCCATTGCCAAACAGGCCGAAACCGAGCGAATCCGACGGGCCAAAATTATTTCTGCCGAAGGGGAACGCCAGGCAGCCGATGAGTTGCTGAATGCCGCCACCATCCTGAGCCGGCGTCCGGAAGCCCTGCAAATCCGGTATCTTACGGCACTCCAGGACATCTCCAACGACAAAACCTCCACGGTGATCTTTCCCGTACCGCTGGAATTTATGAAGGCCTTTATGGGGCAGATGGCATCTTCAGAGCCGGAAACGTCCCGCAATTCCCCCGGGGAGTCCGGCTAAGGCTGCGAGCCCCTTAGAGCTGATAAAGTTCAGTGTGTTCTGGGGAATTAGAGTGAATTGAGTCAACCTATCCACAATTCACTCTAGCGCGGGCGGCTGATCACATAAAGCCCCTGGGTCGCAAACAGATTGGCAAAAAACAGGGTTTCGACCGGCATGCGATAACCGGCGCTGTTAATCGCCATATGCTGTTCAATGCGGATGTTTTTCTCCCGGCACAAATTGACGAAATCCCGGATGGTGCAGAAATGGATGTTGGGCGTGGAATACCACGGATAATCCAGATTCCGGGTGACCGGCATGGTGCCCTTGAACAACAGGTTGAACCGAACCTTCCAGTTGCCGAAATTAGGGAAAGAAACAATGGCCCGCCGCCCCACCCGCAATAGCTGGTCCAGCATCCGGTCCGGCCGGTTCATGGCCTGCAGGGTCTGGCTCAGGATCACATAGTCAAAACTGTTATCCGGATAATAGGTAATATCGGTTTCCGCGTCCCCCTGAATGACCGACAGCCCCCGGGCGATGCTTTTATTAACGCCTTCCGGGCTGATTTCAATGCCTCGCCCGTCCACTTTCTTGTGACGGACCAGATAATCCAGCAGCACCCCGTCACCACAGCCCACATCCAGTACACTAGCCCCATGCGGAATCATATCCGCAATCAGCAGCAGATCCACCCGAATATCCTTGGGCCCATATTCGCCGGCTTTGTTCATGAGGCAAACACTCCCAGCCGGTCACCCTCTGAGGTGAGGAACCCGTGCACAATGTTATCCAGCTCGGGGCAGGGCAGCAGGAAACTGTCATGGCCCCTGTCCATATCAATCTCGGCAAAGCTCACCCGCGCGCCCACCGTATTGAGCGCCCGCACAACCTCCCGGCTTTCCTCAGTGGGATACAGCCAGTCGGAGGTGAAAGAAAGAATGCAGAACCGGGTCCTGGTGCCCTGAAAGGCCCGGGCCAGAATGCCGCCATATTCCGCCGACAGGTCATAATAATCCATCGCGCGAGTGATATAGAGATAGCTGTTGGCGTCAAACCGGTCGACAAAGGAAATGCCCTGATGGCGCAAGTAACTCTCGATCTGGAAATCCGCATCAAAACCAAAGGTCAAAGCGTCGCGATCCTGAAGATTACGGCCGAACCGCGCCATCAGGCCACTTTCCGACATATAGGTGATATGCGCAGCCATACGGGCGACGGCGAGACCCGCATGGGGACGTTTATCGGTTTCAAAATAACGGCCGTGATTCCAGTTGGGATCGGCCATAATGGCCTGACGCCCCACCTCATGAAAGGCAATGTTCTGGGCTGAATGCCGCCAGGTGGTGGCGATGGCAATGGCACTGTGGACCCGTTCGGGGAAAGTCACCGACCATTGCAGCACCTGCATCCCCCCCATGGACCCGCCAATGATACAGAAAATCTTGTCAATACCCAGATGATCCAGCAACATGGCCTGGGCCCGCACCATATCGCGAATGGTGATCACCGGAAAATCCAGGCCATAGACATTACCGGTCTCGGGATTGATTTCCGCCGGCCCCTCCGTCCCCGCACAGGATCCCAGCACATTGGCACAGATCACAAAAAACTTGTCCGTGTCCACCGGTTTTCCAGGACCCACCATATTGTCCCACCAGCCGGCTTTCCCGGTAATCGGGTTTTTGCCCCGCACATACTGATCTCCGGTCAGCGCATGACAGACCAGCACGACATTGGATTTGTCGGCATTGAGCCTGCCCCAGCTTTTATACGCCACCCGGAACGGCCCCAGCTTTTCCCCGGAATCCAGCACAAGCGGCGCCGCCTTCCCAAGGATCACCACCTCGGTATCCCGATTTCTGGCCTTTGCGGTTTCTGTCTGCTGCGTCATTATGTTTCCTGATATTCCTGTGGCTCAGGCGCTCGATCTTCAACCTGTCATAACCAAGGCAGGACATATGTCAATAAATTCTTTGTTTCTGGAAATTCTTAGTTTCTGGCAGGCTTGTACCGAATATCATCTTGCAGTCCCGGCCTGATAAAGCTAGAACACTCTCACCGGCTCCACAGGGAAGACCGGCGCGCCTATGAAAAGCGGCAACCCCTAGAAACAATAACAGGTAATGACGATGACCGGACTGGTGCCCCGTCCCTGGATTGAAACGCTCGACATTTATGTGGGTGGCAAATCCAAAACGGCCGGCGTGAAAAACGCCGTCAAGCTTTCCTCCAACGAATCTGCCCTTGGGCCTAGCCCAAAGGCGCTGGACGCCTATGCAAAAGCCGCCGCCAGTCTGCATCGTTATCCGGACAGCTCCTATCGTAAGCTACGCGAGGCCATTGCCGAAAAACACCGGCTGGACCCCGAACGCATTGTCTGCGGCATCGGCTCTGATGAAATCCTGAAGCTGGCCTGCCGGGCCTATTTGGCGCCGGGGGATGAGGTAATTTACAGCCGACATGGTTTCATGATGTACCCTATTGCCGCAAAGTCTGTGGGCGCCGTACCGGTGGAAGCGGAGGACAAGGAATATACCGCCGACGTAGACAACATCCTCGCCCGGGTGACAGAGCGCACCCGCATTGTCTTTCTGGCCAACCCCAACAATCCCACCGGCACCTACCTTCCCCGGACAGAGGTTGAGCGTCTGTGGCGGGGGCTGCCGGATCATGTATTACTGGTGCTGGATGCGGCCTATGCCGAATTTGTCGAGGCGGCGGATTATGAGGCTGGCATCGACTTGGCCGGACGGGCAGAAAATGTGATGATGACGCGAACCTTTTCCAAGCTTTACGGCCTGGCGGCTCTGCGTCTGGGCTGGGGGTATGGGAACGAAAAGATCATTGCCACCCTGAACCGGCTTCGGGATCCGTTCAATGTGCCAACCCCGACAGAACAGGCCGGCATTGCCGCATTAAAGGATACGGTCTTTGAACATCAGGCCATAGAGCATAACCGCCATTGGCGCAACTGGCTGGAAGAAGAGCTTCAGGGCCTTGGCCTTGAGGTGGTGCCCAGTGTGGCCAATTTCCTGCTCATCCGTTTCCCGGAAGGCGAAAGAAATGCACAAGCGGCCAATGAGTTTTTGCTGAAAAACGGCTATATCCTGCGCTGGCTGCCGGAACAGGGCCTGGGCGACTGCCTGCGGCTTACCGTCGGGCGGGAAGAGGAAAACCGGGCCGTGGCGGCACTTCTGAAAAAGTTTATGGGAGAGGCCTGACATGACGCTCTACAAACATGTCACCATCATCGGGTTCGGCCTGATCGGATCGTCCGTGGCCCGGGCGCTCAGGGAAAATGGCCTGTGCGAAACTATCGTCGCCTGTGACCAGGATGCGGCCTGCCTGAAAAAGGTCGAGGAACTGCATCTGGCGGATCGCACGGAAGCGGACCCCGCCAAAGCTGTACTCGGCGCCGATCTCGTTATGCTGGCCACGCCGGTGGGCACCTTTGGCCCCCTTGCCAAAACCATTGGCCCTCATCTGGACTATGGGGCCACGGTGACCGATGTGGGGTCCGTCAAGGGCAGTGTGGTTCGGGCGCTCAGGCCGCATATGCCGCCCCATGTGCATGTCATTCCCGGGCACCCGGTCGCGGGGACCGAACAGTCCGGACCGGAAGCCGGGTTTGCCAGTCTGTTTTTCGGGCGCTGGTGTATTCTGACCCCGCCGGAGGATGTGGACGAGACCGCGCTCACCACCCTGAAAAAAATGTGGGAAGCTTTTGGCAGCACCGTGGAAATCATGACCCCGGAACATCACGATCTGGTGTTGGCGATCACGTCACACATTCCGCATCTGATCGCCTATAACATTGTGGGCACCGCCCATGACCTGGAAGGCGTGACGGATTCGGAGGTGATCAAGTTTTCCGCCGGCGGGTTTCGGGACTTCACCCGTATTGCCGCTTCCGACCCCACCATGTGGCGGGACGTTTTCCTGCACAACAAGGAAGCGGTGCTGGAAATGCTGGGACGGTTCACAGAAGATCTGACCGCGTTGCAACGCGCCATTCGCTGGGGTGACGGGGATAAGCTGTTCAAGCTGTTCTCCCATACCCGGGCAATCCGCAAACAGATCATCGAAGCTGGTCAGGATGACGCCGCCCCGGACTTTGGCCGCGAACACGACATTCCCAAAAACAACATGCCGCCCAAGAGCTGAACCGTTAGAGTGAATTGTGCATAGGTTGACCCATTCACAATTCACTCTAGACCTTGTCCGGGTTCTCGATGCCCTCTGCCCTGACAGACCCAGCAGCGGCCCAATCATCCATATAACATCCAGTCATCCAATAACAGTTAGATCGCCGCGCCCTCCACTCAGTGTATGACCGGGCTTAATTCGTAAACTGGGATAGGGCCCACAAACAGCAAGCCATTCTGCAACGCAATGGACAATGACAAAACCTTGATCATTTCGTCATTACCATTCCGACGTTCTTCCACCATATCCTTCAGGTCATCCAGAATTTCATCGCCGGGTTCTTTCTGAAAGGCCGAAAGACCTGAGAGGACTTCGATAATATGCTCCACCCCGGTGATTTCGGCGCTGAAGGCACCCAGGGGCCGAAACTCCTGGTCCAGGCTCATATCCCCCTTGAGCGTAAGGTCCAGCTTGCCGGAATCGATGCGCAATGTTTGCAATGTGACCGTGCCGCCTTCATCGCGCCAGGGAGCCAGGCCAGCCGGGGTGAACTCCGGCAGACGGCTGCCATGGACCGCCGCATGGACCATCACAGTGTCAGCTTTTTTGCCGAAAATTCCCACCGGGATCTCATAGGCCATAATGTCCTTTGCCCGCAACGCCATTTCACCGACAACCGGCATGTCCAGCTGGTCCGTATCCGGACTTTCCCCGATCGGACGGCGGACATGAATCTGCACGTCGCGCGCTTCTGACAAACGTTCCTGTGGCCGGGCCGGGCCATAGCCCCACTGCATCTTGTCCATCACCACTGACAGGCGTTGGGGGCGCCTTTCCTCAATGTCCAGAATCAGGGAGGATTTGATGTGATCCGCCGCCAGCCGGAAAACCGCCTCTTCGTTTTCGCTCACAACCAGATCAGCATAATCCGCCACCATCACGCCATGGGTGAGTTTCCAGGGCTGGGCCACCACAGCCACCTCCGGGAAGGCAATAGACACCGTGCGTCCGGCCAGTTCCGGACCACCATAACTGACTTTCAGGGACGAACTTTTCAGCACGATTTTATAGGGAAACCCTTCCACCTCAAGGTCATCATAAAAAACCCCGACACCGCTGCCTTGCAAGTTCGCAATGGCTTCAAGCGTCTTTTCTTCAACCTGGGAGGCCAGATAAAACCAGAAGGCCACATATGCCCCGATCACCAACAAAACAGTTGTGACAAGTACTTTAAAACGCATCAGCTTTTTCCACATTCCCCCCTGTTCATCCTGTCATCACCATGATGGCATAACACAACAGACCGTCTGGCGAAAAGATCATAATGAAATGACGGCCTAAAAGCCTTACGTCAACTGGCCCTATTTCTATACAGCTTCCAACAGTTTCAGGCTGGCATCCTCAATGCGCTCTTCCAGGACGGCCAGGAATTCTTTTTTCTCTAGCCCCGGTTCAATGGGCGGCAAAAATTCAAAGATAATGGTTCCTGGGGACCATCTGAATCCTTTTTTCGGCCAAAACAATCCCGAATTCACCGCCACAGGCACCACCGGCTTTTGGGTATGTTTATAAAGGCCATAGATGCCGGAACGATAGGCATGACGCTGGCCGGGCAGGGTCCGGGTGCCTTCGGGAAAGATGACCACGCTGCGCCCTGCGTCAATCATTTTCCGGGCCGCTCTCATCATGGTGCGCATCGACCGGGGACCCGCACTGCGGTCAATGGGAATCATTTCCGATTTTTTGCAATACTGGCCATAGAGGGGGATCTTCAAAAGCTCCCTTTTCATCACGAATGCCGGATCCTTGAGCAGGGCATGCATGATCAGGGTGTCAAAGGCGGACTGATGCTTCATGGCAATGATGCAGGGGGTGCGGGGAATGTGTTCCGCCCCTCGGACTTCAAAATGGATTCCCGCCACGGTCCGCGACAAAAACAGGATGCTGTGAGACCAGAAGGTCTGGGCTCGGACCAGAAATCGACGATGCATCAGCAGGGCCGGCAGGCAAAAGGTACAATAGACACCCCCCCATACATAAAAAACAGCCGTGAAGACCAAGGACCGCAATCGGGCCATCATCCGTTTTTTCCCATATTCATATTCCCTGTGTCGTCTTTCCAGCCCACTGATTTCTGAAAAGAGAGGCAAGGTTTCCTCCCCGCTAAGACGCCCGGCGATGCTCGGCCCGATGCCGCAATCCGGAGCCCCCGGAAACCGACATGTTTTTCGTCAAAATTCTGACTCGCTCACCGGTAATGTATCAGTCAGAGACGACCTGACAAGACTGAAAAGATATTTATTATATTCCCGGGCCAGAGAATAAAATTTGGTGTTTTCTGGACGCCACTGGCCAACCGGATGCGGGGTAAGCGGCAGGTCTGGCAAATACCGCTTCAGTTCCACCATGGCCCGCGGCATGTGTTCCAGCGACGTCACCACCCGCACGGACCCCACTCCCGCCGAGGCCACCCAATGGGCAATTTCTCGGGCATTGCCTTCAGTGTTTTGGGCCCGCTTACCGATCTCGATACAGCAGGCCGCCAGCTTCGGGCTGCCCCCCAGATATTCCAGCAGCTCTTCTTCGGTGACTTTTTCATTGACCCCGGAAATAAACAGCCGCCGCGCCTGTCCTTCTTCCAGAAGGCGCATGGCCTCGTCCAGACGGTTCGCCCCCCCTGTCAACGCCACCACAGCATCGGTTTTTTCATCGGAAATCACCGTGTCCCGGGACAAGCCATAAAGAAACCACAAAAAACCACCGACCCAGAGCAGGAAAAGCACCATCAAAACATAAAAAAAGATCCGCATACCTGTTCTCATCCCGTCCCTAAACGGTTCTGGCCAGTTCATTCATCACGGTAATCTGCGCCGTCACCATGGAAATCAACGCCGAAACAAAGGGCAAGGTCAGCAAAAGCGCCATTTCCAGATAAGGTATACGGGGCGTTTCCACCAGACCTGCTGCCAGATTTTGCACCAGATGCGCCAGACCAAAAATGGTCAGCAAGGCCAGAATAAGCCCGATAATCCCGCCTTTCAGGCCATGGCGCATGAACCGGCGCCGATAGGCCCGGGCGATCAGTCCGTCCTGGGCCCCCATCAGATGCATGATTTTGATAATTTCCTTATGTTCCGCAAGCCCCGCCTTGGTGCCAAAAATCACAATACACACACTTGCCATCACCACCAGCAGCAAAATGCCCAGCGCCACATATTCCAGCATGGTGACAAGTTTCAGGAAATGCGCCAGCCATTTCTGATGATCATCAATTTCGACCTTGTCCGAAATCTGTTTCAGCCGGCTGCGCAACGCATCCAGATTCAGAGACAGGCGGGCCTCGGTCCTCACATCCAGCATGGCCGGCACCGGCAAATCATCCGTAATATTTCCCGCCCCGAGCCAGGGTTCCAGAAGGTCAGCAATCTGGCCCTCTGACAGCACATGAACCTCGGTCACGCCCGGTGTCTGGCTGAGTACGGCGCGAACCCTTTCCACTGCTTCGCGTCGTTTTTCCGCTTCCTCTATGGTGATCTGTACGGTCAGCCGGTTGGACAGGCTTTGTGTCCAGTTGTCAAATCCGGAATGCACTAGCAAACTGCCCGTAAGCGCCAGAGCGCTAAGATAAACCATGACCGCCATAACCCAAGGCAACAGGCGGGTCGCCTCATGATCTTTTTCTTCGGGAAGGAATTCAAAATACGCCGTCATGCTCAGGCCCTTTCCTCAGGCCCCGGCGGCGACGTTGTCGGGCGCAGGGCTCCGGCATCAATGGGGCTTATGGGACTTTCGCCAGCACCGAGCAGTTGCAGCCGGCCATCATGAAGATGCATGCGGCTGGCCCCGATTTTGCGAACCAGCGACATGTCATGCGTGGCAATCACCGTCGTGGTGCCCAGCTTATTCAGCTCTACAAACAGATGCATCAGCCTCTCGGCCATCTCCGGATCCACATTGCCTGTCGGTTCATCCGCCAACAACAGATCCGGCCGGTTAATTACGGCCCGGGCGATGGCGACACGCTGTTTTTCCCCGCCCGACAGGGTGGACGGCCGGGACGCCATGCGATGTTCCAGCCCGACCCAGCTTAACAGTTCCTGCACATGTTCCTCGATTTCCGGGCCTCGACCACCGGCAATCTTCAGGGGCAGCGCCACATTTTCCACAGCCGTCAAATGGTCCAGCAGGCGAAAATCCTGGAACACCACCCCAATCCGCCGTCTCAAACGCGGCAGCGCCTTACGGTCCAGCGCCCCCACATCCTGGCCGAACATGGTAATCGTCCCCCGAGACGGCCGGTGCGCGAGATACATCAGGCGCAGCAAGGACGTTTTTCCCGCCCCGCTCGGGCCTGTAAGAAAATGGAAAGAGCCCGGACTCAATTCAAAAGTGATATCCTTGAGAACTTCTGCCCCCATCCCATATCGCATACCGACATTTTCAAAACGGATCACGCGAAAACCTCTGTGTCATGTGCCTCTGCTATGTATTTGACACATTTAAAGCATATCAGCCTTGATCTGCCAAGCCCCGCCACAAAAAGAATTGAGACGCCAGAAAATGGCCGTCATCAGACCTCGACTCTTGCACTGAACTATTCGGCGGATTATAAAATAAACTCCACTAGTGACAAAAAAACGCTATTTTACAGGCACCTGTATGATCCTCACCTGTCCGGAATGTTCCGCAAAATATGTGGTGGACCCCAAGGCCCTGATGCCCGCAGGGCGTATGGTGCGTTGCGCAAAATGCCGGCATACCTGGCGGGAGATGCCCCCGTCGGCGGACATTCCCGTGGTCAGTGAAGAAGAAGAACGACGTAATCTTGCCCCCGAACCGCCCGAAGATCAGCCCGAAGATCAGAGTGGCGGCAACCGCAATACAGAAGCAACGGCGCCGACCTCCAATTCCCCCTCACCGGAGCCAGGCACCAATTCTGCCACTACAGCGGAACCGAACCGCGAAGCCACCACAAAGGATCAGGAACTGCCGTTTATGCAGCGCGCCAAACGGCCGCGACCAATCCCCCGGGGGTCCAATCTGCCGGCCCTGCAAAATCATCAGCACGGCCATAATATGTGGGGCTGGATCAGCCTTGTCGCCTTTGTTGTCCTGAGTATTGGCTCTATTCTGTTGTTTCATGAAACCATCAGCGAAACCTGGCCGCCCGCCCGCAAGATGTATCAGATCATCGGCATGCAGGATTCCCCCGCCGGTGCCGGACACGCCGCCACGGCCACAGCCGCGCCCAAAGTACCGATCAGCAAACGGCTGGTGATTGAAAATCTTGAACCGGCACAGGAATATCAGGGCAATGTCCCTATCCTTATTGTCCGCGGGGAAGTCCGCAATATTACCGACGAACCCCAGAAAATCCCGCCGCTGAAGGTGGCGTTGCAGGATGCCCAGCGTACTACAATCCGGCAATGGATTTTCCACCCCTCCCCCGGTATGGTCGCAGCAGGCAAGCATATCCGTTTTGAAACCAGATTGCCGGACCCGCCCCAGGATGCCCGGGATCTGCGCATCGCCTTTACCGAAGAAAAATAAAAAAGCTGTGATGACGTTGCCTTCGTCGTCAAAATTCACTCCAAAACCCGCCGCAAATCAGCCGTAAAGCAAATATAAAGCTTTTTTCGCTAAAACCGGTTGAGACAAAATATTGTGGTGAACAGGCTATGGCACATATACTGATTGCAGAAGATGAAGAAGCCGTACGCTGTTTCGTGAGTCGGGCTCTGGAACTTCGGGGACACAAGGTGACCGCCGTGGCGGATGGGGGCGAGGCGCTGGATGCCCTCGAGCGGGAAGAATATGACCTGCTGTTGACTGATATCGTCATGCCGGTGATGGACGGCATCGCCCTTGCCCTTAAAGCTTCGGCTGCCTATCCGGCCCTGCCAATTCTGATGATGACCGGCTATGCCCATGAAAAGCAGCGGGCCCACAATCTGGACGCCCTGATCCACGAGGTCATCAGCAAACCGTTCTCTCTGGAAGATCTGTGTCAAGCTGTGGAGACGGCTCTGGAAAATAAGCCCCCCCTTCACTGAGAAAGTTACACCAGGAAATATTCACACCAAGAAACATTCGCCGGGCGTGCCGGTACTCTTCTTCCCTTTATTGGGAGGGGAGGATGGCGCTGTTCGGGTCGGCGTCATCTGGCATCGGGGACGGCGCCAATTCCCGGATCAGTGGGGTCTGGGGGATATTGGCCCCAAGACGGTGTTTCAGATTGTTCAGCACCACCAGAATCTGAGACTGATACTGAGCAGCGCTTTCCATCTCCCCCGCTTCAAGACTGGACAGGGTATCACGAACCAGCCGATCCGCTTCCGCCAGCAGGTCTTCTGTTTCAATGCCGGTTTTGGATAAGGTCAGGCCCAGCCGGCTCAAAGACTGTCCCAAGCGTTTCTGGGTCTGCCCCCATTCCTTCCATTCCCGGCTGATCCGCGCCTCAAAGGCACTGGAACGGTCCGTACTGGCCAGTTCGGTGACAATCCGGCCCTTATAGCTGTTGGCCAGAAGCTGTTTCTGAATGGTGATCAGGTTGTCTACAATCTGTGCCCCCTGGCTCGCGGCCACATAACGGCCATAGCCGCCGGAAGTAAGAACGGCCAGATCGTCATTGACCAGGGCCTGCCGCAGATTGTCCACCAAAGCAATGGCGTGTTCATGGTCATTGCGGGACACATATCCCAGAATACGGTCATAGAGGCGGCGAACCACCAGATAATCCGGCACCGTTTGTTGCGCATAACCATCAGACAATGCGCGTACACGCACAAAATCGCTAAAATCGTGATCCAGTTCCTGGAGGTGGCGCAAAATGGCCTCGGGGGATTTATTTTGACGAAGCGCCAGCGCCAGCCGGTCCAGCCCCTGCAACAGGGCCAGTTCCTTCTGACCGCTTTCCCCATATTCTAACAACAGGGCCAGATCCCACAAAATCTTGCGCGCCTCTTGCCAGTCGCCCGGCTGGGCGGGTCTCACCAGCCGCCAGTAGGCCGAACGCAACGCCATATAATAAACTGGCGGGCGCAGGGCGGCCTGGTCGGGCACGAGCCCCAGGGCCATCACCTTGCGCGCCAGGGTCTGGCGATCTTCGGGCCGGGTCAGAAGTTTTTCCCGAATGTCATTCAGCAGATCGGCCTCGGCGTCATGAAAAAACCGTTTGGGCAACAGTACTGCGTCCTTCCCCACACGACTGGCCTGCCCCGCCTCATCTTCCGCCACCAGCGTCACGGTGGCCAGCCGCCCCGCCATATCAACCGCCGAAAGATCCACATACAGGGTACCGGAAAATTCTGTCACCCCACTTACGGGCAGATCAAGATGCGCCACCGCCATATCGGGATTTTCCGGCTCACGCACCTCCAACGACAGGCGTTTCAGGGCATAATCATCCGCGAGGCTGATCTGAAGAGGCGTCAACCCAAGGGGGGTGGTTTCAGCCCCCAGGGCAAAATCCCGGATTTCAGGTGCTTCATCCTGCACCAGAATCACCGGCCATCGCCCCAGTCGGTAAGAACCGGTCCTGACCTGCCAGTCCGTCGCCTCCCGCAGGGTCAATTGCGCTTCATAGCTGCCATCTTCCCCCCGTTCAAAGGGCACAACGCGCCCTTCGGCCACCAATACCGGACGCCAGCGGATGTTATCAATCCGCACCGTCAACAGGCTGCCTTCAGGTACCGGATTGATCCCCGCCGCGGGAAAGGGCCGCGAACCGTCCGGAAGGGGCTTTGCCGTTAAGACGCCTGATATTTCCATGCTTTCGGCTTCGGTATAGGGGGGCGGCACAAGGCGCGCCGTCATATGGGGAATGGGATAGGTAAACAGCGCCCGGGGTTTGAGCGCAATCTCCAGCCGGCGCCCCGCATCTTCTCCGGCCAAAAGCGCAAATACTCCCACCAGAAGGATCGATATCCCAAAAGTCTTGAGTGGCGCCGCCAGCCGCCGCGGCCGCCTTCCGGAAAACCCGGCCAGCACCAGCAGCCCCATCAGCGCCAGCATCAGCCCGTAAAGAGCTGCATGAATCCCCTCCGGCACATATCCCCACGGGTCCAGAAAAGAAATACCCAGATACAGAACCAGGATCGCGCCGGCCTGCACCCCTCCATAAGCCAGACCCTGCCCTGGCATTCCGGCGGCGGGACGTTCCGATCCAACAAAAGTGACCCTCATCAACAGGTCCTGATCTTCATGGTTTTATCTCCGGTAAACTCCCCTTATTGTGCCAGCCAGTCGGGAAGTCGATCAAGCCCGATCAGATCTTCATAACTCTGACGCGGCCGCACCACGGCAAATTCATCTTCTTTTACAAGCACTTCCGGCACAAGCCTGCGGGTGTTATAGGTCGAGGCCATCACCGCACCATAGGCGCCGGCGGACCGAATCGCCACCAGATCGCCGCTTTGCATCGGCTCCAGGCGGCGCCCGCGGGCAAAGGTATCTCCCGTCTCACAAACCGGTCCGACCACATCATAGGGAACTTTTCCCGCCTTTTTTTCCCGCACTGGCACTATTTCGTGATAGGCGTCATACATGCTGGGACGGATCAGGTCGTTCATGGCCGCATCAATAATCAGAAAATTGCGTTCCTCACCCTCTTTTACATAAATCACCCGGCTGACCAGAATGCCGGCATTCCCCACCAACAGCCGACCGGGTTCAATGATAATCCGACAGTCAAGGCCGCCGACCACCTCCTTGACCATGGCGGCATAGGACTCGGGATGGGGCGGTTCCTGATCCGTGGGATCATAGGGGATGCCCAACCCGCCGCCCAGATCCAGGCGACGAATGTCATGACCATCCGCGCGCAGGGTTTCGATCAGCCCAGCCACCCGCTCGAATGCTTCCCGGAATGGTTCCAGCCGGGTCAACTGCGAGCCGATATGCACATCCAGTCCCACCACCTCAATCCCCGGCAATCGCGCGGCCTCGGCATAAATGCCCCGGGCCTGTCGCCAGGGCACACCAAACTTGTTTTCCGACTTGCCGGTGGAAATCTTGGCATGGGTGAGGGCATCCACATCGGGATTGATGCGAAAGGCGATGCGGGCGGTCAAGCCGAGATGCTCGGCCACCCGGCTGAGCTGATGCAGTTCCGGCACACTTTCCACATTAAACTGGTAAATGCCCGCCTTCAGGGCGAAAGCCATTTCGTCTTCGGTTTTGGCGACCCCGGAATAAACAATTTTCTCGGCCGGAATGCCGGCCTTAAGCGCCCGGCGCAACTCGCCCTCGGACACCACATCGGCGCCACTGCCCAGCGCCGCCAGGGTGGCGATGACGGCCTGATTGGTATTGGCTTTCACCGCATAACACAATAAGAGGTCCAGCCCCTGTTGCTCAAAAGCCCGGGTCAGAACCCGATAATGACGTTCAAGGGTCGCGCTGGAATAACAATAAAAGGGCGTGCCTACCTGATCCGCGATGTCACGAACCGGCACGTCCTCCGCATACATTTCTCCTTGCCGATAACCGAAATGATCCATAGGTTATGATATCCTTTTAATATTGTGGCGTGCCCGTTCCAGATTTTTTCATCCCGGCGGGGATGGCACTGCTTTCGGCCTGCGGTTTCTGATAACCGGGCGGGGGCTCCAGCGGGCTTTTCTTGCCGCAGCCATAAAGCACAAAAAGCCCGGCCACAATCACCGCCAGCACCACACCTTTGGCTGCAAAGGCAAGAATCAGTTTTTTACTCATCACGACATTCCCGGTTCCCGAATACGCAGTCCAATGGACTACAAGACAAATTGTCCCCTGTAAAGCCGCGCCTGTCAAAAAACCGTCCAGGGCGTTCACAAATCCGTGACTGTCATTTGCGGGAAAATGAGGTAAAATCCTGCTTCTCTCTTTTGACCTCAACCTTTCTTATCAAGGAGATTCCCATGATCAGGTATGTGACACTGGGCACCAATCATTTTGAAAAAGCTGCGGCATTTTATGACAAGGTTCTGGCCGTGCTCGGGGCCAAGCGCACCATGGAAGCCGACAGCTTCATTGCCTGGGGCACCGCCCCGAATGAGCCCATGCTGTCCATTATCCTGCCCTATAACAAAGAAGCCGCCACCGCGGGCAACGGCACCATGGTGGCCCTTTATGCCCAGTCTCCGGAAGTGGTCAAGGCGGTGTACGAGGCCGCTCTTGAGGCCGGCGGCACGGATGAAGGTACCCCCGGCCCGCGCAGCGAGGGCGGTGACGGCTTTTATGCCGCCTATTTCAGGGATCTGGACGGCAATAAACTGAACGCCTTCTGTATGGTTCCCGCTTCTTAGGGTGAATTGAGCCTGTCTCATCACTAGCTCCGGAAACAGACAAGCCCCTTTCCCCGCCCCGGAATATCGGGGACACTAGAAAGGGGCTCAACAATCTGCGCCGGGGCATGAGGCGCCGTTTAAACCTGATAAAGCCTTAATCCTCATAACCCGGGCCATAACCCGGACCATGACCCCGGCCTTATCTGCGGCGGCGCAATACGGCAATTCCCAACAGCCCAAGCAGCCAAAGCCCGGCCATTTCGGGTTCCGGGACGGTGGGGATCTGCCACAGCACAATCGTCTCCAGCCCGGTTCCGGAAATATTGGGCACCTGGATGCCCAGCCAGAAGGTCGCAATCTCACCCACCGGTAGAAATCCGTCAAACCACAGCATATGTTGATCCGACAGCTCATTAAGCACAAAATGCCCACTGCTGCTTACTGGCGGCAGCGGGTCAAAAATGAACCCCAGCCCATCGGGCTGAATCAAGGCACCGCTGGCATCCAGCATGGCCAGTTCAATATGGAAATCCTTCCAGTCAAGAATGGGATAATCGGGATTGTTGAACACATCCTTGTCGATAGCAATTTGCACCAGGGGTGCATCAATGGGGTCAAACCCGATCTGAAACTCGATATGGCAGGGCTGCACAGCCTGGAAATATTCCTGAACCTGCCCCGTATCAAAGCCCAGATGCTGTGACTGTGGCCCTACCGGCGTGGCCACACAGGGCCCCTGAACATTACTCAGATTGATGGTTGTGGCCCGTACCGGCAACGCCGCAAAGAGGGCCATCCCCGTCAGCGCAACCGCCCAGCCGCATTTTTTGAGTACAGACTTTTTCATCATGGTGATCATGGCGAGCGTCCTTAAATATGTTGTCATTACAAAACGACCCGGAACTTGTTGAACTCGCAAACTCAATAGAAGTATATGCAAGTTTTGTTCCACCCATGACATATGACTTCCTGACGGAACGCTTAAGCGGTCATTTAGAGGGATTTTAATATAAGTATTTCATAATACTGTAAAATATTCCGACACTTAAACATATTCTGGTGAATATGTTCACCAGAATATGTTCACCGGAATCTTTGGCGGAATGTTCGGATCAGGATGCAAGACGTTTGCGGGCGGCCTTGACCTGGGCGCGCACCTGATCAGGGGCGGTACCGCCATAGCTCTGGCGGCTGGCGACGGAATTTTCCACACTCAGCACGCTGAACACGTCTTCGGTAATGCGCGGTTCCACCTCCTGCATTTCCTTGAGACTGAGACCGTCCAGATCGCAGCCCTTCGCTTCCGCCCGCGCCACCAATGTGCCGGTGACATGATGCGCCTCCCGAAACGGCATGTCGAGCACCCGCACCAGCCAATCGGCCAGATCGGTGGCGGTGATAAATCCAGCTTTGGTGGAGGCCAGCATCTTGTCCGACTTGACCTCCATATCCTCGATCATGCCGGTCATGGCGGCAATGATCAGGGAAAAATTCTCCGCCGCATCGAAAGTGGCTTCCTTGTCTTCCTGCATATCCTTGGAATAAGCAAGCGGCAAGCCCTTCATCACAATCAGCAGGCTGTTCAGCGCGCCGATGATTCGCCCGGCCTTGGCCCGGCACAGTTCCGCCGCATCCGGGTTTTTCTTCTGCGGCATGATGGAGGAACCGGTGGTGAATTTATGGCTCAGCGTGATATAGTCAAACTGCGCCGAGGACCAGATCACAATCTCCTCCGCAAGCCGCGAGACATGGGTCGCGCAGATGCTCGCCGTCGCCAAAAATTCCAATGCAAAATCCCGGGCTGACACGCTGTCGAGGCTATTGGCCGTAGGCCGATCGAACCCCAGTTCCCGGGCCGTCATGAACCGGTCGATGTCAAAGGACGTGCCTGCCAGCGCCGCCGCTCCCAAGGGACATTCATTCAGTCGCTTGCGCACATCCCTAAGCCGGTCCCGGTCGCGGGAGAACATTTCAAAATAAGCCAGAAGGTGATGGCCGAACGTGACCGGCTGGGCGCTTTGCAGATGGGTGAAGCCGGGTAGGATCACCTCGGCGAATTTTTCCGCCTTGTCCACCAGGGCCGCCTGCAGCCGCCCCAATGCTGCTTCCATCTGGTCAATGGCGTCGCGTATCCACAACCGGAAATCGGTCGCCACCTGATCATTCCGCGAGCGCGCCGTATGCAGCCGGCCGGCCGCCTCGCCGATAATTTCTTTAAGCCGGGATTCCACATGCATGTGGATATCCTCAAGCCGGGCATCATAGGTAAAGTTTCCGGCTTCGATTTCTGTCTGAACCTGATCCAGTCCTTTCAGGATCGCCGCGCCATCTTCCCTTGAAATTATGCCTTGTGCCACCAACATTTTGCAATGCGCCTTTGACCCCTGGATATCCTGGGCATATAACTTCTTGTCAAAATCAATGGAGGCATTGATTTTTTCCATGATTTCCGAAGGACCGGCAGCAAAACGTCCGCCCCAAAGTGCGTTTGCGGATTTTTCCGAGGCCGGTTTTCCGGAGGCCTTCTTCTGGTCAGACATGACTTTATCCTGTTTTTGTGGCATGTGAGGGAGTAATGAATAAAACGATTATCGGTTTGGCGGTTTTTATTGCCCTTGTTTTCGCGGCACTCTTGTTCGCAAACAACTTCCTGAACGACGGAAATACGCCAAAAGTGAGCCCGCTGCAAGCCCTGGCGGTGGGAAATATGGCAAAATTTAGCGCCCATTCACAGCCCAAGTCCCTACCGGATATTCCCTTTATCGCCCCGGACGGCCGCCAGGTCACCCTTGCCGCCTTCCACGGCAAAGTGATTCTGCTGAATATCTGGGCCACCTGGTGCGCCCCCTGCCGCCATGAAATGCCGGGTCTCGACCGGTTGAACCAGACCATGAAAAATCAAAATTTCGAGGTGGTGATCCTGTCTATGGATCGCAGCGGCCGGGACGTGGTGATGAAATTTCTGAATGAGGTGGGCATTCAGTCCCTGAGCCCCTATCTGGACCCCACGGGCAAATTCAGCCGGGCGGCCGGCGCACTGGGCCTGCCGGTCACGCTGCTGATCAATAAAGAGGGGAAAGAACTCGGCCGGCTGACCGGTCCCGCGGAATGGGACTCCGAAGACGCCCGCGCCCTGATTCGCGCCGCCCTGGATCCGGCCTAGAGAAAATTGAGCCAACCTATTTACAATTCACGCTAACGCAGCGGAAGCGCTGCGTCCCTTCCTCTGCCAAAACACCCTTGACACCACTGTTATATTATAACATAAATCACAAACAAGGTTATAACATAACATATTAAGGGATACTCTGAACCATGCCTGACCTTTCCGCCAGCCGCCTGTTTTGTCTGTTGTTTTCCGCCGCCGCCAGCGTCGGCGTAACGGCGCTCCCGGCAATCAGTGACGACGGTGCCCCGGCACACGATCACGGCCATGAAATGGAAGAAATCTTTGCCACCGCGGCCCCCCATGAGAAAAACCGCATGGATGTGCTGCAAGGCAACAGCCTGCTCAGCGCCGAAGATCTTGATCGGCGCATGGCCGGCACCATTGGCGAGACGCTGAGCGGCATGCCAGGCATTTCCTCCACCTATTTCGGGCCCGGCGCCAGCCGCCCGATCATTCGTGGCCTGGGCGGCGACCGGATCCGGGTGCTGATTAATGGAATCGGCAGCATCGACGCTGCCAGCACCAGCCCCGACCATGCCGTGGCCGGCGATCCGCTTACCGCCGAACGGGTGGAAGTCCTGCGCGGGGCCAGCACTCTGATTTACGGCAACAACGCCATTGGCGGCGTGGTCAATATCATTGACAACCGGATTCCTGCTGCCCTGCCGGAGGCGGGCTTTGAGGGCCGCGCGCGCCTCGGTTATGAAACAGCGGGCGAAGACATTTCCGGCGGCGCAGCGGTCACCTCTGCCGTGGGGAACCAGTTCGCCCTGCATCTCAATGGGTATTTCCGCAATTCGGAAGATTACGACATCCCCGGTAAGGCCGAAAGCGAGCGCCTGCATGCCGCCGAGGGCCATGATGACTCGTCGCTTGAGAATGAGATTTCCGGCACGGTGGAAAACTCCGACGTGGACAACAAAGGCGGGGCCGTTGGTTTCGGCTGGTTCGGGGAAAACGCCAAGCTCGGCGCGTCCTTCAGCCTTAATGACAGCAATTACGGTGTTCCTGGCGGTCATGGACATGAAGAAGAGGACCATGAAGAAGAGGATCACGAAGAAGAAGTCGTGCGCATCGACCTGGACCAGAAACGTTTTGATCTGGCCGGGGAAATCACCCGGGATTTTGCCATTTTCCAAACCGCCCGCCTGCGTTTTGGATATGCAGATTACGAACACAAGGAACTGGAAGGCGAGGCCATCGGCACCCGTTTCCTGAACGAGGGCTGGGAAGGACGCCTGGAGCTGATCCAGAAAGACATGGAAAAGCTGCACGGCTCCATGGGCTTGCAAATCAGGAAACGGAACTTCAAGGCCATTGGGGATGAGGCCTTTGTGCCGCCCTCCGAAACCCTGCAATGGGGTGTCTTTGCGGTGGAGGAAGTAGTCCTTGACCCGCTGACCCTGGAATTCGGGGCCCGCTTTGATCATCAGAACACCGAAAACAAGACGCTGGGCATTGACCGCAGCTTCAACAGCATCAGCCTGTCGGCCGGCGCCGCCTATCATCCAACGGATGACAGCCTGGTGGGCCTGAGCCTCAGTCACACAGAACGAGCGCCCACGCCCGAGGAACTGTTTTCCAATGGCCCGCATCTGGCCACCAATGCCTTCGAACGAGGCAATATCGGCCTGGACAAGGAAAAAGGCATTACCGCAGAACTGACCCTCAAGAAAGAAAGCGAAACGTTCCGCGGCAGTCTCAACCTGTATCACAGCTGGTATCAGGACTTTATTTTCGAGCAGGAAACCGGTGAAGACATAGACGGCCTGCGGGTATTTGAATTCCGCCAGCAGGATGCCCGCTTCTACGGCGCGGAAGTAGAAGCGGAATGGACCCTGTTCCAAAAAGGACTGCATCAGGTCAGCCTAGACGTGGCCGGGGATTATGTCCGCGCCAAATTCACGGACAATGGGGGCAATGTCCCCCGTATTCCCCCGCTCAGCGCCACGCTGGGGCTGAATTACATCGGTGAGGCGCTGGAAGCCCGTGCGGAAGTACGTTTTGTGGATGATCAAAACAAAATCGGGGCCAATGAACTGGCCACGGACGGCTATACCGAACTGAACCTGGAACTGGGCTGGCAACCGGCGGAGGCCATTCCCGAGCTGATGGTGCGGCTGGCGGCAGAAAACCTGACCGATGCGGAACGGCGCACCCACACCTCGTTTCTCAAGGACAGGGTGCCGCTGCCCGGGCGGAATTTCAAACTCAGCCTGACTTACGGGTTTTAGGGTGAATTGTGGGGTCTCTCAGACATCCCACCAAACGGTTTCATCGACGCCGGTTCGAAAACCGGCGTTACGTATGGTGATTGAAAAGAAACCTCTGGCCGGATTGGCGATGGGTGTGAAAGACAGGAAAATAAATTCTTCCTTACGGCACCACCGTCACCGGCACCTTAGCTTTTTGCAGTACGCCGTATGCTACGCTGCCCAGCCCCAGCTTGGCGAGAAACCCCTTGCCCTTGTGCCCCATGAAAATCTGGTCCGCATTCTGTTCCTCGGCCACCGAGGTAATCACGTCTGCGGCATGGCCCACCTGGACAAAACTTTCAATGGTCACGCCTTCGCGCGCCAGGCGTTTTTTGGCCGGTTCCAGAATTTCCTCTTCCGCCGTTTCCAGCTGTTCCATCTGCTGGGAATGACGCACGGCCAGCTCTTCCACACTCATCACCTCAAATTCGGACCAGTCGACCACATAAACCAGCAGCAGCCGACCCCCGCCATGTGAAACCAGTTTATCCGCGGCAAGCTTGGCGGCGCGCTCACTGACCTCTCCACCATCATACCCCACCAGATAAGTTAATTTTCCCTTGGTCATGGAAATACCTCGTTCATCTGTTAACGAAAATTGTTGTACGCCATAAGCTTAACCTTACTGCCTGGGTCTAGTGAAGCATTGATCGGCATCAATTGCAAGACATCATCCCGGCGATGCTTCCTTTGTCGAAACCTAATACAACAAAAATATGGAAAAATTTTCTAGGATAGCGCGTTATAATGTTTTATAATGTTCTAAATTAACAGGTGGCCCGTGGGGGGCGTGTTGAAGAAAGAGATGTGGGAATCATCTGAAAATTTCAAACTCCAAACTGCATATGCCAATAATGGATATGCCGAAAAGCACATATGAACGACATCCCCCTTACATCAGGGCAGAACCATAATTTATAACTGAGTCATAATCTTACAAAAGTACCAATCAGGGTTAAATGATAGAAATGCGTATTACCGAATACAGGATTTATACAGAATACAGGATTTATTCAGGGGCATAAAATGGACAGGTCAGTACACAAAACGCCATTTAAACATGCCCGTTCCAATTTGAAACTGGTAACCTCTTCGACCTGTCCCGGAAACACGGCCTGCGAAGACTGCTCCGTGCGGCATATCGCCATGTGCAGTGCCCTTGACGAGAAGCAGGTGCAGCAGTTAGCCGATATCTCCACAGACTTCAAACGGGATGCGCGGCAGATTTTATGTTCCGAGGGCGACCCGGCAGATTATCTGTATAATATCCGCGAAGGCTGTGTGCGTATTTCCAAAATGTTGCCGGACGGCCGCCGGCAGATTACCGGCTTTCTGTTCCCGGGAGACTTTTTCGGACTGGCCTGCAAGGATGTCTACACCTTCACGGCAGAAGCCATTTCCCCGGTGGATATGTGTCGCTTTCCGCGTAAGAAAATCGCGCGGCTGTTCAGTGAAATGCCGGAGCTTGGCGAACGGGTTTTCGAGATGACCTCGACCGAACTGGAAGCCGCCCATGACCAGATGCTGCTTTTGGGCCGCAAAACCGCCAGCGAAAAACTGTGCTCCTTCCTTCTGGCTATGGCGGAAAAGTCCGCGCTGCGCACGCCTCGCGCCGCAGATCACGTTCATCTGCCCATGAGCCGCTCGGACATTGCCGACTATCTGGGGCTGACCGTCGAAACTGTCAGCCGGCAGTTCACCAAACTGGCCAAGGCCGGGCTGATCAAACTTGAAGGGGCTCATGATGTGCACCTTCTGGACCGTGACGCCCTGGCGGATATGGCAGAAGGAGACTGATCTCTCCCGGCATCGGTGGTAAAACCCTTGACCAAAACCGATGCTGGGAAACAGCCTTGAAAACGGCCAAAAACCGGTCAAAAGCCTTGACAAGACGATCCCCAACGCTATAGTGCGCCATCACCGCAAAAGGGCGTGAGCCTGCGGAATGACGAATCGTCATATCCCGGTCTGTAAATACGGGCCTGTGTCCGTTACCGGCTATGACCAGAAGAATAAACAGGATGTTGAACATGTTTGCAGTCGTCAAAACTGGTGGCAAACAGTATAAAGTAGCCAAAGACGATATTCTCAAGGTAGAGAAACTTGAGGGCGAAGCCGGCAGCAAGGTAACCTTGGATGAGGTGCTGCTGGTGGGTGATGACAAAGGGGTTCAAGTTGGCTCCCCAACGGTGGCTGGTACGGTTGTGACCGCAGAAATCCTGGAACAGACCCGGGGCGACAAGGTCATCATCTTCAAGAAAAAACGCCGCCACAACTATCGCCGCAAAAAAGGCCATCGTCAGGAACTGACGGTGCTTAAGGTTCTGGAAATCGGCAAGGGCGGGGCGAAGAAAGCCGCGCCGAAGAAGGCCGACAAGGCGGAAAAAGCAGAGAGCGCAAAGGCGGAAGACAGCAAACCTGCCGCAAAAAAAGCCGCGCCGAAAAAAGCCGCTGCCGCAGAGAAGAAAACCCCTGCCAAGAAGGCCGCACCGAAAAAAGCCGCTGCGACCAAGGCAACCAAAAAGTCACCCAAGACAACTGAGGAGAAATAAGACATGGCACATAAGAAAGCTGGCGGGAGTTCCCGCAATGGTCGCGACTCAGCCGGTCGCCGTCTTGGTGTAAAGAAATTCGGTGGCGAAGCCGTGATTCCCGGTAACATCCTGGTGCGCCAGCGTGGCACCAAATTCTATCCGGGTGAAAATGTCGGCATGGGCAAGGACCATACCCTGTTTGCACTTACGGAAGGCAAGGTCAAATTTTCCAAAGGCAAACTGAAACGCAGCTATGTAAGCGTTGTCAGCGAAGCCTGAACCGCCTGACACTGTTGAAAGTTTCCGTAAAAGGGGAATGCCGGTCATTCCCCTTTTTATATGCCGCTCCCCTTATATATAATGGATATAATGGATATATTGTGCTTTCGGTTATATCTTGGAAGAGACCTCATCTGTAATCCCGGGGACTAGAGAATTAAACATGCAGTTTCTCGATCAGTGCAAGATTTATATCCGTTCCGGCGCCGGCGGCGATGGCTGCGTCAGCTTCCGGCGGGAAAAATATGTGGAATTCGGCGGTCCTGACGGCGGCAATGGCGGGCGCGGCGGCCATATTCTGGTCGAAGCCGTCGAAGGTCTCAACACCCTGATCGACTATCGTTACAAACAGCATTTCAAAGCCCCGCGCGGCGGCCATGGCATGGGCAAGAACCGCACCGGCGCACAGGGCGAAGACCTGGTGTTACAGGTTCCTGTCGGCACCCAGATCTTTGATGAAAATTATGACGTCATGCTGGCGGATCTGACCGAACCCGGCCAGGTGGTCATAATGCTGGAAGGCGGTAAGGGGGGGTTAGGAAATACGGCTTTCAAGTCCTCCACCAATCAGGCCCCACGCAAATTCACCCCCGGAGGACCGGCCGAAGAAATGTGGATCTGGCTGCGTCTGAAACTGATGGCCGATGTGGGGCTGGTGGGCCTGCCCAATGCCGGCAAGTCCACCTTTCTTGCCGCCACCAGTCGCGCTAAACCGAAAATCGGCGATTATCCCTTCACCACGCTTGCCCCGCAGCTGGGGGTGGTGCGCGTCGGCGACCGGGAATTTGTCATTGCCGATATTCCCGGCCTGATCGAAGGCGCCCATGAAGGCCACGGTCTGGGGGACCGTTTTCTGGGCCATGTGGAACGCTGCGGCATCTTGCTGCATTTGATCGACGGCACCGGTGAAGATGTGGTTGAGGCCTACCGTACCGTGCGTCATGAACTGGAAGCCTACGGCGCAGGACTGGACCGCAAACCCGAAATCATCGGCCTGAATAAGTGTGATGCGCTGGATGAGGACCTGATCAAGATGTTGAGCGATGAACTGGCCCAAGTGACAGATGCACCTGTCCTGCCCGTGTCCGGCGTCACCGGGGCGGGGGTAAAAGAGGTGCTAGGACTGCTGCTCAAACAAGTGGACGCCGCCCACGAAAAAGAAAAGGATGCTGTCTCTTCCCCGTCCTATGCCGCTTCTGCCACCAGCGCGCCGGAGGAAGAAGAAGACAACACGCCGCAAGAGGAGGACACCACAGGCTGGTCTCCTATCTGAGCAGCGCAAAGACAGGAGAAACACGCCTCCCCCAGAGCCGGCTAAAAATCATGGGCCGAAAATCATGGGCCGAAAATCATGGGCCGAAAATCATGGGCCGAAAATCATGGAAAGCCACTATTCATGAAAGATATCCTGAACGACAGCCACCGTATCGTGATCAAGATTGGTTCCGCCCTGCTGGTCGATGCCCAGACCGGACAGCTTCGCGAAAACTGGCTGGAAAGCATTGCCGCGGATGTGGCCCGCTTGCGGTCCGCAGGCAAGGATGTGATTCTGGTCTCGTCCGGCTCCATCGCACTGGGGCGCAAGCTTCTGGACCTGAAAATCAGCAAACGGCTGGAAGACAACCAGGCCGCCGCCGCCATGGGCCAGATCGAATTGGCCGCCGCCTACCGACAGATTCTGGGCCGTCACAACATTCCCGTGGCGCAAATTCTGCTGACCTATGGCGATACGGAGGAACGCCGCCGCTATCTTAATGCCCGCAACACCATGCTGCGACTGATGAAACTGGGCGTGGTGCCGGTCATCAATGAAAATGACACTGTGGCCACAGATGAACTGCGTTATGGTGACAATGACCGGCTGGCCGCTCGGGTCGCAACCATGTGTGAGGCAAACTGTCTGTTTTTGCTGTCGGATATAGACGGCTTGTACACCGCCGATCCCCACAAGGATGAAAACGCGCAATTTATCGCCCATGTGGACCAGATCACGGCGGAAATTGAAAGGATGGCCGGCACCCCCATTTCCACCGGCTTTGGCTCCGGCGGCATGATCACCAAAATCGCCGCTGCCCGAATCGCCACAGCCGGTGGCTGTCATATGGTTATTGCCAGTGGTAAACCCCTCAATCCAGTCAGCCGCTATCTGGATGGTGGTCCCGGCACCTGGTTCCAGGCCAGCGACAGCCCCTATGCCGCCAAAAAACAGTGGATCAATGGTACTCTGGAAATCAGCGGACGCCTGGTGGTGGACGCCGGCGCCGCACAGGCCTTGGGACAGGGCAAAAGCCTGTTGCCTGCCGGTGTTGTGCGGGTGGAGGGCAACTTTGACAAGGGGGACGCAGTGAGCATTCTCGACCTGGACGGCCGGGAAATCGGCCGAGGCCTGATCGCCTATGGCGCGACCGAAGCCCGCAAGCTTATTGGCCGCCGCAGTCAGGAAATTGAACAAATTCTTGGTTATGTGGGGCGTGAGGAATTAATTCACCGCAGTGACCTTGTCATGACCGGTAACGGGCATAAATAATGATAATGAAAAAGGAAATATGGTGCCATTCAGGTCTCAACACTTAAAACAGGACGAACCGGGAAAACCATTCACATCACCTACACCAAAAACATAACACCACAATATGGGAACGCTTGATGAATACAGAGCAGGACATCAAAAAACTGATCCAGGAGATGGGACAGGCCGCTCGTAAGGCAGCCGCCATCCTGGCTACGTGCCGTACCGAAGCCAAAAATACCGCCCTGCGGGCCGCCGCCGCCGCGCTGCGGACAAATGAGAAAGATATTCTATCGGCCAATGCCCGGGATATGGAAATTGCCAAAGGGCGCGGCCTGACCGGGGCCCTGCTTGACCGTCTTTTGCTTGATTCCGCACGGATCGAAGGCATGGCGCGCGGCCTTGAGGATATTGCCGATCTGCCCGACCCGGTAGGGGATGTGATGGCAAGTTGGGACCGGCCCAATGGCCTGAAAATTTCCCGCGTTCGCGTACCGCTGGGCGTCATCGGAATCATTTATGAATCCCGACCCAATGTCACGGCAGACGCCGGCGCATTGTGTCTTAAATCCGGTAACGCTGCGATTCTGCGCGGCGGCAGTGAAAGTGCACATTCCAGCCGCGCCATTCATGCCTGCCTGGGTGAGGGCCTGCGTCAGGCCGGCTTGCCGGAGAGCGCCATTCAGCTGATTCCTACCCAGGACCGTTCCGCCGTAGGGGAACTTCTGGGGCTTGCGGGTCTGGTGGATATTATTGTGCCACGTGGCGGGCGTTCGCTCATTGAACGGGTGCAAAATGAAAGCAAGGTGCCGGTCATGGCCCACCTGGACGGCGTCTGTCATGTCTATGTAGACCGCGACGCGGACCTGGAAAAAGCCATCAATATTGCCGTCAATGCCAAGATGCGCCGCACAGGAATTTGCGGGGCCATGGAGACCCTGTTGATTGACAAGGCGGCCGCCGATAAATTTCTGCCTCCCCTTGCCGAAGCATTGCGGGAAAAGGGGTGTGAATTACGGGGGGATGAGCTGGCCAGAAGCCTGTACCCGGGCATGGAAGCCGCTACCGAAGAAGACTGGGACACGGAATATCTGGAGGCCATCCTGGCGATCCGCTGTGTGGACGGCGTCAAAGGCGCCATCGAGCACATTGCCCGGCATGGATCCCACCATACGGACTCGATTGTCACCGAAAACGCCGACACCGCCGCCCTGTTCCTCAATGAGGTGGACAGCGCCATCGTCATGCACAACGCTTCCACCCAGTTTGCAGATGGCGGGGAGTTCGGCATGGGCGCTGAAATCGGCATTTCCACTGGCAAAATGCATGCCCGTGGCCCGGTGGGGCTGGAGCAGCTCACCAGCTACAAATATCAGGTCCAGGGCAATGGCCAAACGCGCCCCTGAGGCTCCATCCAGGAATGCTGGCGTCCCCCGACGCCCGGGGCTCATCCCCGGACAGCACCTCTGGCGCGGCCTCAAGATCGGTCTTCTGGGCGGATCATTCAATCCGGCGCACCAGGGACATCTGGACATCAGCCTCATGGCGCTCAACCGCCTGGGGCTGGATTATGTCTGGTGGCTGGTATCGCCGCAAAACCCGCTGAAAAGCCCCGCAGAAACGGCGGAACTTGACCGGCGGTTGGCCAAGGCGCGCCGCTTGGTGCGGCACCCACGGCTCAAAGTCATGGATCTGGAACGCCGGCTGCATACGACCTATACGGTGCATACCCTGGCCCATCTGATCCAACGTCTGCCGGACACCCGTTTTGTCTGGCTGATGGGAGCCGACAACCTGGCGCAATTCAGCCGCTGGAGAAACTGGCAGCAAATTGCCCTTATGGTTCCGTTTGCGATTTTTGACCGTCCCGGTTATTCTATGTCTGCTGTTGCCAGCAAGGCCGCCCGGCGGTTTGCGATGGCGCGGCTGCCGGAAAGCCGGGCGGGATGTCTGGCGGCACAAACACCGCCGGCATGGGTTTTTTGCCACGGACGCAAAAATCCCGTATCTTCAACGGCTATACGACAACAACAACTTTAACTGCGAAAGGTGACTGGAAAAACGTGCCTAGAACACAAGAGTTGGAAGACGTTTCAAAGTCTTCGGAACCGCCGAGTACGGAACGTCTGAAAGAGATCATGCTCAAGTCTCTGGAAGACGACAAAGCAGAAGAGATCACCCTGATTGACCTCGCCGGAAAAACCAGCATTGCCGATTTGATGATTATTGCGTCGGGACGATCCACCCGTCAGGTGGCTGCCATCGCCGATCATCTATTGCGCAAAATCAAGGACAGCGGTCGCGGCAGCTGCCGGGCCGAGGGCCTGGAAAAAGCGGATTGGGTGCTGATTGACGCCGGGGACATTATTGTCCACATTTTCCGCCCTGAAGTACGGGCCTTTTACAATCTGGAAAAAATGTGGATGCCCGATTTCACGCCGGACAATTCTTCCCTATCCCGACCAGGACCGGAAAAAGGGTCAGGCAACGGGCCACGCTCTTCCTGACCGGCAACGATGCAGATTCATATTATCGCCGTGGGGCGTTTGAAAAAAGGTCCTGAGCTGGACCTGGTCCGGGAATATGTCAAACGCACCCCGTGGCCGGTCACCATCTCCGAAGTGGAGGAAAAGCGCCCCGTCAAGGGAACGGAACGGCTGATGCGGGAAGCGGAGCTGATTCTCAGTGCGCTTTCCCGTCTAAGAAGCGGATCTTCCCCGATCATTGCCCTGGATGAACGGGGCAAAAATATGCGCAGCACCGACTTCGCAGCACACATTGCCCAGTGGCGGGACAGCGGGCACAACACCCTCACCTTTTTGATTGGCGGCGCCGATGGCTTTGCCCCCGAAATTCGGGAGCAGGCCGACCTTAAACTGTCCTTCGGGGCCATGACCTGGCCGCATATGATGGTGCGCCTGATGTTGTGTGAGCAGATTTACCGGGCCTCAACCATTCTTGCGGGCCACCCTTATCACAGGGAGTGAAGGCTCTTTTGCACTTGGGATTGAATTCTTGGGCAAAGCATGGCAAAACACCCTGCAAGGCTTGATTTTACAAGCTATTAACCCAACTTCTGTAAAATAGTCCCAACGCGGATACAACAAAGAAGAGGACAAGCCCGGGCCTCCCGAAAGCGGCCCGCGAGATGACGCCAAGGCGGCAATACAAGGAAAACGGAACCAGACGTAATGAATAACGCCACCGTAACCCCCACCAAACCGGTCGTTCTTTGTATTTTGGACGGCTGGGGAGAACGCAGTGAAACGGTCAATAACGCCATTGCCCTGGCGCAGACCCCCACTTACGACGATTTTGTTCAAACCTGCCCCCGGGGTTTTCTGGAAACTTCCGGCATGGCCGTGGGACTGCCTGACGGCCAGATGGGTAATTCGGAAGTGGGACACATGAATCTGGGCGGCGGCCGCGTGGTGTTGCAGGATCTGCCACGTATTGATACCTGCATTGCCGAGGGTCGCCTCGCGCAACTTCCCGTTTTTCGTGACTTTGTCCAAAAACTGAAAAACTCCGGTGGTGTCTGTCATCTGATGGGACTGCTCTCACCGGGTGGGGTGCATTCCCATCAGGATCATATGCTGGCACTGGCCCGGGCCCTTGAGGACAGCGGGATTCCGGTCGCCATTCACGGCTTTCTGGATGGCCGGGACGTACCGCCCAAAAGCGCCGGAGAGTTTGTCGCCGCCTTTGAAAAGGCACTTAGTGCCCTGAAAAATGCCCGCCTTGTCACCTTAAGCGGTCGTTATTACGCCATGGACCGGGACAAACGCTGGGAACGGGTGAAGCTGGCCTATGAGGCCATGGCCGAGGCCCGGGGCGACCAGGCCGCCACGGCCCAAGAAGCCATAGCCAATAGCTATGCCGCCGGCATCACCGATGAATTTGTGCGTCCTGTCATTATTGGTGACTATCAGGGCATGAAGAATGGCGACGGATTGCTGATGGCCAATTTCCGGGCGGATCGGGCGCGGGAAATCCTGACGGCTTTTCTTGACCCGGCCTTTGATGGTTTTGAACGCGACCGTCAGGTTCATTTTGCCGCCCAGGCCGGCATGGTGGAATATTCCGCAGCACTTAACAATTTCCTGCCGGCCCTGTTCCCCGCCGAAGAAATCCGCGATACGCTGGGCGAGGTGGTAGCACAGCGGGGGCTGAAGCAGCTGCGCATTGCGGAAACGGAAAAATACGCCCATGTGACCTTTTTCTTCAACGGCGGATCCGAAGAAGTTTATGAGGGGGAAGACCGCATTCTGATCCCCTCTCCCGATGTGGCGACATATGATCTGAAACCGGAAATGTCCGCGCCGGAAGTGACGGAAAAACTGGTGCAGGCCATTCGTGAAAAGGCCTATGACCTGATTGTGGTGAATTACGCCAATCCCGATATGGTCGGTCATACCGGTGTTTTGCCCGCCGCCATCAAGGCCGTGGAAACCATCGACCAGTGCCTTGGCCGGTTGCGGGAGGCGCTGGTAGAGGTTGGTGGCACCATGCTGGTGACCGCCGATCATGGCAATATTGAAATGATGGAAGACCCCCAGACCGGGCAGCCTCACACGGCGCATACCACCAATCTGGTACCGTTTCTGCTGGTCAATGCCCAGGCCGCCCTGGGGGAGAAGGCACAAGACCTGAGCATTGAGCTGGACAATGGCCGCCTGGCGGATGTGGCGCCTACGGTGCTCACCCTGATGGGACTGGAACAGCCCACGGCCATGACCGGTCGCTCCCTCATCAGATTGATCCAGAAACACCAGCAAACGGAGGTTCGTGCAACTGCTTAAGCGTGTGGCATTTCAGGAACTGGCCCAGATCCGGTTATCGCTGGATCTGTTATCTCTGGGGACACAACGTCTCCTCAAGATGCTGTTGTGTCTAGCTGTCCTGCTCTTGCCTTGGACGGCTTCGTCTGTGGAAGAAAACCCCAGCCGGCAAAAACTGGAAGATGTTCAGCAAAAGATCGAGGAAACCACCCGCAAGGCCCTTGAATATGAAAAACAGGCCGCCTCCCTGGAACGGGAAATCGCCGATCTCAGCCGCCAACTGGTGAAAACGGCGCATATCCTCCAGGAGACGGAAAGCCGCCTCAATGAACGGGAGGCCCGCCTGGTGCTTTTGGATCAGAAACAGGACCAGCTCGAAACCCGCCTCAAGACCCGCAGTGGGCAGATGGCAGAGACCCTCGCCGCCTTGCAACGTCTCAGCCAGCAACCTCCGGAACTGGTGGCCTTTCGTCCCGATGAAGCCATTAACAGCCTGCGCAGCGCCAGCCTGTTGCGCCGTATTCTTCCCACGCTGCGGGACAAAGCCCGTCGCCTTCGCGAAGACATGGATGAATTGCAGAATGTCCGGCAGGAAATTTCCCTGGAACGGGAAGAACTGCGCCAGGAACTGGCCAGCCTCACCGTCACCCGCGAAGAGCTTGACGGACTGATGGCGGAACGCAAGAAACGCCAGCAAATCCTGCACAAGGCTACCCGGGAAGAACGCAAGAAACTGGCAAAATTTGCCGCTACCGCCAAAACGCTCCAGGAGCTGATCGCCAGAATCGAAAAAGAAAACCGGGCCCGTGAGGAAGCCGCCCGGGCGGCGGCGCAAAGGCTGAAAGACAAGCCCAACCGCCAAAGCGCCCGTTCCACGGCGCCAGAAACCCGGCTGCCGGGCGGTGGCGACAAATTCGCTCTGGCCAAGGGCACGTTGCCGCTACCGGCGCGCGGCGCCATTGCGATTCGTTTCGGTCAGAAAACGCCGGAAGGCCATGTTTCCCGGGGCATTACAATTCTGACCCGACCCGAAGCCATGGTGGTTGCCCCCCATGACGGGCGGGTTATTTTTGCCGGGAAATTCCGGACCTATGGGCAGATTCTCATCATTTCCCACGGGGACGGATATCATACCCTGCTGGCCGGCATGACGCGACTTGACGCCGTCGTCGGACAGTGGATACTAAAAGGAGAACCTGTCGGCCAGATGGCCGTTACGGACCTGGCCGCCAGCAATGGGGTGGGAAATTACGGCCGGAAGCTCTATATTGAATTAAGACAACAGGGCAAACCCATTAACCCCCTGCCCTGGATCGCAGCGCGCGACAGAAAGGTACTTGGATAGATGAAGAAATTTGTTGTAACTGCTGTTCTGGCCCTTGGTCTGATGGGCGTGGGCCTGATGGGCACGGGCCTTTCCGGACCGGAAACGGCCTATGGCGCCAATTCTGATACCTATAAACAGCTGAACCTGTTCGGGGATGTGTTTGAACGCATCCGGTCCCAGTATGTCAAGGAGGTAAAGGACGAGGAGCTCATTGAAGCCGCCATTAACGGCATGCTGGCGTCCCTGGACCCCCATTCAAGTTACCTGAATCCGAAAAACTTTGAGGATATGCAGGTTCAGACCCGTGGGGAATATGGCGGACTGGGACTGGAAGTCACCCAGGAAAACGGCGTGGTGCGTGTCGTCTCCCCCATTGACGACACCCCGGCGGCAAGGGCCGGAATCCAGGCCGGCGACTATATCACCCGCCTGGATGGAGAACAGGTGATTGGCCTCACCCTCACCGAAGCCGTGGAAAAGATGCGAGGTGAGGTGGGCAGCGACATTACCCTCACCATTGTGCGCAAGGGCGAGAAAAAACCCCTGGAAGTGACCGTGACCCGCGACATCATCAAAATCAAGTCGGTCCGGTATCATATTGAAGACGAGGTGGGCTATATCCGAATCACCAGTTTTACCGAAAAAACCGGCGAAGGCCTGAAAGAAGCGCTTGAAGCCATTCATCAGGAATTGGGCGATCGGCTACAGGGGGTGGTGCTGGACCTGCGCAACAATCCCGGGGGGCTTCTTGATCAGGCCATTGCCGTAACCGATGCGTTTCTGGACCGCGGGGAAATTGTGTCAACCCGCACCCGCAACGACCGCTCCATTCAACGCTATAACGCCCACAAAGGGGATATGCTCAAGGGCAAGTCGCTTGTGGTGCTGATCAATGGCGGGTCGGCCTCCGCCTCGGAGATCGTCGCCGGCGCCCTTCAGGATCATCAGCGAGCCGTAGTGGTCGGGACCCAATCCTTCGGCAAGGGATCCGTACAGACCATTATTCCGCTTGGGGCCAATGGCGCCATGCGGCTGACCACCGCTTATTATTTCACCCCGTCCGGCAACAGCATCCAGGGCGAAGGCATCCACCCGGATGTGGAGGTGGAACAGTTGCGTCTGGATGAGGCGGAAGAAATCAACACCAGCCGCCGTTCGGAACGCAGCCTGAGAGGCAGCCTGGAAAACCCCAACAATGGACATGAAGAGCTTCTGGAGGCGGAAACCAGAACCGAGGAGGACAAGGAGAAGGAGGAGGACAAAATCAAGCTGACCAGCGCCAAGGACGACTATCAGCTGAACTATGCTATCAACCTGATCCGGGGCATGTCTATCGCCAAATTTAACCAGTAACATGGTTCGTCACGAAACATAACACAGGAATAAGACAGGGACAGGCGGCAAATGCCGCCTGCCCGCCATCAGGAAAAACCGTCCAAAGCCGGAACGGACACCACAGCCAGAAGACAGTCATCATGGATACGGAACCCGAATTACCGATCATGACTCGCAGACGCACCATCAGCCCTCTGGTCGCGGCCTGGGCGTTTGTTTTGATCAGTTTTGGCAGTGTCATTCTGTGGCTGTCCCTGTCCGACGGTCCGCCGCCCTCCACCCGCCCCGCAGATGAACAGGTGGCGGTGGGCGAAGATACCGGCACCTCTGCCGGGCCGGCACAGGCCGCCCCACCGCAAACGACACCGGAACCCGGGGAACAGGTTATTGTGCTGGACGCTTCTGCTGCTGACGGCTCCGAAACCGATGCGGAAAATGCTCTTTCACCCCTAACACAGTCAAAGACCCCTCCAGAATCAGAAAATCCCTCTGTCGCGGATACGGATATGGTGGCTGAAGACACCCCTGTCAGGGACAACAGGGCCGCCCCAGCCCCTCAACCCCCCCCCACCGTTCAGAACTCGGCAGACACAGCCATGCCCTATACCCGGGAAATGTCACTTGCCCCCGCTCCCGATCCCGGCCTTGTCATAGACGGTCCGCACGGACCGCTGCCGGTATTGGGGCCGGACGGCAAAGTAGCGTGGAAAGAATATGCCAGGCCCCATGAAGAGTTGAGTGCGGCCCCCAGAATTGCCATTCTGGTGACCGGGATTGGCCTGAACAGCCGGCGCAGCGAAAAAGCCATCCGCGACCTGCCGGGGGAAATGGCCTTGGCCCTGTCCCCGTATGGACGTAATTTGCAAGACTGGGCGGATCGGGCACGCCAAGCCGGGCATGAACTTTTTCTCATGTTGCCCATGGAGCCGCAAAACTACCCCCAAAATGACCCCGGCCCGCATACCCTGATGACCACTTTTGCGGTTCGGGACAACCTGAAACGCCTTGAATGGCTGCTGTCCCGTTTTACGGGATATGTGGGTGTGGTCAATGATATGGGATCCAAATTCACCGCCTCGGAAGAGGCTGTAGGGCCCGTTCTTGACGATCTCAATGGCCGGGGCCTGATGTTTCTGGATTCCCGCTCCAGCCGCTACAGTATTGCAGCACAATATGCCCGGCGCATCGGTATGCCCCGGGCCGTTAACACCCGCTTTCTTGACAATGTGGTGCGCCGGCAAGAAATTCTCAAACGGCTCGAAGAACTGGAAAACACCGCCAACACCTATGGCGCTGCTGTCGGCATCGCCCGACCCTATCCCCTCAGCATCGAGGTTCTCAACGAATGGGCCCGCACCCTGCCAGAAAAAGGGTTTCAGCTGGTCCCGGTCACCGCCGTCGCCAACCGCCAACCGATCCGATAGACCTTATCAACACAATAGTCTGTCAGCCTTTCTGCTTCTTTGGTCAGCTTTCATAATAGGTACGGTGGAACCGCTGGGTGAAACTGACCAGATTGTCAAAGGACTTTGCTTTCTCATACAAAGGGCCGGTAAACTCCTCCTGCAAGAAAAGTTGCGCCAAAACGCCATAAGCGCAGGCATCCAGACTGCTGGCCTTTTCCCCATGGAACCAGACCTTCTCCCCCAGGAAATCCGACAACGCCTTGAGATCCCAAGCGCAAAGTTCAGCAATTTCCGCATCGCTGTGGCGACCAATACCATGACCATACAGGCTGCTTCTGACCTTTTTGCGCACCCGCGGAGCAATGAACTCACGAAGCAGCGCCGGAATCCCACCAAAAAAAATCCGTTTCAGTTTTGGCCAGTTTTCCTCAAGCATCCAGCGACTGTGCACCACCCCCCAATACAGATTTTCATCCATCATTTTCATAAAGGCGTGGGTGGTCGCCTTTTCTTCGTCATCCAGATGGCCATCCACCGAATCACCGTATTTGTCTTTCAGATAATGCAGAATGAAGGTGGAATCCGGGATCACCGCCCCATTGTCCTCAATATAGGGCAGTTTGCCCTTGGGAGCCTTGCGCAGGCCGTCCACCCCATCAACCGTCTGATATTCCAGACCCGCCATCCTAAGATAGGAGTCAACCTTCAGGCATGGCGGGCTGGGATCCACGAGATTGCCGAGCCGGCCAAATTTATACAAGGTAATCATGCCCCCTCCTATAGATGAATGTCATAAATTGTTCCAGACGAATGCCCTGCGTCTTAAGGAAACTTTATTTTGTTCAGTTTTTGTTCCCGTTGCAACAGCTTTTTTTTTGATTCATATAGACCTTCATTGAGCTTTTTGGCATGGTCCAAGAACAGGACCACCAGCTCATTTCCGTTACGCCAACCCTCAAAATCCGACTGAAGAATATGACCGATCCGCAACACCTTCCCTATCGCCCCTGTACCGGCATAATGCTGCTCAACCCCGAAGGCAAGGTTTTTGTCGGACGGCGTATTGATACCGTCGCCGAAGCTTGGCAAATGCCCCAGGGCGGTATAGATGAGGGCGAGGAGCCGAAAGACGCCGCCCTTCGGGAACTGGAAGAAGAGATCGGCACCTGCAAGGCGGAAATCATTGATGAAATTCCGGAATGGCTGTATTACGACCTGCCCGAGCACCTGATTGGCAAGGTCTGGAAAGGCCGGTATCGGGGTCAAAAAATGAAATGGTTTGCCCTGCGCTTCTTGGGACGGGACGAGGACATCAACCTGGAAACCGATCATCAGGAGTTTAACCAGTGGAAATGGGTCGATATGCACCGCCTGCCGGATATGATCGTCCCCTTCAAACGGGATCTTTACCGGACTCTGGTGGCCCGTTTTAACCATCTGATCCGCAAGGACTGACCTGCCATGTCCGTCCGGCGCCACAGTCCGTCACGAGAGGTATGATGATACAGGATGAGACCGGCAAACTTGCCATCTGGGACATATTCCGCGAAACCTATGCGGTCTTTTTCACTCATTTGAAGTCACATGTGATTCTGTCCTATCTCTATAGCCTGCCGATAGGTTTCTTTGTTCTGGGCGGTGGGCTGGACCTGTCCAGTATTTCCCCTGGCCATGGTATGGCGGAACTGGATCTGCCCCCTGTTTTCTGGGGCTTTATTGTGGTGGCATTCCTTTGGGCGGCGGTGATTCACCTGTTATATTTCCGGCTGTATCTTTTGGGACGGGACCGGTATTTAAGCTTCAGCCTGCCAGATCTTGGCCGGATGGTCGTCAAATTCGTGTTGTACAGCGTATTATTTATCCTGTTGCTGTTTATTTTTATGTTGTCGGCCAATATGGTTATCGGGCTGGTCACCCTGATTTTCAGCGCCCTTACCGGAGGCAGCCCCCTGACCACCACCATCACCGTGCTCTCAGGCCTTGCCGCCAGCGTATTTCTGTTCATCATTGCACTGCGAATGCTTCCTACATTTGCCAGCATTGCGGAAAACGCCCGTTTTCTGCCGTTCAGGGAATCCTGGTATTACACCCGGGGAGAGGGGCTGAAACTGGTCTTTATATATCTGACCATCCTGGCGCCGGCCTGGTTTGTGGTATTTCTCACTTCCGCCGCCGTCACCGCCGTGATGCCGGGCGATGTGTCACACTCTTCGGGGTCAGGCCTGCTCATACTACAGCTGCTGCTCAGCCCCGTTGGCGTGGCTCCCGGCGCGTTGATGGGAGCTGCCACCACCCGCGTCTACCGCCTTCTTGTTCGCTGATCCTCAGCTTTTATTGCCACAAATCCGACGCAATGTTCTGAGAGAAAAAATCCATGCAGAGTCAAGAAAACGGATATGGCATCAGATTATCCTCAATTCCGGGATGTGCCGGGCAGGCCTATGCCTGCCTCTGGCACTATTTTCTGCCGCATGTGGTGATTTCCTTGTTTGCCTTTCTACCGTTTTGCCTGGCCGGATATTTCGGGTATCTCGCTCCTGTGTTCACGGCCTCTACCGGGCAGGGAGCAGTTCCCGAAGGGTTTCATTTGTCTTTCCTGCTCCTGATGTTCACCACCTTTTTCTGGGCCATTCCCAGCCTTATTCTCTGGCATCGCCTGTTTCTTCTGGGCCCCGAACATCTGATTCGCCCAAATTTCTGGCCGCTGATGACCCGCAGCCTGCATTATATCGCCAAATTCCTGATTCTTCTGGGCGGCATTGTATTGCTGACATTTGTGTTGACGGCGTTCCTGCTTTTTCTTCTGAACAACATCTTATCTTTCGACGGCAGCTCCGTGGCGGAAATTGGGAAGCTGGAAATGGCCCTCTATATCGGGGGCGTCATATTTGTCTTTCTGTTCACATTCATGATTGCGCTGCGTCTGTCACTCGCCTTTTCTGCCCAGGCTATCGGTAAGAAGCTGGGATTCAGGGCCTCCTGGACCCTGACCCGGCAGCACACAGGACATATGGTCCTCAGCGCCCTGCTCTCTCTGCTGCCGGCGGCTCTTGTGGTGTTGAGCGCCTCTTATGTTCTGGATCGGCTGTTTGAAGACCCCAGCCGCAATCTGTATCTGGTACTGTTTATGCTCGCCCCGGTGCTCAGCCTGCCGCTGGCCGTCT